>Ga0187893_10000024_pt1 | contig 307296 bp, 260 predicted proteins | sample MA1701074metaG_FD_139574 | JGI IMG/M metagenome (GOLD analysis project Ga0187893, IMG submission 139574) | White microbial mat communities from a basaltic lava cave in the Kipuka Kanohina Cave System on the Island of Hawaii, USA - MA170107-4 metaG ...
CAGCGCGAGCTGGTCGCCGACGCGCAGCAGGGCGGTGTCGGTCTCGGGATCGAGCTCCACGGTCACGCGGGCGCTCAGGTAGTCGCCGGGCCCGGGCAGCGCGCCCGGCTGCAGGCGGAAGAGGTCGGGCGGGCCCTTGACGAGCGCCTCGACGCGGTCGGGCGCGCCGTCGAGATCGCTGTCCTGGACGCTCACGCGCTGGATGTCGCCCTTCGGATCCGCGACCGGGACCGCGCGGTCGGTGAAGAGCGTGTAGGTGCCGAAGCCCCCGCGCATGTCGACGGTGCCCATGCCCGCGAGCACCTTCGCGTCGGACGCGGGAACCGGATAGTTGCCGGGGATGCGGTAGACCTCGGTGTCGACGCCCTGCGCCTCGAGCAGGTCCCACCAGGGCACGCCGCCGCGCGTGTTCACGAGCTCGGGGCTCGCGAGCGGGATCACCCAGCCGAAGAGCTCGAGCGCCGCGCCGGGCTCGCCGGGCGGCGGCGTCGACGACGAGATCGGCGCGTAGGTCTGCGGATCGCGGTGCACGAAATCGAAGACGCCGTGGCCGCCCGGGTCCATGCCGGTGACGAAGTTCGACCACGCGACCGGGCTCTGCGGCGGGTTCGAGGTGCCGAGGCGCTGGTAGCTGCCCTCGCGCGCGAGCGCCTCGAAGTGCGGCATGCGCCCCGCGGCGATCCTGCGGTCGAGGATGCCGGGGTCGAGACCGTCGATGCCGAGGATGAAGACGCCCGGGCGCGCGGGCGGCTCCGCTCCGCCGCAGGCGGGCAGCGCGAGCGCGAGCGCGAGCGCGAGGGAGCCGGGCGCTCTCACGCGGCGTCCTGCTCCTGCTCCACGCGCGCGCCTGGCGCGACTCCCGACTGGTTCAACACGCGCGGATCCAGCACCCCGCCGACCGCGGCGTCCGGCGCGAAGATCATCTCGCCCTGCATGTAGCGCGCGCGCTCCTGGCCGAAGAGCTCGAGGATGCTCGCGGGGATGTCGAGCAGCCGCGGCCGCTCGCACGCGATGCGGCGGTTGCAGAAGAAGATGCCCGGGACGATCTCGGGGTCGACGCAGTGGTCGCCCGACCAGCTGCGCGTGTTGTCGCTGAAGACGCCCGCGGTCACCGCTCCGGTCGCCCCCTCCCACGACGAGCGGTAGCCGCCCTCGTAGCCGATCAGGAGGTCGGGCGCGTCGAGCCGGTAGGGGCCGTCGAAGTGGCGCCAGGTCGCGCGCACCTTCCGCACCGCGCGCACGCCGGACTCCGGATCGACGAGGGCCTCGAGCTTCTGCGCGATCTCGTCGACCAGCTTCCGGTACTCGTCGCCCTCGGCGACGATGCCGCTCGCCTCGCGCCCGCGGCGGTTGATGAAGAGCCCCGTCAGGCCGAGCGAGAACGCGCGCGTGCGCGACCAGTCGACCTGCTCGAACCAGTCGCCGCTCGTCTCGCAGCCGGGCCTCAGCACGAGGTAGCCCTGCTCGCGCAGCCAGCTGTTCAGGTTCACGCCGCGGCGGAAGTTCGTGAAGCCGTGATCGCTGATCAGCATGAAGACCGTGTCGGGCCGCTCGACCTCGCTCCAGACGCGCCCGAGCAGCGCGTCGACCTGCTCGTAGACGCGCGGGATCGCGTCGGCCCAGCGGGTCGCGTCCTTGCCCGCGTTCGCGGGGTGGGTCGGGTCGAGGTAGCGGTAGAACATGTGCTGGACGCGGTCGGTCGTGTCGAAGACCGTCGTGAGCAGGCCCTGCTTCGTCTGCGCGAGCGCGTCGAGGAACATCCGCTCGCGCTCCTCGTGGATCAGCATCGCCTGCTCGAAGAAGGCCTTCTCGTCGATCACGCGCTCGTTGAGCGCCCAGGTGTCCTCGGCGAGGCCAAGCGTCGCGAAGGGCCCCTGCTTCTTGGCCAGGTAGATCGAGTAGACCTGCGGGTGGCTGATCGGCATCGCCGGGTTCTCCGGGTCGATGTGGATCGGCGTCATGTAGAGCTCGAGCTCGGGCGCGACCCGGTTCAGGTAGAAGCGCGCGATGCCCTGCAGCTTGATCCCGAGACCCGGGCGGAACACGAGCCGGATCCAGGGCGAATAGCTCTGCAGCGGGAGCTCGAAGGGCTCGCTGCCCTCGATCTCGATCCGCACGCTCTGCGCGTCGTCCGCGACGACGATCGTCATCGGCAGCGTCAGGCGCCCGGCGTTCCGCACGAGGCCGTTGTCGGGGCCCGCGATGCGCGTCCGGATGCGGTTGCCCACGCGGCGCAGCAGCGTCTGCTCGCCGCCGGTGTGGGCCGCGTGGCCCGCGGCGTCCTGCTGCGTGCTGAAGAAGCTGAAGGTGCCCTGGGTGCCGCGCAGATCCGGCACGCACATGCCCGAGAGCAGCAGGCCGCGGAAGGGCACCGGCGGAAACGTGATCGGGACGCGCTGGATGATGCTGAAGATGTGGCGGTCGCCGAGCAGCTTCCAGAAGGCCTGGGACTTCTGCAGCAGCTTCATGCGCGGCTTCTCGAGCGGCACCAGGTAGCGCCCGATGTTCAGCACCTTCCGCGCCGACTGGATGTCGGTGGAGGAGAGCAGCGGGCCGTAGCTGCAGGGGTCCCGCGTCAGGAAGTCGTAGATCGCGTGGCGGCTCGCATCCACGCCGGTCGCGAAGGTCGACCACGCCACGGGCGAGATCGACGGATTCGAGGTGTCGAGCGGGCGGAAGACGCCGCGCTCCGCGAGCTTCGCGAGGTTCGGGAGCCGCCCCTCGCGCATCAGGCGCAGGGTCATGCCGGGGTCCATGCCGTCGAGGCCGAGCACGATCACGCGCCGGGCCTGGGCGCGCCGGTAGGGATTCCCGATGCGGATCACGCGGTAGAGCAGGCTGAAGGGCCAGGTCAAGAGCGTGAAGAGCGCGAGCGCGAGGGTCGTGAGCAGCACGAGCGCCGCGCCCGCGAACGCGAAGCCGGCCCCGGGGCCGATGTAGGCCTGCGCGGGGACGGCCAGGAGCCCGCACGCGAGCGCGGCGAGCGCGAGCGACCAGCGCGGGCGGAGCGCCGCTCGCGGGAGCCATTTCGGAGTCGTCAACGCATCCCCTGCAAGAAAGGGCCGAACGAGGCGCGGGTAGCTTATCGCCGCTGCGAGCTCGGCTCGCCTTCCGCGGTCCCGGGATGGCAAGATCCACGGGCTCTCGAAGCCAGGAGCCCGGAGGTCTACCGCATGTCCCGATCCCTCGCGACTCTGGTGGCCGGCCTGCTCCTGTGGACTCTCGCGCTCGGCCCGCTCCTGGCATGTGGCGCCGGCCCCGACCAGAAGCTCGAAAGCGCCCGCGAGCGGCTCGCGGAAGGGGACTACGCGGAGGCCGCCGAGGCGGCCCGCGCCGGACTCGCGGCCGGGGCCTCGGGCGCGACTGCCTGGCGCCTCGAGCTCGCGGCGCTCGAGGCCGAGGCGCGCGGCAATCAGGGCGACCTCGCGCTCGCGCGCCTCGAGCGCCTCGCGGGCGCGCGCGCGGACCAGGTCCGCGGCGCGCTCTTCCTGCAGACTGCCGGTCAGCTGCGCGAGGCGGGCGACGCGGCCGGCGCGATCGCGCTGCTCGACGCCGGCGCCCGGCGCTTCCCCGAGGACGCGGACCTGCGCTCCGCGATCGAGCAGGCGAAGGCCTCCGGCAGCTCGGACGAGCTCGAGAAGCTCCGCTCGCTCGGGTACATCCAGTGAGCGCGCGCGGCGTCTCGCGCGCGGCGCTCGCGCTGCTCGCACTCGCGGGGCTCGCGCTGCCGACCCGGGCCGCGGACGAGCGGGAGCGCGTCTCCGAGCTGCTCGCGCGCGGCCAGCAGCCCGTGCGCACGGTAGAGGTGGCGCCCTCGATCTGGCTCGCGGCCGGCAACAGCAACGCGTACCTCGTGACGACTCCCGACGGCTCGGTCGCGATCGACACGGGCCTCGTGACCCAGGGCGCAGCGACGCACGCGGCGCTCGCCGCGGTTCCCGGCGCCGCTCCGCTGCGCAAGCTCGTGCTCACGCACGCGCACGAGGACCACGTCGGCGGCGCGCCGCAGCGGATCGCCGCGGGCGTCGAGGTGATCGCGCACCGGCTCTTCCCGCTGCGCCAGCAGTACTACGCGATGCTGCGCGGCTACCGCGACCGGCGCAGCGCGGTGCTCTGGGGCAGCGTGATGGCGGGCGGGCGCGGCGCGAACCCGAGCGCGCCCGCGATCCGGCCCGATCGGCTCGTGGACGACGTCTACGCCTTCGAGCTCGGCGGCCTGCGCTTCGAGGTGATCGCGACGCCGGGCGGCGAGGGTCCCGACGCGGTCTCGCTCTGGGTCCCGAGCCTGGGCGCGCTCTTCGCGGGCGACGCGCTCGGCCCCACGGCGGCGACCTTCCCCAACCTCTTCACGCTGCGCGGCGAGAACCTGCGCGAGCCCGTGCCGATGCTCGCGTCGCTCGAGCGCGTGAGCGCGCTCGAGCCCGAGTGGCTCTTGCCGGGCCACTTCGAGCCGCTGCGCGGGAGGGACGCGATCCGCGACCTGCTCGGCCGCACCGCGCGCGGGATCCGCCACGTGCACGACGCGACGGTCGCGGGCATGAACCAGGGAGTGGACCTCTGGACCTTGATGCGCGAGGTGAAGCTGCCGCCCGAGCTCGGCCTCTCCGAGCAGTACGGGCGCGTCGCGTGGGGCGTGCGCGCGATCTACGAGCTCTACACCGGCTGGTTCCGCTACGAGTCGACGACCGAGCTCTTCGAGCGGCCGGTGCAGGTCGTCTACCCCGAGCTCGCCGAGCTCGCGGGGGGCCCCGATCGCCTCGCGGAGCGCGCGCAGCGCCACCTCGAGGCGAAGCGCCCGCTCGAGGCGCTGCACCTGGCCGAGATCGCGCTCGCGGGCGACCCGAAGAGCCGCGCGGCGCTCGCGGTCCAGCTCGCGGCGCTGCAGCAGCTCGCGGCCGCGGATGCCGGCGCGAACTTCCAGATCTCGGGCTGGCTGCGCCACGAGATCGCGGCGGTCGAGGCGCGGCTCGCGGCACTCCGCTAGGCGCGGGACCCGGGCGCGCGGCGCGCGGCTCAGGCCGTGACCTCTCCGCTCCGGATCGCCTGCGCGGGGTCGAGCGCGTCCCAGCCCCGCGCGCGCAGCACCTCGAGCCGCACGCGGTAGAGCGCGACCGGCGGCTGCCCGCGCGTCTGGATCAGGCGCAGCCCCATGATTCCGTGCTCGTGGCCGGCCGGATCGAGCCAGTTCCCGCCGATCCCGGGATCCGCGTCGGCCACGACGACGCGCACGCTGCCGTCGGGCTCGTGCCGCGCCGTGAACTTCGTGAGGTAGCCCTGTCCGTCCTCGTAGCTGTCGAGGTTCTCCTGCCAGACGTTGCAGAGCTGGAAGATCCAGTACTCGCACTCGGGCGGCGTGAAGTGCAGCACGAGCGCTTCGCCGGGATCCCGGTGCCAGGTCCCGAAGGCGAAGTGGCGGTCTGCGACGCCGCCGTTCGAGAGGTAGGTCGCGCGCGAGAAGCGCAGCCGGTTCGGGCGCGCGTCGAGGTTGTCCTGCCACCAGGCGCGCTCGAGCTCGGCGTAGCCCAGCACCATCTGCGCGGCCTTGGCGAGGCCCGCGCCGAGCTCCTCGGGTCGCAGCGCGCGCGGCGCGAGCCCGTCGAGGCGCTCGATCGAGAGCTCCGGCGCCCTCTCGCGCGCGCGCTCGTGGTGCACGACGCGCACGAGCAGGCCGACCGAGTCCGCGCGCAGCGGCAGCCAGTTTCCGGGCCGCGGCTCCTGGCTCGCGATCACCTCGAAGTTTCCGGCCGCGTCGAACTCGATCGCGTCGCTCTGGAGGAAGGCCGTGGTCTCGAGCTGCGCGGGATCGAACTCCGCGAGCCCCTCCGCACCGCGCCCGGCCCAGTCGCGCGCGGCGAGGTCGGCCGGCTGCCGGGCGCTCCAGGCCGCGAGCACGAAGTAGGGCGCGCTGCCGCGCGTGCCCGTGATCCGGTAGTCGCGCGGCGCGTCGAACTCCGCGAGCAGGTGGTCCTGGTCGGGGCAGGTCACGTTGATCGAGGTGCGCCACGGGATGTCGCGGAAGCGCGGGCGCGTGGGCTCGCAGTTCTCGACGAAGCGCTCGAGGCCGTTGCGTGCGAGGCGCGAGAGGTGCCGGTACCACTCGGCGCGGTCGAGCTCCGTGAGCCCGACTCCCTCCCAGCGCTCGATGTGCCGGCCCGCGCGCTTCAGCGTCTCGCAGAAATCGTCCCAGGCCCGTCCCGAGAGCAGCCGCTCGGCGCGCGGATCACCCATCTCCGACCTCCTTCGCCGTCCCGCGTGGGACCGCGCGTGTATTATCGGGCTCTCGCGCGCAGGAGGAGCACCCGATGAGCCTGGCCCGGAACGATCTCGGCCTCGCCCCGATCTGCCAGATCGGGATGGTGTTCCCGAAGCTCGAGCCCGCGCTCGCGCTCTACGAGCCGCTCTTCGGCAGCTTCGCCGTGATCGACGGCGGACCGATGGCCGGAGCCCGCTTCCGCGGCCGGGCCGGCGACTACCACATCCGGCTCGCGATCGGCTACAGCGGCAGCCTCGAGCTCGAGCTGATCGAGTGGGTCAGCGGCGAGACGCCGCACCGCGAGTTCCTCGAGGCCGGCCGCAGCGGCCTGCACCACGTGAGCTTCCGCGTCGAGAACGTCGAGGACGTGATCGAGCGCGCGAAGCCGCTGGGCTACGAGGCGATCTGGTACCACCGGATCGACCCGGCGATCGCCTACGCCTACCTCGAGCGCCCGGGCGACCCGCTGGTCCTCGAGCTCAGCGAGCGCCCCTGGGACGGAGGCAACGTGAACCTCTCGAGCGACTGGGTGCGCGGAAGGCGCTGAGCCGCGGAGAGCGCATGGCCGGTGGCTTCCGCTTCGATTTCGGCGGCGCGCAGGTGCTCGTGACGGGCGGCTCGAACGGCATCGGCCTCGCGATCGCGAGCGCCTTCGCGCGCGCGGGCGCGAGCGTCACGATCACGGGCACGCGCCGGAGCGCGTCGGACTACCCGCACGACCTCGCGGGCTTCCGCTACCGCCAGCTCGAGGTCCGCGAGCGCGCCGCGCTCGACGCGCTCGCGGGCGGCTTCGAGCGCCTCGACGTGCTCGTCAACAATGCGGGCTCGACCCGTGCCTACGAGGAGTGGAAGCCGGAGGTCTTCGACGAGTCGGTCGACATCAACCTGCGCGCGGTCTTCCACCTCTCGATGGCCTGCAAGCCCGCGCTCGCGAAGAGCGGACTCGAGGGCGGCGCCTGCGCGATCAACGTCGCGAGCATGGCCGCCTTCCTCGCCTCCTGCGGCTCGACGAACCCGGGCTATGCGACGGCCAAGGCCGGCATCGTGCTGCTCACGAAGAACCTCGGCTCCGCCTGGGCCGCCGACCGGATCCGGGTGAACGCGGTCGCGCCGGGACTGATCGAGACGAACATGACCGCGCCGATGAAGGGCGTCGAGGCGATGGAGCGGCCGGTGATCGAGCGCACGCCGATGGCCCGCTGGGGCCGGGCCGACGAGATCGCCGACCCCGTGCTCTTCCTCGCGAGCTCCGCCGCGCGCTTCGTGACCGGCCAGACGCTCTGCGTCGACGGCGGACTCTCGCTCGGATGAGCGCGGGGAGCGCGCGCCGCCGGGCCCAGGGAGTGCCAGGCCATGGACTTCAGCGACGACCCGGACCACCAGGCGATCGCGGAGGCGATCCAGACGCTCTGCGCGGACTTCCCCGACGAGTACTGGCGCCGCTGCGACGAGCAGCACCTGTTCCCCTGGGAGTTCTACCGCGCGATGGCCGCGGGCGGCTGGGTCGGGATCGCGCTGCCCGAGAGCTACGGCGGCGGCGGTCAGGGCATCGCGGAGGCCGCGATCGTGCTGAAGGAGGTCGCCGCGAGCGGCGCCGCGATGAACGGCTGCAGCGCGCTGCACCTCACGATCTTCGGGCTGAACCCGGTGGTCGTGTTCGGCAGCGAGCGGCTCAAGCAGGCCTTCCTGCCGCGCGCCTGCGCGGGCGAGCTGCACGTGGCCTTCGGCGTGACCGAGGTCGACGCGGGCACCGACACCTCGCGCGTCGCCACGCGCGCGCTGCCCGACGGGCGCGGCGGCTACGTCGTGCGCGGCCAGAAGGTCTGGACCACGAAGGCGCTCGAGAGCGAGGTCGTGCTCCTGCTCGCGCGCACGAGCGGCGAGCCCGGCGAGATGCAGGGGCTCTCGCTCTTCCTGGCCGACCTCGACCGCAACTACGTCCAGATCAGCGCGATCCCGAAGATGGGGCGCAACGCGGTCGCGTCCTGCGAGGTGCACTACGACGGCCTGCCGGTCGAGGGCTGGAGGCGGATCGGCGAGGAGGGCCTGGGCTGGCGCTACCTCACCCACGGCCTCAACCCGGAGCGCGTGCTGCTCGCGGCGGAGGCGATCGGGATCGGCGAGGCCGCGCTGCGCCGCGCGGTCGCCTACGCCTGCCAGCGCAGGGTCTTCGACCGCCCGATCGGCGCGAACCAGGCGATCTCGCACCCGCTCGCGCAGGCGCACATCCAGCTGCGCGCGGCCTGGCAGCTCACCCAGTACGCGGGCTGGCGCTACGACCGGGGTCTCGACTGCGCCGAGGCCGCGAACGCGGCCAAGTACGCCGCGGGCGAGGCCGGCTTCTTCGCGGCCGACCGCGCGGTCCAGACCCTCGGCGGCATGGGCTATGCGAAGGAGCACGACGTCGAGCGCTATTTCCGCGAGGCGCGCGTGCTCAAGATCGCGCCGGTGAGCCAGGAGATGACGCTCAACTTCATCGCCCAGAAGGTGCTCGGGCTGCCGCGGAGCTACTGATCCGCGCGGAGCCGGCTCCGGCAGCCGCAGCGGGAGGAGGACCGATGTACTCGTTGCGCTTCGACATGCGCTGCCCCGAGTGGGGCGCGGCTTCCGCGACCGATCTCTACCAGGCCGCGATCGAGATGGCGCGCTATGCCGACGCGAAGGGCGGCGTGTCCGTGATGGTGAGCGAGCACCACCACAGCAGCGACGGCTACCTGCCCTCCCCGCTCGTGCTCGCGTCCGCGATCGCGGGCGTCACGCAGCGCATCCCGATCCAGGTCGGAGCGCTGCTGCTGCCGCTGCACGACCCGGTGCGCATCGCCGAGGACATGCTCGTCCTCGACCACGTCTCGCGCGGGCGCGTCTCCTACATCCTCGCGGTCGGGTACCGCCCCGAGGAATACGGGATGCTCGGCCGCGCGTTCCGCGAGCGCGGCGCGCGCATGGACGAGTGCCTCGACGTGCTGCGGCGGGCCTTCACGGGCGAGCCCTTCGACTACCAGGGCCGCCGCGTCTGGCTCCGGCCCCGGCCCGCGACGCCCGGCGGTCCCACGCTCTTCCTGGGCGGCCACAGCAAGCCGGCGATCCGGCGCGCCGCGCGGCACGGCCTCGGCATGCTGACCGAGGGAGCCACCGGGCTCGAGGCCTTCTACCGCGCGGAGTGCGCGAAGTTCGGCACCAGCCCGGGCCCCTTCATCGACGCGCCGGCCGGAAGCGTCAACTCCGCCTTCGTCGCCGAGGACCCCGAGCGCGCGTGGCGGGACTACGGCCCCTATCTGCTCCACGACGCGAAGATGTACGCCGAGTGGTTCGGCGGCGATCACGAGTCGGTCACGAAGTCGGCCGCAACCGACGTCGAGGCGCTGCGCCGCGAGGGCGGCAACTACCGGATCTACTCGATCGCCGAGGCGGTCGAGGCGGTCCAGAAGACCGGCATGCTCGCGCTGCAGCCGCTCTGCGGCGGTCTGCCGCCCGAGCTCGCGTGGAGGAGCCTGCGCCTCGTGGTCGAGAAGGTGCTGCCGGCCGCGCAGCGCTGAGCCGCGCCGCCCCGCGAGCGAGGAATGCCATGGCCAGGCGCGGCTTCCGCGTGATCGACAGCGACATGCACGTGATGGAGCCGCCGGACCTGTGGCAGCGCTACGTCGACCCGCGCTTTCGCGAGCGCGCGCCGCGCGGCTCGGCAACCGGCCCGCTCGATCTCGGCCTCTACGGGCCGGACGGCGAGCCCTGGGGCCGCTTCGCAGCGACCGCCGGGCGGCGCGGCGAGGCCCAGCGCCCGATCGAGCAGCGCTACCGGTCCCAGCACGAGCGCGGCTGGACCGCGCAGGTGCAGCTCGAGGCGATGGACACCGAGGGCATCGACGTCGCCGTGCTCTACCCGTCGCGCGGGCTCTTCGCGCTGTCGCGCCCGGACCTCGATCCCGAGCTCGCGGCCGCGCTCGCGCGCGCGTACAACGACTGGCTCCACGAGTTCTGCCAGCGCGATCCCGCGCGCCTGCTCGGCGCGGCGATGCTGTCGCCCTTTCGCGTCGAGGATGCGATCGCCGAGGCGCGGCGCTGCGTCGCGGAGCTCGGCTTCCGCGCGGTGTTCCTGCGCCCGAACGTCGTGGGCGGGCGCAACTGGCACGATGCCGCCTTCGATCCCCTGTGGTCGGCGCTCGAGGAGCTCGGCGTGCCGCTCGGCTTCCACGAGGGCTCGGGCACGCGGCTGCGCCAGGTGGGCGACCAGTTCGGCGACGCGAGCTGGCTGCGCCACGCGGTCTGCCACCCGCTCGAGATGATGCTCGCCGCGACGAGCTTCTGCGGCGGCGGCACCCTCGCGCGCCACCCGAAGCTGCGCGTGGCCTTCCTCGAGGGGAACTGCGGCTGGGTGCCCTTCCTGCTCTGGCGCCTCGACGAGCACTGGGAGCACTTCCGCGCTCTCTACGGAGATCCGCAGCCCGAGCCGCCCAGCCGCTACTTCGAGCGCCAGTGCTTCGTCTCGGTCGAGGCCGACGAGCTCCCGGTGCGCCACGTGATCGCCGACATCGGCGACCGCCAGCTCGTGTTCTCGACCGACTACCCGCACTTCGACTCGAAGTTCCCGCGCGCGATCGACGCCTTCCTCGAGATGCCGCTCTCCGACGACGCGCGCCGCCGGATCCTGTGGGACAACTGCGCGGGCTTCTACGGCCTGAAAGTCTAGTCGCGGAGCGATGGGATCTCCGGCGCGACGCGCGCGCGGCGCGTGGCCGGTCGGCGCAGCGCGCGACGCCGGGCGGCGGCCTCAGGCGCCCGAAGCCGGAGAGTCGGCCGAGAGGCTCCGCGCGAGCGCGACGCAGTCGCTGCACACGCGGTAGTCGAGCGGGGGAAGCGCGGGCGAAGCGAAGAGGTCGAGGCGCTCGACCGCCTCCTCCGCCTCCACCCAGGTGGTGCCCAGGATCTTCACGCGCAGGCAGACGCTGCAGATCGCGACGGGCTCGGACGACCGCACGACCAGGCGGTCGAGCAGCTTGAGGAACGGGCGCTTCTGTTCCCGCAGCAGCCGCCCGCGCAGCCGCAGCTCGCGCCCACCCCCCGATTCGACGGCGAGCTGCATGAAGCGGAAGCGGTCGGGCGAATCGCAGCGGAAGGGCAGACTGAGCGCGTGCCCATGCCTGCGAACACGCCGGAAGATCAGCTCGTAGAGCTCGCGCGTGGCGTCTCCGGCCACGTACTCCCAGAGGCTGTGCCCGATCACCGACTCGCGAGAGAGCTCCGGCGCGCCGTTCTCGCGGGCGAAGCGCAGCCAGTCCTCGCCGAGCGAGACGATGGCGTTGTCGGCGTCGATGGCGTAGTCGTAGACAGCCGAGCCAGGCGTCTCCGTCAATCGCGACTCCAGACGCGATCCCCGCCCGGAGTCGAGTGTCCCCCCTGCGCCGGCGCTGTCAACGCTCGCGCGTCGCGGGGACGCCGGCGGCACGGCGGCCGGGGCGGATCCCGCGGAGAGCGCGCTGCGCTTCGCGATCCGCGGCCTCAGCCGACGAGCCGCACCCGCAGCGAGGCGAGCTGCTCGTCCATCGTGTACGGAATCCGCTCGGGCTCGCGCGTCAGGAGCTCCGCCGAGGGAAAGCGCTCGAGCAGCGCGAGCACGGCCTCCTGCACCTCGACGCGCGCGAGCGCCTGGCCGAGACAGAAGTGCGCGCCGTGCCCGAAGCTCGCGTGCGGCTGCGCCGGGCGCGCGATGTCGAAGCGGTCCGGGTCCGCGAAGCGCTCCGGGTCGCGGTTCGCCGCCGCGCGCCAGATGAAGACCGGATCGCCCTCGGCGAGCGCGAGCCCGAAGGCCGCGAGGCCCGTCGCCGCGACGCGCCGGCCCACGCGGAAGGGCGGATGCAGCCGCAGGCACTCCTCCACCGCGGGGCGCGCGAGCGCGGGCTCGGCGCGCAGGCGGTCCGCCTGCTCGCGGTGGGAGAGCAGCAGGAAGAGGCTGTTCGCGATCGCGGCGCGCGTCGAGCCGACCGCGCCGCCGAGCAGGTTCACGAGCAGCGCGACGAAGTCCTCGCGCGCGATCGCCTGCGGCTGGGCTCCGGCCGCCACGAGCTCCGAGAGGGCGTCGTCTCCGGGGCGCTCGCTGCAGCGCGCGACGAGCCTCTCGACCTGGCGATGCAGCGCGACGATCGACGCCTCGGCGCGCGCGCGGATCTCGGGCGTCATCGCGGCGCTGAAGCCCTCCTCGGTTCCGACGAGGAACTCCGCGAGCTCCTCGCGCTCCGCGTCGGGGACGCCGAGAAAGCGGCAGATCCCCCAGAGCGGCAGCTCGCGCGCGTACCCGGAGACGACGTCGATCTCGCGGCGCGCCGCGGCGCGCTCGAGCCAGTCCGCGGCGTGGGCGCGGAACTCGCGGCGCAGCCTCGCGGTCTGGCGCGGCGTGAAGAGGCGCCCGATGAACGAGCGCAGCCGCTGGTGCTCCGCGCCGTCGAGCGCGGCGAGCGTGCGCTTGCGCCACGCGTAGAAGGGGCCGTCGCGGATCCCGAGCTGCTCCAGGTTCGCGACGCCGGGGTTCGCGAAGCGCGCGTCCGCGTGCGCGAACTCGACGTCGTCGGCGCGCAGCAGCACGGGCTCCCCCTGCGCCGTGCGCGCGGTGCGCCCGCGCCGGCGCGCCTCGCGCACGAGATCCGCGGGATCGGTCCAGAAGCGCGGATCGCGCAGGTCGAGGATCAGTCCGCTCACGGGCGCTCCGCTCGATCCAGTGCAGCGCGCGGCGCGGCGACGCCGCGCCCGGCCTAGAGCTTCGCTCGCGGGGCGACGCGGGTCGGCGTCACCTCGTCCATCGGGAACTCCGCGCCGCCCTGCCTGGCGAGCTCGAAGAAGTCCGGACCGAAGGGGTTCTTGCCCTGGATCGGAAGCGAGCCGCGGCGGATCGTCCAGTCGCGCGGAGCGAGCTCTCCCGCGCGCGCGAAGTGGCGCGCGGCCGCCTCGCTCCTGCCCGCGCGCTGCAGCTCCCAGGCGAGCGCGCGCTCCGCGCGCGCGAGCTGCGACTCGGCGCTCGGGAGCTGCTGGTAGCGGCGCACCTCGTCGGGCGCGAGCGCACCCGATCCATCGCGCACCCAGGCGCGGACCAGCTCGAGGTAGGGACCGGAGGCCTTGCCGTGGAACTGCGTGAAGACATCGCTGCCGAACTGGTTGTCCTGCGGGCGCACGATCACACCGCGCGCGTCGATCCAGATCAGCGTCGGCACGTTGACGATGTGGTAGAGCTCGGCCACGCGGTGCTCGGTGTCGAGCAGGCTCGGGTGCGTCGGCCGGGCCCTCTCGACGAAGGGTCTCGGCTCGTCGGCGTTCTGGTCGAGCGCGACCGTGATCGGCACGAAGCCGCGGGGACCGAGCTCCTCGTAGAGTGCCTGCCAGACCGGCAGGTCCTCGCGGCAGCCTCACCAGCTCGCGTAGGCGATCAGCAGGACCTTCTTGCCGCGGTGCTCCGAGAGGCGGTGCATGCGCCCGCTGAAGTCGGGCAGGCAGAAGTCGGGCGCCTCGAGACCGCGCAGCGCCGCGAGCCGATCCTCGACGGGCGTGCCGAGCGCGGCGGCGCGCTCCTCGGCGTCGAGCGCGAGCGGGCGGCCCGTCACGCGCGCGAGCTCGGCGAGGTCGATCGCCCCGCCCGGGGCGAGCGCCGCGCGATCGCGCACGGGGAAGCAGCGCTCCCCGCGGCAGAGCCCCTCGGGCCCGAGCGCATAGCCGAGCGCGGATTCGAGCGCTGCGGCAGACAGCCGGACGCGCCCCCCGATCACCTCGCCGGGGACTTCGCAGCTGCGCCCGTCCTCGACCAGCCGAAATGCGTCCATCTCACCCTCCCGGTCGCCACTCTCCCAGGCGCGCCGCCGGGGCCCGCGCCGCATCGGAGCTCGCTCCGCGGGCGTCGAGCGCAGATCTCGTCGCGGCCTTCCGGCGGCGGCTGGCGGCGGCGGAGACGAGATCCAGGAGCGCCTGGACCGCTCCCGTCGACGCCATCCTGGAGTCGGGGCCGAAGCGATGTCAACCGGCCGCGGCTCGCGGCGGAGCGCTTCCGGCTCCGATCGGCGAGGTCCCGAGCCCGATCGGCCCGAGAGGTCGGGAGCCCATGCCGCGGCGCCCAAAAAAAACCCGCGCTGCGGATCCGGATGTGACCCGCTTCACGCGACTCCCTGCGAGCGCTCCGAAGAGACGGCAGACCTGCAGCAACGCCGTCCCCTCCGTTGGACCGCCCAGCCAAGGAGCCTCGCATGCGGAACCCCTGCCTCTCCCGGATCTGGACCCCGCTCGCGCTCGCCGCCGCGGTCGCGCTCGCCGCCGGCCCCGCCGCGCATGCGGCGGACGCCCACGCGCCCTTCGGCCTCTACCCGGACTGCATCGCGCCGGCCATCCCGATCGAGGTGCACAGCTGGTTCGGCGAGCCCGCCGAGGCGCACCCGCGCCACATGCACATGGCCGCCTGCCTGCCGAACGCGCGCGACATGGACGGCAGGCTCGTGAGCGTGAGCGGGCGCGAGCCCTTCAGCGTGCGCGTGACCTCCTTCAACAACCCCGGCGTGATCACCTCCGCGCGCTGGTCCTGGGAGAGCGACATCAAGGAGAAGGTCCCCGTCGACCTCCAGTGCCAGAGCGGCCCGATGGAGCTGCGCGAGTGCCACTGGTGGGTGGACATGACGCTCGACCCGGCGCTCTCGGACAGCTCCGGTCTGCACGAGCTGCGCCTCACGCCGAACATCCCGAAGAACGATCTCGGCAATCGCCAGTTCGCGACGCTCAACTACCAGATCTACCTGAAGAACGGAAAGGCCGAGAACAGCTACCGCTCGCGCCCGGACCCGATCGGCCGCTCGTGGTACACGGGCTTCGACTACGCGAACGTGAGCGTGAACTACATGGACTTCTTCCGCGGCGAGGCGGACCTCACGAAGACGATGCCGACCGTGAGCGGCGTCGTGCCGCTCCGGATCCGCCACCAGCGGGGCACGCGGAGCCTGCGCTCGCAGCTCTGGCAGGACGTGAACTTCCACCGCACTCCGGAGTTCTGGAAGGAAGCGGTGGTGGGCGTTCCGAACTCCGAGGGCGGCGTGCTGCTCTACTCGCGGCCCGGGCTCTTCGACGGCACCTACCAGTGGGACACGCGCGGCCTCGCGAACGGCGTGCACGTGCTCTACTTCGAGACCGTCGACACCGGCCCGACCGGCTTCCACGCCGGCGCGCTCAAGCTCTTCTTCCGCGTCCAGAACGGGAGCCAGGCGGCGCCGCCCGCGCCGCTGCCGGACCACTCGCACCCCGCGCCGGCTCCGGTCCCGGTCCCGGTCCCGCGCCCCGCGCCGCCGGCTCCCGATCCGCTGCTGCAGGCGCTAGGCGACGTCCAGACGATCAGCCGCGAGGCGCTCGACCGGCAGCAGGATCCGGCCGCCGCGCTGCGCCGGATCCTCGAGCGCGCCCGCACGGCGCTCGGGCTCTGATGCCGGCGCTGGCGCTCCGCTATCGTGGGCCGCGTGAAGCTCCTGCTGCTGCTCGCGGCGCGCAGCGGCGTCGCGGACGCCCTCGAGGCGGCGCTGCGCGCCGAGGCGCGCCGGATGGCCGAGGCGCTGCCGGGCGCAGCGGTCGCGCTGCTGCAGCAGCTGCCCGACGACGTCTTCGCGCAGGCCACGCCCGCGATGCGCCCCTTCGATGCGACGCTCGAGGCGAGCGCCGAGGGCGCCGATGCGGCCGCGCTGGCCCAGCTCGTCGCGCGCGCGGGCGAGCGCCTCGAGCCGGTCGTGCACGGCGATCTCTCGGCGGCGCTCGTCGGCGTCGATCGGGCCGTGATCCCCTGCGCGCCGGCGCCGGTCCGCTACCAGTACCTGATGCGGCGCAGGGCCGGCACCACGCACGCCCAGTACCTCGACTACTACTTCGCGAAGCACTCGCGCTTCGGATTCCAGACGCCCGGGATCGACGGCTACGTGCAGTTCCACGTCGACGAGGCCGCCTCGCGCCGCGCGGCGGAGCTCGCGGGCGTCGGCGTCTGCCGCGTCGACAGCGTGAGCGAGCTGCACATGCAGTCGCTCGCGGGCTTCCTCGCCGCGCTCGCCGAGAAGAGCCCCGGCGCCGAAGCCGCCGCGGACGAGGAGCGCTTCGTCGACCGGCGCAACAGCGTGAGCTTCACGAGCGGCGTCGTCTGGCGCTCGCAGCCGCAGCGTTGAGCGACGCGGGCGCGCGCGCGGCCGAGCCGCCGGCGCGTCACCCCCGCCCGCGGGCGAGCAGCTGCTCGGCCAGGCGCAGCGCGAGCGCGACGATGCTGAGCGTCGGGTTCGCGGTCCCGGCGGTGGGGAACACGCTCGCGCCGCAGGCGTAGAGGTTCTCGCAGCCGAAGACGCGCAGCCCGGAGTCCACCGCACCGCCCTGCTCGTCGCGCGCCATGCGCAGCGTGCCCGACGGGTGGTAGCGGAACTTCTCGCTGCGCTCGGCGCGCGCCGGATCGAGACCCAGCGCGCGCGCCTGCTCCGCGAGCAGCGCCCGCGCCGCGGCCCGGGTGCGGCGATCGCGCTCGGAGAGCGCGAGCACGAGCTCCGGGACCGGATCCCCGCGCGCGTCGCGCGCATCGCGCGCGAGCCGCACGCGGTTCTCGGGGCGCGGCTCGATCTCGGGCTGCGCCTTCATCACGACCTCGCGCCGCTCGATGCGCAGCTGGAGGTGCGCGCCCGAGAGCCCGCGCCGGCGGAAGTCATCGAGCCAGGCGTCGCTGCGGCTCTCGCCGCGCGTGGGCGCGCCGCGCTGCGGACGCTCCATCGACTCCGGCCGGAAGCCCCAGCGCTCCGTCGGATGCCAGCAGAGATGGCGCCCGACCTGGTCGCCGGCGTTGCCGAGGCCGCGCGGATGCGCGGCCGAGGTCGAGAGCAGGAGCAGCCGCGCGCTCTCGACCACGCCCGCCGCGAGCAGGAAGAGACCCGCGCGGAGCTCGCGCTCGCTGCCGTCCGGCCCGACCGCGAGCGCGTGGTCGATGCGCCGGCCGTCCAGCGACACGAGCCGGCGCACGGGATGGCGCTGCAGCAGCGCGGCCTCCGGCAGCGCGGCGAAGCGCGGGAGCTCGGCGTCGACGAGGCGCAGCGGACCCTCCCCGCGCCGCGAGCGCGCGAGCGGGAAATAGCGCGGGTCGCGGCCCTCGATCGCGAGATCGGGTGCGCGGTAGCTGCCGGAGCGCACGCGCGGATACGCGCAATCGCGCGCGGGTTCGGCGCCCGCGACGGGCGCGAAGCCCTCGACCGAGAGCCACTGCTCCGCGGCGCAGTAGAAACGCGCGAGCTCCGCGTAGTCGAGCGGCCAATCGACGTCCGCGCCGTACAAGCTGCGCAGCGCGAGGTCCTCGGGCCGCAACCGGTTCACGGTGCCGGTCCAGTGGTTGCTGGCGCCGCCGAGCGCGATCAGACGCGCCGCGGGCAGCGGATAGGCGAGCTCGCCGGCGTTGCGGAATTCGAAGGAGGCGGAGATGCCCGCGTCGCCGGCGCCCGGCGGCGCGCCCGCCTCGACGACGAGCACGCTCCAGCCGGCCTCGGCCGCGCGCAGCGCGACCGGCAGGCCCGCGAAGGAGGAGCCGATCACGACGAGGTCGTAGCGCTCGCGCAGCGCGGGCTCCGGGAAGCTGCGGACCGGCGCGTCGCGCCGGCACGCGGGGCCCGCGGCGAGCGCCGCGACCGAGGCGGCGGCGCCCCCGAGGAAGGCTCGGCGCGAGAGCCCGCTGGCGCCGGACAGGACTAACGCCCCTGGAACTTCGCCGCGCGCTTCTCGAGAAACGCGTCCATGCCCTCCGCGCGGTCGGCCGTCGCGGAGATCAGCCCGAATGCGCTCTGCTCGAGCGCGTGCGCGACGCGCAGATCGGCGTCCTGGCTCTCGTGCATCACGCGCTTCGCGGCGGCCACTGCGAGCGGTCCCTTGCGCGCGATCGCCTCGCCCGCGCGCAGCGCCGCGGCCGCGAGCTCCGCGTCCGGAAACACGCGGTTCGCGAGCCCGATGCGCAGCGCGGTCGCGGCGTCGATCGGCTCGCCGCCGAGCACGAGCTCCTTGGCCCAGGCGAGGCCGACGCGCCGCACGAGCCGCGTGCTGCCGCCGAAGCCCGGCACCAGGCCGAGATTCACCTCGGGCTGACCGAAGCGCGCGCTCTCGCCCGCGTAGATCCAGTCGCAGGCGAGCGCGAGCTCGCAGCCGCCGCCGAGCGCAAAGCCGTTGACGGCCGCGAGCGTCGGAATCGCGAGCGACTCGAGCGCGCCGGTGACGCGGTGGCCGAGGCGGCTGAAGGCCTCGGCTTCGAGCGGCGAGTGCGCGCGCATCTGCGCGATGTCCGCGCCGGCGGCGAAGGCGCGGCCCGCACCGGTCAGGACGAGCGCCCGCAGGCCGGGCGCCGCGGCGGCCTCCGCAGCGCGCGCCTCGAGCGCCTCGAGCAGCGCGCGATCGAGCGCGTTCAGCGAGGTGGGGCGATTCAACGTCAACACGCGGACCGGGCCGCGGTCCTCCGTGAGCACGAGATCCATGCGGTCTCCTCGCCCGCAGCCGGCATGTGCTGCGGCGCGCGGAACGTAGCAGTGGGCCCTCGGGCCCGTGATATGGTCGCGCGCCGGGAGGGACGCGCATGCCGCCGATCTTCGCTCTCGCGAACGTCTCCGCAGGCCTGGGCCTGCTCGCGCTCGCGCTCGCGGCCGCGGGGCCCGCGCTGATCCACCTCGGCCTGCTCACGCCGATGCGGGGCTTCAACGCCTTCGGCCTCGGGCTGGTCACGGGTCTCCTCGCGCTCCTCACGGGCCTCGTCGCGCTCTGGTTCACGCGTCCCGCGACGGGCCGCGGCGGCCGCTCGCGCGCGGTGCAGGGCGCGCTCTGCGGCGCCCTCGTGATCGGCATCGTGTTCAACGCCGCGCGCCCGGGCAGCGGCGCGCCGCCGGTCAACGACATCACGACCAATCCGCAGGACCCGCCGATGTTCTCGGCGGCGCTAGGCCTGCCCGAGAACGTCGGACGCGACATGAGCTACGACGCGAGCGCGCTCGCCGAGCTCACGCGCACGAGCTACCCGGATCTGCAGACGCTGCGCGTCGCGCTGGCACCCGATGCGGCCCACGCGGCGGCGCTCGCGGCGATCGAGAGCCTCGGCTGGCAGCTCACCGAGTCGAGCCCCGCGGACGGGCGCATCGAGGCGCGCGACGTGAGCGCGGTCTTCCGCTTCGTGGACGACGTCGCGATCCGGATCCGGCCCGACGGCAGCGGCAGCGCGATCGACCTGCGCTCGAAGTCGCGGGACGGCCGGGGGGATCTCGGGGCGAACGCGGCGCGGATCCGGGAGTTCCGGGAGGCGCTCACGGCGCGCACCGGAGCGCACTGAGCCGATCGCGCGGCAGCGCGCTCCGCGCGCGCGCTCAGCGCGTCAGCACCGCGAGCGCATCCAGCGTGAGGCCGACCCGCGCCGCCGGTCCCGGATCCGCGGGGTCGAGCCAGCCGCCGTCGGGCTGCTGCAGCGCCGCGATCGGGCCCACGAGCTCGCCGAGCCCGAGGCTCCCGCCCGGCAGCGAGCGGGTGTCGCACCAGTGGAACACGCGCGCCGCGCGCAGCGCGTCGACGAGGCCGCAGCGGTAGTCGCGCTCGAGCTCGCGCCCGCACCACTGCAGGATGCCGTCCGACTCCTCGTGCGGGAAGTTCGCGAAGGTCTGCGCGTAGGCCGCGAGCGGCCAGTAGGCGCCCTGCTTCACGCGCTCGGGCGTGAAGTGGGCGGCGAGCAGGTCGGCCGCGCGCTCGAGCGCCTCGGGACGCGCGAAGGGCGTGCGCGCGAGGTGGCCCGCGAGCAGGCCCGTCAGCACGAGGCGCGCGTCCGGCGACGCGTCGGCGCCCTGCCACGAGCCGTCCTCGCGCTGGCCGGCTTCGAGCGCGCGGCAGAGCCGCTCGACGACAGGCACGTGCAGCGAGCGGCCGTCCGCGAGCCGCGCGAGCCAGCGCCAGGCGCGCTCGGGATCGCCGGCAGCCGCGCCCTCGAGCGCCTGCGCGCAGCACAGCGCGAGGGGCTCGCTCCCGGTCTTCCCGACGAGGCGCGCGGCGAGCCGCCGATCGGCCTCGCTGCCGGCCCGCTCGACGAAGGCCGCGCCCCGCTCGACGGCCGCGTTCATGCCTCGAGCAGCAGCCCCGTGAGGTACTCGCCCTCGGGGTGGTAGAGCGAGACCGGATGGTCCGCGGGCGCCGTGAGCTGGCCTAGCACGCGCACGCTGCGCGCGGCGTCGAGCGCGGCAGCGAACGCGATCTTGCGGAACAGCTCGGCGCCCACGTGGTGGGAGCACGAGAACGCGAGCACGAGCGCGCCGGGCGCGGCGCGGCGCAGCACCGCGAGCAGCACGTCTTTGTACGCGCGCGAGGCGCGCTGCTGATCCGCCTTCGAGCGCGCGAGCGGCGGCGGATCGACGATCGCGAGATCGAAGCCCGCCGCGGCGTTGCGCGCGTACTCGAAGGCGTCGGCGCGCAGCGCCTCGAAGCGCGCGGGCGGCGCGCCCGCCGCTGCGTTCGCCGCGACGTGCAGCGCCGCGAGCTCGAGCGCCGCGGGCGACGAGTCGACCGCCGTGATCGAGGCCGCGCCGCCGCGCGCGGCCGCGGCCGAGAAGCCGCCCGTGTACGAGAAGAGATCGAGCACGCGGCGCCCGCGCGCGAGCCGCTGCACCAGCTCGCGCGCATCCCGCTGGTCCAGGAAGAAGCCCGTCTTCTGTCCGTTCACGACGTCGACTTCGTAGCGGCGCTCGCCCTCGGCGATCGGAATCCGCCCCGCCGGCGGACTGCCCCAGAGCAGCCCCTGGCGCGGCGGGAAGCCCTCGCGGCGCGCGGCCGTCGCGTCGGCGCGCTCGTAGCCGCATGCGGCACCCGTCGCGCCCTCGAGCAGGGGCGCGATCTCCTCGCGCCGCCGCTGCATGCCCACGGAGCTGAACTTCACGACCAGCGTGTCGGCATAGCGATCGACGACGAGCCCGGGCAGCTCGTCGCCCTCGCTGTTGACGAGGCGCAGCGCGTCGGTCCCGCGCAGCAGCGCGCTCGCCGCGCGGCGCGCGATCGCGGCCTCGACGCGGCGCTGGAGCCAATCGGCCTCGAGGGGCTCCTTGCCCGCCGCGAGCAGGCGCACGCGGATCATCGAGGCCGGCGACCAGTCGCCGCTGCCGAGCACGACGCCGCCGGCCGAGACGACGCGCACGAGCTCGCCCGCAGCGGGCTCGCCGCGGACGCTCGCGATCGCGCCCGACATCACCCAGGGATGCCGGCGCTCGAGCGAGCGCTCGCGGCCGCCGTGCAGGATGACGTCGATCATGGGACCTCTCGGGAGCGCGCGCAGCACGCGGGGCCACGGAACGGGGGAGCGTCGCGAGTCGTGTATGGTACCGGCCTTCCGCAGCCGCGCGCGGGATCCGCGCGGCGACTGGAGCCCTCCCCGCGATGTCTTCCGAAGCGACCGACCGCTCGAGCTCGACCGCCGCGCCGCGCAACCGCCTCGCGGGCGAGACGAGCCTCTACCTGCGCCAGCACGACGCGAATCCGGTCGACTGGTATCCCTGGGGTCCGGAGGCGCTCGAGCGCGCGCGCCGCGAAGACCGCCCGCTGCTGGTCTCGATCGGCTACAGCGCCTGTCACTGGTGCCACGTGATGGCGCACGAGTCCTTCGAAGACCCCGAGACGGCGGCGCTCATGAACCGCCTCTTCGTGAACATCAAGATCGACCGCGAGGAGCGCCCGGACCTCGACCAGATCTACATGGACACGGTCACGGGCCTGACCGGCCACGGCGGCTGGCCGCTGACCGTCTTCTGCACGCCCCGGGGCGCGCCCTTCTACGGCGGCACCTACTTCCCGCCCGAGCCGCGCCAGGGCATGCCTTCCTTCCGCCAGCTGCTCGCCGCGGTCGACGACGCCTGGCGCAGCCGGCGCGGCGAGCTGGACGAGACCGCGCAGCGCATCCTCGAGGCGCTGCGCTCGAATGCGGCCGCCGGCGGCGCGCGCGCGGAGGAGCCCGGCGCGGCCGCGCTCGCGCGCTGCGCCGGGCGTCTCCTGCAGCGCGCCGACTCGCGCCACGGCGGCTTCGGCGGCGCGCCCAAGTTCCCGACCCCGACCTCTCTCGATGCGCTGCTCGCCGCCTGCGACGAGCTCCCGCCGCGCAAGGCGCGCGAGGCGCTCGACCACGTGCTGCTCTCGTGCCGCGAGATGGCGCGCGGCGGCGTCTACGACCAGCTCGCGGGAGGCTTCCACCGCTACAGCGTCGACGGCCACTGGGGCGTGCCGCACTTCGAGAAGATGCTCTACGACCAGGGCCAGCTGCTGCGCGTCTACGGCGAGGCCTGGCGCCGCGATGGCGCGCGCGACCCGGATCTGCTCTGGCCCCTGCGCGAGACCGCCGCCTATCTCGCGCGCGAGATGACGGGCCCGGAGGGCGCCTTCTTCGCGAGCCAGGACGCGGACAGCGGCGGCCACGAGGGGACCTACTACGTCTGGACGCCGGCGCAGGTCGAGGCCGTGCTCGGCCCGGAGCGCGCGGCCGGGTTCTGCTCCGCCTACGGCGTCACGCTGCGCGGCAACTTCGAGGGCGGCAGCAGCGTGCTCGCGAGCCGCGCGCGAGACGCGCGCGAGGCGCACGCGGCAGAGCGCGCGGAGCTGCTCGCGGCGCGCGCCGCGCGCGTCGCGCCCGCGACCGACGAGAAGCGCATCGCGGCCTGGAACGGCCTCGCGATCTCGGGGCTCGCGCGCGGCGCGAGCCTGCTCGGCGAGCCCGATTGGCTGCGCCGCGCGCGCGCGGCCTTCGACTTCTGCCTGCGCGAGCTGTGCGACGAAAAGGGCCGCCTGCTGCGCGTCTTCAACGCCGGCCGCGCGCAGGTGCTGGCCTTCCTCGACGACCACGCCTGCCTGCTCGAGGCCTGCCTCGACCTGCAGCGCGCGGGCGCGGGTGACGACCTGCTGCCGCGCGCGCTCGAGCTCGCGGATGCGATCGCGTCGCGCTTCTACGACGCCGGCGCGCGCGACCTCTTCCTGAGCCCCGCCGACGGCGAGGCGCTCGTGCAGCGCCCGCGCTCCGATCACGACGGCGCGACGCCGCATTCGGCCGGCCTCGCCTGCCTCGCGCTGTTGCGCACCGCGGGCCTCTCGGGCCGCCGGGAGCTCGAGCAGGTCGCGCGCGCAGTGCTGCAGACGCACGCCGCCGAGATCGAGCGGATGCCCGAGGCGCTGCCGACCTTCGCGCGCGCGGCGCGCCTCGCCGAGCGCGGACTGCAGGTGGCCGTGATCGTCGGCCCCGCCTCGGATCCCGCGACGCGCGCGCTCGCCGAGAGGGCGCGCGCAGCGCTCGGTCCCGAGGACGCGGTGCTCGTTGCTGCGCCGGACGCCGCGGCGCCCGCGGGCGTCGACCCGAGCTGGCTGCGGGGCCGCGGCATGCTGGCCGGCCGCGCCACGGCCTACGTCTGCCGCGGACGGGTCTGCTCGCTGCCGATCACCCGAGCCGAAGAGCTGCACCCGCTCGGCGCCGATCCGAGCGGCAGCCCCGGCTCGCAGCCGCCCGAGGAGGAACCCCGCGCATGACTCCGCCGCGCGACAGCGCCCGCTACCGGGGAGGCGCGGAGGACGGCCTCGTCCCGCTCGCCCCGCTCGACCCGGTCCGCACCACGACGATCGACGAGCTCGTGCGCGCGATGAGCCAGACCGCCTTCGGCGGGCGCCGCCTCGGCGAGGCCGCCGACGTGCTCGAGGCGATGATCAAGGACGACGACTGCTACCGCGTGCTCACCGTCTCGGGCGCGATGACGATCGCGAAACAGGGCCTGCTGCTCTGCGAGATGATCGAGCGCGGCTGGATCCACGCCGTGGTCTCGACCGGCGCGCTGATGACGCACGGCCTGACCGAGGGCGCGGGCATGCTGCACTTCAAGCACGAGCCGCAGATGAAGGACGAGGAGCTCTACGAGAAGGGCTACAACCGCGTCTACGACACGCTCGAGCTCGAGGGCAACCTCGACAGTGCCGAGCGCATCCTGAACCGCGCGCTCTCGGGCCTGCCCGACGATTGCGTGCTCTCGAGCCGGCTCGTGACCGAGCAGCTCGGCCGCCAGCTCGAGCGCGAGGCCGAAGGCCGCGCGATCCTGAAGAGCGCCTACCGCCACGGCGTTCCGATCTACGTGCCCGCCTTCACCGACTCCGAGCTCGGCCTCGACGTCGCGATCGCGAACCGCATCCGCACGATGGCCGGGCGCGAGCCCCTGCCCTTCGATCCCTACCTCGACCTCGAGGACTTCACCGAGCGGATCCGGCAGCACGAGACGCTCGGGATCTTCACGATCGGCGGCGGCGTGCCGCGCAACTGGGCGCAGCAGGTGGGCCCCTACCTCGAGATCCAGCGCGTGCGCCTGAAGACGCCCGAGCCGCTGCGCCGCTACAAGTACGCGGTCCGGATCTGTCCCGAGCCGGATCACTGGGGCGGGCTCTCGGGCTGCAGCTACACCGAGGGCGTGTCGTGGGGCAAGTTCGTGCCGCCCTCGGAGGGCGGCCGCTTCGCCGAGGTCATGGCCGACGCGACGATCGCGTGGCCGCTCGTCGTGCGCGCCGTGATGGAACGCCTCGCGTAGGCGTCAGCGCAGCCTGGACCAGAGCCAGAGCAGCGCGGAGAGCGCGGCCGAGAGCGCGAGGCAGCTCGCGAGCGGCAGGCTGAGCCGGAAGCCGGGGCGCTCGATGCGCAGGTCGCCCGGCAGGCGGCCGAGCCAGGGCAGCGCGGGGCCGTAGAGCAGCCAGAGTCCCAGCGCGACGAGCAGAGCGCCGACGAGGACCGCGAGCTTTCCCGCGCCTTCCATCGCGCGCGAGCCTATCCCGCGCGCGCGCTTTGAGCCCGAGCGGCGGGGCCGCATACTGCCCCTCGTGCGCCTGCTGCCCGCCGCCGCGCTCGTCCTGCTCTGCGCCGCCTGCGCGGCGCGGCTCCCGGCGAGCGACCCGCTCGCGCTCTCCGCGGAGTACGCGGCAGCCGGCCGCCTGCCCGAGGCGATCCGCGCGATCGAGGCCGCGATCTCGGAGCGCCCGAACGACCCCGCGCTGCGCCTGCGCGCCGCCGAGCTCCTGGCCGAGGCCGGCAAGCCGAAGCGCGCGATCGCCCAGCTCGAGAGCGGCCTCGAGGTCGCGCCGCGCGACGCCGAGCTCTGGGTCCGCCTCGGCCAGCTCGAGCGCGAGCGCGGCAACTCGAGCGATGCCTACGTCGCGTTCCGGCGCGCGGTCGTGCTCGATCCGGAGAACCTGCGCGCGGTCTCGGGGCTCGCGCTCACCGCGTCGGCGCTCGGCTTCGACGAGGAGGCGGAGGAGGCCTACGCGCGCTGGAACGAGCTCGAGCGGGAGCGCGGGGCCGGGGGCGCCGGCCTCCGGCGTTAGGCGGCTGCCGCCGCCGTCAACAGGGTCGAGGTGACGAAGCTCGAGATCGCCTGGCGATCCGAGGGCGCGGTGCGCAGGAAGATCAGGCCGGCGTCGGGCACCAGCTGGTAGGCGACCTCGGTGGTGAGCTGGACGGTGCCCGTGCGCGGCAGCTCGAAGCTGATGTCGAGGCGCTCGCCGAGCAGGAGCGGCTCGGGGCTCCGCAGCAGGCAGCCGTTCTCGGAGAGCGAGAGCACCGCGCCGCGCCATTCGCGGCCGTCGTGGGACAGGCGCGCGGCGATGTGGGTGGGCACGCGCGGGGTGCTGCGCGGGACCTCTTCGAGGACCTGCTGGAGCAGCCGGTAGAGCTCGTGCAGACCCGCGGGGCGCTTCACCGCGCCCACGATGCGGGAGTCGGCTCCGGTCGCTCCGTGGCGCCCGGTCAGCACGATCGCCGGGACCGGAGGGGACTCGTCTTCCGGCAGCTCGGCGAGGCTGCGCTCGTCCACGATGCGCAGATCCGGCCGCGGGCGCTCGAGGGTCTGCGAGACCTCGTCGAACTCCGCCGGAGTCAGGATCGCGTAGCCGAGCCGGCCCAGGATCAGGCGCGTGATCGGCGCGAGGGCGTCCTGGGGGGCGTGCGTCACCAGGATGCGGTGGGCCCGAACGGATTGCTTCTCCATCGGGCGGGTCATCGGCTGAACGCCAGCGGCAGTTGAGGCCCCAACGGGACGTCCTCCGGGAGAAAGTCCGGGCGGGAAGTGCGCGGCTGTCCTAGGCTTCGAACGCTATTCGGGGGGACCCGCGTGGGGGAGCGCGAAGTCGCGCCGCGGGAAGTCGCAGGCTGGCTGATCGCCCGGCGCAGGCAGATCGAAGCGGTCATGGAGGCGCGGCTGGGGCCGGCAGCGCCCGGAGCGGGGGCCAACGAGGCCGAGGTCCTCCGCCGCTTCCGCTCCTTCGCCGCCAACGCGCTGCAGCGGGGCGACGCCGCCACCCCGGCCCTCGATGGTCTGCGCGTGAACGAGCGCCGCATCGGCGCGCTGCTCGACGCCTGGGTCGAGGCCGCGATCCTCTCCGCAGGTCCCCACGGCGGCGCGGTCCAGCGGGCGCTGGCCCCGCTCGTGCAGCGCTTCCGCTCCGCCCTGCGCGGCACCTCGACGAGCCGCCGCAGGAGCGGTGCACCCCGCAGCTCGCGGCGCGCGGTGCTCGCCGCGATCGACCGCGTCGCCGACTCCTTCCTCGCGATCGACGCCGACTCCGGCTGCATCGTCGACGCGAACCCGGCCGCGGGCGCCCTGCTCGGGGTCGCGCGCGACGCGCTGCTCGGCGTGGACGCGATGTCCTTCGTTCCGAGCGAGAGCCAGACCGGCTGGTGGACCGAGTTCGATGCGGTCACCGAGGGCAGCGAGACGCGCCGCTTCCGCGCGAGCCTGCGCGACGCGGCGGGGGCTTCGATTCCGGTCGACTGCAGCGTCACGCGCTTCTCGACGCGCGAGCGCACGCTCGCCCTCGTGCTCGCGCGTCCCGCCTAGGCGAGCTGCTCCCGCAGGAAGCCGAGCATCCGCGTCCACGCCTCGCGCGCCTCGGCGGGCCGATAGGCCTGCGGCCGGGTGTCGTTGAGGAACGCGTGCCCGCAGCCCGGGTACACGAGCACCTCGCCCGGCCAGGCCGCGCGCGCGAGCGCGAGCTCGAGCGCGCGGATGTCCGCGAGCGGAACGAACTCGTCGCGGTCGCCGAAGATCGCGAGCAGCGGGCAGCGCAGGTCGCGCGCGGCCTCGAGCGGCTCGCGCGGCTTCTTCCGCGGATCGAGTCCCCCCTCGGCGTGCAGGATCCCGTGCCGGTGGGAGAGGATCCCGTAGAAGGGCACCGCGGCCGAGAGCCCCGTGCACGCGCATGCGGCGAGCAGCGCGTACATCCCCCCCATGCAGAAGCCGACGACTCCGAGCTTGCGGCCGCGCGCAGAGGGATGCGCGCGCACGAGCGCGATCGCCTCCTGGATGTCGGCCAGCGCCTCGGGGTCGGAGAGCCCGCGCATCCAGGCGCCGGGATCGCGAATCTCGAACGCGCCCTTGCGCCGGTAGAGGTCGAGCGCGAGCGCGCTGAAGCCCTCCGCCGCGAGGCGCCGCGTCAGGTCGCGCGTGTGCTCCGAGACGCCCCAGACGTCGTGGAGAACGATCACACCCGGGTGGACTCCGGAATCGGGATGCGCGAGGTAGCCCTGCTCGAGCTGCGCGGTCCGCACGCGCGGAGCGTAGCGGTGTCCGCTCGCGCGCGGTTCCGCGCGGCCGCGGATTGCAGGGGCGCCGAGCGGCCGCGTGATACGTTCGCGCGCGCCGCCTGCACGGGGGGGCTGGATGCGAATCCTGACTGCGTTCCTGGCCACGCTCGCCGGCGCGCTGCTCGTCGCTCTCGCGACGCTCTACGCGATGGGCCTCGGGCTCTTTGGAAGCCACGAGGGACCCGGCGCCGTCGGCCGGACGCGGCGGCCGGACGCGGTCGTCGCACAGACCCTCTCCGCCGTCGACGAGGCCGCCCGGGGCGTCGGCGCGCAGGGCCGCAAGCAGATCCTGTTCGGCGATCTGCACGTCCACACGACCTTCTCGTTCGACGCGTTCCTGTTCAGCCTGCCCGTGATGGGCGGCGAGGGCGCGCATCCGCCCGCCGACGCCTGCGACTTCGCGCGCCACTGCTCGGCGCTCGACTTCTGGTCGCTCAACGACCACGACCTGGGTCTCACACCCGAGCACTGGCGCGAGAGCGCAGAGGCGATCCGCCAGTGCAACGCGGTCGGCGGCGGCGCCGGCGCGCCCGACAGCGTGGCCTTCCTCGGCTGGGAGTGGACCCAGGTGGGCCTCACGCCGGATACCCACTATGGGCACAAGAACGTCGTGCTGCGGGAGACCGATCCGGAGCGGATTCCCGCGCGCCCGATCGGCGCGCCGCGCGGCGAGCTCGCGGGACCCGGCCCGCTCGCGCGCGGCTGGCTCGGGCTGCGCGGCGGCAGCCGCATGCGCGACCTCGCGCGCTTCCTGACCGAGCGCGAGCGCACGCCCGACTGTCCCGCCGGCGTCTCGACCCTGGAGCTCCCGGCCGACTGCAGCGAGACCGCCGCGACTCCCGCCGACCTGTTCCGCAAGCTCGACGAATGGGGCGGCGAGGCGCTCGTGATCCCGCACGGCACCACCTGGGGCTTCTACACGCCGCCGGGCTCGAGCTGGGACAAACAGCTCGAGGGCGCGCAGCACGACGAGGAGCGCCAGACCCTGATCGAGGTCTACTCGGGCCACGGCGATTCCGAGGTCTACCGCGACTGGCGCGAGGTCGTGATCGGCGCGCAGGGCGAGCTCGAGTGCCCCGCGCCGCGGGCCGACTACGAGCCCACCTGCTGGCGCGCGGGCGAGATCATCCGCGAGCGCTGCGCGGCGGCCGGCGAGACTGCGCAGGAGTGCGAGGCGCGCGCGGCGGAGGCGCGCGCGAACGCGGTCGCGGCGGGCGTGGCCGTGCGCCAGACCCTGCCCGGCGTGCGCACGCAGGACTTTCTCGACGCCGGCCAGTGCCGCGACTGCCGCGAGCCCGCGATGAACTATCGCCCTCGCAGCTCGGCCCAGTACATCCTCGCGCTCGGCAACGCCGCGGAGCCGGACGCGCGCGGCCGCCCGCGCCGCTTTCGCCTGGGATTCATCGCCTCGAGCGACAACCACTTCGCGCGGCCCGGCACCGGCTACAAGCAGCTGCACCGGCGCGGCATGACCGAGTCCGGCGCCGACATCGATCCCGCCCATCCGCTCGCGCGCCTCTTCGGCCCGCCGCCCGAGGCCGCCGCACCGCGCTCGCGGCCCTACCTTCCGGAGGCCACGAGCTTCGCGATCTTCGAGACCGAGCGGCAGGGATCCTTCCTCGGCACCGGCGGTCTCGTCGCCGCGCACGCCGCGGGCCGCGACCGCGACGCGATCTGGGAGTCGCTCTCGCGCCGCGAGGTCTACGGCACCACCGGCCAGCGCACGCTGCTCTGGTTCGACCTCCTGAACGCGCCAGGCGCGCGCGGCGCGTCGCTGCCGATGGGCAGCATCACGCCGATGCGCGACGAGCCGATCTTCCAGGTGCGCGCGGTCGGGTCGCTCGCACAGCAGCCGGGCTGCCCGGACCACGCCGCAGCCGCGCTCGGCGCCGAGCGGCTCCAGCGCGTCTGCATGGGCGAGTGCTACCACCCCTCGGACCGGCGCCGGCTCGTCACGCGGATCGAGGTGGTGCGAATCCGGCCCCAGCTCTCGGCGGACGACGCGATCGGCTCGCGCATCGACGATCCCTGGCGCAGCTTCGCCTGCTCACCGGATCCCGCCGGCTGTGCGGTGAGCTTCAGCGACCCGGACTACGCCGGGCTCGGCCAGGACGCCGTCTACTACGCGCGCGCCTTCGAGGAGCCCGAGCTCGCGATCAACGCGGCCAACCTGCGCTGCGAGCGCGACGCCGGGGGCCGCTGCACGGCGGTGCACCCCTGCGGCGAGGCGGGGGCCGACGAGCAGTGCCTCGCGCCGCGCGAGCCGCGCGCGTGGTCGTCGCCGATCTTCCTCGAGCGGACGAGCTAGGCGCGGCGCCGGCGCAGCAGCGCGGGCAGCAGCACGAGCGTCGTCGGGAGCCACACCCACAGGAGCTCCCTCCCGAACACGTCGAGCGCGTGGCGCGTGAGGAAATCGAGCGGATTCAGCGACGAGACCTGCAGCGGGCGCCAGGGAAAGAAATAGCGGCGGTCGTCGAAGGGGATCAGGAAGCCGATCCCCCGGCCTCCGTTCGTGAACGCATCGAGCAGCCCGTGCGAGGCGGTGGCGGCGAAGATCCACAGCAGGAGTGCCCACCAGCGCGCCGTGAGCGGCCGGACGCTCGGGTAGCGCCAGGCCCAGACGGCGACCGCGCAGAGCCCCGCCGCGAGCAGCGAGTGGCTGAAGCCGCGGTGACCGAAGCGGTGCTCGTAGGGAATGCCGAACGCGAACGCGACGACGTCGAGATCGGGCGCCGCGGCGAGCGCCGCGAGCAGCAGCGCGAAGCGCGGGCCGCGCAGCCAGCGCGGCGCGAGTGCGCCGAGCGCGGCTCCGACGTAGGCGTGGGTCAGCGAGCTCGCCACGCTTGCGTGCGGTGCAGCCCGGAGCTGCCGGGGACCCGGGCCCGCGCGGGCTAGGCCTCGGCGCGCAGCCGCACCGCCTCGTTCGCGATGCGACCCGCATGGGCCAGGCAGGTGCCGCCCGTGATCTCGTCCGCGAAGTCGAGCTTCAGCTCGCCCTGCTTCACGAGGTGCTTCACGAGCGTCACGAGGTTCCTCGAGTAGAGCTGGCTCGCGTGCGTCGCGACCTGGCTCGCGAGGTTCGCAGCCCCCACGACCCGGACGCCGCCGACTTCCACGGTCTCGCCCGGGACCGCAACCGCGCAGTTGCCGCCCTGCTCGGCCGCGAGGTCGACGATCACCGAGCCGGGCCGCATCGCGCGCACGGCACCCTCCTCGATCAGGAGCGGCGCGCGCGCGCCCGGCACGAGCGCCGTCGTGATCACGACGTCGGAGGCCACCACGCGCTTCGCGAGCTGGTCGCGCTGGCGCTGGTAGAACTCGTCGCTCTGGGCCTTCGCATAGCCGCCGGCGCCCTCGGCATCCTGCGTCTCGAGATCGAGCTCGACGAAGCGGCCGCCGAGGCTCTCGACCTGCTCCCGCACCGCGGGCCGCGTGTCGTAGGCCTCGACCACCGCGCCGAGGCGCCTCGCCGTCGCGATCGCCTGCAGGCCCGCCACGCCCGCGCCGATCACGAGCACCCTGGCAGCCGTGAGGGTTCCCGCGGCGGTCACCATCATCGGGAAGATCTTCGGGTGCTCGACACTCGCGAGGATCACCGCGCGGTAGCCCGCGAGGTTGCTCTGCGACGAGAGCGCGTCCATCGCCTGCGCGCGCGTGATGCGCGGCACGAGCTCCATCGCGAAGGCGGTCACGTTCCGCTCGGCGAGGCGCCGCGCGCCCTGCGGATCGTCGAGCGGGCGCAGGAAGCCGATCAGGAGCGCGCCCGCGCGCAGCGCGGCGAGCTCGTCGAGTCCCTGCTCGCGCACGCGCGGCGCCTGCACCTTGAGCACGAGGTCCGCGCCGAGCGCGGCGGCTGCGTCCACGAGCTTGGCGCCCTGCGCCGAGTAGGCGGCGTCCGGGAAGCCCGCGGCGACTCCTGCACCGGTCTCGACCGCGAGCTCGAGACCGTCCGCGCGCAGCGCCTTCACCGCATCCGGGACCAGCGCTACGCGCCGCTCCCCTGCCGCCGTCTCCCGCGCTACCCCGACGATCACCCGAACCCCCGGCCCCGATGGAAACGCCTCGAACGAGGCGGCGCAAGATAAGGCCGCGCCGGAGGCCCCGCCACGCGCTCGCGCGCGGTAGCCTCGCGCCGCGTGAGCCCCCTGGAGCCGAGCCCGGAAGCGCTGCTCGCCGAGCTCGCGCGCCGCTTCGGCCCGCACCCGGTCCGGGCCTGGCAGATCCCGCTCGATTCGGACGCGGGCCTCGCGCGCTGGCTCGTCGCCTGCGCGCTGCTCTCGCGCAGTGCGGATCCCGCGCGGGCCGCGAGCGCGCTGCGCTCCCTGGACGCCGCGGGGCTCGACGCGCCCGCGCTCGCGCGGGCCACCCCGCTCCCGCTCGCGGCCCTGCTCGCGCGCGCGGAGCTGCGCGATCCCGACACGCTCGCGCCGCTCCTGATCCGCCTCGCGCGCGGCCTGCGCGAGCGCTGCGAGGGCTCGCTCGCCCGGCTGGCCTCCGCATGCGATGGACTCGAGGATCTCGGCTCGCGCCTGTCGCAACTAGCACCTGGCTTCGGAGCGGCCGCAGTGCTGGCCTTCCTGCGCCCGCTTCGCGGTGCCTGGCCGGCCGCGCGCGAGGTGCCGCTCGATCCGGCCGCGCGCGCGGCGGCCCTGCACCTCGGCCTGATCGCGGAAGGCGACGACGAGGACGGCGAGCCCGGCGCGCTGCGCGCCGCCCTCGCGCTCCTGCCCGCCGCGGAGGCCGCAGGGCCCGCCGCGCTCGGCGACGTCGAGTGGGTGCTGTCCCGGCTCGGCCGGGCCGCCTGCGCGCGCAACCAGAGCGCGCGCTGCCCGCTCGGCGCGGGGTGTCCACAGCGGCGGGCGCACTCCTGAGGGCCCGCGCGCTCAGTCGTCCCGCTCGGGCGCCTCGAGCCCGCGGTGCAGCACCGCGACGCCCTTGCCTCCCTCGCGAAACACCGTCACACCCTTGAGCCCGCGGCGCCAGGCCGAGAGGTAGATCGCGCGCACGTCGGCGGGCGTCGCCGCGTGCGGCAGGTTGATCGTCTTCGAGACCGCGTTGTCGACGTGGCGCTGGAAGGCCTGCTGCACGTCGAGGTGGCGCTCGGGCGCGATGTCCGCAGCGGTCGGAAACAGGCGCTGGACGGACTCGGGCACGCCCGCCACACCGCGCGCGCGGCCGCTCCGCGCGACCTCCGCGAGCAGCTCGGGCCGCGCGGCGCCCGCGCGCCCCAGCGCGTCCTCGAAACGCGCGACGCGCTCGGACAGCACGGCTCCGTCCAGCACGTGGCGCTCGAGGGCGAGCGCGTAGTAGGGCTCGATGCCGGCCGAGCAGTCGGCCAGGATCGAGAGCGTCCCGGCCGGGGCGATCGAGGTCAAGGTCGCATTGCGGCGCGGCGGGCCGCCCGCGAAGCGCGAGCGCTCGAAGTTCGGGAACGCGCCGCGCTCGGCCGCGAGAGCCCGCGTCGCGTCCTCGGCGGCCGCGCGGATGCGCGCGGCGACCGCGTCCGCGACGCCTGCGGCCTCGGGGGCGTCGTAGGGGATCCCGAGATCGACGAGCAGATCCGCGAAGCCCATCACGCCGAGGCCGAGCTTGCGGTTGCCGTGGGTCGCGCGGTCGATCTCGGCGTCCGGATAGCGGCTCACCTCGATCACGTCGTCGAGGAAGCGCAGCGCGACGGCCGTGACCGCCGCGAGCTGCTCCCAGTCGATGCGCCCGCCGCGCGCGAATGCGGGAAGCCGCAGCGAGCCGAGGTTGCAGCTCTCGTTCGGGAGCAGCGGCAGCTCGCCGCAGGGGTTCGTGGCCTCGAGCGCGCCGAGCGCGGGCGTCGGGTTGTCGCGCTCGATCGCGTCGAGGAAGAGCACGCCGGGATCCCCGGTGGCCCAGGCGCAGCTCGCGAACTCGTCGAGCAGCGCGGAGGCCGAGACGCGCTCGACCACGCGGCCGTCGTGCGGGTGGCGCAGCGCGAAGTCGGCGCCGCTCTCGGCTGCGCGCCAGAAGGCGTCGGTGGTCGCGATCGAGAGGTTGAAGTTCGTGACGCGGTCGGCCTCGCGCTTGCAGCGCGCGAAGGCGAGCACGTCCGGGTGGTCGACGCGCATCACGCCCATGTTCGCGCCGCGGCGGCGGCCGCCCTGCTTCACGGCTCCGGTCGCGGCGTCGAAGACCTGCAGGAAGGCCACCGGCCCCGACGCGACGCCCGCGCGCTCGCCGACCGAGTCGCCGGCCGGGCGCAGCTTCGAGAACGCGAAGCCGGTGCCGCCGCCCGAGCAGTGCACGCGGGCCATGCGCTTGGCGGCCTCGAAGATGCTCTCGAGCGTGTCCTCGACCGGCAGCACGAAGCAGGCCGAGAGCTGGCCATCGGGCGTGCCGGCGTTCATCAGCGTGGGACTGTTGGGCAGGAAGACGCGCTCGCGCAGCAGCGCCGCGAAGCGCTCGCGCCAGGACCCCGGGTCCCCGCCCGCGCCGCGCTCCCCCTCCGCGACCGCGGCGGCCACGCGCGCGCACATCCCCTCGAAGTCCTCGACCAGCCGGCCGCGGGCGTCGCGCAGGAAGTAGCGCGCCTCGAGCACGCGCCGGGCGTTCTCGCCGGGGGCCACCGCGTCCATGCTCGCGGAGGCTAGCCCCCGCGCCGCTTCGAGCCTAGATTCGCCGGCCTCCCTCCCGCCGAGACAGGAGATCCGCCGTGGGCGAGCCGCGCCGCATCCTGGAGAAGCGCACCGGTCATTTCCTCGAGGATTTCGAGCCCGGTCAGCGCTACCGCCACAAGGGCGGCAAGACCCTCACCGAGGGCCTCTTCGCGACCTTCACCGAGTTCACGATGACGACGAACCCGCTCTCGAAGAACGCGCGTTATGCGCGCGCCTACGGCTACCGCGGGCTCGTGGTGCCGCCGGGCCTCACGATGCTGGTCGCCTTCAGCCAGACGGTCGAGGACATCTCGGAGAACGCGCGAGCGAACCTCGAGTACGTGGACATGCGCTTCGGCGCGCCGGTGTACGTCGGCGACACGCTCGAAGTCGAGACGGCGATCCTCGGGGTCAAGCCCTCCTCCTCGAAGCCGAACCTCGGCGTCGTGCACGTGCAGTCGATCGCGCGCAAGAACCTCGGGGCCGCCGACGAGGCGATCGTGATGGCCTGGCAGCGCAAGGTGCAGGTCTACAAGCGCGACGAGCGGGCGCCCGTGCGCGCGGGCGCGCTCGAGCCCGCGGCGGTGGCCTGCGAGCCCTGGCTGCCGCCCTACCTCGGGCGCGAGGTCTACGCGGAGCTCGCGCACCTCTCGAGCGCCGACACCTATTTCGAGGACTTCGAGCCCGGGACGCGCATCGAGCACTCGCGCGGCCGCACCGTGACCGACGAGCACGTCCACCTGACCGCGATCCTCGACAACACGAGCCAGGTGCACTGCAACCAGCACATGATCGACCGCGATCCCGGGCAGTACGTCGGGGGCAGGCTGATCGTCTTCGGCGGCATCCCCTTCGTGCTCTGCCTCGGGCTCTCGTGCCCGGACGTCGGCGACAACGCGCTGGCCGATCTCGTCTACGCGACCGGCAGCCACACCGCGCCGCTCTTCGCGGGCGACACCGTCTTCGCCTCGACCGAGATCGAGGGCCTGCGCGACCACCCCTCGCGCCCGGATCTCGGCATCGTCGACACCACGCTGCGCGGCCACAAGTTCGAGCGCGCGGAGGGCGCGAGCGCAGCCGACGCCCCGCCCGGCTGGAAGCGCACGCGCATCTTCGAGCTGCGCCGCGAGCTCGTCGTGAAGCGCCGAAGCCACTACGGCGCGTAGCGCGCAGCCCCGGCCGAGCACTGCGCAGCCTCGCCTACTTCGTCTCCGGGCACGGCTACGGCCACGCGACGCGCAGCGCGGCCGTGATCGCCGAGCTGCGCGCGCGCGCGCCGTCGCTCGCGATCCACGTGCGCAGCAATGCGCCCCACTGGATCTTCCGCGAGCGCGACGCGCGGGCCGCCTGCAGCGGCGGCGAGCTCGAGCTCGATCCGGGCATGCTGCAGCCGAACGGCCTCGACCTCGATCTGCCCGCGACGCTCGCCGCGCACGAGCGTTTCTGCGCGGACTGGGAGCGCCACGTGGCTCGCGAAGCCGCGTTCCTGCGCGAGCTCGGAGTGGGCCTCGTCGTCTCCGACATCGCGCCGCTCGCCTTCGCCGCCGCGGCGCGCGCGGGCCTTCCCGCGATCGGCGTCGCGAACTTCTCCTGGGACTGGATCCTGGACGCGTACTGTGCTCGCGAGCCCGCCTGGCGCCCGATCGTCGCGCGCTATGCGGAGGCCTACGCGACCGCCGAGCTGCTGCTGCGCCTGCCGCTCTGCGGCGAGTTCCCGGCCTTCCCGCGCGTTCGCGACGTTCCGCTGCTCGTGCACCGCTCGCGCCGCAGCCGCGAGGCCTGCCGGCGCGCGATCGGGCTCGATCCGCGCGAGCGCCGCCGCGTCGTGCTCGTCTCCTTCGGGGGCTTCGGCCACGCGGCGCTGCGCGCGGCCGCCGCGGACGACCTGCACGGCTACCTCTTCGTGTCGATCGGCGCGCCGCCCGCCGAGCTCGGCGCCGCGTGGCAGCTGCTCCCGCGCCCCGCGCCCGTGCCCCACGAGGACCTCGTGCAGGCCTGCGACGCGGTGCTCGGCAAGCCCGGCTACGGCACCGTGGCGGAGGTGATGGCCCACGGCGCGCGCTTCCTGCACCTGCCGCGCGAGGACTTCCGCGAGATTCCGGTGCTGCAGAGCGCGCTGCGCCGCTTCGGGGGCAGCCGCGAGCTGCCGCGCGCGGATTTCGAGTCCGGCCGCTGGCGCGGCCCGCTCGACGCGCTCTTCGCCGAGCCCGCCCCCCGCCCCTGCGAGCCCGCGGACGGCGCCGCGCACACGGCGCTCGCGCTGCTGGAGGCGCTGCAGCGCGGCTGACTGCGCGTCACGCCGCCCTCGCCGCGGGCCGATCTGCTAATCAGCCAGGGGCGAGCCGCCGAAGAGCGGCGCACGGAGCATCCCATCCCATGACCGGCTTCCTCGACGACTTCCGGGCCGAGCTGCGCGAGCTGCGCAGCGCCAACGACGAGTTCGCGAAGACCTATCCTCAGCGCCCGCCCGAGACCACGGTCCACACGCTCTACGTGCCCCAGGACCGCTTCGGGCCGGACCTGAACGAGAAGATGGGCCGGCTCGCGCGCAGGGCGGTCGAGAGCTTCGGGGGCGATGCCCGCAGCTTCGCGGGCGTGTTCGGGATCGCGGAGTCGCTCGCGGATCCGGTCTACGAGCGGATGCTGGCCCAGCTCGAGCGCCCGGTGCGCCGCGCGAACATCGACGAGGAGGACGGCTACGGCCACCGGCCCGACGACGAGGAAGACCGCCACGCGCGGCAGGCCGGCACGGCCGCGGGCGAAGGGGTGCTCGCGCGCAGCAACCCGCCCTACCTCGGCTACCGGATCAAGGCGCTCACGAACGAGTGCGCCTCGCGCGGACTCGCGTCGCTCGCGCTCTTTCTCGAAGCACTCGTCGCGAAGACCGGCGGCGCGCTGCCCGAGCACTTCGTCGTGACGCTGCCGAAGATCTCGCACCCGCGGCAGGTGGAGACGCTCGTCGCCGCGCTCGCGAAGCTCGAGCGGCGGCTCGGCCTCGCGAGCGGCGCGGTCGCGCTCGACCTCATGATCGAGCTCAACACGACCTTGCTCTACCGCGGCGAGCTCGCGGCGCTGCGCCGATTCATCGACGCCGGCGCGGGCCGCGTGGTCGCAGTGGCGTTCGGCACCTACGACTACACCGCCTGCCTCGGCATCACTGCGCACTACCAGAGCCACGTGCACCCGGTCGCGGATCTCGCGCGCGGCCTGCTGCAGATCGCGGTCGCGGGCACCGCCATCCGTCTCTCGGACGGCGCGACGACGGTGATGCCCGTGCCGCCGCACAAGGCCGCGCAGGGCAGGCCGCTCACGCGCGACCAGGAGCGCGAGAACGAGCGCGTCGTGCACGCCGCGTGGAAGCTGCACTGGGACAACATCCATCACTCGTTCCGGAACGGCTATCTCGAGGGCTGGGACCTGAACCCCGCGCAGCTGCCGGTGCGCTGGGCCGCGATGAACCACTTCTACCTGTCGCAGCTCGACGACGCGACCGAGCGGCTGCGCGTCTTCGTCGAGGAGGCGACGCACGCGACCCTGACCAAGGGCGCGCAGTTCGACGACCTCGCGACGGCCGAGGGCTGCAAGAACTTCTTCAAGCAGGGCCTCGCCTGCGGCGCGCTGACCGAGGCGGAGGTCAAGGCGACGGGCTGCACGCTCGAGGAGATCAACGCGAAGAGCTTCCGCGAGATCGCGGCGGCGCGCGCCGCGGGGCGCGGCTAGGCGCGAGCTCCGGCGCCCAGGATCGGAATTCTCCCCAGCCCGCCCCTCCGGCGTGAGAAGATGTGGCCCCGGAAGCTCGTGCTGGACGCTGCGGAGAGCGGTCGATGCGGGGTCGTCATCGGATGGGTGGGTTCGCGGCCTGCTGTGCTGCGGGCCTCTTCTCTGCGCTGGGCGCCGCTTCCGCCGCCCCCTTCGTCTGGTCCGGCCCCTCGCTGGCCTTCGCGAAGCCGAGCGGCGCCGATTTCACGCTGCCGCAGAACCAGGATTTCCTGACGCCCGGCGTCGTGATCACGCGGGCGGATACCCAGGGCATCTTCAACGTCGCGCTCGAGACCGGCTTCGCGCGCACGAGCCCGTCCGGCACCGAGTGGGCGACCGACCTCAACAACCCCGGGCAGACGATCGCGGCCGCGAACTTCGCCGCGCTCTCGTTCACGACCTGGGCCCTGGCCTACGCCAACAGCCCGACCACGAACGCGGTCGGCCGCAATGCGGTCGTGCACCTCGTGCGGGAGGACGTCTACCTCGACCTGCGCTTCACGGGCTTCCAGGGCGGCGTCAGCGGCGGCGCATTCTCCTACCTGCGCTCGACGCCCGTGCCCGAGCCCGCGACGGGGGGGCAGGCGCTCGCGGGACTCTGCGCGCTCGCTGGCCTGCGCCGCGCGTTCGGAGCGGCGGAGCGGAGGCCCTCGCTCAGGGCCGGGCCGAGAGCTCCAGCATGCGCTCGATCGGCTGCAGCGCGCGCAGCCGCAGCGCCTCGTCGAGCCTGACCTCGGGCTCGAGGTCGCGCAGGCACAGATAGAGCTTTTCGAGCGTGTTCTTGCGCATGTAGGGGCAGCGGTTGCAGGCGCAGCTCTCGTCCATGCCGGGCGCCTGGATCAGCTGCTTGTGCGGCGCCTTCTGCGCGATCTGGTGGAAGACGCCGTCCTCGGTCGCGATGATGAGCGCAGGGGCCGGCGACTCGACCGCTCGCCTGATGATGCCGGTGGTCGACGCGATGAAGTCGGCCTGCGCGAGCACCGCTTCCTCGCACTCCGGGTGCGCGAGCACCTCCGCTTCCGGATGCTTCACCTTGAGCTCGGCGAGGCCCTTCGCGCTGAACTGCTCGTGCACGATGCAGGCGCCGGGCCAGATGATCATGTCGGGCCGGTTGGCCTGCCTGGCCACCCAGCGCGCGAGGTGGCGATCGGGTGCGAAGATCAGCGGCTCCCCCTCGAATTGCGCGGCCATCCTCGGCGCGTTCGCCGAGGTGCAGATCAGGTCGCTCATCGCCTTGATCTCGGCGCTCGTGTTGATGTAGCTCAGCACCTTCGCGCCGGGGTGCGCGGCCACGAAGTCGCGGAAGGCAGCGGGCGGGCAGCCGTCGGCGAGCGAGCAGCCGGCCGAGAGATCCGGCACGACCACGCGGCACTCCGGATTCAGGATCTTCGCGGTCTCGGCCATGAAGTGCACGCCGCAGAAGGCGATCACGTCGGCGTTCACCTTGCGCGCCGCCTGCGCGAGCGCGAGCGAGTCCCCGACGAAGTCGGCGAGATCCTGGACCTCGGAATCCTGGTAGTAGTGCGCGAGGAGCACCGCGTTGCGCTCGCGCTTGAGCGCGAGGATCGCGTCCTCGAGGTCGTGCGGGATCTCGTCGGAGCGTGCGAGCGGGAGGCTCTGCCCGGCCATGCCACAGGCTACCCCGTGCCACTCGGGGCCGCCCAGCGCGCCGGGACGCGGACCGGAAGCCTCAGAGATCCCAGAAGAAATCCTCGTTGCTGAGCTCGGGCTCGGCGCTCTCCGCGGGCTCGCCGTCGCGCGCGTCCGCGCCGCGCAGCACGCGCTCGAGCTGCTGCTCGAGGTCCTGCGTCTCGCGCTCCCAGTAGTCCTGGGTGCCGAAGTGGGGGAAGGCCGCGGGAAAGGCCGGGTCCTCCCAGCGCTTCGCGATCCAGGCCGCGTAGAAGACGAAGCGGAACGCGCGCAGCAGCTCGACCAGCCGCAGCCAGCCCGCGTCGAAGTCGCGGAACTGGCGATAGGCCTCGATCAGCTGCTCGCGCTGCCGCGCCGCGTAGGCATCGCGGCCTGGCAGCAGCATCCAGACGTCCTGCACGGCGGGACCGATCACGAAATCGTCGAAGTCGAGGAAGAACCAGCCCTCGTCGCCGCGCAGCAGGTTGCCGACGTGGCAGTCGCCATGGATGCGGTGCAGCGGCACGCCCTCGCTGGAGCGCCCGTAGAGCGCCGCGATCTCGGCGACGGCCGCGCGGTAGCGGCGCCGGCACTCCGGCGGCAGGAAGCCCCCCTGCTCGAGGAAGGCGAGCGGCTCGAGCGCGCCGCTCTCGGCGCTGAGCCTGCGCCGGTGGGGCGCATCGGACGCGGCGCCGGTGTTGTGGATCCGCGCGAGCAGGCGCCCGAGCACCGCGACCTGCTCGTCGTCGAACTCGTCGGGCGAGCGGCCGCCGGTGCGCGGCCAGACCGCGTAGTGGATGCCCTTCACGCTGTGCAGCGTCTGGCCGTCGGCGAAGGGCGTCGGAGCGCAGACGGGGATCTCGGCATCCCGCAGGTCGAACAGGAAGCGGTGCTCCTCGAGGATCGCCTCGCGGCTCCAGCGCCCGGGCCGGTAGAACTTCGCGACGACGTGGGAGTCGTCCTCGAGCCGGATGTCGTAGACGCGGTTCTCGAGGCAGGTGAGCGGAGTGCAGTGGCCGGTGGGGCGGTAGCCGCCCGCCTCGACCGCGTTCAGCACGCGGTCCGGGGTGAGCGAGAAGAAGAAATCCGTCGACACGATCTGCCGATACTAGGTCATCGCCGACGCAGCGGTCGCGGACCGGCTCCCGTTCCGGGGAAATCGGACACCGGGTTCGTTACGTTGGCCCCTTCCGAGCGGAGGCTGCATGGCAGGCACAGGTCGCGAGCGGCCCTGGGTGTTCCGGACCTACTCGGGGCATTCCTCGGCACGCGCGAGCAACGAGCTCTACCGCAGCAATCTCGCGAAGGGCCAGACCGGCCTCTCGGTCGCCTTCGATCTGCCCACCCAGACCGGCTACGACTCGGATCATGCGCTCGCGCGCGGGGAGGTCGGCAAGGTCGGCGTGCCGATCTGCCACCTCGACGACATGCAGGCCCTCTTCGACGGCATCCCGATGGGGCGCATGAACACCTCGATGACGATCAACGCGACCGCGCCGTGGCTGCTGGCCCTCTACGTCGCGGCGGCCGAGCGCAACGGCGTCGCGGCGGCGGAGCTCCAGGGCACCACCCAGAACGACATCATCAAGGAGTACCTCTCGCGCGGGACCTACGTGTTTCCGCCCGAGCCCTCGATGCGCCTGACCAGCGACATGGTCGCGTGGTGCGTCGACGCGATCCCGAAGTGGAACCCGACCAACATCTGCTCCTACCACCTGCAGGAGGCCGGCGCGACGCCCATCCAGGAGATCGCGTACGCGATGGCGACTGCGCTCGCGGTGCTCGATGCCGTGCGCGCGCGCGGCGATCTGCCCGCGGACGCGCTGCCGCGCGTGGTCGGCCGCATCTCCTTCTTCCTGAACTCGGGCATCCGCTTCGTCTCGGAGATCTGCAAGGTGCGCGCGATGACGCAGCTCTGGGACGAGCTCTGCCGCGAGCGCTACGGCGTGCGCGACGCCGAGCTGCGCCGCTTCCGCTACGGCGTGCAGGTCAACAGCCTGGGTCTCACCGAAGCGCAGCCCGAGAACAACGCCGTGCGGATCGCGCTCGAAGCGCTCGGCGTCACCTTCTCGAAGCGCGCGCGCTGCCGCGCGCTGCAGCTGCCCGCCTGGAACGAGGCCCTGGGCCTGCCGCGCCCCTGGGACCAGCAGTGGTCGCTGCGCACCCAGCAGATCCTCGCCTACGAGACGGACCTGCTCGAGTACGAGGACCTCTTCGACGGCTCGCACGTGGTCGAGGCCAGGACCCGCGAGCTGCTCGCGGAGTCGCGCGCGGAGCTCGAGCGGGTGCTCGCGCAGGGCGGCGCCGTCGCGGCGGTCGAGAACGCGTACATGAAGCAGCGCCTGGTGGAATCCCACAGTGCGCGCACGCGCGCGATCGAAGCCGGCGAGATCACCGTGGTCGGGGTCAACGCCTACCAGGAGAGCGAGCCGTCGCCGCTCCTGGCCGCGGGCGCGCAGTCGATCCTCACGGTCGACGCCTCGGCCGAGCGCGAGCAGATCGAACGGCTGCGCGCCTTCCGCGGCCGGCGCAGCCCGCAGGAGGTGCAGGCCGCGCTGCGCAACCTGCGCGAGGTCCTGGCGGCAGGCGGCAACGTGATGCCGGCCTCGATCCGCTGCGCCGCGGCAGGCGCCACGACCGGCGAGTGGTCGGACGTGCTGCGCGCGCTCTTCGGCGAGTACCGCGCGCCGACGGGGGTCGTCGCACCGCGCGCCCAGGGAGAGAGCGCTGCGGTCGCCGCGCTGCGCGATCGCGTGCGCGCGGTCTCGGAGCGCATCGGCCGCCCGCTCAAGATCCTCGTCGGCAAGCCCGGCCTCGACGGCCACAGCAACGGCGCCGAGCAGATCGCCGTGCGCGCGCGCGACGCCGGCATGGAGGTCGTCTACGACGGCATCCGCCTCACGCCGGAGCAGATCGTGCACTCGGCGCTCGAGGAGGGCGTGCACGTGATCGGCCTCTCGGTGCTCTCGGGCTCGCACGAGCTGCTCGTGGGCGACGTGCTCTGCCGGCTGCGCGCCGAGGGGTTGGGCGAGGTGCCCGTGGTCGTCGGCGGCATCATCCCCGAGGACGACGCCGAGCGCCTGCGCGCCGCGGGCGTGCGCCGCGTCTACACACCCAAGGACTTCGATCTCTCGCGCATCCTCGCAGAGATCGTCGACGTGGTGGCGGAGAGCCGGGCTGCGGCCTGAAGCGGGCGATCTCGGCGATCGGGTTCGCAAGCGCGACCGGCGCGCGATCGCCCGGGCGCTCGACCTGGTCGACGATCAGCGCGCGTCCGCGCGCGCGAGCGCGCAGTCCCTGCTGGATCCGCTCGAGCGCGCTTCGCTGGCGGGCGGCGGCGCCCAGCGGATCGGACTCACGGGCGCGCCCGGGTCCGGCAAGTCCACGCTGCTCGACGCGCTCCTGCGCCAGCTGCGCGGACGCGAGGAGGCGCTCGGCGTCCTCGCGATCGATCCCTCGAGCCCGCTCTCGGGCGGCGCGCTGCTGGGCGACCGCGTGCGCGTGCGCGCCGCGGGCAGCGACCCCGGCATCTTCTTCCGCTCGCTCGCAGCCCGCTCGCAGCTCGGTGGTCTCGCGGACGCCGCCGCCGCGAGCGTCGAGATCCTCGCCTGCGCCTTCGACCGCGTCTTCGTCGAGACGGTCGGCGTGGGCCAGTCGGAGAGCGAGGTGCGCGGCCTCGTCGACACGCTCGTCTTCGTCGCGAATCCCGCCACGGGAGACGCGCTCCAGTTCATGAAGGCGGGTCTGGTGGAGCTGCCGGATCTCTTCGCGGTGAACAAGGCCGATCTCGGCGCGACCGCGGAGCGCAGCGCGAACGAGCTGCGCTCGGGGCTCGCGCTCGGCGCGGCGCCGGCGGAGGGCGCACCGCCGGTGCTGCTGGTGTCGGCGCGCGACGGCCGCGGCATCGACGCGCTCGTCGACGCAATCGACGCGCACCGCGAGCAGCTGGTCGCGCGGGACGAGCTCGCGCGCCGCCGCCGCGCGGGCCGCGACGCCCGCGTGCGGGCCGCGCTCGAGCGCCGCTACGGGAGCTACGGCCTCGAGGCCCTGGGCGGCCGCGCGGCGCTCGAGGCGCGGCTCTCGGGCGAGATCGACCGCTCCGCGACTGCGCTCGTGGGCTCGCTGTCGGGCGAGATCGAAGCGCGCCTGCGCATGCGCTAGCCCTGTTCCAGGAACCGCGATGTCCCTGCAGAGCCTCTTCGAAGCGATCCGGGGAGCGGCCTCGAGCCAGAGCTGGTCTCGCGGCGTGGAGCTCGCGCGCTCCGACGCCGTGAGCGGCGAGCGCGACGCGGGCGACGAGATCGCGCTGCGCGTGGCCGCGCGCGGCGGGCTCCTGTCCTCGCCGCTCGCGCTCCTGTATCCCGAAGAGGACGCCTGGGACTGCGACTGCAACAGCCGCGACGAGGTCTGTGAGCACGTCTGCGCCGCGGTGATCGCGCTGCGCCGCGCGCGCAGCGAGGGGCGAGCGTTCCCGAAGCCCGAGCGCGCGTCGGGGCGGATCGGCTACCGCTTCGCGCGCAACCGCGGCGCGCTGCTCTTCGAGCGCGTGGTCACGGGCGGAGCGGGCGGGGAGACGCCGCTGCGCGCGTCGCTCGCGGCGCTGCGCTCGGGCCGCGTGTCGGGTCCGGCCTTTCGCGCGACGCCGGGCGACCTCCAGGTCGACACGGTCCTCGGAGGCCGGCGCGGCGAGCTGCCGCGCGGGCTCTACCCCGAGCTGCTGCGCGCGCTCGCGCGCTGCGAGGACCTGCGCCTCGACGGCGAGCCGCTGCGCGCGTCGCTGGAGCGCGTGGGCTTCGTCGCGCGCGTCGAGGACGACGCGGGCGGCGGAGTTCGCTTGCGACTCGCGCCGGATCGGCGCATCCGCGAGCGCTTTTCGGATGGCGTGGCGCTGTGCGGAGACGAGCTCTGCCTGCTGAGCGCCTCGCAGCTCACGGGACGCGAGACCGAGGAGTACGGGCGCGGCAGGCGCTTCGACCCCTCGCAGCTCGCCGAGCTCGTGACCGAGGTGCTGCCCTCCCTCGAGGGCCGCATCCCGATCGAGATCGAGACGCAGCGCCTGCCCGGGACCGTGCGCGCGGCGCCGCGCGCGCTGGTCGAGGTCGAGCGGCGCGGCGACGCGCTCTCGATCCTGCCGCTGCTCGTCTACGGAGAGCCGCCGCTCGCGCGCATCGACTCGGGGCGGCTGGTGCCGCTCGGCACGGGACCGATTCCGCTGCGCGACCCGACGGCCGAGGCGCGGATCGAGCGGCAGCTCCACGAGAGGCTGCGCCTGCGCCCGGGCCACCGCGTCGAGCTCACGGGGCACGAGGCGCTCGTCGCCGCCGAGGCGCTGCGGCGCTTTCCGGGCGAGATCCGCGGGCGCGCGCACGAGCACTTCTTCCGCGCGCCGCCGCTCGCGCCCGTCTTCGCGGCAGCCGAGGGGGGATTCTCGCTGCACTTCGAAGCGCTGCCTCCCGAGCGCGACGACGAGGCCGGGGAGGGCCGCGCCGCAGCGCGCCGCGTCAGCGTCGATGCGGCCCGCGTGCTGCGCGGCTGGCAGCGCGGCGAGGCGCTGATCCCGCTCCCGGGCGGTGGCCTCGCGCCGCTGCCGAGGCAGTGGCTCGCGCGCCACGGCGAGGTCGTCGCAGACCTGCTCTCGGCGCGCAGCGAGCGCGGCGACCTGCCCCGCTGGCTGCTGCCGGATCTCGCGCGGCTCTGCGAAGCGCTCGAGGTCCCGCCGCCGCCCGCGCTGGACTCGCTGCGCGAGCTGCTCTCGCGCGATCGCTGGCAGGCGGGCGCCGGGCTCGGCGCGCTGCTCCCGGCCGATCTGCAGGCCGAGCTGCGCCCCTACCAGCGCGACGGCGTCCGCTGGCTCTGCCTGCTGCGGGATGCCGGGCTCGGCGCGCTGCTCGCCGACGACATGGGCCTCGGCAAGACGCTGCAGGCGCTCTGCGCGATCCGGGGTCGCAGCCTCGTGGTGGCACCCACGAGCGTGCTCTCGAACTGGGCCGAGGAGATCCGCCGCTTCCGCCCGGCCCTGTCCGTGTGTCTCTACCACGGTCCGCAGCGCGCGCTCGCAGCCGACGCAGACGTCGTGCTCACGAGCTACGCGCTGCTGCGCCTCGACGTCGAAGCGCTCGCGCGCGAGCGCTGGGAGTGCGTGATCCTCGACGAGGCCCAGGCGATCAAGAACCCGGGAAGCCAGGCCGCCCAGGCCGCCTATCGCCTCGAGGCCGGCTTCCGGCTCGCGATGACCGGAACGCCGGTCGAGAACCGCCTCGACGAGCTCTGGAGCCAGATCCACTTCGCCCTCCCGGGACTGCTCGGGAGCCGAGCCGACTTCGATGCGCGCTATGCGAAGCGCATCGAAGCGGGCGACTCCGCGATCGCGGCGCGCCTGCGCGAGCGGATCCGCCCCTTCCTGCTCCGCCGCATCAAGCGCGACGTCGCCCCGGAGCTGCCGCCGCGCACCGAGGTCGTGCTGCACCCGGAGTTCGAGCCCGGGGAGCGGGAGGTCTACGAGGCCGTGCTGGCCGCCACCCGCCGCGACATCGCGGAGCGCCTCGGCGCCGGGGCCAGCCCGCTCGCGCTGCTGGAAGCACTGCTGCGCCTGCGCCAGGCCGCCTGCCACCCGGCTCTCGTGCCCGGCCAGAGCGCCGAGACCTCCTCGAAGCTCGAGCTCCTGCTCGAGGTGCTCGACGAGAGCGTCGCCGACGGCCACAAGGCGCTGGTCTTCTCCCAGTGGACCTCGCTGCTGGACCTGGTCGAGCCGCGTCTGCGCGCGGCGGGGATCGCCTTCGCGCGCCTGGATGGCAGCACGCGCGACCGCGCGGGCGTCGTCGCCCAGTTCCAGAGCGAAGCGGGACCGCCCGTACTGCTCGCCTCGCTGAAGGCGGGCGGCGTCGGCCTGAACCTCACCGCGGCGGACTGCGTGTTCATCCTCGACCCGTGGTGGAACCCGGCGGCCGAGGACCAGGCGGCGGATCGCGCGCACCGCATCGGCCAGGACAAGCCGGTCCTGGTCTACCGTCTCGTGACACAGGGGAGCGTCGAGGAGCGGGTGCTCGCGCTGCAGCAGCGCAAGCGCGAGATCGCGCAGGCGGCGCTGGGTCGTGCCGGCAGCGCCGCCGCGCTCACCCGCGAGGACCTGCTCGCATTGCTCGACTAGGCCGAGGGGGGTTGCGTGCAGCTCGCGGCGGTGGTGCTGGAGGGCCGCTTCGCGCGCGTCGGCCGCGGCGGCGCGCGCGCGGCCGAGGGGCCCGCGCGGCGCGAGGGGCTCGAGCGGCGGCGGGCGGCCTGCCTGCGCCGGAGCGCCGCTCGATGAGGGCCCTCCGCGCGGTCCTGATCGCGGTGCTGATCTCGCTCGCGCTGGGCTTCGCGATCGGCACCTGGATCCGGCTCCAGCTCGAGCGCCCGGTCTACTACCTCGGATGAGAGCGCCGCTCGCAGCTTCGCCTAACGCTGACTCCACTCGACGTCGGCGACTCCCGCGCGGCGATTCTCGACGCGGGCCAGCACGAAGAACAGGTCCGAGAGGCGGTTCAGGTAGCGCAGCGCGGCGGGAGCCACCGGCTCGCGCCGGTGGAGCTCGACGACGCGGCGCTCGGCGCGCCGGCAGACCGTGCGCGCGAGGTGGAGCGCGGCGGCGCCGGCGCTGCCGCCGGGCAGGATGAAGCGCCGCAGCGGTGCGAGCTCCTGCTCGAGCGCGTCGATCTGGCGCTCGAGCGCGTCGCTGCTCGCGGCCGTCGGCTCGGCGACGTTGGCCTTGTCCCGCTGCCGGGAATCGGGGGTCGCGAGATAGGCGCCGAGCTGGAAGAGCTCGACCTGGATCTGCTGCAGCAGCGCGCGCAGGTCGGCCTGGGTCGTGGCGCTCGCACACAGCCCGACGACCGCGTTCAGCTCGTCGACGCTGCCATAGGTCTCGACGCGCAGGTGATCCTTGGAGACGCGCGGCCCCCCGAAGAGGTCCGTCTCGCCCTCGTCGCCGCGCCGGGTGTAGATCTTCACGGCGCGCGAGTATAGGCGCGGGGCTCAGGCGCCCGTTCCGGCTCCCGCCGCGGCGATCTCGAAGCGCGCGATCTGGCTGCGCACGTAGCTCCGACACGCGCTGCGCAGCGAGAGGTCGGGCTGCGTGAACATCACGCCCATGCCGGCCGGGCGGTTCCCGCGCGAGCCGGGCCCCGGCCGGTAGGCGAAGACCGACTCGATCTCGACCCTGCCGCCTCCGAGCGGCGCGGGGAGCATCATTTCGGCGCGCGTTCCCGCCGCGAGGGGCTCGGCGGTCGCGAGGTAGGCCCCGCCCGCGGAGACGTCCAGCAGCATCGCCGCGTGGCGCTTCGGGCCTCCGGGCCGCATCTCGACCAGCTCGACCACCGCCTCGATCGGCGCGCGCAGATCCAGCCGGAACTCGCCATGGTCGTCGAAGGCGAGCGCGGCCTGCACTGCGAAGCGCAGGTCGCTGTCGGGACAGGGTCGCCGCAGCCCGAGCCGCGCGCCGCACGCGCCCCAGGGCGCGAGATCCTGCTCGAGCGAAGCGACCGGCACGAGGCGCGCGGCTGGAACGCCGAAGAGCTGCGGCAGTCGGCTCGCGTCGGAGCCCAGGACGGAGGCGGGCAGCAGCACGGCCCCCACGCGACGGGCCTCCTGGCGCGTGAGCAGCGCCGCCTCGTCCAGGGCCGGCGCGTAGAGCACGTCGACCCCGAGCTCGAGCAGACGCAGCGCGAGCTCTCCCAGCTCCTGACTCGCGTCGTCCGCGGCAACCGCGTAGCGCTGGTAGTGCACGCTCGTCTCATTCGGCCGCCAGCGCGGATCGGTTGAGGGCGCGTCCGCACCCGATTGACGGGAGATCACCCCGATCTGCGGCTCTCGAGCTCGGCGTCCACGATTCGCTCCAGCTCGCGGTCGGCATCCGGGATGTCGGCCGGGGCCGCCGGGGCTGCGACCCGGTCGCGCGCCTGCCGCGTCTGGCGCAGCAGGAAGAAGGCGACGCCGGAGCCGCCGAGCGCGAACGCGAGGGCGGGCAGCACGTAGGCCGTGAGCCCGATGCCCTCGGCTCGCGGCGCCGAGAGAATCCCATCGCCATAGCGCTCCAGGAGTTCGCTCTCGACCTCGTCGCGGCTGCGGCCGGCCGCGGCCTGCACCAGGATCCAGGTGCGCAGCTGCTCGGCTTCGCCGCTGCTGCAGTCGGCCAGCGTGCGCCCCGGGCAGAAGGGGCTCATGAGATCGCTCCAGAGCGCGTAGCCCCAGCTCTCGGACGCCGCGCTCTCGCGCGCGGCCGGCTGCCCGGCGGCAGCCGCGCTCGCGCTCGCGAGCAGCGCGGGCGCGACCGCGATCGCGAGCCACAGGCACCCGAGCGCAGCACGGCAGAGGGCGGCGTTCAGCATGCGTTCTCCTCCCGCTCCGCGCGCTTCGCGAGGCGCAGCGCCAGCTCGTCGAATGCGGCCCCCGACGGGGTCGGCTTCCCGCCGCCGATCGGCCGCGGCCGACCCGCGTCCAGCGCCTCCGCGAGCTCGCGCTCGAAGGGAATTCGCGCCACGACCGGGACATCGAGAGCGCGCGCGAGCGCCTCGACGCGCGCCTCCCCGTAGAGGGGCGCGTGCAGACCGCAGCCCGGGCAGACGTGCGACGCCATGTTCAGCACCAGTCCGAGCAGCGGAATCCGCGCCTCTCGCGCGCGTCGAAGCGAGCGCTCGACCGCGAGCAACGCGACCTCGGAGGGAATCGTCACGGCGAGCGCCTCGCAGCCGGGCACGAGCTGCGCGAGCGCGGGCAGCCGGTCCGCGCCCGGTGGCAGGTCCGCGATCAGCAGATCGAGGCGGCCCCAGCGCGTCTCGGCGAGCAGGTCCGCGAGCGCCGCGTGCTCGAGCGCGCTGCGCAGGACCGCGCCCTCGCCCGCCGGTCCGTCCCAGTCGAGCGCCTGGCTCCCCTGCAGCAGGAAGTCCATGCTCTGCACTGCGAGCCCGCCCGGCCCGGCCACCGGAAGCAGCGCTCCGCTCCGCACCGCCAGCGGGCGCCCGCGCAGCCCCAGCATCTTGGCCAGCGAGGGTCCCTGCAGGTCCGCGTCGAGGAGACCGACGCGCGCACCGCGCTGCGCGAACGCGAGCGCGAGGTGCACCGCGACGGCGCTCTTGCCGACGCCGCCCTTGCCGCTCATCACGCAGAGCACACGCTCGACGCCCGCGAGACCCGCCGCGACCCGCGCGCGCGCTTCTGCGTGGCTCTCGAACTCCGGCGTCCGGGCCCGCCCGCTCAAATGTCCCAGGTGAGCTGGAGCGGGTTGACCGCGCGGCTGCCGCGCTGCCGCACGAGCTGCCGCGGGGGCTCGGCCACGACGCGGGAATCCGGCGGGATCGACGCCATCACCCAGACGTTGCCGCCGATCACGCTGCCGCGCCCGATCACGGTGTCGCCCCCGAGGATCGTCGAGCCCGCGTAGATCGTCACGTCGTCCTCGATCGTGGGGTGACGCTTGACGCCGCGCAGCTGTTCGCTGTGGCGCGGGGAGAGCGCGCCGAGGGTCACACCCTGGTAGAGGCGCACGTGATCGCCGATCTCGCAGGTCTCGCCGATCACGACGCCGGTGCCGTGGTCGATGAAGAAGCGGCGCCCGATCGTGGCTCCGGGATGGATGTCGATCCCGGTCCGGTCGTGGGCGTGCTCGCTCATGATGCGCGGCAGCACCGGCACACCCGCCAGGTGCAGCTCGTGGGCGATCCGGTAGGTCGCGATCGCCATGATCGAGGGGTACGCGACCAGGATCTCGGCATAGCTCTTCGCGGCGGGATCCCCCTCGAATGCGGCTTCGACGTCGCCTGCGAGCAGCATCCGGATCTCGGGCAGGCGCGGCAGGAATCGCGTCAGGACCGCCTCGGCTTCGACCCCGTCCGGAAGTGCTACGCGCTCGAGCAGCTGCAGCATGCGCTGGCTCAGCGCCGGGACCTCGGAGCGCAGCGCCGAGCGGTCCCGCTCGAGCAGCACGAGCCTGCGCGTGCGCTCGAGCCAGTCGATCACGTCGCCGCGGTCCGGCATCCCGAGCGCTGCGGCCTTGGTCAGCGCGTCATCGGAGCTCAGCGACAGAGCACCGATGGTCTCCGTGAGGACCTCCTCGAGGCGAAGGGTCGTCATCCAGGCTCCTCGGGGCGCGGCGAGTCGCCAGTCTAGCGGCACTCACCGCGCGCGAGCGGCTGGGCCGCGGGTCCGGGCTCCGAGCCGCCGTTGGCCGCTCGGAGCGGGGAATGGTACGGTGCCGAGCGGCCGGTTCCCCTCGGCCGCAGCTCGATCCTCCAACGCCTCCTCGGCCGGATCCTCCGCGGACCGCCAGGAGAAGTGCGCCGGGGGTCTCTTGAGCCAGCTCTTCAGCCATTCGCGGCTCACCAGCTTCGAGAGCTGCCCCAAGAAGTTCCAGTTCCGCTACCTGCTCCGGATTCCCGCCGAGAGCGAGTCGATCGAGGCCTTCCTCGGCAAGCGCGTGCACGAGGTGCTGGAGCGCCTGTACCGGGCGGTCGCGCTCGGTCAGCTCCCGAGCCTGGCGCAGGTCCTGCAGCGCTTCGGGCTGCTCTGGGACGAATCCTACGACCCGCTGCGGATCCGGATCGCGCGCGCCGAGCGAAGCGCGCTCGCGTATCGGACGCTCGGCGAGCAGGGCCTGACGCGCTACTACCGGAGCCACTACCCCTTCGACGCCGACGAGACGCTCGCCGTAGAGAAGCGCTTCCGCTTCCACCTCGACCCGGAAGGGCGCTACGCGGTGCAGGGGATCGTCGACCGGCTCTCCCGCGCGCGCGACGGCGCGATCGAGATCCACGACTACAAGACCTCCGCGCGCGTGCCCTCGCAGGCCGCGCTGGATCGCGATCGGCAGCTGGCCCTCTACCAGCTGGGCGTCGCGAAGATCTACGGCGCGGAGCAGCCGGTGCGCCTGGTCTGGCACTACGTCGTGAGCGGCCAGGTGCGGCGCTCCGAGCGGACTCCCGAGGCGCTCGATGCGGTGCGCAGCCACAGCATCTCGCTGATCGACCGGATCCGATCCGAGACGCGCTTCGAACCGCGCCCGGGTCCGCTCTGCAGCTGGTGCGAATACGCGGCGCTGTGTCCGGCCAGCCTGACGCACCGCAACGCCGCGGGCGAGGCGCGCGCTGCGGCGAGGAGCGAGCGCGAAGTGCGCGCGATCCCCGCCGCCTTGGATCCGCCGGCGCCCGCCGCGGCGCGCGCCGAGCTCCCGCTCGCGCTGCCGCGCGTCGCAGCGCGGCCGCGGCGCGCGCGAGCCGCGGCGGCGGAGCAGCTCCCGCTGCTCTAGCCGCGGACCCGCTCCGATGCGGGTGTATGCTCGCGGCCATGGCGCTGCGAATCGAGCGGATCCCGACCCTGCGCGACAACTACACCTATCTCGTGATCTGCGAGGCGACCGGCGAAGCGGCCGTGGTGGACGCGCCGGAAGCGGCGCCCGTCCTCGAGCGCGTCGAGGCGACCGGGGCGCGCATCGCGGCGATCCTCTCGACCCACCACCACCCGGACCACTCGGCCGCGAATCCCGAGCTCGCGCGGCGCTTCTCGGCTCCGGTCTACGGTCACAAGAGCGACGCGGACCGGATCCCGGGCTTCACGCAGGGCCTCGAGGAGGGCGATCGCCTGCGGGTCGGGGGCAGCGAGGCGGAGATCCTGTTCATCCCGGCGCACACGCGCGCACACATCGCCTATCACTTTGCCGGGGATCGGGCGCTCTTCTGCGGCGACACCCTGTTCGCATCCGGCTGCGGGCGCCTGTTCGAGGGCACGCCCGAGATGATGTTCGCCGCGATGCGGAAGCTCGGCGCGCTGCCGGACGAGACGCGCATCTTCTGCGGCCACGAGTACACCCAGGGCAACCTCGCCTTCGCGGCCCAGCTCGAGCCCGAGAATGCGGCGGTCGCGGCCAAGCAGAAGCGGGTGGCTGCGATCCGCGCGCGCGCGGCCTCCGATTGGCACCGCGCGACTCCGGACGAGATGACGGTCCCGTCCACCCTGGCCGAAGAGCGCGAGACGAACCCCTTCCTCCGGGCGCGGAGCGCCGAGGAGCTCGGGCGCATCCGCAAGCTCAAGGACGCGTTCGCGTGAAGCGGCGCAGCAGACCGCGAAGCTGATCCCGGAAGAAGCGCTCGCACCAGCCCGTCACGCGCTGGATGGCCTCGAGCGCGTCGCCCTGGCCCGGCCATTGGGAGCGGACGACGTCGGGGTGCACGTGGTTGACGAGCCGCGAGAGCGTGGCGGAAGCCACCAGCAGATCGTCGACGAGGCCGATCGGACCGAGGAGCAGGCTCGGCACCAGATCGATCGGCGAGACCAGGTAGACGAGCCCCGCCAGCGCGACGACCTTCTCGCTCGTCGGCACGCGCCCGTCGCGCAGCAGCCGGCCGATCAACACGGTGAAGTCGGGCAGGAAGAGCAGCGCATCGCGCAGGTCGCTGCGCTGGCTGCCGCCCATCGAGACGCGCCCGCGCAGGCGGTCGTAGACGCGCTGCTCGCGCGGATTCAGCTCGATCGTCACGGGCGATGCGGGCATCCGATCCTCTCAGCGCGCGCGCGCGGGCGTCGCCGGCGGCAGATCCAGGAGACCGATCAGCGCGCGGCCGTCGAGATCCGCCTGTGGCGCGAGCTCGAGGCCGAGCAGTGCCGCGGCCGTCGGTCCCGCGTCGGTCACGCGCATGTGGGGAATCCGCAGGCCACTGCGGACACCGCGACCCCAGGCTAGCCAACCGGTGTCGTCCGGCTCGGCGAGGGCGCCGCCCTCGGCACGCCGCTCGGCCGCCGCGAGCAGACCCCCGCCGACAGCGTCCGAGAACAGGTAGCCCGGCTCGGCCCGGAGTCCGAACCACGCATCCGGATCCACGCCCAGGGGCAACAGCTCCTCGGCCGGGACGACGCGGAACGCTCGACTCTGCCGGGCCGCAGCTTGAAGCTCGCTGCGCGCGCGCAGCGCCGCGCGCTCCGAGCTCGCGTAGACGAAGGCGCTGCTCCCGTTCGACCGCACCAGAGCCGACCAGCGCGCCCCCGGCTCGAGCAGCCCCGCACTCACGAGCGCAGTATTCGGTGAGACCTGTGTGTGGACCGGCCGCAGCCCGCGATCTCCGGCGACGACGACCGCGGTGGCTCCGAGCGGAACGCCCCGCGCGGAGCAGGCGAGCAGGCGGGCGACCTCGCGGTCGGCCGCCGCTGCGGCGCGCTCGGCCGCCTGCGAGTGGCGGCCCCAGCGCTGGGTCTCGCTCGCGACGCCCGACAGATGGAGGAGCAGGAGTGCGGGCCCGTCCGGGCGCGCGAGCAGCTCGCAGGCCGACTCGATCAGCAGAGCGTCGCGCGCGGCGCCGGGCTGGTCCAACGCCGCGGCCGGCAGATCGGCCGCAGCTCCGCGCAGCGCCGCGAGCAGCTGCGCCTCGGTGCCTTCCGCGACCGCATCCAGCCAGTGCTCTCCCTGCCGCTCCGGCTCCGCGTCGGGGAGCAGCAGCGGCAGCGCCGCGCCCTCGGTCGTCGGCCATCCGAGCGCAGCCACTCGCAGCCCTGCCTCGGCCGCGCGCTGCCAGAGCGTCGCGGCGCGCAGCTGGCTCGCGTGGCTGTAGCGCGCGCTGCGAACGCCTCGAGAGCCGATGCGGCGATCCGCGACGATCCCGTGCGCGCCCGGCAGGCGCCCTGTGATCAGGCTCGCGCTCGCCGGGTAGACGCTTCCCGGCGCGACGCCCCCGACCGCGAGCGCGGCCGCGCCGGCGGCCGCCATGCTCGCGAGCAGCGGCATCGGCGCGGGGCGACCCGCTTCGCCGAGGTAGTCGCCAGGCGTCAATCCCGAGATTCCCAGGAACAGGACGCGCAGCGGTCGACTCGACGCCCCTCGGATCTCCGGAAGCACCAGCTGCGCAGCGTCACCCGCGCCAGTCACCTGCTGCGGGCTCGACGGGGCCGCTCCCGCGCAGGCGATGCCGAGCCAGGCGGCGACTGCGAGCGCGGCGCTCGCGCCGCGCGCGACCTGCTTCACCGGAAGATTCCGCTGCGCTGCGCCAGCCCGCGCTGGAGCAGGCGCTCGATCTCGCGCCGCACGCGCTGCACCTTGGGCTGCACGAGCCGGTCTTCGTCGTCGCCGTTCCCGCTGAACTCCATCGGCTCTCCGAAGTGGAGGTGATACTTCACTGGCAGCGGTAGCAGCCCGAGGGGACCGAGCCAGGGGAATCCCAACGTGAGCGGAAAGGCCGGCATCCGGAGTGCCTTCGCGAGGCCCGCGAGATTCGCGAGGCCCGGCTGCTGCTCCTCCGAGCCCACGATGCCGACGGGCACGACGGGCGTCTTCGTCGCGAGCGCGAGCCGCATGAATCCGAGCCCGAATCGCTGGAGTCGGTAGCGCTCGCGAAAGGGTTTGTTGAGGCCGCGGACACCCTCTGGAAACGCGAGCACGCACTCGTCGTTCTCGAGCATGCGGGTGCAGTTCTCGGGGGTGCCGACCATCGCGCCGGTGCGCGCCGCCCCGATCGAGATCCACGGGAGATGGGACACCCAGTACTCCGCCATGCCGCGCGCGAGCCGCGGCGGCTCGGCCTCGAGCAGCAGCGCGGTCGCGAGCATCATCGCGTCGAGGGGCAGCTGTCCGGCGTGGTTCGCGATGATCAGCACGCGGCCGCTCGGCACCGCCGCGATCCCATGGGCCTCGGCGCGGAAGTAGTGGCGGTACAGCACCGCTCCCAGCTGCGCCGCGGGGCGGAGGCCGGCCGGCGAGAAGCCGAAGGGATCGAAGCCGAATGCGTTCAAGCGGTTCGGCAGGCGTGAGAGGCCGGCGTCGACGCGATCGAAGAGATCGCGCAGCGCGAGCGGGAGCGCTGCGCCCGCGAGGTCCGACAGCCATCCACCCGGCGGCCGAGGTCGCCGCCCCTCAGTCGAGCCGGCGAACACTCTGGAAGGTCTCCTCGAGGCCAAAGAGGGGTTCGAAGCCCGTCGCCTCACGGAATCGCTTGCCGGATACCGTGAGCGGATACTTGAGGTGATCGATCGCACCCGTCGGAAACGGGCTCACGCCGAGCCAGAAGAGCTGCGCGAGGAGCGGGCGGACGGCGGGCTCGGGCAGCGGAATCCGGCGTCCACCACAGGCCCGAATCGCGACGGAGAGCGGGACCTCCCCGGCGCCGGTCACGTTGAAGACTCCCTGCACGTCCTGCTCCAGCACGCGCGCGATCGACTCCGAGAGGTCCTCCTCGTGCAGGAACTGCAGCATCGGATCGAAGCCCATCACGGCCGGCACCCAGCGCATGCGCAGGTAGCGCGCCATGAGCGAGTGAGAGTCGCTGCCGAGCACGTGCACCGGGCGCAGCAGGCAGGTGCGCAGCTGGGGGTGGCTCCAGCCGGTGCTCGTCGCGAGCGTGTCGACCTCGACCAGGTCGCGGACCTCGGGCCAGGAGCGACTTGCGGAGAGCGGCGCCTGCTCGTCGAGGAAGAAGGGGTTGTCCGGAAGCGCGCCGTAGATCGCGCTGCTCGAGACGATCACGACGTTCCGCACGCCGTGGCGCGCGCAGCGATCGAGCAGGAGTCGGGTGCCGCGCACGTTGACGTCGTGGCGCAGCCTCGGATCGGCGCGCAGATCGCGCAGGAAGCCCAGGTGCACCACGGCGCGAGGCCGTTCGCTCCGAATCACGTCCTCGAACTTGCGCTTGCGCAGATCCAGCGTGTAGACGCGGATGCCTCTCGGCTCGCCGCCCTCCCAATTGCTGCGATCGGCGCCGCAGACCTCGAAGTGCCGCCGCAGGCGGCGCGCCAGGAGCCTGCCCTGGCCGCCGGAGATCCCCGCGATCAGGACTTTTTCCATTTTATTTCCGAATACTTGGAGAGAACTCGCAGAGCGATCCCCCGGCCCGCTGTGGTATACAGTAGCCGCCAAACCAAGCCGCCCCGAAGGATTCCGTTGGTCGAGCCCGCCGCCCGCTTCGAAGAGATCCGGATTCCCCTGGTCGACCCGGTACACGGTCTCGTCGACGTGGCGGGGGTCCTCGGAGTTCCGCGCTGGTGGCCGACCGGCTCCCGCGTGGGCATCGTGCTCGCGCACGATGCGGGCTCCAACCTGTCCGACCCCGCGCTCGAGGCGCTCCACCAGCTGCTCACGGAGCAGCGCTACCTGACGCTCCGATTCAACTTCCCCTTCGCCGAGGCCAAGAAGAAGCGCGTCGACGATGCGCCGATCCTGCGCCGGGCGCTCCAGTCCGCGGTCTCCGTTCTCGCTCGCGACCCCACGGCCGCGCCCGCGCACCTCTTCGTGGGCGGCGCGGGGCTCGGCGGCCAGGTTGCCGCGGACCTCGCGACCGCGCGCACCCACGTGGATGGGCTCTTCGTGCTCGGCTACCCGCTGCACCCGCAGGGCCGCCCCGAGAAAGCGCGCGCGGACCACCTGTACCGGGTGGTCGCCCCGCTGCTCTTCGTCCAGGGCACGCGGGATCGCCGCTGCGATCTCGATGCGCTCCGGCGCACGCTCAAGGGCGTCGGCGCGCCGCGCTCGCTGCACATCTGCGACGATGCCGACCATCGCTTCCGGGTGACGAAGCGCGGCGCGCGCCAGCAGATCGACGTCTACCACGAGCTGCTGGTCACGCTCGACAGCTGGATCCAGAAGATCCTCGGAGCCTGACGATGGCCGGCGCCAGCGACCTCTACTTCAGGCAGATCGCGGTCGGCCAGATGGCGAACTTCGCCTATCTGATCGGCAGCCTGAGCAGCCGGCAGGCGCTCGTCGTGGACCCGGCCTGGGAGATCGACGGCCTCCTGGAGCAGTTGGACGCCGACGGCATGCAGCTCGTGGGAGCGCTCGTGACCCACTACCACCAGGATCACGTGGGCGGCGAGATCTTCGGCATGCGGATCCCCGGTGTCGCGCAGCTGCTCGAGCGCAGGCCCGTGCCGATCCACGTCAACCGCGAGGAGGCGGACGGCCTCCGAAAGGTGACCGGCGCGTCCGAGTCGGATCTCGTGCGCCAGGACGCCGGCGCGAAGCTCGACCTGACCGGTCTGCGCATCCGACTGCTCCACACTCCGGGCCACACGCCGGGCTCCCAGTGCTTCCTGGTCGAGGAGCCGGGCCAGCACGGGCGACTCGTGTCGGGAGACACCCTGTTCCTCGGAAGCTGCGGCCGGGTGGACCTGCCGGGCGGCGATCCCGAGGCGCTCTACACGAGTCTCAACCAGACGCTCAAGCCGCTGCCCGACGACACCTTGCTCTTTCCGGGCCACTTCTACGCGAGCGAGCCCTACGACAGCCTCGGCAACCAGAAGCGCAGCAATCCCTTCCTGCGCGTCGCAAACCTCCAGCAGTTCCTGCAGTTCATGGGCGGCTAGCTCGGCTCCGGCCAGTCAACTGCTTGAAACCGAGAGGTTTTTCTGGCCGGAACGCTTGTTGAAATGGGCTGGGGGCTCCTGTAGGTTCCCGGCCGCCTCGACGGGCCCCAGGAGCCGACCAGCTCGGGGGCTTTCAACTTTCTGGAGCGCATCTCTCGCAGCCCGCCGCCGCAGCGCCTGCGTCGCGCGAAGGCTGCCCATCCGGAGGGTCAGCCCCCATGAAGATCATGGTCTGCTTGAAGCAGGTGCCGCATCAGGACGCGCGGCTCGACGTGGATCCGAGCGGAGTCTGGATCCAGGAATCGAACATCAAGTTCGAGATCAACAGCTACGACACCTATGCGCTCGAGGAGGCGCTGCAGATCAAGGACAAGGGCGACGCCGAGGTATTCGTGGTCTCGGTGGGCCCCGAGCGCGTCACCCAGGCCCTGCGCACGGCCCTCGGCATGGGCGCCGACCGCGCGGTCCACGTCAAGGATCCCGCCGTCGAGGGCTCCGACCCGCTGGGGCTCGCCAAGGTGCTCGCGGCGGTCGCCAAGGCCGAGCAGCCCGACCTCGTCTTCGCGGGCCTGATGTCCGACGACGCCAACTACTCTGCGATCCCGCCGATGCTCGCCGAGCTGCTCGGGATGCCCCACACCACCGCAGCCGTGAAGGTCGAGCGCTCCGGGGACAAGCTCGTCGTCGACCGCGAGATCGAGGGCGGCGCCAACGAGGTCGTGGAGCTCCAGACGCCCTGCGTGGTGGCCGTGCAGACCGGCATCAACCAGGTCCGCTACGCGTCGCTCAAGGGCATCATGGCGGCGAAGAAGAAGCCGCTCGATGTGAAGACCGTCGCCGATCTCGGCCTCGAGGGGCAGGTCGGCGCGGCTGCCGCCAAGGTGTCGGTCGTGAAGATCGCGTCGCCGCCGAAGGGCGACCGCGCGCAGATCCTCTCGGGCAGCACCGACCAGGTCGTCAGCGGCCTGATCGGAAAGATCAAGGAGCTGGGCCTGCTCTAGCGCGCCCTGCAGTCGCCTCGCAGCGGTCCCAGCGACCGCTCCTCTACTCGGGAGATTCCAAGATGGGAACGACTCTGATCGTCGCGGAGATCCAGGAGGGCAAGCTTCGCGAAGCCAGCCTCGAGCTCGCCAGCATCGCCCGGAAGCTCGGCGGAGACGTGCACGGTCTCGTGGTCGGCAAGGGCGTGGCCGCGCTGGCGGATCAGTTTGCGAAGCGCGGGGCCGGGAAGGTGCACGCGGTGGATGGCGACGTCTTCGCCAACTACAACGCCCAGGCCTACGCCGCGGCGATCCGCGCCGCGATCCAGGCCAGCAAGGCCGATCTCGTGCTGATCCCCAACACGCCCTCGGGCTGGGACGTCGCTCCCCGCGTCGCGGCCGCGCTCGACGCCGGCTTCGTCTCCGACTGCTTCAAGATCGAGGACGAGGGCGGCGAGCGCGTGTTCCACCGCCGGGTCTTCAACGGCAAGCTCGACGCGCGCATGACCGCCAAGGCCGCCTGCGTCGTCGCGACGGTGCAGCCGGGCGCCAGCGCACCCTTCGAGGGGAGCGCGGAGGGCTCGGTCGAGAGTCTGGCCGTCGACCCGGGCGCGCTGCGCAGCCGCTATGTCGAGACGAAGCACACGGAAGCCAAGGGAGTCGACCTCAGCAAGGCCGAGATCATCGTCTCCGGCGGACGCGGCGTGGGAGCTCCCGAGAAGTTTCCGGAAGTCATCCAGCCGCTCGCGACCGCGCTCGGTGGCGCGATGGGTGCATCTCGCCCCGTCGTCGACGCAGGCTGGCTGCCGCACGAGTACCAGGTGGGCTCGTCGGGACAGGTGGTGCAGCCGAAGCTCTACATCGCCTGTGGCATTTCGGGCGCGATCCAGCACCTCGTCGGAATGAAGACCTCGAACTACATCATCGCGATCAACAAGGATCCGGATGCCCCGATCTTCGAGGTTGCGGATCTCGGCGTCGTGGCGGACCTCTTCGAGATCGTGCCGGCGCTGACCAAGGCCCTGCGCGACGCGAAGGGTGCGTAGCGAGGCGCCGCGGGCGCGAATCAAACGTTCGTTCTAGATCTCGGCGGCCGGATGCGCGGCGATCTGCGCATCCGGCCGCCGCGTTTTCTTCGGGGTTGCGCGCGATCGGGTCGCTTCGCGGTTGACACCCGGAACGGGCCGCCCTACCTCCTTGTTCTCTGGATCGAAATCGCTCTTCGGGGGGAGAGTGCAGGCTCAGCGCCGGATCGCATTCATCAACGAGAAGGGCGGCAGCGCCAAGACGACGCTCGTCGCCAACGTCGCCGCCTATCTCGCGCTGCGCCGCGGCCGGCGCGTGCTCGCGATCGACATGGATCCCCAGGGCCAGCTCGGCAAGGCGCTCGGCGTCGAGACCCGCCGCGCAAGCCGCTCCGCGATCGACATGCTGCTCGACAGCGTGCTAGGCGAAGCGCCGCGCGCGAGCAGCGCGGGACGTGCCGCTTCGCCGCTTCCGATCTCGGCGACCCGCGTGCCCGGCCTCGACGTCGTGGTCGCCAACAAGTCTCTCGCGGTCTTCTCGGCCTGGGAGTCCGGCGTCTCCAACGACGCGAGCCAGCGCCTGAGCGGCTCCCTCGCGCAGAGCCAGGAGGCCCAGAGCTACGACTTCATCCTGTTCGACGCTCCGCCCTCGTTCGGACCGCTGACGCTGAACGTCCTCTGCGCGGCCAGGGAAGTCGTCGTGCCGGTGCCGCTCACCTATCTCGCGCTCGACGGCTGCGCGGAGCTCCTGCGCACGCTCTCGCTCGTTCGGGGTCGCTATGGGAACGCCGATCTCCGCATCTCGCTCGTGGTGCCGACCTTCTACCGGCGCACCCGTCTCGCGCACGAGATCCTGGACCGGCTGAAACAGCGCTTCCCGAAGGAGATCTCGCAGAGCGTGGTCGGCTACCACGTGCGACTCGACGAAGCCCAGTCGCGGGGTCTCTCCATCTTCCAGTACGCGCCCTCCGATCGCGGCGCGCGCGCGATGGCCGAGATTGCCGAGGAGCTCGAGCTGCGCGGCACGCCGCCCGACGAGCTCGAGGGAGCCGCGCCGTGACGGGTGGGGCGCGCAGCAAGGTCCTCGCCTTCCGCGAGCGCGACGAGCTCTCGAACGCGGAGCTCGTCGACCCGACCGACGACAGCCCCGCGCTCGGACGGGATCCCTTCGAGGATCTGGCGCTCCCGGAGCCCTTCGAGGAGCACCTCGAGCTCTTCGAGCAGAGGCGCGCCTTCCGCAGGGAGGCCCCCGCGCCGCGCTGGGTGGAGCCTCCGACCCCGGGCGCGCAGCGGCCGCTGCCGCCGCGTGCACGCACTCGCCGCTGGGCCGCGACCCCTCCGCTCGGCGAGATCGACCTGCCCGAGACGCGCGACCTGGTCGACCGCATGCTCGGCGACCACGAGCGCCGCGTGCTGCTCTCGCTCAGTCAGCTGGTCGAGGGCGATGCTCCCTACGACCACTATGGATTCTCGCCCGAGGTGCTGAAGCTCGCCTTCCCGCTCTTCTACGCGCTGCACCGCTTCTACTTCCGCGTCGCGAGCCAGGGCCACGAGAACATCCCGACCGAGGGTCCCGCGATCCTCTGCGCCAACCACGGTGGCCTGCTGCCCTTCGACGGCGCGATGGGCGTGATGGACGTGATGCTGAAGACCGACCCGCCGCGCCTCACCCGCTCGATCGTCGACAAGTGGGCCGGCACCCTGCCGTGGGTGAACGTCTTCTTCTCGCGGGTGGGTCAAGTGATCGGAACCCGCGAGAACGTGGCCGATCTGCTCGCGGACGGTCAGCTCCTGCTGTGCTTCCCGGAAGGCATGGACGGCATCCGCAAGCCCTACACGCAGCGCTACAAGCTCCAGAACTTCCGCGTCGGCTTCGTGGAGCAGGCGCTGCGCGCGCGCGCTCCGATCGTGCCGATGGCGGTGGTCGGCAGCGACGACCAGGCGCCCCTGCTCTACGACATCAAGCCGCTCGCGCGCCGCCTGGGACTCCCGGTCGCACCGATCACACCGACCTTCCCGTGGCTCGGCCCGCTAGGCCTCTTGCCCTACCCGGTGCGCTACCGCATCGCCTACGGCAAGGCCCTGCACTTCCACGCGCGCTTCGGCCCCGACGACGCCGAGGACGGCCGCGTGGTGCGCTATCTGGCGAACCAGGTGCGGCGCTCCGTACAGCACCTGGTCGACGAGCTGCGCGCGTGATGCGGATCCTGATCACCCACGCCGACGAGCCGCTCGGTCGACGCATCGCCAAGACGCTCTACCACGACGAAGCCGTCGAGGCGATCTTCGCCGTCGGAGCCGGCCCTCCGCCGCGCTCCTTCGACCGCTACCTCGGCAGTGACGAGAGCCGCCTGCAGTACGCGCGCGTCGACCTCGCGCGCCATCGCAGCGCGCGCGACTTCTTCCACTCCGAGCGCTTCGCCAAGGCCGAGATCGAGAGCGTGATCCACGTGCCGCGCCATGGGGCCGCGGCCGGCGCGGCCGCCCCGATCGCCGCGGGCCTGCCCGAGCGCACCGCCGAGACCCGCCTGGTGCTCCAGAACTGCCTCGAGACGCCGAGCATCCGGAATCTCATCGCGCTCGGCAGTGCCTTCGTCTACCGCCTGCCGCCCGGCAACGCGAATCGCCTCTCCGAGGAGAGCGAGCTCGACCTCGACCCGGACGTGCCCGGAGAGATCCGCTCCTGGATCGATTGCGACATGATCTTCCACGGCGAGGTCCACAACGACCGGCTTCGGGTGGTGCTGCTGCGCCTGCCCACGGTCGTGGCCGAGGGCGGCTACGTGTACCTGAACCCGCTGCTCGAGGGGCGCCCCGGACTGCGTTTCCGCGCGCTGGGTTTCGATCCGATCTGCGCGCTGGTGTCGGACAAGGACGTCGCGCGCGCGGTGCAGGCCGCTGCGCACTCCCGGCGGCCCGGGATCTACAACATCTCGGGCTGCGAGGCGGTGCCCCTCTCGGTGCTGTCGCGCTGGACCGGTCGCGCGGCGCTGCCGCTCCCCGGCCTGCTGCTCGGCCTCTCGGGCCGGCTCAGCCGGCTGGTAGGCACCCAGTCCCTGGCCGGAGGCGTTTCGCTGCCGCAGCTCCTCTACGGGTTCACGCTCGAGACGAGCCGCGCGGAGCACGAGCTCGGCTTCCGGCCGAGCTACCAGATCGGTCTCGCGCGCGCGGGAGACGGCGCGCTGCGCCTCGAGACGGCTCCGAGCTCGATCGGCTGACGCCGGATCCGGCGACACCCGGGACCCCCTCGGCTACTCTGCGCCCCCTTTGGCGGCCCCCCCGGCCGGCCGATGATTCCCTGGAGCATCCCATGGCAGTCGACACGTCCAAGTTCCGCAACGGCCTCAAGATCGAGCTCGACGGCGAGCCCTTTACGATCACCTACTTCCAGCACGTGAAGCCCGGCAAGGGCGGCGCCTTCGTGCGCACCAAGGTGCGGAACCTGCGCACCGGCCGCGTGCTCGACCGCACCTTCCGATCCGGCGAGCGCGTGGACGAGGCCGACGTCGAGGACAAGCGGATGCAGTACCTCTACCTGGACGGCGATCAGCTCGTCTTCATGGACCAGGAGAGCTTCGACCAGATCCCCTTCACGCGCGAGCAGGTCGGAGACTGCATCCAGTACCTCAAGGAAAACCTCGAGGTCGACGTGCTCTTCTGGCGCGGGAAGCCGATCAACATCGAGCTCCCGCCCTTCGTCGAGGTGAAGATCACGCGCTGCGAGCCGGGCATCAAAGGCGATACCGCATCGGGTTCGACCAAGCCCGCCACCGTCGAGACGGGTGCGGTCGTGCAGGTCCCGCTCTTCGTGAAGGAGGGCGAGATGATCCGCGTCGATACCCGCAGCGGGGAGTACGTCGAGCGCGTCGGCTGACCGCAGGCGGTCTTCCCGCGCGCCTCGAGCGCATGACGAGACGCAGTCGCGAGGCCGCTGGTACCGGGTCCCGCGCGCTTCGCAGCTAGACAGGAAGGATTCTTTCCCTGGAGACACCCCGCCGCGCGATCGTCTTCTCTGGTGGCGGGGCGCGCGGAGCCTACGAGGCCGGAGTCGTCCGCTACCTCGTCGAGGAGCTGCCGCAGCGGCTCGGTCGCGCACCGCGCATCGACATCCTCTGCGGGACCTCGGTCGGCGCGATCCACGCCTGCTATCTCGCCGGCACGATCCGCGACGGTGCGGAGGCCGGCAGTCGCGTCGTCGATTTCTGGTCGAGCATGCGGCTCGAGGAGATCCTCCCCTTCACGACCCGGGACCTGCTGCGCCTTCCCGCCCGCCTGCTGGGGCTGCGCCGGATCGCCGACGCCTTTCGCAGCGGCGCGGCGCCCGAGCGCCTCCACGGCTTCTTCAACACGGCACCTCTCGAACGACTCGTGATGGGCTCGATCCCGTGGCGCGAGATCCGGCGCAACGTGCGCGAGGGGCACGTCGACGCCGTCTGCGTGGCCGCGACGCAGATCGCGACGGGGCGCGTCGTGGCCTTCATCGACTCGCGCGAGCCGCTCTCGTCTCGCTGGGACCGCGACCCGATGGTGGTGCCGCGCCAGGTCCACCTGCGCCCGACGCACGCGCTGGCCTCGGCGGCGATCCCGATGCTGTTCCCGGCGGTGCGGCTCGGCCGCAGCTACTACGCCGACGGCGGGCTGCGCCTCAACACGCCGCTCGCGCCGGCGCTGCGGCTCGGGGCCGATCGGCTGCTCGTCGTGGCGCTGCGCCAGAGCGAGCGCGAGGCGCACAAGGCCGCGCTCGCGCGCATGCGCGTGCAGGACTACGCGAATCCGATGTTCCTCTTCGGGAAGGTGCTGAACGCGCTGCTGCTCGACCCGGTCGACACCGACCTCGCGCGCATGCGCCTGATGAACCAGCTGCTCGAGGACGGCCAGAGCGCGTTCGGCGCCAGCTTCCTCGCCGAGCTCAATCAGGTGGCCCGCAGCGCGGGCCGCACGGCCGTGAAGCGCATCGACGACCTCGTGATCCGGCCCTCTCGCGACCTCTCGCAGCTCGCGGGCGAGGTGCTCGCCCAGATCCCGAGCGCGCGGCTGCGCTCTCCGCTGCTGCGCTTCGCCGCACGCGGAACGAAGGGCAGTGGGCCCACGCCCGAGGCGGATCTGATGTCCTACCTGCTCTTCGACGGCGAATTCGCGCGCCCGCTCGCGGAGCTCGGCTTCAAGGATGCCTGCGCGCAGGAAGAGGCGCTCTGCCGCTTCTTCTCGGACGACTAGCCGTGCGACCCCGGGCCGACGCCGGCTCGGGTGCGCGAGCGCGCGGCCCGCGCGATCACTCCTCGAGCTCGACCCCGAAGGCCTCGATGTAGGGCCGCAGCTGGCTGCGGAGCGAAGCCTCGCGGAAGCCCCACTCCTCCGCCGTGTACCTGTGCACGCCGAACTTGCCCCTGGGCTTCTCGGCGAGGTAGCTGCGCACGCGCTCCGCGTGCTCCGGTGTGAAGCTGCGCCCCATCCGCTGGTAGACCGCGCGCAGCGTGCCCACGGGATCCCGCACGAGGCTCTGGAAGTGCACGTCGACGAAGCGATCGGGCAGTCCCCCCTTCCCGCGCAGCTCGGCGACGTGATTCAGGATCGCGCAGAAGGCCGCGCCGACGCCCTCGGAGGTCGCCGCGAGGTCGACCGCGTCGCTTCGCATCCACTGCACCATCGCCGTCGTCGAGACCGTCGAGGGCATCGTCTTCGCGGGGTCGCGGTGCGTCTGCACGACCCAGGCGTCCGGATAGAGCGAGAACACGAGCGGAAGGGTGGTCAGGTGCCCCGGCGTCTTGAGCAGCCAGTTCCGGCGCGGCGCCGCATGCTGCAGCAGCTGCAGGATGCGGCGGTGGAACTGGTAGTTCTCGGCGAGGTCCGGCGCCCAGCCCGACATCTGCAGCACCATCGGCCAGTGCCAGCCGCAGAAGGACGGCAGCGTCAGCGTGACGCACTCGACGGGAAGGTCGCTGCGCAGCTCGTGGATCGCCGCGAACTCGGGCTGCACGTCGGCCCAGAGCTCCTGCTCGCACTCGCTGATCGCGAGACGCCGATCCTCTCCGGCGTGCTCGGGCAGCGGGAAGGGGTGCAGCACCTCGGCCGCGACGGGGCCGCGCAGCGTCGGATCGAGCCACAAGAGCTCGAACAGGATCGAGGTGCCCGAGCGCGCGGGACCGGTCACGATCACCGGCGCCTCGATGCGCTCCGCTTCGATCTCCGGCTTCTGCGCGAGCGCCCGGTCGAGCAGGCAGCGCGTCCGCAGCCCGCGCAGCAGCTCCTGGCGCGTCATCAGCCGACCGACGACGTGCAGCGGCGCGGCATCGGCGCTCGACGCGAGGCTCTCGAAGCGCGAGCGCCAGCCCGGATCGCCGAAGGCGCCCGAGAGCGTCCTGCCGAGCGAACGCTGCGCCGTGGCGGCGAGCTCGCCGGCGTCCAGCGAGATGAGCCGGCGCGCCCCCTCGATCGGATCGCCGAGCGACTCGCCCATCGCGTTCAGCCGCCGCACCCAGTCGGGCCGGCCGTAGCGCTCGGACATGCCGCGAAGCGCAGCCATCCCTGCCTCCATCTCCCGCGCTCGGGACCCGGACGGGTAGCCGAGCCCGGCGCTTCCCGCCGCAGGATCTCGGGGGCAGAGTCGCCGACGCGGAACCCGCGGAGGCCCTGACAGATCGGCGGCGGGACGTGCCTCGCGCTGGGCGGAGCCATCACACCCGGCTCATCGTGCGCCTGACGGCGCGGAACTTCGAAGAGGCCGCCCAGGCGCGCAAGCAGGGCCGCAAGCCCGCATTTCGCGACTGGGCGGCCCGCAGTACCCTGCGCGCGATGCGGGGTGATCAGCTCGCGCGCCAGTGGCAACTGATCCAGCGCCTCGCCCGAAGCAGGGCGGGAATCCTGCTCGACGATCTCGCCCGGGAGCTCGGCTGCGTCCGCCGCACGGTCTACCGCGACCTCGACGCGCTGATGTACGCGGGCTTCCCGGTGCTCTCCGAGCGGCGCGAGGGACGCGTCTACTACCGCTTCGTCGACAGCTACCGGCTCGGCGACGTTCCCTTCACGCCCGATGAGCTGCTCGCGCTGGCCTTCGGCGAAGACCTGCTGCGCCCGCTCGAGGGCACCGTCTTCCACGAGTCGATCCAGGCCGCGCTCGCGAAGATCAAGGCCGGCCTCGGCCCGGAGCTGCACGCCTACCTCGAGACGCTGCACGACACCTTCCGCGTGCTGCCGGGACCTCACAAGAACTACGCCGAGTACCGCGAGACGATCCGCGTGCTGAACGACGCCGTGCTCGCGCACGAGACGCTGCGCATGAGCTACCGGACCGGCGCCACCGGGCGCGTCGCGACGCGCGACTTCGACCCCTACCGGGTCTTCTACCGCGGCGGCGGCCTCTACGCGCTCGGCCACGACCACGCATCCGATCAGCTGCGCACCTTCGCGGTGGACCGGATCCGGCGCATCGAGGCCAGCGGGCGCAAGTTCGAGCTGCCGCCGGACTTCGACTTCGACGCCTACATCGCGAACGCCTTCGGCGTGATCGCCGAGCCCGCGCTGCGGGTGCGCATCCGTTTCGACCCGCGCTGGGCCAGCTACGTCGCGGAGCGCACCTGGCACGAGAGCCAGCAGCTGAAGACCCTCGACGACGGCTCGCTCGAGCTCTCGATGGAGGTGGGCGGAACCGCCGAGATCCGCACCTGGGTGCTCTCCTTCGGATCGGGCGCCCTCGTGCTGGAGCCGCAGGCGCTGCGCGAGGAGGTCCGGCTCGAGCTCGAGGCATCGCTGTCGCGTTATGCGTGATCCAGGCCGCGGCCCGGAGCCCAGAGCGCTATGGCTTCACGATCTCGATCGGACCGAGCCCCTCGAGCTGCGGCCGCAGCTCCTCGGCCGGCCCCACCACGACGATCGCGCTGCGCTCGGGGTGGAGCAGCTCGAGCGCGAGTGCCGCGGTCTCCGCCTCGGTGACTGCGCGCACGCGCGAGCGGTAGGTCTCGAGCGAGTCCTCGGGCAGCCCGTGGATGTCGAGGTTGACGAGCTGGCTCGCGATCAGCGTCGAGGTCTCGAGGCTCGTCGCAAAGCCGCCCGCCGCCTGGGTCCTCGCGCGGTCGAGCTCGCTCGCGTCGGGCGGCTCCTGTCTCGCGCGCACGAGCTCGGAGAGGATCAGATCGATCACCTCGCGCGTCTTCTCGACCCGCGTGAAGGTCGCGACCGAAAAGCCGCCGCTGTCCCGGCGCGTGCTGAAACCCGACCAGATCCCGTAGGTGAGCCCTTCGTCGGAACGGACCCGCTTCATCAGCCGCGACGAGAAGCCCGAGCCTCCAATCACGTCGTTCAGGAGGTTGGCGGGGATCCGCCGCGGATCGCTGCGCGCGAAGCCCTCGTGCGCGACCGCGATCTGGGCCTGGCCGAGCTCCGTGCGATCGACGATCACGACCCGGCGCGCCGCCGGAACCCGCGCGGGCGGCGGCGGCACCTGGTCCGGGACCGGACCGCGCTTCCAGCCGCCGAAGAGAGCCTCGACGCGGCGGCGCACGTCCTCCGCGCGCAGCGCTCCCGTGGCCGAGAGCACGGCGTTGTTCGGCACGAAGAGCTTCGCGTGGAAGCGGCGCGCCGCGGCGGCGTCGAAGCGCGCGACGCTCGCGGCGGCGCCCTCCTCCGGCAGGCCGTAGCGGTGCTCTCCGTAGAGCGCGCGCAGCATGTGCCAGCTGCGCAGCGTGGCCGGGTTCTCGACTGCGCGCGAGAGACTCGCGAGCGCCTCGCGCCGGGCCTTGCTGGCCTCGACCGCGTCGAAGCGCGGCCGCAGCACGACGTCTGCGAGCAGCGCGTAGAGCGCGTCCTCGTCGCTCGCGAGGCCGGAGATGCTCGCGCGCACGCTGTCGAAGCTGCTCGCGACGGCCAGCGTGGCGCCGAGCTGATCGACGGCCTCGGCGAAGGCCGTGGCGTTGCGCTTGCCCGCGCCGCGCTCCATCAGCTCGGCCGTGAAGTCGGCGAGCCCGGCTTCCGCGCGGGATTCGACCGCTGCGCCGCGGCGCAGCTCGAGCGAGAGCGCGATGCGCGGCAGCCGCAGATCTTCGAGCACGATCACGCGCAGCCCGTTCGGCAGCTCGAAGCGCGTGAGCGAGCCGGGCGGCACGACCGGCCGATCCGGTCCGAGCTCGGGCGGCGCCTGCCACGCGGGCAGCGGAGCGCACGCCGTGCCCAGCGCGAGACACGCGAAGAGCGACACGAGCGCGCGCGCGCAGCGGCCGCTCATCGCCCCGCCTTCGAATTCGGCGGCAGCAGCTGGACGACGCTGCGCTGCTCCGGCACGAGGTAGCGCTGCGCCACGCGCTGCACGTCCGCGGCCGTCACCGCGCGCAGCTTCTCGAGGCGCTCTTCGAGCGGGATGATGCGCCCGAGGACCGCCGTCTCGCGCGCGATGCGGGAGCCGATCGCGTGCGCCGTCGCGAGGCCGTTCACGAGGTCGACCTCGAGCTGGCGCTTGGCCTTGGCGAGCTCGGCCTGGCTCACGGGCGCGCTCTGCAGGCGCTCGAGCTCGGAGAAGAAGACCTGCTCGAGCTTCGCGATCGGGACGCCGGGGCGCGCGACCGCAGACGCATAGAACATCCCGGCATCGACGAGCTCGAGGTAGTAGCCCGAGGCGGAGAGCGCCAGCTGTTCGCGGTCGACCAGGCGCTGGTAGAGGCGGCTCGAGCGCCCGACCGAGAGGATCGCGCTCGCGACGTCGAGTGCCTGGGAATCCTCGTGGCCCGTCGGAGGCGCGTGGTAGGCGGCGTAGAGCAGTGGCGCCTGGACGTCGAAGTAGACCAGCGCGCGCCGCTCGCCGCGCTGCGGGGGCTCCTCGGTCGGGTTGCGCGGAACCGGCTCGCGGCGCGGCAGCCGGCCGAAGCTGCGTTGCACACGCTCGGCGGCTTGCTGCGAGTCGAAGTTTCCGGTGATCGCGATCACGATGTTGTTCGGCACGTAGTAGCTGTCGAAGAAGTCGCGGCAGGCCTCGAGCGAGACCTTCTCGACGTCGCTGCGCCAGCCGATCACCGGCCAGCGGTAGGGGTGCGCCTGGAACAGGAGCGCGAAGAGCGCCTCGAAGGCGCGGCCGCTCGGATCGTCCTCGGAGCGCAGCCTGCGCTCCTCGAGCACGACCTCGCGCTCGCTCGACAGCATCCGCTCGCCGAGATCGAGATGGGCCACGCGCTCGTACTCGAGATCGATCACGAGCGGCAGCGCCTCGGGAGGCACGTCCTCGAAGTAGACGGTGAAGTCGTTGCTGGTCCAGGCGTTCAGGCGCCCGCCCCAGGCCTGCACATAGCGCGCGTGCTCCTCGGGCGGCACGTTCTCGCTGCCCTTGAACATCATGTGCTCGAAGAGATGGGCCAGACCCGTGAAACGCCCCTCGTCCCGCGAGCCGACCCTGACCCACATCTGGAAGGAGACGACGGGCGTGTTCGGATCTTCGAGCGTGAGCAGGGTGAGTCCGTTGTCGAGCACGCGCGTCTCGACCCCGGCGGCCGGATCCGCGAAGTCGGCCGCGCCTGCGGCGCCGGCCGCAGCGAGCAGCGCGCCCAGCAGCGCGGCGCGGCAACGGGCGCGGGTCGTGCCGGATGATCGCAAGCGAATCTCCCCCCGGATCTCCTACGGTATCCGTGGGGTTCGGCACTGTCGAGCTGCGGCGGCCGCGGGCTCCGGGCACGCCGCGGCGGGGAGGATGCGCTTGATTCCGGAGCGCGGCGAGGAGCGGCGAACGCCGTCGCAGCAGGGCTTCCGCGTGTCCGCCTATCTCCGGCGCGAAGGACACGGGATCGCGCCCGCGGCCCTGGGGCGCGCGCGGTGAGCCGCGAACGCGACGCCCTCGTCTACTCCTCGGGCAAGGGGCGCATCTGCGCCGACTGCGGCCGCGCGATCGCGGAGTGCCGCTGCCGCGAGCGGACACGCGAGGGCCCGGCCTCGGCTCCGGGGGATGGCGTGGTCCGGATCCGCCGCGAGGTCAAGGGGCGCGGAGGCAAGACCGTGACGACGATCTCGGGACTTCGGCTGTCGGAGAGCGCGCTGCGCGAGCTCGCGGGAGAACTCAAGCGCAGCTGCGGCACGGGAGGCTCGGCCAAGAGCGGCGTGATCGAGATCCAGGGCGACCACCGCGAAGCCCTGCGCAGCGCGCTCGCGCTGCGCGGCTACACGGTCAAGCTCGCGGGCGGCTAGACCTCCCGCGCGAGCACGAACCAGCTGCCGAGTTCGCGGCCGTGCCGCGTCGCCGAGCCGATCGAGACGTGCTGCGAGACGCGGCGCAGGCGGTCGACCATGAAGCCGTAGACGAGGCGCGCGAGGCCGCGCTCGTTCGAGCGGATTGCCGGCCAGCCCGGCGGATGCTCCGCGGGCAGCTCGCGGTAGTCGATCCGCACCTCCCTGCCGGCCGGATCGTCGCGGGCGATGAAGTATCCGGGCCCGGTCAGCGGGGCCAGCCTCTGGAAGTTGAAGCCGAAGAGCGCGCCGGGCCGCTCGGGGTCGCTCCCCGGCGGCCGGCAGAAGCGCTTCTCGAACCAGGTGAAGGCGGGCAGGGTGTTGCGCCCGTGGTGGCGAACCTGCGTCATCGCCGGAACCCCGGGCGGCACCAGGTCCGAGAGCCGAAGCGGCGGGGCGGACGCGGCTGCCGCGTAGAGCGCGCGCTGCTCGCGCCGGCCGAGGCCGCGGATCGCCGCGACGCGCTCGGCGTGCGAGATCCCGTCGAGCAGCTGCGACACGGGCGCGAGCGCGGCGCTCGCCTCGCGCAGACGCGTGCGGAGCTCGACGGCGGCGTCCTTCCCGGCCATCCCCATCACCCCTCTCCGCCCCCAAGGTATCCCTCTCCCTTCCGCGCGCTCGCCCGGGGCCTCCCCGCCTGCGACGGGGCGACCGCTTGGCTAGACTGCGCGCGCTCGCAGCTCCCGCGGGATCAAGCAATCAGGCGCCGGAGCCCCCGACCGGCAGGCCAGCGCGTGCAGAAGGAGCCCCCCGGATGGCCGAGAAGGCGCAACTCCGCCTGGGAGACCAGACGATCGAGCTCCCCATCGTCGTGGGCAGCGAGGGCGAACGCGCGATCGACGTGCGCAATCTGCGCGCCCAGACCGGGCACATCACCTTCGACCCGGGTTATGCGAACACCGGCGCCTGCAAGAGCTCGATCACCTTCATCGACGGCGACAAGGGCATCCTGCATTACCGCGGCATCCCGATCGAGGAGCTCGCCGACAAGAGCAGCTTCCTCGAGGTCGCCTACCTGCTGCTCTACGGACATCTGCCGAAGCCCGATCAGCTGAACGCCTTCGTCGGCTCGATCCTGCGGCACACGATGATCCACGAGGACTTCCGCAAGTTCTACCAGGCGATGCCGAAGGACACGCACCCGATGGCCGCGCTCTCGGCTTCGGTGGGCGCGCTCTCGGCCTTCTACCCGGATTCGCTCGACCCGCGCGATCCTCGCCTCGTCGAGATCTCCGTACACCGGCTGATCGCGAAGATCAGCACGATGGTGGCCTACGCGTACAAGCGCTCGATCGGCCAGCCCTTCCTCTACCCCCAGAACCACCGCAGCTACGTCGGGAACTTCCTGTACATGCTCTTCGGCAATCCCTGCGAGGAGTACCAGCAGGATCCCGTCGTCGAGAAGGCGATGGACCTGCTCCTGATCCTCCACGCCGACCACGAGCAGAACTGCTCCGCGAGCACGGTGCGCCTCGTCGGCTCGTCGATGGTCAATCTCTTCGCGGCGATCTCCGCGGGCATCAACGCGCTCTGGGGCCCTTCGCACGGCGGCGCGAACCAGGAAGTGATCGAGATGCTCGAGACGATCCGCGACCAGGGCGTCTCGGCGCGCCAGTTCGTCGAGAGGGCGAAGGCCGGCGATCCGAACGCGCGCCTGATGGGCTTCGGCCACCGGATCTACAAGAATTTCGATCCGCGCATGAAGATCATCAAGAAGGCCTGCTTCGACGTGCTCGAGAAGCTCGGCGTGCACAGCCGCCTGCTCGAGATCGCCGTCGAGCTCGAGGAGATCGCGCTCAAGGACGACTACTTCGTCGACCGCAAGCTGTATCCGAACGTCGACTTCTACTCGGGTGTGATCTACAGCGCGATCGGCGCGCCGTCGACGCTCTTCACGGCGTTCTTCGCGGTGGGTCGACTGCCGGGCTGGATCGCGCAGTGGCTGGAGCTGCACAAGGATCCCGACTTCAAGATCGGTCGGCCGCGGCAGATCTACACCGGTGCGACCCAGAGCCCCTACGTTCCCGTCGACCGCCGCTAGCGCCGGCGGTTGCGAAGCGCGACGCGAGCCGCAGGCGAGCCGGTCCCCGGGGAGCGGCTGCTTCACGACCGCGCGAGTCCGCGCGGGTCGCGTGCTCTACCTCGAGCGGCATGTCGCGCGACTGTGCCGCGACGGCCGCGCGCTCGGACTCCCCGAGCTCGACGCCGCGCGCGCGCGCCGCGCGCTCTGCCTGCTCGCCGCGCGCTGTCCGGCTCGCGATGCCGCCGCGCGGCTGGCGCTCTCGCTCGATCGCGCGGGCGCGCTCCAGCTCGAGGGGCACTGCCGGCCGCTCGAGCCGGAGGCAGTCGCGCGGAGCTGGAGCGCAATCTCCGCCGCCGCGCGCCATCCGGGCGCCGGACCCGCAAGCCACTGCAAGTCGAGCCAGCGGGAGCTCCAGGACGCGGCGCTCGCACGCGCGCGCGCAGCGGGCGCCGACGAGGCGTTGCTCTTCGACGCGGGGGATCGCCTCGTGGAGGGGGCCCGCAGCAACCTCTGTGCGGTGCTCGCGAGCGGTGAGCTTCGGACGCCGCCGCTCGCGCGCGGAGCCGTCGCAGGCATCGCGCGCGAGATCCTGTTGGCCCGCATGCCCGAGCTCGTGGAGGGCGACCTGCCGCGCGGCGCGCTCGGGAGCCTGCGCGAGCTGATCGCGCTGAACGCGCTGCGCGGAGCGCTGTCGATCCGCGAGCTCGACGGCGCGCGCGTCGGCACGGGGCGGGTCGGACCGTGGGCGCGCCGGCTCGCGGCGGAGCTCGCAGCCGAGGCGGAGGACTCGTGACGGCGCCGGTCGTGCTCTCTGGAGCCACGGGGCTGCTCGGGCGCGGGCTCGCCGCGGCGCTCGCGCGCGACGGCGCCGCGGTGCGCGCGCTCTCGCGCAACCCCGAGCGCGCGGCCGCGGGCCTGCCGAGCGGGGTCGAGCCGGTCTGGTGGGACGGGATCTCGATTCCGGGCGCGGCCTTGCGCGGAGCGCGCGCGGTCGTGCACCTGGCCGGCGAGCCGCTCTTCGGCGGCCTCCCGAGCCGCGCGCGCCTGCGCCGCATCCGCAGCAGCCGGGTCGACTCCACGCTCGCGATCGCCCGGCAGCTCGCCGCGCTGGCGCCCGGCGAGGGGCCCGCGAGCTTCGTCTGCGCATCCGCCGTCGGGATCTACGGCGACGCCGGCGAGCGGGAGCTCGCCGAGGACGCGCCGCCTGGCCGCGGCTTCGTCGCGGAGCTCTGCGCGGACTGGGAGAGCGCCGCGCGCTCGGCGCAGCCGGCCCGCGTCGTCAGCCTGCGCCTCGGCATCGTGCTCTCGCGCGAGGGCGGTGCGCTCCCGCTGATGGCCAGGCCCTTCCGGATCGGCGTCGGCGGCCGCCTCGGCTCGGGCCGCCAGTGGGTTCCGTGGATCCATCGGGAGGACGCGATCGCTCTCTTGCGCCTCGCGCTCGAGAACGAGGCCATCCGCGGCCCGCTCAATGCCGTCTCGCCGGGAGCCGTGCGCAATGCGGAGCTCAGCGCGGCGCTCGCCCGTGTCCTCGGGCGCCCTGCGCTCCTGCCGGTTCCCGCGCTCGCGCTGCGCCTCGCGCTGCGCGAGCTCTCCGGCGAGCTGCTCGACAGCCGCAGGGTCGTGCCGCGAGCGGCGCAGGCCGCGGGACATCGCTTCGCGTTTCCGGATCTCGAATCCGCGCTGCGTGCGGAGCTCGGCTGAGCGCGCCCGCTCGCGAGCGCCTCAGTGGGCCTGGAGCTCCGCCGGAGCGCCAATGAAGAGCGCGGGCAGGACCTCGCGCACCGAGAGCGGCCGCGCCTGGGGCAGCACCTCGAAATAGCGAGCCGAGACCTCGGGCTCGGCGCTCGTGCCGAAGGTCGCTCGGAAGGCGGAGAGGTTCCGCTCGATCACGAGCTCGGCCTGGCTGCGGTCGACGTCGGCCAGGAAGAGCATCGCGCGCTCGCGCGTCATCCGGAAGATGCGATCGTCGACGCGCAGCGCGCTCTCGAGGAAGTCGATCACTTCGGGGAAGATCAGGTCGCCTTCGGGTGCGCTCATGCCCACGATCACCGAGCGGAGCGAATGCACCCTCGCGAGGTCCGTGTAGCGGAGCAGCAGGTCGCGCATGAGTCGCGGGTCGTCGTAGCGGGGCTTCTCGAGCGCCATGGCCGTCATGATGCTCCCGTTATCGACGCCCGGCCAGCGGACTTGAAGCGGGCGGATCCCGCGCGGAAGGCGCGCCGGGTCAGCCACCGGAGGCGCGGTCGAAGGCGGCCACGGCGATCGCCCCCGCGCCTGCGCAGAGCGCAAGCAACATCGGGACGCTCAGGGCGAGCGGAAGCTCGTGCACACCGAGCAGCCCATAGCGCAGCAGATCCACTCCGTAGGTCAGCGGGTTCAGGTGCGCGAGCGCCCGCACGGGCGCGGGCAAGGTCGCGACCGGGTAGAAAATTCCCGAGAAGAGGTAGAGCGGCACCGTCACGAGCGCCGAGACGGTGCGAAAGGACTCGAGCCTGCGCAGGCGGGAGGCAAGTGCGATTCCGAGCGCGACGCTGCTCGCGCTCACCGCGACCACCGCGAGCAGCAGCTCCGCGGGGTGCGCGAGCCGCAGCGGCGTCAGCAGCGAGAGCACGGCCACGAGCAGCAGGACGAGCGCGAGCGACACCAGCGTGCGCGCGGCGAGCTTCCCGAGCACGATGCTCGCGCGCGAGACCGGTGCCACGCGCAGCGCGCGCAGGAAGCCCATCTCGCGGTCCTCGATCAGCGTGAAGCCGCCGCCGACGCCGCCCGAGCTCACGAGCAGCGCGAGGATCCCCGTGGCGAGGTGCGATGCGTAGGAGGCGCCGCTCGGGAGTTCGACCACGCGGTCGAGCCCGAGCCCGATCAGGCCCACGAAGGCGAGCGGAAACAGCAGCTGCCCGATCCAGTAGGCGCGATCGCGCCGGTAGCGCAGCCACTCGCGCAGGAAGATCGCGCCCGCATCGGAGAAGAAGGCGCTCATGCCGGGTGCTCCGGCGCGGCGCTCTCCCGCGCCGACGCATCCGCATCGCCGACCGCGAACGCGCGTCCGGCGTGGTGCAGGAACACGTGCTCGAGCGTCGGCCGCTGCAGCGCGACCTCGAGCACGCCGCAGGGCGCCGCGGCCTCGAGCAGCGCCGCGAGCTGGCGCGGTCCGTCGGAGAGCGTCACGCGGAAGCCGATGCCCGGCTCCGCCCGGCTCGCCGCCCCCACTCGCGAGGCAGGCTCGGGCTCGCGCCGCAGCGAGCGCACGCCGGGCGCGGCGCCGAGCCGCTCGAGCGCGGCCTCCCCGCGCTCGAGCCGGAGCAGCACGAGGTCGCCTCCGAGCGCGCGCTTGAGCGCCTCGGGGCTGCCCTCGGCGACCACGCGGCCGGCATCGACGATCGCGAGGCGATCGCAGAGCCCGTCGGCCTCCTCCATCGAGTGCGTGGTCAGGAAGATCGTCGTGCCGTGCTCCCGGCGCAGCGCGCGCAGGTGCTGCCAGATCGCGCTGCGCGCGAGCACGTCGAGACCGAGCGTGGGCTCGTCGAGGAAGAGCACGCGGGGCCGATGCAGCAGTCCGCAGCCGATCTCGAGCCGCCGCTTCTGGCCGCCCGAGAGCTGGCGCGCGGGGCGCCCGGCTTCCTGCACGAGGCCGATCAGCGCGAGGATCTCGTCGACGCGGCGCCGGCGGTCGGCCACGTGGTACAGACGCGCGTAGAGGTCGAGGTGCTCGCGCGCGCTCAGATCCCTGTCGAGCGTCGACTCCTGGAACACGACTCCGAGGCACTCGCGCGCGCGGCGCTGCTCGCGCACGACATCGAAGCCGCAGAGGCGCGCGCTGCCCGCCGTCGGTGCGAGCAGCGTGGTCAGGATGCCCACGGTCGTGGTCTTGCCCGCGCCGTTCGGACCGAGCAGCCCGAAGCAGGCGCCGACCGGCACCGCGAGGTCGACGCCGCGCAGCGCGGCGATCTCGCCGTAGCGCTTCTCGAGGCCGCGGGCCTCGATCGCGAGCCCGACGCCGCCTGTCTCTGTCGCGCTTGCGCCCGGCACCTGGCTTGAGGTACTCCCGGCCCCATCTGCGTCGGGGCGCCAATGCTACGAGAAGAGAGCGCGGATCGCGACGCGCCGGCACGGGCGGCGGAAGCGGCGGCGAACTGCGCGCAGCGCCTCGCAGCGGGGTTCGCCGCGCTGACCTTCGCGACGCTCTGCCTGATCGTGCTGGGCGCCCTGGTGCGCGCCCACGACGCAGGCCTCGCCTGCCCGGATTGGCCGCTCTGCTTCGGCGAGCTCGTGCCGAGCTTCGATCTGCGCGTGGCCTTCGAGTTCAGCCATCGGGTCGCGGCCGGCAGCATCGCGCTCTGCTTTGCGTGGCTCGCCTCGCGCGCGCTGCGGCTCGAGCGCGCCCCGCGCGGACTCTCCCGCCAGGTGTGGATCGCGACCGCATTGCTCGCAGTGCAGGTGCTGCTCGGCGCGCTCACGGTCTGGCATCTGCTCGCCGCGTGGACGGTGACCTCGCACCTGCTCACGGGCAATGCCTTCGCGGTCGCGCTCGCCTGGACCGCGGCTACGCTGCGCGAGGGCGCGCACGCCCCGCAGCCCGCGCGGGCCGGGCCGCGCCCGGCGGGCCTCGCGCGCGGCGCGATCGGCGTCGCCGCGGCGCTGCTCGTGCTGCAGATCGCGCTCGGAGGCCTCGTCTCCTCCCGCTACGCGGGCATGGCCTGCCCCGAGTGGCCCACCTGCAACGGCGGACTCTGGTTTCCCACCTGGCGCGGCGAGGTCGGTCTGCACCTGATGCACCGCAGCAACGGCTACGCGCTCCTGCTCGCACTCGGCGCGGCCGCGTGGCTCGCGCGGGGCTGCGGCGCGGCGGGCCGGCTCACGCGCATCGCCGCGCTGCTCTGCCTGAGCCAGGTGGCAGTCGGCATCACCAACGTGTGGCTCGGGATTCCAGTCGAGGTCACCGCCCTGCACTCGGCGCTCGCCGCGGCGCTCGCGCTCAGCGTGTCGCTCGCGCTGCGGGAGACCCTGGTCTCGCGGCCCGCGCCTCCCGGCCGCTGAGGCGGCTCGCGGTGGACGCCCTCCGCCGATCGGCTCTGCTCGCCGCAGCCGGCGCGATCGCCGCGCTCGCGGCCTGCGAGAGCCCGCCGAGGGGCGATTGCGAGCCGCATCCGCCCGCCGGCCGGATTGGATCCATCTGCGGCTTCCGCAATCCCGAGGACGTCGAGGCCGTCGCGTCGCGCGGGCTCCTGCTCGTCAGCCAGATGGCGGACCTCGACGGAACACCGGGGTCGATCGCAGGCCTGAGCCTCGACCTCGCCCGCGCGCCGCGCGTGCTCTGGCCCGCTGCGAGCCGCGAGCGCGCGGAGCGCGCGCCGACGCGGGGCTGGGGCGATCCGGGCTGCCCCGGCCCTCCCGATCCCGCGCGCTTCATGCCGCACGGCATCTCGGCCGGAGTCGAGCGCCCGGACGGCGAGCTCCCGCTCGCGGTCGTCGTCCACGGGGAGCGCGAGGCGGTCGAGCTCTTCGCGCTCTCGGGCGCCGCGGAATCCGCCGCGCTCGATTGGCGCGGCTGCGTCGCGCTGCCCCCCGACACCTCCGGCAACGACCTCGAGCTCCAGCCCGACGGCAGCCTCGTGATCGCGAACTACATGCCGAGCCAGAGCGGGCTGCGGGCGCTCTTCTACCAGATCGCCGGAGGCCTCGGGCGCGACACGGGCGACGTGCTGCTCTGGACGCCGGGCCAGGGCTTTCGCCACCTGCCCGGCAGCGCGGGACCGACGCCGAATGGTGTATTGCGCTCGCGGGACGGGCGCAGCGTCTTCGCGGCGCAGACGGGATCCGGCAACGTGGTCGCGATCGACCTCGAGCGCGGAGCCGCGAGCCCGATCCGCATCGGCGGTCACCCCGACAACCTCTCCTTCGACTCCCGCGGCCAGATCCTGGTCGCCTCGCATCTCTCGGGCCTGGCGTTCCTGCGCTGCGCGGCGGCCGCGGGTCCCTGCCGCGCGCCGTGGACCCTGCACGCGATCGATCCCGGGACCCGCACGGCCCGCGAGATCCTGCGCCACGATGGCTCCGCGGTCGGGGGCATCGCCTCCGCCGCGCGGGTCGGAGATCGCATCTTCTTCGGCGCGGTGTTTGGCGATCGCATCGGAGTCGTGGAGCTCGAGTGAGCGGGCGGCCCTGCGCGAGCGCCTCGCGCCGCATCGCCGCCGACTCCTCCCGGGGGGGCACGCGCCGCGGCGCGCGGGAGCGCCGCCGCGCTGTGCTATCTAGCGCCCCACACAGGGGGTTCCGTGCGCGCCTACCAGGTCTTCGGGAGCATGACTCCGGAGCGAGCCAGCGAGATCCTGCGCGTGCTGCGCGAGAAGGCGCCCGCGATGTTCCACAACGCCGTCGCGATCGCCGCCGCGGCGCTCAAGACCCGCCCCGCCTACATGAAGAAGCTGCCGCTCGACAAGCGCGCCGACGCCGTGCGCCGCGCGCTCTCGCGCGTCACGACCAACGCGATCGCGGAAGAGCTGCTGGCCGTCTACTTCCTCGAGTGCCGCAAGGAGCTGCTGACCGAGTGGCTCGACACGCTCGGCATCCGGCACGAGGACGGCACGCTCGCGGAGGACTCCCCGGCGCAGCCCGACGGCGCGAGCCTGCGCGCCGCGGTCGAGAAGTACCGCGCGGGCGGGGACGACCCCGACCGCGCGCTGCTGCTGCAGGCCTTCGCGGCCCAGAGTGCGATCGACTGGCCCGAGCTCGAGGCGCTGATCGCGACTTGAGGGATCCGGACGCCGGGCTCTCGGCCTGCGTGATCGCCCGGAACGAGTGCGATCGCATCGGCGAGTGCCTCGCGTCGCTGAGCTTCTGCGAGGAGACCCTCGTCGTCGACGCGCACTCGAGCGACGGGACCGCCGAGCTCTGCCGCGCGCGCGGCGCCCGCGTGATCGAGCGCGACTGGCCCGGATTCGTCGCGCAGAAGGACTTCGCGGTGCGCGCGGCCGCACACGACTGGGTCCTCTGCATCGACGCCGACGAGCGCATCTCCCCCGAGCTGCGCGAGGAGATCGAGGCGCTGCGCGCGGCGGGCTTCGGCGCGCGCGCCGGCTATCGCGTGCCGCGCCGCTCGGCCTACCTCGGGCGCTGGATCCGCCACGGCAGCTGGCATCCGGACCGGCAGCTGCGCCTCTTCGACCGCCGCCGCGGCCGCTGGAGCGGCTTCGATCCCCACGACCGGGTCGAGCTCGACGGACCGGCCGGCGTGCTGCGCGGCGAGCTCCTCCACCTGCCCTACCGCAGCTTCGCCGACCACCTCGCGACGATCGAGCGCTACACGACGATCCGCGCGCGCGAGCTCCACGTGCGCGGGCGCCGCGCGCGGCTCGTGGATCTGATGCTGCGGCCCGCCTGGCGCTTCCTGCGCTTCTACGCGATCGAGGCGGGATTCCTCGACGGCTGGCGCGGCCTGCTGCTCGCCTACCTCGCCGCCCACTACGTGCGGCTCAAGTACGCGAAGCTGTGGCTGCTGCAGCGGGGACTCGAGGCGCCGCCGGATCCGGACCCGGACCGCGCGGGGACGGGCTAGGCTCGGCGCGTGGCCAGGCGCGGAAGCTCCGCGAGTCTGCGCGATCGGATCGAGTACGTCGGCTATCGCGCCGGACTCTCCCTCCTCTCGTCGCTCCCGGCGCCGCTGACCTACGGCGTCGCGGCCGCGGCCGCGCGACTCGCGTTTCGCGTCGACGCAGGCCGACGCGGGATCGCGCTCGCGAACCTGCGGATCGCATTCCCGGAGCTCGCGGAGCCCGCGCGCGCGGAGATCGCGCGGCGCAGCTACACGCATTTCGCGCACCACGCGGTCGACGTGGTCCGGGCGCTGCGGATCGGCGAGAGCGAGCTGGTCGCGCGCTTCGATCTCGTCGGCCGCGAGCACTTCGACGCGGCGCGCGCACGCGGCCGGGGCGTGATCGCGCTGCTCCCGCACCTCGGCTCCTTCGAGCTGCTCGCGCTCGTCGGGCCCGCGCTCGGAGTCGACGCCTGCGTCGTGACGCGGCCGCTCTCGAACCGCCTGATCCACGCGGAGCTGCTCGCGCGGCGCGGCGCGCGCGGCGCGCAGATCCTCGCGCACCGCAACGTCGCGCCCGGGCTCCTGCGCGCGCTCCGCCGCGGCGAGACGGTCGCGATCCTGAACGACCAGTACACGCGGCGCAGCAAGGGCATCTTCTCGCCCTTCTTCGGAGTGCGCGCATCGACTTCGCCGGGACCCGCGCTGCTCGCGCTGCGCAGCGGCGCTCCGGTGCTCCCGCTGCACCTCGTGCGGCTCTCCCGCGAACGGCACCGCCTGGTCTGCGGGGCCGCGCTCGAGCTGCCGCGCCGCGGCGACCTGCGCGCGGACGTCGAGGCGGCGACCGCGCGGCTCAACGCCGCGCTCGAGGCGCTGATCCGCGCGCAGCCCGAGCAGTGGATCTGGGGCCACCGGCGCTTCCGCCACAGCCCCGACCTGCCGCAGGAGCCGTATCGGCGGCCGCGCGCGGTGCGCCGCAGCGAGGCGCTTCGCGCAGGCGGCGTTCGGCCTAGCGGCGCACCGTGATCGCGGCGTTCGTGAGGATCGCCGCGTCGCGCTGCTTCGACTTCGCCTGCAGCAGGTAGCGGTCCCCTTCCTTCCACCAGGAGACCAGGTAGGTCTCGCCCGGGAAGGCCACGCCCGCGAAGCGCGCCTGGTAGCGCACGACGCGCGTCGTGTCGCCGCCGAGCGCGTCGTCGACGACGGCCTTGCACGCGATCCCGTAGGAGCAGAGCCCGTGGATGATCGGGAGGTCGAAGCCACCGCCCTTCGCGAACTCGGGGTCGCAGTGCAGCGGGTTCTTGTCGCCGTTCAGGCGGTAGAGCAGCGCCTGCTGCGGGAGCGTCGCGCGCTCGACCACGCCGTCGGGCTTCCGCTCCGGAGCGTCGTTCCCGACCTTGGGTCCCGAGGGCCCACCGAAGCCCCCCTCGCCGCGCAGGAAGAGCGACATGCGATTCGTGAAGAGCGGCTTGCCGGCCTCGTCGCGGCTCGTGGCCTCGAGGATCAGCAGCGCGGCCTTGCCCTTGTCGAAGACGTCCGCGACGCGCCGCTTCGTCTTCACGCTGGCCTCGCTCGGCAGCGGCTGGTGGATCTCGATGTCCTGCTCGCCGTGGAGCAGCAGCCGCGGGTTGAAGGAGACGCCCGGGATCTCGCGCAGGCCGGGGCCGGCGCCGGACGGCGCGCGGCCGCCTGCGACCGTGACGAAGCTCGGCAGCACCTTGAGGTTCTTCTCGTAGGTGTACTCGAGCTCGTTGGGATCGGTCTGCGGAACGCCGGCGCCGAGTCCCAGGTGGTAGAGGATGACGTCGTCCTTGACCCAGCTGGTGCTGCTCTCGCCCAGCTCGGCTCCAACGGCCTTGGCGCGGTCGATCGGCATGCTGTCTCCTGTTCGATGGCGGTCCGACGCGCGCGGATGGGCGTCGGGCGGGCGCATCATACCCCAGGGATGCGGCCGAATCGGCGGCAATCTGGGGTTTGCGGCCGGTCGAGGCGGGTGCCAGGCTGGGGCCGAGCGAACCCCCGCTGGTTTCCGGGCATCCGAGGAGCGGGTCCGCCAGGAGTCATCGACCCGCGTGAACACTCCCGCCGCAGCGGCGCCCCGCATCGATTTCGACTCCGCGCTGCGCGCGCGCGCGCTGCCGCCGCTGCGCCGCGGGCGGCTCCGCAGCCTGCAGGTCAACGTCGGGAGGCGCTGCGACCTGGCCTGCCACCACTGCCACGTCGAGGCCGGTCCGAAGCGCGTGGAGCGGATGGACGCGCGCACGGCCGAGCGCGTGCTCGAGCTGCTCGAGAAGAGCCCCGAGATCGAGACGCTGGACCTGACCGGCGGTGCGCCGGAGCTCCACGACGTCTTCCGCCCGCTCGTCGCGGGCGCGCGCCGTCTCGGCCGTCAGCCGGTCGACCGCTGCAACCTGACGGTGCTCTTCGAGCCGGGCCAGGAGGACACCGCGGAGTTCCTCGCTGCGGAGCGCGTGCAGGTGATCGCGTCGCTGCCCTGCTACACGCCCGAGAACGTCGACCGCCAGCGCGGCCGCGCGGTCTTCGAGCGCAGCATCGCGGCGCTGCAGTGGCTGAACCGGCTCGGCTATGCGCAGCCGGGGAGCGGTCTCGAGCTGCACCTCGTCTACAACCCGCTCGGGCCCTCGCTGCCCGCGGCCCAGGCGCAGCTCGAAGCGGATTACAAGCGCGAGCTCGCGGCCCGCTTCGGGATCCGCTTCGACCACCTGTTCACGATCACGAACATGCCGATCAAGCGCTTCGCGCACGCGCTCGCGCGCGAGGGGCGCGAGCAGGAGTACCTCTCGCTGCTCGTGAACCACTTCAACCCGGACACCTTGCCCGGGCTGATGTGCCGCTCGCTCGTCTCGGTCGGCTTCGACGGCAGCCTCTACGACTGCGACTTCAACCAGATGCTCGAGCTGCCGCTCGCGGGCAGCCCCCGCAGCGTCTGGCAGATCGAGAGCCTCGCCGAGCTCGAAGCGCTGCCGATCGCGACCGCGTCCCACTGCTTCGGCTGCACTGCCGGTGCCGGCTCGAGCTGCGGCGGCTCGCTCACGGCGTAGCGGGCGCCCCGACCGCGGCCCGGAAGGCGGAAGCGCGCGAGCGGAGGAGCGCCCCGACCCCCCGCGTGACCGGATCGGCGCGCGCGGCATCCCAGCGGCGAGTCGGCAGTGCGGGGGAGCCATGCAGAAGGAGATCGGAGCCGCGATGGACGGACCGGAGGGGACCACTTCCCCGAGAGGACTGCCGCTCGGCAGGATCGCGCTCGGCCTCGCGGCCGTGGCCGCGCTCGTCGCGCTCGGCCGCAGCGCGGGAGGCCACATCCCGGAGTTCGCCGCCTGGGTCGAGGGCCAGGGCGTCTGGGGCCCGCTGATCTTCATCGCCGCCTACGCCGCCGCGGTCGTGGCCTTCGTGCCCGCCTCGCTGCTCACGCTCGGCGCGGGGGCGATCTTCGGCGTCGCGCAGGGCGTGCTCTACGTGTTCGCGGCCGCGAGCCTCGGCGCCTGCCTCGCGTTCCTGGTCGCGCGCCACGCCGCGCGCGGCCTCGTCGAGGAGCGCCTGCGGGGCAACCAGAGCTTCGCCGCGATCGACCGCGCCGTCGGCGAGCAGGGGCGCAAGATCGTGTTCCTGCTCCGGCTCTCGCCGGTCTTCCCCTTCAACCTGCTGAACTACGCGCTCGGACTCACGCGCGTGCGCTTCTCGGACTTCGCGCTGGCCTGCGTCGGGATGCTCCCGGGCACGCTGCTCTACGTGTACTCGGGCAAGCTCGCGGGCGACGTCGCCGCGCTCGCGGGCGGTGCGCCGGCTCCGCGCGGTGCGGGCTACTACGCCGTGCTCGCGCTCGGCCTCGCGGCCACGATCGCGGTCACGCTCGTGATCACGCGCACCGCGCGGCGCGCGCTGGCCGAGCAGGCGAAGCTCTAGGCGGCAGACGTCGGCGTCCCGCCCCGCGGCGGATCGAGGAATCGCATGACCTTCCCCGTGCACCCGATGGACGAGTTCAACGCGGAGCTCGTCCGCAACGTCCATCCCCCCGACTGGAAGAACCCGAGGCCCACGGGCCGCTACAACCTCGTCGTGGTCGGCGCGGGCTCGGCGGGACTGATCACGGCCGCGGTCGCCGCGGGGCTCGGCGCGAAGGTCGCCCTGATCGAGCGCCACCACCTCGGCGGCGACTGCCTGAACGTCGGCTGCGTGCCGTCGAAGGGCGTGATCCGCGCCTCGCGACTCGTCGCCGAGGTGCGCCGCGCGGCCGAGCTCGGCCTGCCCGTCGCGCGCGATGCGCAGCTCGACTTCGGCGCCGCGATGCAGCGCATGCGCCGGATCCGCGCCCGGATCAGCCGCGAGGATTCCGCGCAGCGCTATCGCGACGAGCTCGGCGTCGACGTGTACCTCGGCAGTGCGCGTTTCACGGGCTCGGGCAGCCTCGACGTCGACGGCCAGGAGCTGCGCTTCGCGCGGGCCGTGATCGCGAGCGGCGGTCGCCCGGTCGCGCCGGCGATCCCGGGCCTCGAGCAGGTCGGGTACCTGACCAACGAGACCGTGTTCAACCTGACCGAGCGCCCCGCGCGCTTGGGCGTGATCGGCAGCGGACCGATCGGCTGCGAGATGGCGCAGGCCTTCCGGCGCCTCGGCTCGCAGGTGCTGGTCTTCGAGCGCGGCCCGCACATCCTGCCGCGCGAGGACAGCGACGCCGCGGAGATCGTGCAGCGGCGCTTCCTCGAGGAGGGCATCGAGCTCGTGCTCGGCTGCCGCTTCGAGCGCGTCGAGGCGCGAGGCGCGCAGCAGATCGTGCAGCTCCGCGACGCCGCGGGCGCGCCGCGCGCGATCGCGGTCGATCAGCTGCTCGTCGCCGCGGGCCGCGCTCCGAACGTGGAGGGCATGGGCCTCGAGCGGGTCGGCGTCGACTTCGACCCGCGCACCGGAATCCGCGTGGACGACCACCTGCGCACGACCAACCCGCAGATCTACGCGGCCGGCGACTGCTGCATGGAGTGGAAGTTCACGCACGCGGCCGACGCCGCCGCGAAGATCGTCGTGCGCAACGCGCTCTTCTTCGGTCGCGACAAGCTCTCGTCGCTGGTCATGCCCTGGTGCACCTACACCGATCCCGAGGTCGCCCACGTGGGCCTGTATCCGCGCGAGGCGGAGGAACGCGGGATCGAGATCGACACCTACCAGGTTCCGCTCGAGCAGGTGAATCGCGCGGTCGCGGACGGCGAGGAGGAGGGCTTCGTCAAGATCCACACGCGCAGGGGCAAGGACGAGATCGTCGGCGCGACGATCGTCGCCGCACACGCGGGGGACTGGATCAGCCAGGTCACGCTCGCGATGGTGGGCGGGCTCGGCCTCTCGACCTTCGCGCGCGTGATCTTTCCCTACCCGACGCAGGCCGAGGGACTCAAGCGCGCCTCGGGAGCCTACATGCGAACCCGCCTCACGCCGGGCGTGGCGAAGCTGTTCCGCGGGCTGCTCAGGGCGCGGCGCTAGCTGCGCAGGAGGGAGAGATGGACTGCCGCGAGCTCGTCGACTTCCTGATGGACTATCTCGAGGGGGAGCTCGCGCCCGACGTCCGGCACCGCTTCGAGGCGCACCTCGACGAGTGCCCGGACTGCGTGACCTACCTGGATACCTACCGCGAGACCGTGCGTCTGACGAAGCAGGTCGGCCGGGCCGATGCCGCGGCGCCCGAGGAGGTTCCCGAGGCGCTGATCGAGGCGATCCTCGCTGCGCGCGGCCGGGAACCGGCGCGCTAGCGCGAGCGCGCGCGATTCCGGGCTAAGGTTCCCCGGATGTCGCTGCTCCAGTTCCTCGGCCTCGGCGCGCGCAGGCCGCGCGAGGTCGGCGACACGGCGACCGTGCGGCGCATCGCGTCCGAGCTCGAGCGGCTCGACCCCGCGACCGCGCGCTACCTCGCCGCGTTCGCGTTCGTGCTCGCGCGGGTGGCGCACTCCGACCTGCAGATCGATGCGGCCGAGACCGAGGAGATCCAGCGCCGCGTCGAGGCGCTGGCCGAGCTCTCCTCGGCCGAGGCCGCGCTCGTGGTCGAGATCGCGAAGTCCCAGGCGCGTCTGCTCGGAGGGACCGAGAACTTCATCGTCACGCGCGAGTTCAGGCAGCTCGCGACGCCCGAGCAGCGCGTCGCGCTGCTGCACTGCCTGTTCGCGGTCGCCGCCGCGGACGACACGATCTCGACGACCGAGAGCGCCGAGATCGCGGCGATCGCCGACGAGCTCGGCTTCACGCGACCCGAGCTGAATGCGGTGCGGGCGGACTACCGGGACAAGCTCGCGGAGCTCAAGCCGCGCTAGCTGCGGATCAAGAGCAGCGTGCGCGGATCGAGTGCGACGTGCAGCGCCTCGACGTCCGGGTTCTCGTGCTCCTTGAGGGCGCGCAGGCGCACCGATTCGCGGCCCGGCTCGAGCGCGAGGATCACGCTGATCAGATCCGCGCTGCGCGAGAGCGGCTCCGGCAGCGCCACGACCTTCTCGCCCGGGCAGGCCACCGAGATCCAGACCTCGGCCTCGAGCTCGCCCGCGAGCGACTGGATCTTCGCGAGCTCGTCGCGCTCGAGCGCCGAGGCTTCGAGCCCATCGATCACGATCAGCACCGGCTTGCCGCCGGCTTGCGCGTCGAGTGCGACGGCCTCGCGCAGCTTGGCGGCCGTGAGCTCGCCCTGCCGGTAGGTGCGGATGCTGCGCAGGTGATCGACTTCCTTGTGCGTGGCGGCGGAGTCCTGGAGCTGGGTCGCGCCGGCGAGCTCCTCGAAGATGGTGTCGTAGAAGGCGCGCACGTGGGCGACCGTCTGGTCGAGCGCGACGTGCAGCACGCGCTGCGAGCGCAGCAGATCGTCGAGTGCGACGCCGACGAGGAAGCTCGTCTTGCCGACGCCGTGACCCGCGAGCACGACGCCGAGATTGCCCGCACCGAGCCCGCCGCGAAGGCCCTTCTCCAGCAGGCGGAGCGGACTGCGCGCGTTCAAGAATTTTCGGTACACGGAAGCGACCTCCGGCAAGGCGATTCTAGCTCCAGCCCCGAGCGGCTGGGCAAGTCTTCGGGGCCCCGGACGCATGCGCGTGTCGGGACCCGACTCGAGACGGTTTCTAGTCCTCGTCCTTCGGCAGCGCCTTGCCGTACTTCTCGACGAGCTTCTTCTGCACCTCGCCAGGCGTCGGCAGGTAGCGCGCGAACTCCATGGTGAACTCGGCCTTGCCCTGCGTCACCGAGCGCAGGTCGGTCGCGTAGCCGAACATCTCGGCGAGCGGGACCTCGGCTTCGACGCGGCAGAAGCCGTCTTCCTCGGTCGTGCCGATGATCGTGCCGCGGCGCTGCATCACGGTCTTCAGGATCGCGCCCTGGAAGTCCGTGGGACCCTCGACCGCGAGCTTCATCACGGGCTCGAGGCAGATCGGCCTGGCCTTCGGGTAGACCTCGCGAAAGGCCTTCTGGCCCGCGACCTGGAACGCGATGTCCGAGGAGTCGACGCTGTGCGCGGCACCGTCGTTGAGCACGACGCGGATGCCCGTGACCGGGAAGCCGATCAGCCGGCCCTTCTTGAGCGTGCTCCGGATGCCCTTCTCGACCGAGGGGATGAACTCGTTCGGAATCGCGCCGCCGCGCACCTCGTCGACGAACTCGAAGTCGCCATCGGGCAGCGGCTCGACGTAGCCGGCCACGCGGCCGTACTGGCCCGAGCCGCCGGTCTGCTTCTTGTGCGTGGTGTTGAACTCGGCGCGCTGCGAGATCGTCTCGCGGTACGCGACCTGCGGGGCGCCCGTCTGGACCTCGACGTTGTACTCGCGGCGCATCCGCTCGACGTAGACGTCGAGATGCAGCTCGCCCATGCCCGAGATGATCGTCTCGCTGCTCTCCGGGTCGACTCCCGCGCGGAAGGTGGGGTCCTCGCGCACGAAGCGGCCGAGCGCCTTGCCCATGTTGTCTTCCGACTTCTTGTCGACGGGCTTGATCGAGAGCGAGATCACGGGCTCCGGGACGTGCATCGACGACATCGCGACTTCGATGCTCTCGTCCGTGAAGGTGTCGCCGGAGGCGCAGTCGATGCCGAACATCGCGACGATGTCGCCCGCGGCGGCCGACTGGATCTCCTCCATCTGGTCCGCGTGCATGCGCCCGATGCGGCCGACCTTGTGGCGTTTCTTGGTGCGGCTGTTGATGACCGAGTTGCCGCGCGTGAGCGTGCCCTGGTAGATGCGCAGGTAGGTCAGCTGGCCGTAGCGGCCGTCTTCGAGCTTGAACGCGAGCATCGCGAGCGGCTTGTTCGGGTCGCTCTCGAGCACGATCGGCGCCTCGTCGTTCGAGAGATCGACGCCGGTGTTCTCGACGTCGAGCGGGCAGGGCAGGAAACGCGTGACCGCGTCGAGCAGCGGCTGGACGCCCTTGTTCTTGTAGGCCGAGCCGATGAAGACGGGCGTCAGGTCGAGCGAGAGCGTGCCCTTGCGCACGGCGTCGCGGATCTGCTCCTCGCTGACGGCGCCGTCGAGGATCGCCTCGGTGAGCTCGTCGGAGAAGATCGAGACGGCGTCGAGCATGCGCTCGCGCGCGGCCTCGGCATCGTGCTGCAGCGCCGCCGGGATCTCCTCGCGGCGGATGTTCTCGCCGTTGTCGCCGTCGAAGTACATCGCCTTCATCGTGATCAGGTCGATGATGCCCTTGAACTCCGACTCCGCGCCGATCGGGAGCTGCATCAGCACGGCATTGAGCTTGAGCTTCTCGCGCAGCTGTTGGGTCACGCGCACGGGGTTGGCGCCCGAGCGGTCCAGCTTGTTCACGAACGCGACGCGCGGAACCTTGTAGCGCCGCATCTGGCGGTCGACCGTCATCGACTGCGACTGCACGCCCGCCACGCCGCAGAGCACGAGGATCGCGCCGTCGAGCACGCGCAGCGAGCGCTCGACCTCGATCGTGAAGTCGACGTGTCCCGGGGTGTCGATGATGTTGATGTGGAAGCCGGCCCACTCGCAGTGCGTCGCGGCCGACTGGATCGTGATGCCGCGCTCGCGCTCGAGCTCCATGAAGTCCATCGTCGCACCCACCTCGTCCTTGCCCTTGACCTCGTGGATGCGGTGGATGCGCTTGGTGTAGAAGAGGACCCGCTCGGTCAGCGTGGTCTTGCCCGAGTCGATGTGGGCGCTGATGCCGATGTTGCGGATGAGGTTGAGGTCGGTCGTCATGTGGGTCTCGTGCGGTCCGCCCGGTCGATGAGTCCGTTCCATCCCTCCGTGGGATGGGCCCGACGCGTGCTGGGCGGGGTGCGCGTGGGCAGGGCCACTGGGGTGCTGGGGGCACTCCGCGGGCCTCTGCTCTCGGCAAGAAGGCGCCGTAGGTTGAGGGATCGGCGCTCGTTGTCAACCCCGCGGCTAACAGCAGCCCGCGCGCAACGGCGCGCGCGGGGCGGTCGCTCAGCGCGCGCGACTGCGGTCGCCGATCTTCCCGCGGGGTACGGCTGGGATTCCCATCGCGAGGGTGTGTTCGGGGATGTCGCGCGCGACCAGCGAGCGCGCCGCGAGCACGGCGTGCGCCCCGATCCGGACTCCGCGCAACACCGTCACGTCCGACGCGATCCAGCTGAAGTCGCCGACCTCGACCGGCTCGCAGCGCTCGGGGTGAAGCGCGTCGCGGTCGTGTTGATCGGCGTCCAGGATCCGGCTGCCGTAGCCGACGAAGACGCGCCGGCCGAGCGCGACCTCGCGCTTCGCGGAGATGTGGCAGCCGTTCAGGAGCGCATCGGCCCCGACGCGGATCCGCGCGCCCGGCCCCGCGACGAGCAGGACCGGCTGCAGCTCGGTGCGCAGCCAGCAGTTGGGGCCGATCTCCACCTCGGCCGCCTCGCCGAGCAGGAACTGGAGCGCGCCGCGCCGCCGCTCCGTCGCGACACCCGGCCCGATCGAGAGCCGCGCGCGCGGGCCGAGCTCGAAGCGCGCGAGGCTCAGGTTCGAGCTCGCCTCGGGATGCACTTCGAGACCGGGATGCCGCCGGCACAGCGCGGCGAGCCGGATCAGGTCGAGGCGGTGGAGTGCGTGGAGTCGGAGCCGATCGCGAAGCCGAGCCAGGTCGTCAGCCTTCCTGCAGCGGTCCGCCGCCGGGACCCTCGCGCAGGCGGAAGGTGATGAAGCCGTGGCTCGGGTCGTAGGGGGAGACGCCCACCTGGACCCGGTCGCCCGGGATCACGCGGATCCGGAAGCGGCGCATGCGCCCCGAGAGCTGGGCCGTGACCTGCTGGCCGCTGTCGAGGGCGATCCGGTAGCGACCTCCGCCGAGGATCTTCTCCACGGTGCCCGTCGCCTGAACCAGATCGTCTCGCGCCAAACGGTCGTACCTCGGGGAAGGGAAAGTGAGCCGCACCTTACCGCTCGGCGCGAATCCCCACCAGATGCGGCGCGGGCCGGTTCCCGAGCAGCGCGGCCCGCTGCTAGCCTGCAGAGCCCGAATCGACGGAGAGGTGCCGGAGCCCGGTCGAACGGGCCTGACTCGAAATCAGGTGTACTCGCAAGAGTACCGGGGGTTCGAATCCCTCCCTCTCCGCCATTTCCCTCTTCGCTATGGTCGCCGGACGGCGGCGGCGAGCCGCGATCGCAGGGTCCCGCTCGATCACGAGCCTCGTGAACTCCGTCAGGTCCGGAAGGAAGCAGCGGTAGCGGGGATTCGGTTGCGGGTGGGGGCGCCCTGCGATCCCGGCTCGCCGTCGGCCCCGCGCTCCAAGCCGCAGGCGGACCCCCCGTGAGCTACGAAGTCCTCGCACGCAAGTGGCGCCCTCAGGCCTTCGACGACGTCACCGCCCAGGCGCACGTCGTGACGCCGCTGCGCAACGCGATCCGGAGCGGACGCGTGCCGCACGCCGTGCTGCTCACCGGGCCGCGCGGCGTCGGCAAGACGACGATCGCGCGCATCCTCGCGCGCTGCCTCAACTGCGAAAAGGGTCCGACGGACTCGCCCTGCGGCCAGTGCGCGTCCTGCAGCGAGATCAGCCGCGGGCACTCCACGGACGTGCAGGAGATCGACGCCGCGAGCCGCACCGGCGTCGACGACGTGCGCGAGCTGATCGAGGCCGTGCGCTATGCGCCCTCGCCCGGCAAGCACAAGATCTTCGTGGTCGACGAGGTCCACATGCTCTCGGCGGCGGCCTTCAATGCGCTGCTGAAGACGCTCGAGGAGCCGCCTCCGCGCACGATCTTCGTGTTCGCGACGACCAACCCCGAGAAGATCCCCTTCACCGTCGTGTCGCGCTGCCAGCGCTTCAACCTGCGCCGGATCGCGACCTCCGAGATCGCCGCGCGGCTCGCGACGATCGCGGAGGCCGAGGGGATCGCGATCTCCGAGGCGTCGCTGCACGCGATCGCGCGCGAGGCCGACGGCTCCCTGCGCGACGCCCAGACCCTGCTCGACCAGGTGATCGCCTTCGGCGGCACCGCGGTCGACGATGCCGGCGTGCAGCAGATGCTCGACCTGCTCGATCGGCGCGCGCTGCTCGAGATCCTCGCGGCCTGCGTCGAGGGCGACGCGGCGCGCGCGCTCGCCGCGGTGTCGCGCGCGGCGGCCGGCAGCGCCGACGCGAAGCGCATCGGCGAGCACCTGCTGCACCTGCTGCGCGACCTCGTCGTGCTCTCGCTCGCGCCCGATGCGCCGGGACTGGTCGAGGGCAGCGCGGAGGAGATCGCGGAGCTGCGCGCGCTCGCGGCGAAGAGCGACTCGGCGCGCCTGCGGCGCATGTTCCGCGCGCTGCTCGCGGAGCAGGAGGACCTCGCCTGGGCACCCCAGCCCCTGTCGGTGCTCGAGCTGGCCGCGGTGCGCCTCGCCTCGCTCGCGCCCGGAGACGACGTCGCGCGGCTGCTCGCGCGCCTCGACCTGCTCGAGCAGCGGCTCTCGGGCCTGGCGCCGGGCGGCGGCGAGACGCCCGGATCGGGCTCGGGGCCGCGCGCGGGAGCCCCGGCTGCAGCAGAGCCGGGGCGCGCGGGCCGCGCGCCGGCTCGCGGAGCCGAGCGCGGAGCGCGCGCCGAGGGACCCGCGCCAGAGGCGCAGCCCGCGCCCGGAGCGCCGGAGTCCGACGGCGCAGCTGCTGCGGCCGCGCCCGATCCCTCCTCCGCGACGGCCGCGCCCGATGCCTCCCCGGCGGAGAGCGCGCGGCCCGAGGTGATCTTCGACCGGCTGCGCGCCTTCGCGGCCAAGCACAACGCCGCGCTCTTCGGCGCGCTCCAGGACGGCAAGCTCAGCGCGCCGGGCGCGGACCGCCTCCGGATCGAGGTGCCGCGGAGCTTCGCCGCGCAGCGGCTGCGCGATCGCCAGGCCGCGCTCGACGCGCTCTGCACGAGCTTCTTCGGTCGGGAAACCCGCGTGGAGGTCGCGTCTGCGGAGGAAGAGCGCCGCGGTGCCGGAGAAGATGGCGCGGCCGACCGCAATGGCGAGGCGCTGCGGCGCCTGCGCCAGGCTGCGCTCGACCACCCCGGGATCAACGCCGCGCTCGAGCTGCTCGGTGCCGAGATCGTCGAGATCAGGCCGCTCTCGGGCGCTGGCCCCGCGGCCGGCCGCGCGGCGCGCGCCCCCGGAGCGGCGCGATGAGCCAGCTCGACCTCGGCCAGCTGATGGCCAAGGCCCGGGAAGCCCAGACGCGACTCGCCGAGCTGCAGCGCGAGCTCGCGCACCGCCGCGTCGAGGCGGATGCCGGCGGAGGCATGGTGCGCGCGGTCGTGACCGGCGGGCTGCGCGTGGTCGAGATCCAGATCGAGCCGGAGCTGCTCGCGTCGGGCGACCGCGAGATGCTGCAGGACCTGACCGCCGCTGCGGTGAACGCGGCGCTCACCCGCGCCCAGGAGCTCGTGCAGCAGGAGCTGCAGCGCGCATCCCTCTCGCTCGGCCTGCCGTCGGCCCCGCCGGGCTGACGCCGGGAGTCGCGTGCGCACCCCTCCCGCCCCGATCCAGCGCCTCGTCGCGGCCTTCCGGAAGCTGCCCGGCGTCGGCGAGAAATCCGCGACGCGCCTCGCGTTCTTCCTGTTGGGCGCACCGGATGGCGTGGCCGCCGAGCTGTCCGAATCGATCCGGCGGCTCAAGCAGGAGATCGTGCTCTGCGAGACCTGCTTCGACCTGTCGGACGTCTCTCCCTGCGCGATCTGTCGCAACCCGGAGCGCGACGCCGGGCTCGTCTGCGTGGTGGAGGAGCCCGCGGACCTCGCCGCGATCGAGCGCAGCGGGCGCTTCGGCGGGCGCTACCACGTGCTCGGCGGCGCGCTCTCGCCGATCGACGGCGTCGGCCCGGGCGAGCTGCGCGTCGCGGAGCTCGAGCGCCGCGTCGCGGAGGGCGGCATCCAGGAGCTGATCCTCGCGACCAACCCGACCGCGGAAGGCGACGCGACCGCGCACTACCTGGCCGAGCGCCTGCGCGGCAACGGAGTGCGCTTCTCGCGGATTGCCTATGGCATGCCGATGGGGGGCGATCTCGAGTACGCGGACCACGTGACGGTCGGCCATTCGCTCTCGAACCGGCGCCGCATGGAGGAGTGAGGGCCGCGCCGGCGGCGCCGCGCCCCGCCGCGCGGCGGGAGCCTCAAGCCACGCGCGGGGAGCGCCGATCCAGCGCGGGCAGGCGTCCCGATCCGCGGAGAGGTTTTGGCGGCCCCTGTCCGACCGGGGTAGATTGCGCCCGACCCGGCGGGTTTCCCGGCACTTCGCGAGGCAGTTGCCGATGAAACAGATGCAGCTCGTGATGTACGACGAGGACTTCCGGAAGGTCCTGGTCGTCATCCAGCAGCTCGCTCGGGACGCCAACGCCAAGGGCGTGTTCGTGGTCGATCGCAACGGCCAGCTGATCGGCGAGGCCGGCGAGATGCGCGGCATCGACACCACGAGCCTGGCCTCGCTCACCGCGGGCTGCATCGCAGCCACCGGAGGCCTCGCGAAGATCGTCGGCGAGGACGAGTTCCCGGTCCACTTCCACCAGGGCCAGCGCGACAACCTGCACATCACGCTCGTGGGGGGTCAGATCATCCTGGTCGTGGTCTTCGACGAGCGCAGCTCGCTCGGTCTCGTGCGCCTGCGGGTCAAGAAGGCGGGCGCACTGCTCGCGCGTGTCTTCGAGGACATCCGGAAGAAGGCGGAGCGCGCCGACGCTCGCGGCGGCGCGGGCGCAGCGGCGCAGAGCCCCTTCTCGGAGATCACCGACGAAGACATCGACAACCTCTTCTCGATGTAGGGCGCGGCCATGTCGTTCATCAACTACTCGTCGCGCGAGATCAACTGCAAGATCGTCTACTACGGCCCCGGCCTGTGCGGGAAGACGACGAACCTGCAGTACATCTACAGCAAGACCAATCCCGAGCTCAAAGGCAAGATGATCTCGCTCGCGACCGAGGCCGAGCGCACGCTCTTCTTCGACTTCCTGCCGCTCGCGCTCGGCCAGATCCGCGGCTTTCGCACCCGCTTCCACCTCTACACCGTTCCGGGTCAGGTCTTCTACGACGCCTCGCGCAAGCTGATCCTGAAGGGCGTCGACGGCGTCGTCTTCGTGGCCGACAGCCAGGTCGAGCGCATGGAGGCGAACCTCGAGAGCCTCGACAACCTGCGCGTCAACCTGACCGACCAGGGCTACGACCTCGACCGGATCCCCTACGTCGTGCAGTACAACAAGCGCGATCTCCCCAACGCGGCGCCGCTCGACGAGCTGCGCCGCCTGCTCAACCCGCGCGGCGTGCCGGACTTCGAGGCCTGCGCGGGGGTGGGCACCGGCGTGTTCGAGACGCTGAAGGCCGTCGCGCGCGGCGTGCTGAAGGACCTCAAGCAGATGAACCGCTGAGCGGCCGCCCCGGCGCGGCCCGCGGCACCCGCGCCGCCTCGGGCCCGCGCGGTTGTAGAATCCGGCCGTGCCCTTCCTCTCCGTCTCCGGTCGCAAGACCTACTACGAGATCCACGGCAGTCACGCCGGCGTTCCGCTCCTGCTGCTCCAGGGCATCGCGGGCTCCTGCCGCGGCTGGCTGCCGCTCCAGGTGCCGGCCTTCTCGAAGCAGCTGCGGACCCTGATCACGGACCTGCGCGGCGTCGGACAGAGCGAGGACCCGGGCGGACCCTTCACGACCGCCGACCTCGCCGACGACACCGCGGCCTTCCTCGATGCCCTCGGCGTCGAGCGCGCGCACGTGCTCGGGACCTCGATGGGCGGCATGGTCGCGCAGGAGCTCGCGCTGCGGCACCCGGCGCGCGTCGACAGGCTGATCCTGGTCGGCACCTACGCGAAGCCCGATGCGCGCCGCCGGCTCCTGCTCGAGCACTGGAAGGACCTGACCCAGCTGAACGTTCCCACCACCTATCGGATCCGCGAGCGGCTCGTCTGGACGCTGCAGGACGAGACGCTCGAGCAGCGCGACCTGATCGACGGCATGGTCGAGTTCTACACGCGCGAGGGCGAGCCCTCGCCGCCGGACGTCTTCGCGCGCCAGTGCGACGCCTGCCTCGCGCACGACACGCTCTCGCGGCTGCACGAGATCCCGCACCGCACGCTGGTGCTATGCGGGCGCCAGGACGCCTTCACGCCCCCCCGGCTGCACCGCCAGATCGCCGACGAGATTCCGCGCGCGGACCTCGTGACCCTGGCCTACGGCGCGCACCTCGTGATGGCCGAGAGCGCGCGCGCCTTCAACGAAGTCGTGCTGCGCTTCCTGACCGCGCGCTGAGGCGGGGACTGGTAGAATCCGGCGCACCATGAGTGTGATCCTGCTCTCGCTCCCCACGAAGGAGCGCGTCGGCATCGCCTTCTCGGGCGGGCTCGACACCTCCGCCGCGATCGCCTGGATGCGCCACAAGGGCGCCGTGCCCTGCGCCTACACCGCGAACCTCGCGCAGCCCGACGAGAAGGACTACGACGACATCGCGCGCCGCGCGCTGCGCTACGGAGCGGAGCAGGCGCGTCTCGTCGACTGCCGCGAGGCGCTCGTGCGCGAGGGCCTCGCGGCGCTCCAGTGCGGCGCGTTCCACATCTCGACCGCGGGCCGCACCTACTTCAACACCACGCCGCTCGGGCGCGCGGTCACGGGCACGCTGCTGGTCAAGGCGATGCAGGAGGACGGCGTCGAGATCTGGGGCGACGGCTCCACCTACAAGGGCAACGACATCGAGCGCTTCCACCGCTATGGCCTGCTCGCGAACCCCTCGCTGCGCATCTACAAGCCCTGGCTCGACCGCGACTTCGTGCGCGAGCTCGGCGGGCGCAGGGAGATGAGCCAGTGGCTCCGGGCCCACGGCTTCGAGTACAAGACGAGCGCCGAGAAGGCCTACTCGACCGACTCGAACCTCTGGGGCGCGACCCACGAGGCCAAGCAGCTCGAGTTCCTCGACAAGGGCCTGCGCCTCGTCGAGCCGATCATGTGCGTCAAGCACTGGGATGCGTCGGTCGCGATCGCGCCCGAGGAGGTCTCGCTGCGCTTCGAGGAGGGCCTGCCGGTCGAGCTCTGCGGCCGCAGCTTCGCGAGTCCGGTCGAGCTCGCGCTCGAGGCCAACCGGATCGGAGGCCGCCACGGCCTCGGCATCTCGGACCAGATCGAGAACCGCATCATCGAGGCCAAGAGCCGCGGCGTCTACGAGAGCCCCGGGATGGCGCTGCTCTTCATCGCCTACGAGCGCCTCGTCTCCGCGATCCACAACGAGGGCACGCTCGAGAACTACCGCGCGCTCGGCCGCCGCCTCGGACGCCTGCTCTACGAGGGTCGCTGGTTCGATCCGCAGGCGCTGATGCTGCGCGACACGCTCCAGAAGTGGGTCGGGCGCGCGATCACGGGCACGGTCACGCTCGAACTCCGCCGCGGCGACGACTACACGATCCTCGACACCGCGGGACCCCACCTCACCTACCACCCCGAGCGGCTCTCGATGGAGCGCGTCGAGAGCGAGGCCTTCTCGCCGGCCGACCGCATCGGCCAGCTGCAGCTGCGCAATCTCGACATCCAGGACTCGCGCGAGAAGCTCGAGGTCTACGCGCGGAGCGGCGTCCTCGCGGCGGGAACGAGCGCGGCGGGCCTGCTCGACGCGGGCGAGCCCGGGGAAGAGGACTGAGCCGCCGCGCGCCTCAGGCGTGCAGCAGCACCCCCCGCACCACCTCGCCCGCGCGCAGCGCCGCGACCGCCGCTTCGACCTCGGCGAGCGGCCAGCTGCGCGTCACCTGGGCCGCGAGCTCGAGCCGGCCCGCGAGCACGTGCTCGACGATCTCGGCGAGGTCGCGCCGCGGGTGCATCGCGCCGTTCAGGCTGCCGACGATGCGGCGACCCCACATCAGCGCGCCCACGTCGAAGCGCGCGTTCGCGCCCGGCGGAGGGATGCCGACGAGCGCGGCCCTGCCCCCGGGCGCGAGCGCCGCGATCGCGGCGTCGACCGACGCGAGCGCGCCGCTGCACTCGATCGCCGCGTCGACCCCGGCCGGCAGCACGCGCCGGATCGCGCGCGCGAGCTCGCTGCCCTCTCCCGCGCGCCCCGCGCGCACGAAATCGGTCGCGCCGAAGCGGCGCGCGATCGCCTCGCGCGATTCCGCGACGTCGACCGCGATCACGCGCGAGGCGCCGCAGAGCCTCGCGGTCTGCAGCGCGTTCACGCCGACGCCGCCGATCCCGATCACCGCGACGGAGTCGCCCGCGCGCACGCGTGCGGCATTGCGCACCGCGCCGTAGCCCGTGACCACCGCGCAGCCGAGGATCGCGGCCTCGCGCAGCGGGAGACCGCGCGCGGCGACGAGCTGGCTCGCGCGCACCGCGATGCGCGACGCGAAGGAGGAGCAGTTCGCGTACTGCGCGACCCGCGCGCCGCGCCAGCCGAAGCGCCGCGCGGCGCGACCGAAGGCCTCCGCGCAGTCGGTGAAGCGCTCGTCCGCGCAGGCGCGGCAGCGGCCGCAGGGCGTGACCACGCCGACGACGACCTCGTCGCCGACTGCCCAGCCCTCCACACCCGGGCCCAGCTCCGCGACGACTCCCGCGGCCTCGTGGCCGAGCACCGCCGGCGGCTCGCAGACGCCGAGCCCATCGAGGATCGAGAGCTCGGTGTGGCAGAGCCCGCTCGCGCGGACCTCCACCGCGACCTCGCCCGGCCCCGGCGCGTCGACCTCGAGCTCGTCGGTCACGACGAGGCGAGCCCCGTCCCAGACGATTCCGCGCATGCGATCCCTCCTGCCCCTCCGGAGCCCGGAACGGGCAGCCGACCCGGCTCAGTGGCGATCCCGTTCCATCCTCCCGAGCGTCCGGATTCGCAACGCCCCGAGGGACTCCCCTAATACCGGATCCGCGGCGATGCGGCCGCGCAGCTCTGCCGCCGTCACCGCGCGGCGGGTGCCCGCGACGATCCGGTTCTCGTAGTCCTCCACGCGCAGCTCCAGCACGTTCGGAAACAGCGCGCGCTGCGCGCGCGCGACGGCCGCCGCCTCGTCGATCGCGTTGCTGACCAGCACGCCGCCCGCGGCGACGCGCCGCGCCGCGAGCGCGAGTCCCGGGTGGGGAAGCCAGGCGGGCTTGCGCACGCGGCGGCCGCGGCCGACGAAGACGTCGTCGATCACGAGGTCGAAGCGCTCGCGGCTGCGCTCGAGGTAGCGCAGCGCGTCGGCCTCGACGACCTCGATGGCGAGCGCATCGAGGCCGAACCAGCGGCGCGCCGCGCGCAGCACGGCCGCGTCGAGCTCGACGCCGACGATGCGCGCGCGCGGCGCGAGCGCGCGCGCGAGCCGCGCGGCGCTGCCGCCGCCGAGGCCGAGGATCAGGACCTTGCGGCGCCGCTCGCGAGGCAGGAGCAGCAGCGGCGCGACGAGCGCGTCCCAGACCGAGCCGGTGCGCGCGACGCCGGGCGCGTAGAAGGACGCGAAGGTCCCGTCGATCTCGAGCGCGAGGCCCCGGCGCGTGCGGCGCACGCGCACGCGCGGGCCCGCGCGACCTCGCCTCGCGCGCACGCGGCTCCGCGCCTTCCGCGTCCCTGCCCGCACGCCTCGCTTCGCCACCTGCCCCCCCGGCGCGCCCGCCCACGCGTCCATACACTGCGCGCGATGACCCAGTCGCTCTTCGCCGCCGCACCCGACGACGCTGCTGCGGTGCGCGTCGCGCTGCCCGTCCCCGCCGGCGAGCTCTTCGACTACGCGGTGCCGGCGCTGCTGCGCGGCCGCGTGCAGCCCGGCTGCCGCGTGCAGGTCGGCTTCGGCGGGCGCTCTCTCGTCGGGGTCGTCGTCGAGGCCGGGCGCGGCGCGGACTTTAGCGGCCGGCTGCGCGCGATCGACAAGCTGATCGACCCGGAGCCCGCGATCTCCGCCGAGCTGCTCGCGGTCCTGCGCGAGGCGGCCCTGCAGACGCTGTGTCCGCTCGGGATCGCGCTCGCGACCGCGCTTCCGGGCGGCTCGAGTCCCGTCGTGGTGCCGGGCTTCGCGCTCAGCGCGCGCGGCCGCGAGGCGCTGCGCAGCGGCGCGCTGCGCGGGCACGCGCTGCGCGTGCTCGAGTCGCTCGCGCGGCACCCCCTGACCGGCAGCGCGCTGCGCCGCCGGGGCGCCGAGAGCCGGATCCTCGACGCGCTGCTGCGCGACGGGCTGGTCGAGCGGCGCGGGATCGAGCGCGGCCCGAGCGCGCGCGCCGCGAGCGTGCGCGTGGCCGCGCTGCCCGCCGGCTTCGACCTCGAGCGCAGCTGCGCCGAGGCGCTCGCGCGCGCGCCGAGACAGGCCGCGCTCCTGCGCCGGCTCGCGCGGGCCGGACCGCTGCCCGCCGCGCAGCTCGCCTCCGAGTTCTCACCCGCACTGCTGCGCTCGCTCGTCGCGCGCGGCTTCGTCGCGCTCTCGCAGCGGCCGTCGCCGCGCGACGTGCTGGGTGTGCCGCTCGAGCGCACGGGCGGCGCGCCGCCGACGCCGACCGCCGAGCAGGCCGCCGCACTCGTGCCGATCGAGGCCGCGGTGCGCGAGCGCCGCAGCGAGCGCTTCCTGCTGCACGGGGTGACCGGCAGCGGCAAGACCGAGGTCTACCTGCGCGCGGTCGCCGCCGCGCTCGCGGCGGGTCGCCAGGCCCTCGTGCTGGTTCCCGAGATCACGCTCACCCACCAGATCGTCGCGCGGCTGCGCGCGCGCTTCGGCGACGACCTCGCGGTGCTGCACAGCGGCCTCGCGCCCGGCGAGCGCCTCGAGCAGTGGCAGCGCCTGCGCAACGGGGCGACGCCGATCGCCGTCGGCGCGCGCTCGGCGCTCTTCGCGCCGCTCGAGAAGCTCGGCCTGATCGTGATCGACGAGGAGCACGACGGCGCGTACAAGAACGAGGAGGGCTTCCGCTACCACGCCCGCGACCTCGCCTGGCTGCGCGCGCGCGCGGCCAGCTGCCCGCTGCTGCTCGGCTCCGCGACGCCCTCGCTCGAGACGCGCTTCGCGGCCGAGCGCGGCGCGCTGCGCCGGCTCGCGCTCGAGAGCCGCGTGGCCGGGCGGCCGCTCCCGGCAGTCGAGATCGTCGACCTCGCGCGCGAGCGCTCGCTCGCGTCGCGCGGACGCCGCGTGATCTTCTCGGCCGCGCTCGTGCGCGCGATGCGCGAGACGCTCGCCCAGGGCGCGCAGACGCTGCTCTTCCTGAACCGCCGCGGCTTCTCGACCCAGGTGCTCTGCTTCGACTGCGGCTTCGCGGAGCGCTGCCAGCACTGCGACATCGCGCTCGTGTTCCACGCGGGCGAGCACCGGCTGCGCTGCCACTACTGCGACCACACGGCCGAGCCGCCCGCGCAGTGCCGGGGCTGCGGCGCGCCCGATACCGCGCTGCTCGGCCTCGGCACCGAGCGCCTCGAGGAGGAGGTGCGCCGGCTGCTGCCCGAGGCGCGCACGCTGCGCCTCGACCGCGACGTCGCGCGCCGGCGCGGCCACACGCTGCGCGTGCTGCGCGACCTGCGCGACGGGCAGGTCGACGTCGTGATCGGCACCCAGATGCTCGCGAAGGGCCACGACTTTCCGGGGGTGCGCCTCGTCGGCGTCGTCGCGGCGGACGTCGGCCTGCACCTCCCCGACTTCCGAGCGGCCGAACGCACCTTCCAGCTCCTGACCCAGGTGGCGGGCCGGGCGGGTCGCGACCGCGCGCCGGGCCGCGTGATCGTGCAGACGCTCTCGCCGCAGCACTACGCGGTCGCGCCGGTCGCGAGCCACGACTACGAGGGCTTCTACCGGGCGGAGCGGAAACAGCGCGCGGCGCTCGGCTATCCCCCCTTCGGCCGGCTCGTGCACGCGCTCGTGCAGTGCGAGGACGACGCGCGCGCGGTCGCGGCCGCGGCCGCGCTCGCCGACGCGATCGATCGGGGCGGCGTGCTCGACGCGGCCAACCCGCGCGCCTGCGAGCGGCTCGGCCCCGCGCCCGCGCCGATCAAGCGCCTGCGCGGTCGCTTCCGGCACCAGCTCTTGATCAAGGGCAGCGACGCGGCGCGCGTGCGGCGCGCGGCCGAGATCCTGTCCGAGGCGGCGGCGCGCCTGCCCGAGGGCGTGCAGGTCGGGATCGACGCGAATCCCCAGAACATGATGTAGCGCGCGGGCCTGCGGCCGGACCGGGGCTGGCCTCGCTGCGGCGGATCCGGTACTACGGGGCGATGGCCCTGCGCCCGGTCCTGAAATTCCCGGACAAGAGACTGCGCGGCGTGTCGCAGCCGATCCGCGAGATCAGCGACGAGATCCGCCAGCTCGCGGCCGACATGTGCGAGGTGATGTACGACGAGCCCGGCATCGGGCTCGCGGCGCCCCAGCTCGGCGAGGCGATCCGCCTGATCGTGGTGGACACGGCCTGGACCGAGGAAGGCGCCGAGCGCAACCCGCTGATCCTCGTGAATCCGGAGATCCTCGAGCGGAGCGGCGAGATCAGCTGGAACGAGGGCTGCCTCTCGGTGCCCGACTTCCAGGCCGAGGTCCTGCGCTCGGAGCGCGTGCGGCTGCGCGCGAGCGACCTCGAGGGCCGCGAGGTCGTGATCGACGCGAGCGAGCTGCAGGCCGTCTGCTTCCAGCACGAGATCGATCACCTCGACGGCGTGCTCTTCATCGATCGCATCAGCCGGCTGAAGCGCAGCCTCTACGTGAAGCGGCGCACGAAGCAGCTCCAGCGCGAGCGCGAGGAGGCCGGCGCGGCCTCCGGCGCCTGACGCGCGAGGGCCCCGCGTGAGCGGACTCCGCATCGCCTTCTTCGGCACGCCCGGATTCGCCGTGCCGACCCTCGAAGCGCTCCTCGCGTCGCGCCACCCCGTCGTCTGCGCGGTCTCCCAGCCCGACCGGCCGCGCGGCCGCGGGCGCCGGCCCAGCCCGTCGCCGGTCGCCCGGCTCGCCCGGGCGCAGGGGCTGCCGCTGCTGCAGCCGGAGCGGGTCGGGGAGGCCGGGGCCGTCGCCGCGCTGGGCGCGCATGCGCCGGATCTCGGCGTGGTCGTCGCGTTCGGGCAGTTCCTGCCGAAGCGCGTGCGCGAGCTCCCGCGTCTCGGCTACTGCATCAACGGACACGCGAGCCTCCTGCCCCGGCACCGCGGCGCCGCGCCGATCGCGCGCGCGATCCTCGCGGGCGACGCGCGCACCGGGATCTCGGTGATGCGCGTCGAGCGCGAGATGGACGCGGGCGCGGTCGCGCTGCAGCGCGCGCTCGAGATCGGCGACGAGGAGACGAGCGGCGAGCTCGAAGCGCGCCTCGCAGCGCTGTGCGCGGAGTGCGTCGCGCTCGCAGTCGACCAGATCGACGCCGGCCTGATCCGCTGGAGCGAGCAGGATGCAGCGGGCGCGTCGCACGCGCCGAAGATCGAGAAGGCGGAGGCCGCGCTCGACTTCGCGCGGCCCGCCCGCGAGCTCGCGCTGCGCGTGCGCGCGCTGGCGCCCGCGCCCGGCGCCGTCGCGCTGCTCGATGGAGAGCCGCTGCGCATCCTGCGCGCGCGCTGGGAAGCCGGCAGCGTCGATCGCGCGCCCGGCCGCGTGCGCCTCGCGAGCGACGGCGCGCTCCGCATCGCGACGCGAGAGGGCTGGCTCGTGCCGCTCTCGCTCCAGCGCGCGGGTGGAAGGCCGCTCGACGTCGCCGCGTTCCTGCGCGGCCGCCCGATTCCCGACGGCACGCAGCTCGGGGCCATCTCGCCTGCGGCTGCTACGCTGGGCGATCGGGGGTGAGGGGATGCAGGACGAGCTCCTCGGCACGGGTGTGCCGATCCGGCGCAAGCACAGGGGGCGACCGATCATGCGCGGACCCGGAAGCGGCCGCGGCGGCGCGCCGACCCGAACCCGCCTGCTGGCCCTGCGCGCGCTCGAGCGCGTCCAGCGCGCGGGGGCCTTCGCGGACCTGCTGCTCCACTCGCTGCTCGGCCGCAGCGCGCTGAACGCCGCCGACCGCGCCTTCGCGACCGACCTCGTCTACGGCACGCTGCGCTGGCGCGGCCGCATCGACCATCTGCTCTCCCACTTCCTCGACCGCGATCTCGAGAAGCTCGAGCCGCTCGTCGCGACCGCGCTGCGCCTCGGCGCCTACCAGATCCTGTTCTCGGAGCGCGTGCCGCCCGAGGCCGCGGTCGACGAGTCGGTGCGCTGCGTGCGCGCCGCGGGCGCCGAGCGCGCGACGGGGCTCGTGAACGCGGTGCTGCGCCGGCTCGCGCGCGAGCACACAGGGATCGCGCTGCCCGCGCTCGAGAGCGCCCCGCTCGAGCACCTGACCCACGCGCTCTCGCTGCCGCCGTGGATCGCCGCGCGCTGGCTCGAGCTCTTCGGCGCCGAGCAGGCCGCGCTGCTCGCGCAGGCCTGCAACCAGCCTCCGCCGCAGACGGTGCGCGCCAACCGCCGCGCGCTCTCGCGCGACGCGCTGCTCGCGGAGCTGCGCGAGCGCTTCCCGGACGCGCGGCCCTGCCGCCACGCCGTGGACGGGATCGTGCTCGGCCGGCGCGGCAACCCCGCTCTCGATCCGGGCTTCCTCGCCGGCCAGTTCAGCGTGCAGGACGAGGCCTCGCAGCTCGTGATCGCGCTGCTCGACCCGCAGCCGGGAGAGCAGGTGCTCGACACCTGCGCCGCGCCGGGCGGCAAGGCCACCGCAATCGCCGAGCGCGTCGGCGACCGCGGCGGCGTGCTCGCGCTCGACCGCCACCTCGGCCGCAGCGACCTCGTGCGCCGCGCCGCGCGCCGGCTGCAGCTGCCGAACCTGCGCTGCGCCGAGCGCGACGCGTCGCGGCCGCTTGCGGACCTCGGCCTCTTCGATCGCGTGCTCGTCGACGCGCCCTGCTCGGGCCTCGGGACGCTGCGCCGCAACCCCGACGCGCGCTGGCGCATCGGCGCCGGCGACCCGGAGAAGCTCGCGGAGCTGCAGCGCGCGATCCTGCGCAGCGCGGCCGACAGCGTGCGCCCGGGCGGAACCCTCGTCTACAGCACCTGCACGCTGCTGCCCGAGGAGAACGAGCTCGTGGTCGAGGGCTTCCTCTCCGAGCGCGGCGATTTCCAGGGCGCTCGGCGCAGCGCGCTGCCCGCGGCGCTCGCGCCCCTGCTCGACGAGCGCGGCCACCTGCGCACCCTGCCGCAGCGCGACGATGCCGACGGCTTCTTCGCCGCGCGCTTCGAGCGGCGCGCGTGAGCCGCGCGGCGATCGCGATCGCTCCCTCGATCCTCTCGGCGCGCTTCGAGCGGCTCGGCGAGGAGGTCGCGGCCGTCGAAGCCGCCGGCGCCGACTGGATCCACGTCGACGTGATGGACGGCCGCTTCGTCCCGAACCTCACGATCGGTCCGCTCGTCGTCGAGGCCGTCAGGCGTTCGACCGCGCTGCCGCTCGACGTGCACCTCATGATCGTGGAGCCGGAGAACTACGTCGGCGCCTTCGTGCGCGCGGGAGCCTCGACCCTCGGCGTCCACGTCGAGACCTGCCCGCACCTGCACCGCTCGCTCGCGCAGATCCGCGAGGCCGGCGCGCGCGCGTGTGCGGTGCTGAACCCGTCGACGCCGGCCTCGCTCGTCGAGCCGGTGCTCGACGATCTCGACCAGGTGCTCGTGATGACCGTGAACCCCGGCTTCGGCGGGCAGAAGTTCATCGCGTCGATGTGCGAGAAGATCCGCACGCTGCGCGGCTGGATCGACGAGCGCGAGCTCGAGGTGAGGCTCGAGGTCGACGGCGGCATCGGCAGCGAGACGATCGGCCGCGCCGCGGCCGCGGGCGCCGATACCTTCGTCGCGGGCAATGCGGTCTTCTGCGCGCCGGACTACCGCGTCGCGATCGCAGAGCTCCGCCGCGGCGCGGAGCAGGGGCGGAGGCGCGCGGACTAGCGCGCGAGGAAGCGCTCGCGATCGACCACGGCGCGCCAGAGCCGGCCGCGCGCGGCGACGCGGTCGCCTTCGCGGAGCTCCACCTCGAAGCAGAGCTTGCGGCCCGCGACCTCGACGAGCCGCGCATGCGCCACGACCGCGGCGCCCGGCGCAGTCGCGCGGCTGTGGTCGATCTCGATGCGCGTGCCGACCGTCGTCTCTGCGGGCGCGAGCGCGCCGCGCAGCGCCTCCACGCTCGCGGCTTCGCAGAGCGCGACCACGCGCGGGGTCCCGAGCACCGGGACGTCGCCCGAGCCCTGCGCGATCGCGAGGTCGGCCTCGCCGACGCTCCACTCGATGCGGCCCTCGAGCCCGGTCTCGACGCTCATCGCGCCTCCTCCTCGCGCGGCGCCGTGCAGGGCTCCGCGATCGCTTCGCCGCGCTCGTAGCGCTGCCTGCGCGCGGCGATCGCGCGATGCTGCGCCTCGGGCGCGCGCTGTGCCAGGGCCAGCGCCTCCGCCTCGCGCGCGACCTCGACCGCGCGAGCGGTCTCGCCGGCCGCAGCCAGGCTCGCCGCGAAGACGTCGAGCGCGCGCGGTCCGCGCGGCGCATGCGCGGCCGCGAACGGCGCGGCCAGGCGCTGCGCGGCGCGCGCATCGCGCAGCTCGGGCTCCGCGCAGCTCGCGAGCAGCCAGGCGAGCTCGAGCGACGCCTGGCGCGACCCCGGCTCGCGCGCGACGAGCGCGGCCAGCAGGTCGCGCGCCTCGCCTCCGCGTCCCGCGCGCCTGAGCAGCGCGGCGCGCGCGAGCTGGGCGGCGCTCGAGCGATCGCCCGCCGCGCTCGCGCGATCCAGCAGCGCGAGCGCCTCCGCGAGCTCCCCGCGCTGTCCGAGCAGCGCCGCGAGCTGGACCATGCCCCCCGCGTGCGGCGCGATCGAGAGGCCCTCGCGCAGGGCCGCGATCGCCTCGGCCTGCTTCCCCTGCTCGGCCAGCGCCGCACCGAGGCCGAGATGCGCGTGTGCGGAGCCCGGCGCGAGGGCGAGCGCGCGCCGGTAGCCCTGCTCGGCGAGCGCCGCGCGCCCGGCCTCGAGCTCGAGGCTCGCGAGCACCTGCTCGGCGTAGAAGTTCTCGCGCGTGACCGCGAGCGCGCGCTCGAAGAGCGTGCGCGTGTCGCGCCAGTAGCCGACCTCGCGCCGCGCGTTCGCGGCGAGCAGCGCGACGGCCAGGAGCGCGCTCCCCGCGACCAGCGCGCGGCCGCGGCGCCCGGCGCCCGCGAGCCCGGCAGCGCCCCAGGCGAGCATCAGCGTGAGTCCGATCTGGGGCAGGTAGCTGTAGCGCTCGGCGCGCGCGTGCAGCCCGACCTGCACGAGACCCGACACCGGGACCAGCATGCCCGCGAACCAGAGCCAGCCGACCAGCAGGTAGGGGCGCGCCTCGCGCTGCGCGAACGCGAAGGCCGTCACGCCGAGCAGCGCGAGCGCCGAGGCGCCCGCGCTCGCGAGCGAGATCCCGGCTGCCGGATGCGGATGGAAGGCCGCGATTCCGTTCGGCCAGAAGCTTTGCGCCGCATACCAGACCAGCGACTCGGACGCGTTCGCGAGGCGCACTCCGAGGGGCAGGGCCGAGCCGAAGTGCATCGATCCGAAGGCCTGCTGCGAGCGATAGGTCAGCCACGCGCTCGCGAGCGAGAGGGCTGCGAGCGGGAGCTTGTCGATCAGCGCGAGCCGGCGCTCGCCGGCGCGCTGCAGGCGGCCGAGCGGCCACCACTCGAGCAGCAGCAGCACGGCCGGCGCGGTCACGAGCGTCGGCTTGGCCAGCAGACCCGCCGCTAGCAGACCGAGCGCGACCGCATAGCGCGAGGGCCGGGGCCGCCGCGCGTAGTGCGTCCAGGCGAGCAGCAGCGCCGCGAAGCAGAGACCGGCGAGCACGTCCTTGCGCTCGGAGACCCAGGCGACGGACTGCACGTGCAGCGGGTGCACCGCGAAGACCGCCGCTGCGAAGGCGCTGCAGCCGCCGGCGCCGGTGGCCGCCCGCAGCGCGAGGAAGAGCAGCAGCGCGGCGATCGCGTGCAGCGCCGCGTTCTCGAGCAGCATCTCCCCCGCCTCGAAGCCGAAGAGCACCCGATCGAGGCGCAGCGAGAGCCAGGTGAGCGGAATCCAGTTGCCGTCGGGCGTGTCGACGAAGCTGCGGCGCAGCGCCTCGGGCCAGGCCAGCGCGGGGTCGAGCAGCGGGTTCTCGAGCACCATCGTGCGGTCGTCGTGGTTCAGGAACGCGTGCTCGCGCACGCCCGCGTAGACGCTGCCGACGAGCAGCAGGATCCCCGCGGCGACAGCGATCCGCACTCCGGGAAGCTAGCTAGACTGGGCCCACCTTGATCCGCCGCCGCGAATTCCTGATCGGCAGTGCCGCAGCGCTCGCGGGCCTGCGCTGCCGGGCGGCTCCCGACCAGCGCTACGACCTCTGCGTGATCGGCTCCGGCTTCGCGGGCGTCTTCCTCGCGCTGCGGACGGCCGCGCACGGGCTCTCGACGCTCGTGCTCGAGGCCGGCGGCGATCTCGCGCAGGCCGCGCCCGGGCTCGAGGCCGAGTTCGGGTTCGAGAATCGCGGCGCGATTCCCTATCCGCTCGAGCGCTCGCGCGTGATCGCGGTCGGCGGCGGCAGCAACCACTGGACCGGCTCGCTGAACCGCCTGCGCCCGAGCGACTTCCGCGAGCAGAGCGAGTTCGGTCTGCACGTCGACTGGCCGCTCGACTACGCGGAGCTCGAGCGCTGGTACTGCGAGGCCGAGCGGGAGCTCTGGGCCTCGGGCCACGCGCCGGTCGCGGGCGCCGAGCCCGCGCGCAGCTGCGCCTATCCCTTCCTCGACCCCGGACCCTACCGGATGCCCGAGGTCCACTTCGGCGGCGAGGCGGTCGAGTTCTTCCCGCTCGCCGAGTCGAAGGAGCAGGGACGCGGCGGCGCGCTGCGGCTGCTCGGCACGCGCATCCCCGAGCTGCTCGCGCTGCCCGCGGCGCAGCTGCTGCCGGGCGCGATGGCCGTCGAGCTCGTCCCCGAATCCGCCGCCCGCATCGACCACGTGCGGGTGCGCGATCCACGGGGGCGCGAGCAGCGCATCCACGCGCGGCTCTTCGTCGTCGCCGCGGGCGTGATCGAGAGCGCGCGCCTGCTGCTCGCCTCGCGCTCCGGCTTCTTCCCCGCCGGCATCGGCAACCGACACGATCTCGTCGGCCGCCACTTCATGGAGCACCCGACCTTCCAGTGGATCGTCCCGACCGAGTGGCCCGCCTTCCTGCCGCCCGGCGTGCACCGCAGCTACCACTTCAGCGATCGCTTCCGCCGCGAGGACCTGAACGCCGTGCACTTCCAGCTGCACATCGAGCGCCCGGGTCAGGTGAGCTGGAAGATGCAGCCCGAGATGAGCCCGCGGCCCGGCAGCCGCGTCACGCTCTCGCGGACGCGGCGCGACCGCTTCGGGGAGCCGCTGCCCGAGCTCCGCTTCGGCTCGAGCCGGCGCGACCGCCGCACCGCTCGGGCCACGCTGCCCTTCCTGCGCGAGCAGCTGCGCGCGCTCGGGGTCCGCGCCGACGCGCTGCCGCTCGAGCGCCGCTGGCGCTACCACCCGGCCGGAACCTGCCGCATGGCCCGCGACGAGAGGAGCGGCGTCGTCGACCGCGACGGCCGCGTCTTCGGCGTCGAGAACCTCTACGTCTCGGGCGCCTGCTGCTTCCCGACCGCGGGCACCTCGAATCCGACGCTCAGCGTCGTCGCGCTCGCGCTGCGGCTCGCGGACCACCTGAATTCGCGCGCGTAGCCGCGCTGCTTCGGCGTAGAATCCGGCGCCGAAGCCGGAAGGAAACGCGCGCGTGCGTTCGCGAGCCCTCTCGCACATCCGCATCTGCGACTTCACGGGGCAGCTCGCCGGCGCCGGAGCGAGCCGCTTCCTCGCGGCCTTCGGCGCGGAGGTGATCCGGATCGAGGATCCGGTGCAGCGGGGCCGCTGGGACATCCTGCGCGGCAATCCGCCCTTCGTCGACGCGCGCCGCGGGATCGACCTCGGCGGCGCCTTCAACAACCACAACGTCGAGAAGCTCGGGATCACGCTGAACCTGCGCAGCGAGCGCGGCAAGCAGCTCCTGCGCGAGCTCGTCGCGCGCTCGGACGTGGTCGCCGAGAACTTCGCCTTCGGCGTGCTCGCGCGCTGGGGCTTCTCCTACGAGGAGCTCGCGCGCATCCGCCCCGACATCGTCTACGTCTCGAACTGCGGCTTCGGCCACAGCGGCCCCTACCGCGAGTACAAGACCTGGGGACCGATCGTACAGGCGCTCTCCGGACTGACCTTCTCCTCCGGCCTGCCGGCGGAGCCGCCGGCGGGCTGGGGCTACTCGTACATGGACCACACCGGCGCCTACCTCATGGCGATCGCGATCCTGATGGCGCTCGTGCACCGCAACCGGAGCGGCGAGGGCCAGTGGGTGGACATGTCCTGCACCGAGGCCGGCGCGACCTTGAACGGCCCCGCGCAGCTCGACTGGAGCGTCAACGGCCGCCCGCTGCGGCGCCCCGGGATGCCGCACAGCAACCGCAGCCAGTGGCCCGAGCTCGCGCCGCACGGGATCTACGCGTCGCGCGGCGACGACTGCTGGATCGCGATCGCGTGCCGCGACGAGCGCGACTGGCAGGCCTTCTCGCGCGTCGTCGCGCTGCCCTTCTGCGAGGAGCCGCGCTTCGCGACGCTCGCTGCGCGCGTCGCGGCGCAGGACGCGCTCGATGCGGAGATCGCGGTCTGGACCCGCGCGCGCGAGAACGGCGCCGCGGCGCGCGCGCTGCAGGCCGCGGGTGTGCCCGCGGCGGCCGTGCAGCGGCCCGAGGAGCGCATCGACCGCGATCCGAACACGGCCGCCTGGGGACTCTGGCCGACGGTGCAGCACAGCGCGATCGGCTCGCTGCGCGTCGACGGGCTTCCGGTGCACCTCTCGGAGACGGACTGGTCGATCGAGCGCGGCGCGCCCTGTCTCGGCGAGCACAACGAGCGCGTCTTCGGCGGTCTGCTGGGTCTCTCCAGCTCGGAGATCGCGTCGCTGCGCGAGGAGGGCGTGATCTGAGCGCGCCGCAGGCGATCGCCACCACCGGCGCGCCCGAGGCGCTCGCGGGCCTGCGCGTGATCGAGCTCGCGAGCGAGCGCGGCGCCTACGCCGGCAAGCTGCTCGCCGACATGGGCGCGGACGTCGTGCTGGTCGAGCCGCCGGGCGGAGACGCCTCGCGCCGGATCCCGCCCTTCCTCGGCGACGCGCCGGATCCCGAGCGCAGCCTCTTCTTCTGGCACTACAACACGAGCAAGCGCGGGATCGTGCTCGATCTCGAGGACGCCGCCGCGCGCGCGCGCTTCTGCGCGCTCGCGCAGGCGGCCGACCTCGTGCTCGAGAGCGAGGCGCCGGGCCGACTCGCGGCGCTCGGCATCGATTTCGAGGACCTGCGCGCCAGCGCCCCGCGCCTGGTCTGGATCTCGCTGACGCCCTTCGGCCGCAGCGGCCCGCGCTCGCGGGAAGCGGCCACCGATCTCACGCTGCTCGCGGGCGGCGGTCCCGCCTGGAGCTGCGGCTACGACGATCACTCGCTCCCGCCCGTGCGCGGCGGCGGCAACCAGGCCCATCACACGGGCGGCCACTTCGCGGTGATGTCCGCGCTCGTCGCACTGCTCGCGCGCGACGTCGGCGGCCGCGGTCAGCTCGTCGACGTCAACGTGCACGCGGCGCTGAACGTGACGACCGAGGCCGGCAGCTACGAATGGCTCGTCGCGCGCGCGACCGTGCAGCGCCAGACCGGGCGCCACGCGACGGTCCAGCCGACCTTGCCGACCCAGATCTGCTGTGCCGACGGCCGCTACGTGACGACGGGCATCCCGCCGCGCACCCCGCGCGAGTTCCGCCGGGTCCACGAGTGGATCGAGGCGCTGGGCCTCCTGTCGGAGTTTCCCGAGGCCTTCCTGCTCGAGCTCGGCGCCGAGCGCGACCGGATCATGGACCTCTCGAAGGTCGCGGAGGATGCCGAGGTGCAGGCGATCTTCGGCGCGGGCCGCGAGGCGATGAACCTGATCGCGTCGGTGCTGCCCGCCTACGAGTTCTTCCAGGGCTCGCAGCAGCGCGGGCTGCCGACCGGAATCGTCTACTCGCCCGAGGAGGCGATGCAGGACCCGCACTTCGTCGCGCGCGGCTTCCCGGTCGACGTGCCGCACCCGGAGCTCGGGCGCAGCTTCCGCTATCCGGGCGCACCCTACCGCTTCCAGGCGACCCCCTGGCGCATCCGCGCGCGCGCGCCGCGACTCGGCGAGCACCAGCAGGAGATCCTCGGGAGCGACGCCTAGCCCGGGCCTCAGCGCTCGCGCTGCTCCCGCGCGAGCGCATCGACGCGCGCGAGGTTCGCGCGGATCCGCGCGCGCTCCTCGGGCCCGGCCGCCGCGAGCGCGCGCTCGAAGGCGGCGCGCGCCTGCGCGTGGCGCCCCATCCGGAGCAGCGCCGTGCCGAGGTCGTTCTCGAGCTTCGGATGGCCGGGTGCGATCCGCAGCGCGGCCTCGTAGTGCGCCACCGCGCGCTCGTAGTTCCCGGCCTCGAGATGGAAGGTGGCGACGACGCCGCGCGTGTGCGCGTCGTTCGGCGCGCTCGCGACGGCGCGCTCGAGCGCGGCCGCCGCGCGCGCGGGCTCTCCGAGCTCGGCCAGCACGAGACCCTGGCGCAGCCAGCTCTGGGTGAAGCGCGGATCGATCCGGGTCGCGGCTTCGAAGGCCGCGAGCGCGCGCGCGAGGTCCCCGCCCTCCTCGATCCAGTACACGCCGATCTGGTGCTCGGCGATCGCGGTCTGCGGGTGGTTCGCGAGCACGTCCTGCCAGAGGGTCAGCGAGCTCTCCCAGACCCGCGAGCGCTGGTGCGTCCCGAGCGCGAGCAGCGCGCCGAGCAGCGCGCAGACGATCCGCGCCGCGCCGCGCGACGCGCTCCGCTCGAGCAGCCAGAGCAGCGGAAGCGAAGCCAGCGCGGCGAGGCCGAGGATCGGCAGGTAGAGGTAGCGGTCGTTGTAGAGCGAGTTGCCGCTGAACGGGACGAGCTTCGACACCGGCGCCCAGGAGACGAGGAAGTAGAGCGCGGCGCCGAGTGCGAGGCGCCGGTCCGCGGGCCGCCGCCAGAGCCAGAGTGCCAGGCCCAGCGCGAAGCCTCCCGCGCGCGCAAAGTCGAGGGCCGTGAGGCGCAGCGCCGCGACGTCGTAGAAGATCGCGAGCCGCGCCGGCCACAGGAACTTCGAGAGGTAGAACACCACTCCCTCGAAAACGAGTCCGAGCCTCGCCAGCGGGCCGAGCCCGTAGAGCGGCAGCTGCGAGGTATCCGGTCCCGCCGGAATCGTGAGCGGGACCGAGAGGCCGTAGCCCGCCGCGACCGCCGCGAAGGGCGCGAGCTCCGCCGCGCTGCGCCACCACGCGGCGCGGCGGCCGAAGAGGTCCCCGAGCCAGAGCAGCGCGGGCAGCGCGATCGCCATCGGCTTCGCGAAGAGCGCGAGCGCGAAGGCGGCGAGCGCGAGCAGGTACCACCCGAGCGCGCGCTCCGCGCCCGGCTGCGCGCGAAAGCGCAGCCACGAGAGCCAGCTCGCGAGCGTGAGCGCGGTGCAGAGCAGATCCTTGCGCGCGGTGGCCCAGGCGACGGCCTCGACCTGCAGCGGGTGCAGCGCGAAGACCCCGGCCACGAGCCAGCGGAGCGCCCGGCGCTCCGGCACGAGCCTCGCGACCAGGCGCAGCACGAGCGCGACGTTGACGAGGTGCAGCAGCAGGTTGTCGATGCGGTAGAGCCGCGGCTCGAGACCGACGAAGCGGTACTCGAGCGCCCAGCTCAGCATCGCGAGCGGATGGAAGATCTGGTTCGCGGGCACGCGGAAGAGCGCGCGGAGATCGAGCTCCCGGATCAGCGGGTTCGCGGTGATGTGATGCGGATCGTCCCAGTTGACGAAGCCGTGGCCGAGCGTGCGCGAGAGGGCCAGCGCCGTCACGAGCAGGAGCGCGCCGCAGCCCGCGAGAGCGCCTCTGCGGCCGCCGCCCGTCATGCCCGCCCCTTCCCGTCCCTTCCCGTCGTTCGCCCGGCGTATCGTTGGCGCCGCGAGAGTAGCGAGCCAGCGACCCGCGGCGGATTCGGCGCGCGCGGCGGCGCCGCCGCGCGCCGAATCCGCTTGACGCGCGCAGCGCGGCTGCTCACCCTGCACGCATCCGATCCTCTGCCCCGCGTCAGGAGGTCCGCGATGCCGAGTGCGAAGCGAGGGGCCGCGCTGCGGCCCACCCGATCGAAGGCGAAGGGCGCAGCGAAGCCCCGGCGCGCGCGCCGCGAGCTCGTGGTCGACGCCGACGGCCACGTCTGCGAGCCGGCCGATCTCTGGGAGACGCGGCTCCCGCGCCACCTGCGCGAGCGCGGCATCCGGCTGCGCTGGAACGAGAGCACCGGCTACGACGTCGCGCACTGCGAGGACTGGATCATCACCGACCGCGGTCTCGCGGGCCTCGGCAACGCGGGCGCGAACAACGTCGAGCTCGGCCGCGGCACGCACTATCAAGACCTGAACCCGGCCGGCTTCGATGGCAAGGCGCGCCTCGCGGTGATGGACGCCGAGGGCATCGACGTCGCGGTGCTCTACCCGGGCCTCGGCTTCAGCCTCGGCGCGATCCGGGATCCCGAGCTCGGCGTGGCCTCGTGCCGCGTCTACAACGACTGGATCGCCGAATACTGCTCGGCGGATCCCAAGCGCCTCGTCGGCGTCGCGGCGCTGCCGCTGCAGGATCCGGCGGCGGCCGCCGCCGAGGTGCGCCGCGCGGCCGACGAGCTCGGCCTGCGCGGCAGCTTCGTGCGCCCGAACCCGCACGGCGAGCACCTGCTCCACGAGCGCCGCTTCGATCCGGTCTGGGAGGCGCTGCAGGCTGCGGATCTCCCGCTCGGCTTCCACCCGGCCGGCCTCTTCGACCTGCCCGGAACGTCGCGCTCGATGCGCCAGTACATGGCCGACGGCACGCCGCACGCGGTGATCCTGTTCTTCGACCAGTACATGACGCTCTCGAACCTCGTCTACGGCGGGGTGCTCGAGCGCCACCCCGCGCTCAAGCTCCTGATCCTCGAGTGCGGCGGCGGCTGGATCGCGCACTGGATGGACCGCGTCGACGAGTTCCTGCGCGCCTACGACTGGCAGCTCTCGCATCTCACGCTCAAGCCGAGCGAGTACTTCCTGCGCCAGGGCTACATCTCCTTCGATCCGGGCGAGCGCACGACCGCCGCGATGACGCAGTTCATCGGGCACGAGCGCATGGTCTGGGCCTCGGACTTCCCGCACAGCGACGCGCAGTACCCGGGCGTCGTCGAAGAGCTGCGCGAGCACAGCGCCGCGCTCCCGCCGGCGGCGCGCGCGGGCCTGCTCGGTCTGAACGCGCTGCGCCTCTACGGCCTGCGGGATCCGCGCGCGTGAGCCTCGACCTCCTGATCCGCGGCGCGCAGGTGCTGGACGGCAGCGGCGCGCCGCGCAGGCAGGCCGACGTCGGGATCGCGGGCGGGCGCATCGCCGCGCTCGGCCGCGTCGCGGATTCCGCCCGGCGCACGCTCGACGCGGGCGGCCTCCTGCTCGCGCCCGGCTTCATCGACGTCCACACCCACTACGACGCCCAGCTCCACTGGGAGCCGACCGCGTCGCCCTCGTCGTGGCACGGCGTGACGAGCGTGCTCTGCGGCAACTGCGGCTTCACGCTCGCGCCCGCCCGGCCCGAGGACTGCGAGTGGCTCACCCGGATGCTCTCGCGCGTCGAGGGGATGGCGCCGGAGGCGCTGCGCGCGGGCCTCTCCTGGCGCGGCGGCAGCTTCGGGGACTTCTGGCGCGGGCTCGAGGGCCGGCTCGGCGTGAACGCGGGCGGCTACGTCGGGCACTCGGCCGTGCGCCGCCACGTGATGGGCGCTGCGGCCTCGGAGCGCGCCGCCTCCGAGGACGAGGTCCGCGCGATGCAGGCGCTCGTGCGCGACGCGATGCGGGAGGGCGCGCTCGGCTTCTCGTCGTCGCAGCTCGAGCTGCACGTCGCGCACGACGGCCGCGGCGTGCCCTCGAACCACGCCGCGCCCGAGGAGCTGATCGCGCTCGCGTCGGTGCTGCGCGAGTTCGGGCGCGGCTCGCTCGAGTTCATTCCGGCGAGCTTCCTCGAGGGCTATTCCGAGCGCGACCGCGAGACGATGCTCGCGATGGCGCGCGCCTCGGGTCGCCCGCTCGAGCTCAATCTCCTGACGCCGCTGCCTGCCGCGCCCGAGGGCTGGCGGCGCAGCCTCGACTTCGCGCGCGAAGCGCACGCGAAGGGCCTCGAGATCCACCCGATGTTCGCGGCCAACCAGCTCGGCGCGTACTTCGCGCTCGACTCCACCTTCCTGCTCGACGAGCTGCCGGAATGGCGCGCGGTGCTGACCCTGCCGCTGCGCGAGCGCATCGCGCGCCTGCGCGAGCCCCAGGTGCGCGCGGCGCTGCGCGCGGACCTCGCGAAGGCGCGCAGCTTCGCGCCGCACTGGGCGGTCTGCCGCGTCGCGGTCGTGCGCGATCCCGAGCACGCGGACTGGATCGGCAGGACGGTCGCCGCGCTCGCGAGCGAGCGCGGCCAGGATCCCTTCGACTGCTTCCTCGACCTCTCGCTCGCGGAGGATCTCGAGACCACCTTCTCGCAGCACCGGCCCCTCGACGCCGAGCTGCGCGCCGCGACGGCGGAGCTGATCCGGGACCCGCTCGTCAGCGCGGGCGCGAGCGACGGCGGCGCGCACCTGCTCTCCCTGATCGGCGTCGACTTCACGACCCGGCTGCTCTCGGAGTGGGCGCCCGAGCTGCTGCCGCTCGAGAGCGCGGTCGCGAAGCTCACGGGCATTCCCGCGGCGCGCCACGGACTCGTCGACCGCGGCGTGATCCGGCCCGGCGCCTGGGCCGACCTCGTGCTCTTCGACCCCGCGCGCCTGCGCGTGGGCGCGACGCAGCTCGTGCGCGATTTGCCGGCCGGGAGCTCGCGCCTCGTGATCGACGCCGAGGGCTATGTCGCGACCTTCGTGAACGGCGAGCCGCTCTACGAAGCGGGGCGCCACTCGGGCGCGCTCCCGGGTCGGGTGCTGCGCCTCGGCTGAGGCGCGAGCGAAAGGACGGCGGCGTGCCGCGCGTGACCCTGGCGATGGTGCTCGAAGCGCCGCGCAAGCTCGTCGCGCGCGAGCTTCCGATCCCCGAGCTGCGGGACGACCGCGCACTGCTGCGGGTCGAGGTCTGCGGCATCTGCGGCAGCGACTGCGAGCAGTTCGAAGGCGTCCTGCGCACGCCGACGCCGGTGATCCCGGGCCACGAGCCGGTCGGCGTGATCGAGGCGATCGGCGACGCGGCCGCGCGGCGCTGGGGCGTCGACGCCGGCGACCGCGTCGCGGTCGAGAACCTGATCCGCTGCCGCTGCTGCGCGGCCTGCCTCGCGGGCCGCCCGCAGCTCTGCGAGCGGCGCAGGCTCTACTCCTACCTGCCGCTCTCGCTCGAGCACGGCCTGCACGGGGCCTACGCGCAGTACCTCGTGCTCGACGAGGGCTCGGTCGTGCACCGGATCGACCGCTCGCTGCCGCCCGCGATCGCGGCGCTCTTCAACCCGCTCGGCGCGGGCTACCGCTGGGCGGTCGAGATCCCGAAGACGCAGCCCGGCGCCTCGATCGCGATCCTCGGCCCCGGCCAGCGCGGCCTCGCCTGCGTGCTCGCGGCGCGCGAGGCCGGCGCCGCGAAGATCCTCGTGACGGGGCTCGCGGCCGACGCCGCCAAGCTCGCGCTCGCGCGCGACTTCGGGGCCGATCTCGCGATCGACGTCGAGAACCAGGACGCGCGCGAGGAGATCCGCGCGGCGACCGGCGGGCGCGGCGTCGACATCGTCGTCGACGTCTCCCCCTACGCGACCGCTCCGGTGCGCGACGCGCTCGACTACTGCGCGCCGGGCGGCACGGTCGTGCTCGCGGGCATCAAGGGCTTCCGGCCGATCGACGACTTCGTCTCGGACAAGATCGTGCTGAAGGAGATCCGGCTGTGCGGCGCCTTCGGCGTGAGCTCCTCGGCCTACCGCAGCGCGATCCGGCTGATCGAGTCGCGCCGAGTCCCGCTCGAGCGCATGCACACCCACGACTTCCCGCTGCGCGAGGCCGAGCGCGCGATCCGCACGCTCGCGCGCGAGATCCCCGGCGAAGACGCGATCCACTGCGCGCTCTTCCCGTAGCCCCGAGACGGGCGCGGCTAGGCGTTCAGCGCGACGCCCGGCGTGTCGGCCACGTGCACCCAGACGTGCACGTGCGGCGCGCCGCGGAAGTACCAGGCGAAGGCGGGGCCCTCGAGGCGGAAGTGGTCCCAGATGCCGTCGCCGCCGAGGTCGCGCTCCGCGTAGAACGCGAGCGCGCAGCGGTCGAGACCGCCCTGCGCGCGCAGCGCGGCGGAGACCTCGTCGCGGTCGCTCTGGCGGAAGGGGTCGACGAGCGCGCGCAGGATGCGCTGCGCCTCCTCGCGCTGGTCGCGCGAGAGCTCGGCGATCGGAATGCCGGTCGCGGGCGCGTCGGCGCCGCGCAGCTCGACGGCGTGCTCCTCGGGCAGCTCCGGCAGGAGCGCGAGCGCGCGCTGCCGGCCGTCGAGCATCGCGTAGAGCCGGTTCGCCTCGAGCGCCTGCGGCCAGAAGACGTTGCCCGGGTGCGCGGCCCTCTCGAGGAAGCCGCCCGACCACCAGCTGCCGGTCGCATGGCCGTAGAAGATCGGCCCGCCGAAGGCGACGTGGTCGGCCGAGTTGCCGTCGCAGCGCAGCGTCATGTGCCGGCCGGTGAGCACGAACTCGAAGCGGCTCGTGCCGGGCTCGCCGAAGATCGCGATCGCCTGGTGCCGGCCGAAGCCGCCCGCGTCGTCCGCGAGCTGGCGGTCGAAGCGCGCGTGCCACTCGGGCGAGGTGATGCCCTCGAAGATCGCGCGGACGAGCGCGCGCTGCTCCGCGCTGAAGAAATCGCCCGCGAGCTCGGGCTCGCTGATCCGCCAGTTCGCCGCGACGCGCGTGCGCAGCAGGCCGAGCTCCGCATCCTCGTGGTCCCAGGCGAAGCAGACGGCCCTGCGCTGCGCAGGGGTCAAAGAGGCGTAGAGCAGCGCGACGAGCGATTCCGGCGGCTGCGCGAGCGAGAGCGCGCTGCCCGCGACCAGCGCGCCTCCCGCGGCGCGCAGCAGCTCGCGCCGGCTCAGGGGATGGGGTTCCGGCATCCGCGGGCCAGCCTACGCGCGGAGCCCGCGCGCTGCAACGCCGGCCCGAACGCGTGCGGGCTCGCGGCTGCGGCGCGATGCGTCGCCCGGCGCCCGGCGCGCTCGGGCCTGCGCCCCGGGCGCGCGGCTGCGGCCGGCGAGCGTCCGGGCTCGCCCCGGCAGGGCGTGCCGCCGGGCATCACTCCGGCGCGCGCTGCGAGCCCCCGGCTCCCGCGCGCGCGCCGCGGGACCGCCCGCTCCGCGCGCGCGCCCGCCGCGCGGGCGGCTCGAGCGGGGCCGTCTCGTAGGCGTCGGGGTCCGGTCTCCTGCTGCGCTCGCGAAACGCGCTCATCGAGTGCGGCCACTGCGTCACGACGCGGCCGCCGGGGCTGCGGTAGTAGCCGTTGCAGTCCGCCTGCCAGACCCGCACGGCCCCGATCGCGCGCTGGATCTCCTCGTTGTAGCGCTCCATCACCTCGACCCGGACGTCGAGCCACGCGAGCCGCTCGCGCGCGATGCGCTGGATCTGCCGCAGCGCGTAGTCGGCCTGGGATTCGATCATCGTCAGGATCGAGCCGTTGTTGGTATTCGGGCCGTAGAGCATGAAGAGGTTCGGGAAGCCCGCCGTCGTGACGCCGAGATAGGCGCGCGCGCCGTCGTTCCAGGCCTCGCCGATGCGAAGCCCGCCGCGCCCGCGCACGTCGATCGCGGAGACGTACCGGGTCGCCGAGAAGCCCGTCGCGAGGATCAGCGCGTCGACGCGCCGCTCGACGCCATCCAGCGTCACGGGCCCCTGCGGGCCGATGCGCGCGATCGGGTCGGTCACGAGCTCGAGGTTCGCCCGGTTGAACGCGGCGTAGTAATCGTTCGAGTAGAGCGGGCGCTTGCAGCCGAAGGGGTGCCCTGGGCGCAGCTTCCGGCGCACTTCGGGGTCGGCGACGATCTCGATCGCCGCGAGCCCCGCGGCCTCCGATGCGGCGAGCATCACCGGGTCGCCGAAGGTCATCCCGCCGTCGACGCGGTCGAAGATCTCCTGGCGCAGGGCGAGCGCCGCGTGCGGATCGCGGCGGAAGTGCTCGAGCTGCTCGGGCGTGAAGGGATCGTCCTGCTTCGGCAGCACCCAGTTCGCGCTGCGCTGGAACAGATGGACCCGGGCGGCCTGCTTCGCGATCTGCGGAACGAACTGGACCGCGCTCGCGGCGCTTCCGATCACGCCGACCCGCGCGCCCGCGGGATCGAAGTCCCGATCCCAGCGCGCCGAGTGGAAGCAGCGGCCCTCGAAGCTGCCGAGCCCCTCGAGATCGGGCCACGCGAGCTCGTTGAACATTCCGAGGGCGCTCACCACGACGTCGGCAGCGACGCGCTCGCCCGAGGCGAGCGCGAGGGTCCATCGGGCCCGCTCGTCGTCCCACTCCGCCGCCCGCACCTCGCAGCCGAAGCGGCAGTGCGGGAGCAGCGCGTGCTCCTCCGCGAGCCCCTGCATGTACGCGAGGATCTCGTGCTGGGGCGCATAGGGGCGCGACCAGTCGGGCTTGAACGCGAAGGAGAAGGAATAGAGGTGGGACGGCACGTCGCAGGCGCAGCCCGGGTAGCGGTTGTGGTGCCAGGTGCCGCCGACCGCGTCGCCCTTCTCGAAGAGCGTGAAGTCGCGGAAGCCCGCCTGCTGCAGGCGGATCGCCATGCACAGGCCGCCGGGACCGGCTCCGACGATCGCGATCCGAAGCTCGCGCGGCCGCTCGCTCGCGTCCGCCATGCCGCTGCTCCTCCGCCCGGGCGGGCCCGCGCCTGTGATAAAGCAGCTTGTCCTAGATTGTCAACCATGATTGATTAAATCGCGCGGCGCGCCTACCCTGGCTCCCCGCATGCGCCCCCGCCCCTCGCTGCTGCCCTCGGCCCGCAGGCCCGGCGCCGCCCGCGCCTGGTCGCGCTACCGCGACAACGGCGCGCGCCACCTGATCGGGATCTCCCGGGATCTGCAATCCCGGGTGATGCGCCGCCTCGGCGAGGAGCGCGGCTTCCGCGGCCTGCGCCCGAGCCTCGGCCCCTTCCTCTCCCTGCTCTGGATCGAGGGCCGCCCGATCACCGCGGTCGCGGCGGAGCTCGCGATCAGCGCGCAGGCCTGCGCGCAGCTCGCGAACCTCGCCGAGGCGGCCGGCTACCTCGAGCGCAGGCCCGACCCCGCGGACGGGCGCTCGAAGCTCGTGCGGCTCACGCGGCGCGGCCGCGCGCTCGTCGAGGCGGCGGTCGAGATCATCCTCGACGTCGAGTCGGAGTACGCGGCACTCGCGGGGCCGAGCGCCTACGCGCGCTTCACCGACTCGCTCGCGGCGCTCTACCAGGGCCTGCGCCTTCCGGCGCACGCCGATCGGGCGCTCACCCGCGCCGCGGGCCGCTCCGCGGGCGTGTTGCCGCTGATCGCCGAGCGGATCCAGCAGCTGCTGATGCAGGCGACGCTCGCCCGCGGTCATGCCGGTCTCAAGCTCTCGCACGGGCAGGTGCTGCCGCTGATCGGGCCGGAGGGAGGACGCGTCCACGAGATCGCGCGCGTCCAGCGCGTGAGCCGGCAGGCGATCAGCGCGACCTCGCGCGACCTCGAAGCCCTGGGCTACCTGCGCCGCGAGCCGGACCCGCGCGATGGCCGCGGCGGCGTGCTCCGGCTGACCGCGCGCGGCTCGGCGCTGATCCGCGACTCCGTGAGCGCGGTCGACGGACTCGAGCGCCGCTTCGCCGGGCTCCTCGGCGCGGCGCGCCTCGCGGAGCTGCTGCGGGTCGCGCGCAGCCTCTACCAGGCGCTGCGCCTCGAACAGGAGATCTTCGAGACGGAGTTCGAGCGGCGCGCTGGCGGCGCCGCGCGATCCAGCGGCTCGCTGCCGCGAGCGGGCGACGAGATCCAGCGCCTCGCAGCGCGGCTCCGGAGCGAGCTCGGCGACGTCGATGCGGAGCGGCTCGCGTCGCTGCTCGGCGCGCGCGCGAGGAGGACCGGATCGTGAGCTACGACTGGATGGCCGCGCTCGCCTTCGCCGGCAGCCTTTTCGCGCTGACCGTGGGGGGGCGCTTCCTCGCGTTCCGGATTCCCGCGCTGCAGCGCATGCGCGAGCTCAACCGGCAGGCCGACCAGGCCAAGCTCGAGCGACAGCGCTTCCGCGACGCCGTCGCGGCGAGCAATCGGAGCGGCCTGCTCACGAACCTGGTCTTCTACGTCGCAGTCCTGCCCTTCTGCATCGACCTCGCGCCGCGGCCGCTCTGGCGGCACGCGCTCGACGTCGCCGCGGTGCTGCTGGTCTTCGACTTCTTCTACTACCTGACCCACCGCTTCGCGTTCCACGGCAGGCTCCTGCGCCGGGTGCACGCGCTGCACCACCAGGCGCGCACACCGACCTACATCGACGCGCTCTACGTGCATCCGCTCGAGACCGCGATCGGCCTGCTGCTCTTCCTCGGCTCGATCCCGCTCGTGGCCGCGCTCGGCGGAGCGCCGCTGAGCGCATTCTCGATGGCCGTGGCGACCTTGATCTTCACGCAGATCAACACGATCAATCACACCTACGTGAACCTCCCCTACTTCCCCTTCGAGACGCTCGACTACGTCACGGGCGTCCATGCGGCGCACCACGTGGACATGAATCACGGCAACTTCGCAACGCTGACGATGGCCTACGACTGGCTCTTCGGAACCTACGAGGCGCCCGTGAGCCGACCCACGCCCTAGGCCTCCGCAGGCGCGGGATCGGAGCGAGCGCGATCCCGCTGCACCTCGACGTGACGAGCGAAGCCGACTGGGCGGCTGCCGTCGCCGCGATCGCGACCGCCTTCGGCAGGCTCGACGTGCTCGTGAACAACGCCGGCATCGCCGAGGCGTCGCCTCTCGCCGAGACGACGCTCGCGAGCTACCGGCGCGTCACCGAGGTCAACCAGACCGGCGTCTTCCTCGGCATGCGGGCCGTCGTCGAGCCGATGAGCGCGGCCGGCGGCGGATCGATCCTCAACATCTCCTCGATCGACGGCCTGATCGGGATGGACCGGATCCTCTCCTGCGTCGCGAGCAAGTGGGCGGTCCGGGGCATGACGAGGGCCGCCGCGCGCGTGCTCGCGCCGCGCGGGATCCGCGTGAACTCGATCCACCCGGGCTTCATCCACACGCAGCTCGCGGTCGAGGACGAGAGGGATCTCGCCGCGACCCACGCGCTGCTCGACGCCGACACGGCGCGGCTCGCGCCGATGGGCTGCGACGACATCCCGGAGAGCAGCTGCGACGCGCGCGCGACTCGCGCACATGGATGCCGAGGGGATCTGCGCGCAGGTGCTCATCCCGAACGTCGGCGGCTTCGGCTCCGGCGACCTCCTCGAGCGGAAGGAGCCGGCACTCATGCTCGAGTGCGTGCGCGCCTACAGCGACTTCCTGGTCGACTGGTGCAGCGCGGATCCGGAGCGGCTGCTGCCGGTCGCGGCGATGCCCTTCTGGGACGTGGAGGCCTGCGTCGCGGAGGTCGAGCGCGCGGTCGCGCAGGGGCACCGCGCCGTGCTCGCGTGCTCCCAGCCCGACGCCTGGGGCGAGCCCGCGCTCGCGGACCGCACCTGGGAGTCACCTGCCTCGCCGACCTGATCTTCGGCGGGGTCTGCCATCGCCTCCCGGAGCTCGACTTCGCCTCCGTGGAGAGCGGCGTCGGCTGGATCCCGTCCTACCTCGAGGCCGCCGACTGGCAGTTCATCCACAGCCAGACGCGCCGGGAGCACCCGGAATACGACCTGCTGCCGAGCGAATACTTCCGGCGCCAGATCTGCGGCTGCTTCTGGTTCGAATGCGAGGGCGCGCGGAACGCGCTCGCGCAGCTGCCCGACAACCTGCTCTGGGAGACCGACTTCCCCCACCCGACCTGCCAGCATCCGGGCCTCGAGGGCGGCGCGGCCCAACGTCCCGCGGACTGCGCCGAGCGCGCCTTCGCGGGCGTCGCGCCCGAGACGGTCGAGAGGGTCCTCTTCGGCACGGCCGCGAGGCTCTGCGGAGTCCGCTAGCCGCGCGCTCGCTCGCGGGGCAGCGCATCCGCAGGGGCGACGAGCTGCCGCTCCACTGCCCGGGCGCGCATCGCAGCGCGGCCGTGACCGACCGCCCCGACGTCTTCGGCATCGAGCGCGGGGACGATCGCCAGCGCGCCTGCGGAAACGGCGAGCGCTTCCGCACCGGAACCCACCTGGCCCGGCTCGAGGCGCGCGCGAGCTTCGAGGACGGCCTCGACGGGATGCACGAGACCGAGCTCGCGGGTCCGGTCTGCTCCCTGCGCTCGATCCCGATCGACGGGGCGAAGTTCCTCCCGCCCGCGCAGAGGGCAGCGCTCGCAGCTAGTCGGACGCTGCGTGGCGCGGTCGCAAGGGCCGGCGTAGCGTCTGCCTCGAGCGCCTGCGCCCGGGGCCGCGCGCCAGAGAGCCGGGGAGAGCACTGTGGACTCACTCGAGAAAGACTTCGCCGCGGGGTTCTTCGAGGGCGCGGCCCCGCCCTGCCTCTCGCTCTACCAGCCGACGCACCGCCGCCACCCGGAGAATCAGCAGGATCCGATCCGCTTCCGGAACCTCGTGAAGGCGCTGCGCGATTCCCTGCTGCAGAAGTACCCGCCGCAGGAGGCGCAGCCGCTCCTCGAGCCCTTCCTCGCGCTCGCGGACGACCGCGCGTTCTGGAGCCGCACGCTCGACGGGCTGGCCGTGCTGGCGGCGAGGGGCGTATTCCGGGTCTACCGGCTGCCGCGGCCGGTCGCCGAGCTGGCCGTCGTGGCCGAGAGCTTCCACACGAAGCCGCTGATCCGCGTGCTCCAGGCGGCCGTGCGCTACCAGGTCCTCGGCCTGAGCCGGCAGGAGATCAAACTCTTCGAGGGCGACCGGGACGCCCTCGACGAGGTCGCGCTCGCCGAAGGCGTACCGCGCACGCTGACCGAGGCGCTGGGCGAGGAGCTGACCGAGCCGCACCGGACCATCGCCTCCTACGGAGGCGTTGGCGGATCGCACGCGCCGATGCAGCACGGACACGGCGGCCGGGAGACCGAGATCGAGGTCGACGAGGAGCGCTTCTTCCGCGCGGTCGACCGCGCCATCCTCGAGAAGCACTCGCGACCCGCGGGCCTGCCGCTGATCCTCGCGACGCTGCCCGAGCACCGCGCGATCTTCCACCGCGTGAGCCACAACCCCTTCCTGATGGAGGCGGGCATCGACGTGCACCCGGATGCGCTGTCCAGGGACGAGCTGCGCGAGCGAGCCTGGCGCGTCGTCGAGCCCCAGCATCGCGCGCGGGTGGATGCGCGGATCGAGGCCTTCGGCGGCGCGCAGGCCCGGGATCTCGGCCACGGCGATCTCGCGCAGGTCGCAAAGGCGGTCGTGGCCGGGCGCGTCGCGACGCTCCTGATCGAAGCCGACCGCTGCGTGCCCGGCCGGGTCGACCCGGCGACCGGCGCCATCCGCTTCGCCGCGCTCGCGCACCCGGAGGTCGACGACCTGCTCGACGATCTCGCGGAGCTGGCGCTGAAGCGCGGCGGGGAGGTCGTGATCGTCCCCGCCGAGCGCATGCCCACGCAGACGGGAATCGCCGCGATCTTCCGCTACTGAGAGCCCTGCGCGCGGGCAGCCCCGCGGCGCCTCATCCCCCGCTCGCGCCGCGCGCCGCGCGCTTCTCCGCGAGGACGCCCCGGAGACCCTGCCCCTCGGCTCCGGGCAGGGCCCGCAGGAACTCCTGCTGCAGGCGCGTGACGACGCGCGGGACCTGCGCGCCCGCGCGGCTGCGGAAGCCCGCGGTGGCGCCGAGGTGGATGCTCTCGTAGCCCGCGGCCCGCGCGAGCGCGGCCGTCTCGGCCGACGCGCGGAACCACGGAAAGCAGAAATGGCGCACGCGCTTTCCGGGCAGGCGCGCCTCGAGCTCGCGGCGCGAGTCCTCGAGCTCCGCGCGGACGCGCGCGAGGGTCTCCGCGCTCGATTCGAAGTCGCCGCGCCGCAGCCCTCCCGAGCGCGCCGCGAGACGCGCGAGCTCGCGCCGCCACCCGCCGCGCTCGAAGAACCCGGCGCCGCCGCGGCGCCGGACGTGCTCGGCCAGCGCGTCGCGGAGCTCCGCGGCGTCGAGATAGCGCGGGCGCCCGGCCAGCAGCGAGTCGAACTCGTAGACGGGGTGACCCAGCACGGGCTCCCGCTGCTCGCGGCCTGCGGCGCCGCCGTAGAGCGGCACGTGGACGTCGGCCGTGCCGGAGTCGAAGCCGGGGTGGATGAAGTCCACGACGCGCGGGCCCACCGCGACCCGCGCGTGGCGCATGCCGTGGGACTGCACGTCGACGAGGCCGCTCTCGTGCATCGTCTGGAGCTCGCTCCAGGTGCAGAGCGGCACTGCGCTCCGGTCGCGTCCCAGCGCCTGCCGGCGCAGCTCCTCGTCCGCCGACTCGATCGTGGGACCCGGCGCGCCTTCCGGCGTGAGGCCGGGCAGCGCGAAGAGCGTGAAGCGGATTCCGTAGCGGCGCGCCAGCGGGAAGGCCACGCTCCAGACCGAGCCGAGACCGTCGTCGAAGGTCAGCGCGATCTCGCGGGGCTCGCGCGGCGAGAGCGGATCGCACAGGCGCAGCTGCAGCTCGTCGGCGCCGAGGGTCCGGTAGCCGTGCTCGGAGAGGAACCGGAACAGCGCATCGAGCGGCGCCAGGCGCGCCGCGTGCAGACAGAAGACCGGGGGCGCTCCCGGCCAGCGGCGCGCGCCGTAGACGAAGGCCGGCATGCCGCCGGTCAGGAAGGCCCGGAGCTCGGGCCAGTTCTTGCGGAGCGAGTGCAGCAGCGACTTCGGCATCCCGACCTCCGATCAGCTCGCGGTCCCGAGCAGCTCGGCGTAGACCGCGACGATCTCGCGCACGTTGGCGGAGACGTCGTGCTTCTCGTGCACGAGCGCGCGCCCCGCTTCGGCCAGGCTCCGCGCGAGCGCCGGATCCGCGAGCAGGCGCAGCGCGCTCGCGGCGATCGCCGCGGGGTCGGCCGGCGGCACGAGCAGCGCCGTCTTCTCGTGGCAGAGCGCCTCGCCGAGCCCGCCGACCCGGGTCGCGACGACGGGCCGGCCCACCGCGAGTGCCTCGAGCATCGAGAGCGAGAGGCCTTCCGAGTGCGAGGGCACGACGAAGACGTCCATCAGCGTGAGCAGCGCCGCGACGTCGTGCCGATAGCCGGGCAGGCGCACGCAGTCCGCGATCCCGAGCTCCTCTGCGAGCGCCGCGAGCTCGGCCTGGTCCTCGCCGTCGCCCGCGATCAGCACGCCGAGCCGGGGGTGATGCCGGCGGATCTCGGGGATGGCGCACAGGAGATCGGCATAGCCCTTGCGCGGCTCGAGGCGGCCCACCGATCCGAGGATCGGAGTGAAGCCCGCGAGCTTGAGGTCGCCGCGCAGCTCGAACACCTCCGGCTCGGACGCGGGGCGGAACGCGCGGAGCGGCAGTCCGTTGGTGATCCGGCGCAGCTGCTCCGGCCGGACGCTGCGGCGCTCGGTGCAGAACGCGGCGACCGGCCCCGAGATCGCGATCGTCGGGTCGGACCTCGAGAGCAGCCAGTCGGTGCCGCGCTGCAACAGCTTCGTGCGCTCGGAGATCATGTGCTCCTGCAGCACGATCGGAATCCCGCGCAGGCGCGCGGCGGCGCGGCCGATCGCCCAGGCGCCATAGCCGTGCAGGTGCACCAGCGCGGGCCTCGCCTGCCCGAGATGGCGCCAGGCGTCGGACAGCGCTCTCGGATCGTAGCGGCTGCGGTCGAGATAGTGGACCGGAATCCCGCTGCGCTCGAGCTGCTCGCCGCCGCGGTCCCGCTCCTGCAGCACGAGGACCGACGGATCGAAGCCCCGCGCGCGGAACTCGGGGAACCACCACTCGAGCAGCCGGCCGACGCCGTGGAGCCCAGAGCCGTTGACCGAGAGCTTGTCGCAGATGTGCAGGATCTTCGGCGACGCCAGGCTCGCGTCTTCGCCCTCCCGCTGCAGCGCGCAGCGCTCGAGGTCGAGACTTCCATTCGCGCAGCCGATCCCGTTCCGGAGTGCCATCGGGCTCTTCCTCTCAGTCATCCGTCAGTTCTGCGTGGCGTCGCACAGGGCCCGGCTTCCCGCGACCGCATCGGGACTCCACGAGCCGCGCGCGCGGCGACCGCTCGACGCCGCGGCGGCGAGCGGCCCCCGCCAGGCGGGAGGGGGGTCGAGCAGCACCCAGACTCCGGGCAGCTCGGCCGCGAGGCCGAGGATCCCGACCAGGAGCGAGAGCGCGAGCGCCTGCTCGCCCGCCACGCCGTAGCTGCCGAGCAGCGCGACGCAGGCGACCTCGCGCGGCCCGAATCCTCCGAGCGACGCGGGAAGCCACATCGCGAGGATCACGAGCGGAACCACGACCAGGTACGCGGAGGCAGGCACGGCGACTCCGAGCGCCGCGCCGGCCGCTGCGACGACCGCGACGCGAATCAGCGTATTGACGACCGCGAGCGCGACGGCGCGTGCCACGTGGAGCCTGCGCTCGAGCAGCTCGCCGAGCACGGCCGAGGCCTGCTCCCATCCCCTCCGCAGGAGCGCGAGACGCGGGTGGCGCAGCAGCGGATCGATCGATCGGCGAGCGCTCCCATTCGCGGCGAGCGCGAGACCCGCGAGCAGCGTCGCGAGCGCGCCGAGCCCGAGGAGCTCGACGTGGCGCAGCGCCGGCTGGGGTGCGAGCGCGGCTCCGAAGAGCAGCACGAGCAGCAGGCCGACGAGACCCGCGACGCGGTCGAGCGCGATCGACGTGAAGCAGGCGGCCGGATCCCCGGTGCTGCGCGAGACGCCGAATCCGCGCAGCAGCTCGAGCCCGACGGAGCCCGGCAGGAAGCAGGCCGCGAGGCTCGCGCCGAAGCTCACCTTCACCACGAGCCACAGGCCGATCGACGCATCGCGCACGCGCAGCAGGAGCCACCACTTGTACGCGCCGCAGACTCCCTCCGCGAGCATCAACAGGAGTGCGAGCGCCACGAAGCCGGGCTTCGCGGCGCCGAGCCGCGCGAGCGCGTCTCCGAGCTCGATCTCGCGCAGCAGCGCTGCGAGCAGCCCGAGCGCGACGAGCGCTCGCAGCAGCGCGGCGAGCCCGCGGCGCCGGGACGGCGGTTGGCGCGTCGGCGCGCTCACGGCTTCGAGCCCGCGCCGGGCGCCAGGCTGAGCGCGCGGCGATAGGCCGAGCGCAGGGCCGTCGACCTCGCCATGCGTTGCCACACGAACTCGCGCGCCAGCGAGAGCGAGCCGCGAATCCGGCCGCGGACGCCGAGCAGGCGGACCGACTCGAGGGCCTCGGCTCCGTACTCCAGCTTGTAGGGCTCGTCGCCGCGGGCCAGGTCGCACTCGGTGTGGCCGGTCTCGATCGACCAGCGGATCGCCTCGAGCAGGTTCAGCGTGCCGAGACTGAAGTGCGCGAGTGCCGGGTCCGGATCCATCCCGCCGATGTAGCAGGTCGCCCTCGCGCCGTCGGAGAGGACGGCGTCGGCCGCCACCGCCCTGCCGTCGACGAGCAGCCGGTGGATGCGGAGCGTGCCCTCGACGAGCAGCGCGTGGAAGAGCTCGGCGAAGGCCTCGCAGCGCGCCTCGCTGCGGAAGAGCCCGCGCTGCCCGAGCGCACGCATCCGGCGCTGGTGCAGCTGCATCAGGTCGGCGATCGCGCGCGCGGGGTCTGCGAAGCCGTCCTCGACCTCGAAGCAGAGGTCGAAGCGCTCCGCGAGCAGCCGGCGCCTCCTCCGCTGGTTCTTCCGGAAGTGCCGTCCCAGGCCCTCCAGGTACTCGTCGAAGCGGCGCGGCAACGGGACGAGGCGGCGCTCGCAGGCCGGGACCACGTGGACCGAGCGAGCCTCGAAGCCCTCGAGCAGGAGCTCGCGCGACCCGAGCAGGAGCGAGTGCGACGGAAGCTCGGCCAGATCCACGACGTCGCAGTCCTCACAGGCGTTGCCGAGCCACGAGCCGAGCAGCGCGACCACGGCGCTGGCGTCCGCCCCCTTCTCGATGCAGATGTCCTGCACGTCGGCGAAGGGCTGTCCGAGGAAGCGGAGCACGCGCACGGGGGCGAGTCCGCTGCGGCGCTCGAGCACGAGCGGCAGCACTGCGACGAGCCCGCCTCCGGCCGAGCGCACCGCGGCGATCCGCAGCTGCGCACCGCTTGCGCGCTCGTGAGGCCACATGCCGCTGCTCCAGCGAAAGCCCTGGAACACGCCGCTGCCGGGCGAGCGGCGCTCGAGATCCCGCCACTCGGCTTCGAGGCGCCGGAAGCGCGTCTCGTCGCGCACCACGTCGAGCGCGAGGCCGGTGTCGAGGTCGATCGTCCGCTGCTGCATCGTCCCGCTCATCGCTGTGGTACCTGCGGGGTTGCAAATAGCAATCGCCGTGCCAGCGGGCGCGCGCGCCCGCCGCGAGCCGAGGGCGGCCGCGGATTTCGCGAGGAGCGGTGGAGGCGTCTCGGGAGCGATGCCGCAGAAAGAGGGGATGCGCGAAGGGGGACTGCGCGCGCGCTGGCGGGGGTCCGATGCCCCGCGGCGGAATTCTGCCCCGCCGCGCCGCCCGGGGCCCTCAGGCCCGCCGGGCGGTCGACTCCGCTGCGCGCGCCGCGTAGGACTCGAGCTTGCGGTAGAGCGTCTTGCGATCGAGCCCGAGCACGCGGGCGGCGTCCAGCCGCCGCCCGCCGACGGCCTCCAGGACCCGCAGGATGTAGCGCCGCTCGACCTCGTGGAGCGGCATCAGCTCCTGGGGATCGTGCGACGCCACGATCACGTCGTCGCTGCGGTAGCTCTGGATGCGCTCGGGGAGGTCCTCGACCACGAGCTCGCTGTAGTCGGCGAGGGCGACCGCGCGCTCGATGCAGTTCTGGAGCTCGCGCACGTTTCCGGGCCACGAGTAGGTGACGAGGCGCTCGGCGACCGCGCCCGAGAGCCCGGTCACGGGCTTGCCGCTGCGCTGCGCCGTGCGCGCGAGGAAGTGCTGCGCGAGCAGCAGCACGTCCGTGCCGCGAGCCCGCAGCGGAGGGAGCTTGACGTGCAGCACGTCGAGCCGGAAGTAGAGATCGCGCCGGAAGCGGCCCTCCTCCACGAGCGCCTCGAGGTCCCGGTTCGTGGCCGCCACGACGCGCGCGTCGAAGGCGCATTCGGTGTCGCTGCCCACCGGGCGCAGCACCTGCTGCTGCAGCACGCGCAGGAGCTTGGGCTGGAGCTCGAGCGGGAGCTCGCCGACCTCGTCGAGGAAGATCGTGCCGCCGTTGGCCGAGAGGAAGAGCCCCCTGCGCTCGCCGCGCGCATCCGTGAATGCGCCGCGCGCGTGTCCGAAGAGCTCGCTCTCGAGCAGGGCGTGCGGAATCGCACCGCAGTCGACGACGACGAAGGGCGAGTCCCGCCGGGCGCTCTGGCGGTGCACGGCGCGCGCCACGAGCTCCTTGCCCGTTCCGGTCTCCCCGTTGATCAGCACCGGTGCCTCCGAGGCCGCGACCTTTGCGACCAGCCCGCGCACCCGCGCCATCGCCTCGCTCTCGCCGAGCGGCTCGCCCGGCCCGGGCTCTCCCGAGACGACCTGGCGCAGGCGCACGACCTCGGCCTGCAGCGCGCGGTACTGGCACGCGCGGCGCAGGCGCATCTCGAGCTCGTCGAGCTCGAAGGGCTTGTTGAGGAAATCGAAGGCCCCCGCGCGCAGCGCGCCGATCGCGGTCTCGAAATCGCCGAAGGCGGTGATCACGATCACGGGAACGTCGCAGCGATTCGTCGCGATCCGCTCGCACAGCGAGATCCCGTTCATCCCGGGCATCTTCACGTCGGTGACCACGGCCTCGAAGAAGCCCGCGGAAAGGAGGTCGAGCGCGCGGAGCGCGGAGGTGCAGGTCGAGACCTCGAAGTTCCGATGCGACAGGCGCTCGGCGAGCATCCCGCAGAGCCCGGCATCGTCGTCGACGATCAGGACGCGGCTCTTCACGCCTCGGCCTCGCAGCGCAGGCAGATGCGGAAGCAGCTCCCGGCGCCCTCGCGGCTCTCGACGTCGATCCAGCCCCCGTGTTCGCAGGCGATGCCGTGGGCCACCGAGAGGCCGAGACCGGTGCCCTCGCCGACCTCCTTGGTCGTGAAGAAGGGATCGAAGATCTGCGGCAGCTGCTCGGCCGGGATGCCCTGGCCCTGGTCGCGCACCGCGATGAAGGCCACCTTCGCCGGCGCCGCGTGCGCCGAATCGGGCGGCGAGAGCTCCGCGTGGCCGACGCTCACCGACACCGCGTGGCCCTCGGCAGTCGCCTGCAGCGCGTTCATCAGCAGATTCGTGACGGCCTGCTCGAGCTGGGCCGGGTCGATCACGGCGATGACCGGGTCGCCGGCGCTCTCGCCGAGCTCGACGCGCACGCCGCGGCGCTGCGCGAGAGGAGCCAGCATCGAGACCGCTTCGCGCGCGATCTGCCGCAGATCGAAGCGGGTCTTGCGCCCGTGCTGCCGGCGCGCGAAGTCGAGCAGCTGGCGCACGATCCGAGCGACGCGCTCGGACTGGCGGCGGATCTCGGCCGCGGCCACGACCATCTCCGGTGCCGAGGCGAGCTCGCCCGAGGTGATCATCTCGGCGCGGCCCGCGATCACCTGGAGCGGCGTCCCGAGCTCGTGCGCGACGCCCGATGCGAGCGTGCCGACGGTCTTCAGGCGGTCGGCGTGCCTCAGCTGCTCGACCGCCGCGAGCCGGGCCGCGTTCTGCTGCTCGAGCGCGCTGCGCGAGCGCTCGAGCTGGGCGGCCATCTCGTTCATCGCGCGGGACAGCGCGGCGAACTCGTAGCCGCCCGCGGGAGCGAGGCGCGCCGCGAAGTCGCCCTCCCCGATCCGGCGCGCCTGCTGCATCAGCTGCTCGACCGGGCGCGCGACCATGCGCGAGCCGGCGAGCCAGGCGAGGATCGCGCAGAGCGCGACCATCGAGACCGCCGTCGCGACCCGCTGCAGGATGCGGTTCCGCACGTAGGCGTGCTTGGCCGCGGCCGACTCGGCGATCCGGATGGCGCCGACCAGGCGGCCCTTCGCGCTCACCGGGATGTAGGTCTCGAGCGCGTCCGGGTCCGGGCCGTCCGAGACGAAGCGGCTCAGGCTCGTCTCCTTGGCGACCCCGCCGACGAAGAGCTGGACCACGTCCGGCGGGAGATCGCTGGGCTGGCCCTCTCTGTAGTCGAGCCAGGCGATGCTCACCTCCCGGTGGCGCTCGTCCGCGACGTCGACGAGACGGCGGGCCTCGGCCGCTCCGTAGCTGGGCCAGAGCCGCTCGGCCTCGGAGGCGAGCGCGCGCCCGACCATGCGCAGATCCCGCCGCACGTCGTCGTCGTAGAAGCGCGCGAAGTTGCGGATGCTGAGGTAGGTGTCGATCGTGAAGAGGAAGCCGATGCCGCAGAGCAGCGTGAGCGTGAGCCGGCGGACGAGCTTCATGTCGGCGCTCCGGCGGCCTCCGGGCCTCCCACTCCTTCGGGCGGTGGCGGGTCCCGCTTGAGCGCCGAGAGGGCCCGATCCGCGAGGCTCAGGACTCCGCGCGCGCGTCGAGCGCGCGCCGGATCCGCGCGTGCTCGTCGCGCGTGAGCGCGAAGCGGCGGAACAGGAACGCGCCGAGGCCGAAGCCGAGCGCCGGGATGCCTCCGACCAGCATGCGCAAGGTGTTCTTGACGAGCTCCGTCTGCGGCTGGTCGACGAGCGCGCCGCCCTCGCCGATCGGGAGCGGCGCCGCGTAGCCGGCCCAGCCGAGAGCCGCGCCGACGACCCAGATCATGAGCGCGCCGCCGAGCTTGCCGACGAAGGACCAGGCCGCGAAGTAGGAGCCGTCCTTGCGCTGGCCGGTCGCGAGCTCGTCGGCGTCGACGATCTCGGCCTTGAGCGCGACGCCGAGGCTCTGGCCGCAGCCCATCGCGGTGCCCGCGAGCAGCGACGAGACCGTCATCAGCACCCAGCCGCCCTCGGAGAGGAAGAGCAGCAGGCTGAAGCCGACGGCCGCCATGACCATCGCCGCGAGCCAGACGTCGCGCTTCTCGTAGCGGTTGCCGAGCCAGACCCAGGCCGGGATCGACACGACCGCCGGCAGGACGTAGACGATCAGCATCTCGGAGAGGCGCCCGGGCATCAGGATCACGTAGCGCGTCAGATAGGGCACGAGCGTGCCGACCGCGCCGATCGCGAACATCTCGATGAAGTAGACGGTCAGCAAGAGCCGCGCGTGCGGGTTGCCCCAGACGTCGCGCACGGCGCGCACGGGGTTCTCGGGCCGGCCGCCGCCCGCGCCCTGCAGCTCCGCCGGGGTCGCCCACATCGAGAGCGCGATCGTGAGCGCGGTGAAGATCCCCGCCGAGAGCGCGAGCACGCGCGCCGTCTCGCGCGCGGTCGCGAGATCCTCGAGCGCGGTCGCACCGATCGAGAAGGCGCCGAAGAGACCGATGCTCCTCACGAGCTGGCGCGTGCCGAAGAGCCGGCCGCGCGCGCGCGGGTCGTAGGAGAGCTGCGCTCCGAGCGCGAGGTTCGGCACCTCGAAGAGCGTCGAGGCCGTGTAGAAGCCGAAGACCGCGAGGGTGAGCCAGGCGATCAGCCCGCTCCCCGCGAGCTCCTGCGGCGGCGCCCAGAGCATCAGCGAGAAGAGCGCGATCGGGAGCGCCGAGGCGAGCACCCAGGGCTTGCGGCGCCCGAAGCGCGAGCGCGTGCGGTCCGAGAGGAAGCCCGCGAGCGGGTCCGCGACCGCAGCCCACACCTTGCACGCGAGCAGGATGTTTCCGATCGCGACCGAGGAGACCAGCAGCACGTCGGTGCCGAAGTTCATGAACAGCACGGTCATCAGCGTGAACAGGAAGCTCGTGCCGATGCCGGGCAGCGAGTAGGCCAGCACCGCGCTCCAGGCGAGCTGCCCCGATGCGGCGGCGGTCGCGTCCGCGGACGGCTCGGCCGCGACCCGAGGGATGCCCACGCGCGCTAGGTCCGCGGCCGGAACTGCACGAGCGCTACGTCCTCGACGCGCTCGAAGCAGGCCTCGACCGGCAGGCCCACGCGGAGCGCCTCGGCCTCGCAGTCGACGACGTTCGCCGTCATGCGCGGCCCCTCGTCGAGCTCGACCACCGCGATCGCGAGCGGTGTGCGGCTGCGCTGCGCCGGATCGTGGCCGACGCGGTCGAGCGTGAACGCGTGCACGCTTCCGCGACCGCTGACCGCCCGCCACTCCCAGTCGCGGCCGAGACAGCGCGGACAGTGGCTGCGCGGGTAGTAGAAGAAGCCGTCGCGCGGGCAGCGCTGCAGCACGAGCCGACCCTCGCGCGCGGCGTCGAAGAAGGGCTGCGTGGTCGGCGTCGGGCGCGGCAGCGGCCGGCCAGCGGCCGAGAAGCGCATCAGGCCCCCTCCAGGATCAGCGCGACCTGCTCCGCCATGAGGCCTCCCGTGCCGTTCACGTACGCGAGCTCCGCGCGCGGCAGCTGCCGCCCCAGCGCGCGCCCCTGGATCTGGCGCACGGCCTCGAGCGCGTGCGAGAGGCCGCCGGCCATGCCCGCCTGGCCCGCGCCGAGCTGGCCGCCGTGGGTGTTGAGCGGCCAGTCGCCGCCGTCCCAGCGCAGGTCGTGGTCGTCGACGAAGGCCGCGCCCTGCCCCTTCCTGCAGAAGCCCGCGTCCTCGATCGTGAGCAGCACCGTGATCGTGTAGCAGTCGTAGATCGAGGCGAGATCGATCGCCTCGCGCGACGCGCCCGCCATCCGGAAGGCGCGCTCGGCCGCCACGCGGATCGGCGTGTCGAGCAGATCGGGCATGTAGCTGACCGTCTTGTGCGTCAGGTGCTCGCCGAAGCCGGAGACGAGCACCGGCCGCCGCGGGCCGCGGCGCGCCGCGTCGGCGCGCTGCACCAGGCAGGCCCCGCCGCCGAAGCAGGGCATCACGATCTCGAGCAGGCGCAGCGGATCTGCGACCAGCTTCGAGGCGAGCACGTCCTCGATCGCGATCGGCCTGCCGCGGAAGATCGCGAGCGGATTGGCCTGCGCGTTGTAGCGCGCGTGGACCGCGATCTTCGCGAGCGTCTCGGGCTTCACGAGATGGGTCGCGAGGTAGCGGCTCGCGATCATCGCGAAGCCCGGCGTCGCCGCGACGAGCCCGCTCGGAATGTCGAACTGGCCCTGCGGAGAGCCCCAGGCGTCGCCGCCGAGATAGGCCGGCATCTGCATCTTGCCCGGCGCGCCGCCGCTCGAGGCCGGCAGCGGCGCGGGCACCGAGGGACACAGCACGAGCGCCGTCTCGCAGGCACCGACCTCGATCGCGGCCGCGGCGCGCCAGATCATGCCGCAGGCGGTGGCGCCGCCGAGGTCGACGACCTCGTTGAAGTTCGAGCGCAGGCCCAGGTACTCCGCGAGCGCCGAGGGCGCGAACATCGGCGACTCAGGCAGACCGCCGATCAGGATCCCGTCGACCTGGTCCCGCGTGAGCCCTGCATCGGCGAGCACCTCGGCCGCGAGCTGTGCGGCGGCCTCGAGCGCGAACATCGGCTGCTCCCAGACCCGCGCGGGCTTCCACTCGCTGATGCCCGTGATCGCGGCGGCGGTCTTCCCCATGCGCCCTCCTCGACGGCGGCCGAGAGCGCAGGCTATCACGCCGCCCTGCTGCGGCCGAAGCGCCGGCGCGCGCGTGATAGGATCGCCCGCCGTGCTGCGCCCCACTCCCCGCCCGGCGCCGTCGCCGGCGAGCCGGGTGTTCGCGCTCGCGGGGAGCCTGGTGTTCGCGCTCCCGGGGAGCCTGGTGTTCGCGCTCGCGGGGAGCCTCCGCGCGCAGCCGCCGCCTCCGGACATCGAGGAGATCCTCGTCTCCGGGGAGCGCCGCCGCGACACGACCCGGGACGAGCCGATCTCGGTCACCTCCTTCGACCAGTCCGAGCTCGACCGCTACGGCATCAGCGACCTCGCGTCGCTGCAGGCCTTCGTGCCGTCGCTGCACGTCGGGCGCTTCGGCAGCGTGCTGCTCGTGACGCTGCGCGGCCTCGGCCTCGAGAACATCACCGCGGGCGGCGTCGGCAGCGTCTGCCTGGAACAGGACGGAGTGCCGCTGTGTCGGGCCTCGGACACCGATGCGGTGGGCTGGCTCTACGACCTCGAGTCCCTCGACGTGCACCGCGGCCCGCAGGGCAGCGCGGGCGGTCGCAGCATGACGGGCGGCAAGATCGCGCTCACGAGCCGCCCGCCGCAGCCCGAGCTCGAGGTCGCGGGCGACGTCCAGTACGGCACGCGCCGCCAGGTGCTCTCGCGCGCGCTGCTGAACGTCCCGATCGCGCGCGAGAAGCTGATGTCCCGCTTCAGCGTCGTGCACGAGGACCGCGACGGCTACACGGAGAATCTCGTCACGGGGCGGCGCAAGGACTGGAGCGACGATGCGAGGAACCTCGCGCTGCGCGGCCAGCTGCGCTCGCTCCCGAGCCGGGATCTCGAGCTGCGGCTGATCGGCGGCTTCGCCGCGCAGGGCGGCGTCGGCTACGCGCTGACGCCGCTCAAGCGCGAGAGCCTCGTGATCGGGGACTGCCCCGACGACGACGCGCGCCCGCCGCGGCCCTCGATCTGTCCGGCCCGGAATCTCCCGCCCGACGGCCAGGTGCTCTTCAGCAGCGATCCGCGGCGCAGCGCCGTGAACGACGTCGGGGCCCGCGACAACCACCAGGCCTTCGTGAACGGCGTCGCGGACTTCTCGCCGCCCGCACTGCCGCTGCTGGGCCCCACGCGGCTGTCGCTGCTCGCGGGCTGGCGCGAGAGCGTCTTCGAGGAGACGCGGGACTACGACGGCTTCAATGCGAACCTCTCCAAGCAGTACGAGAAGGCGAACTCGACGCAGCGCGTGCTCGAGGCGTCGCTCGCGAGCGACACGGGCGATCCGCTCGAATGGAAGCTCGGCTTCTTCTACTTCGCCGAGCGCATCCGGATCGATCTCTTCTCGCAGCAGGGAGTCACCGGGCTGCAGATACCCTTCAACGTCGTCTCCGCGCTGACCGAGATCCGCAGCGAGGAGCTCGCCGGATACGCCGATCTCAGGCTCCCGCTCGGCTCGGGCGCCTTCGCGCTCGTCGGCGTGCGGCGCACGCGCTCCGAGCGGGATGCCCTCGAGGCCCGCGGCACGAGCGTGTCGCCGCTGCTGCCCGCGCGGCCGCTGCTGCGCACGCCGCGCGACGCGGTCTGGCACGCCTGGACCCCGCGCATCGGCATGGAGCTCGACCTCGAGCCGCATTCGATCCTCGCGGCGAGCCTGACCTTTGGCTTCAAGACGGGCGGCTTCGCGCTCGGCCTCGGCGGCAACAGCTCCGGCCAGATCTTCGAGCCCGAGAAGCTCTGGACCTTCGAGCTGCTCTCCAAGAACGAGTGGTTCGACGACCGGCTCGCGCTCGACCTGGGCTTCTTCTGGACCGACTACGACCGCTACCAGTCCTGCTTCAATCAGGCCTCGACCTTCAGCTGCTACGTCGGAGAGGCCACGAGCTACGGCGTCGAGCTCGAGCTGCGCGCCGAGCCCTTCCCCGACCTCGAGATCGACGCGAACTTCGACTACCTGCACGCCCGCATCGACGACCTCTTCACGCCCGACTCGACCCGCGGCATCTCCGATCCGCGCTTCGGCGACTTCTTCCAGCTCTACGAGGGACGCCTGCCGCGCTCCCCCGACTTCTCCGCGGCCGCGGGCATCCAGTACGGCATCGACCTCGGCCGCTACGGCACGCTCACGCCGCGCGTCCAGGCCGCCTACCGCAGCCGGACCTACTACGAGGTGTTCAACTACGGCGACTACGGGCAGCCGAAATACGTCGAGATCGATGCGCGTCTGGGCTGGAGCGATCTCGGCGACCGCTTCCTGATCGAGGGCTTCGTCGACAACATCGGCGACGTCGACGTGATCTCGAACGTCTTCATCGGCGGGATCTTCTCGGACTCGCCGGTCTTCGCTGCCTATCTCCCTCCGCGCACGACCGGCGTGAGGTTCGGCTGGAAGTTCTGAGCCTCAGGCCGGACGCGCGAGGCGTCCGGGCCTGCGCGCGAGCAGCTCCGGCGTGCTCGCTCCGTTCTCGCGGATCGGCGTGCCGTTCACGAGCACGTGCGTGACGCCCTCCGGCCGATCGGCCGTCAGCCGCTCGGCATCGGCCGGGAAGTCGCGCACGCGGCGCACGGGACCCGGCGCGACGCGCGCCGGATCGAAGACCGCGACGTCGGCGAAGGCCCCCTCGCGCAGGTAGCCGCGCCCGGCGAGGCCCAGGATGTCCGCGATCTCGCCCGAGAGCTTGCGCACCGCGCGCTCGAGCGACAGCACACCGCGCTCGCGCACCCAAGATCCGAGCAGGTCCGTCGGCAGGCAGGCGTCGCAGAGCTGGCCCACGTGGGCGCCTGCGTCCGAGAGCCCGAGCACGACGTGTTCGCGCGTCAGCAGGAAGGCCACGCCCTCGGCGTCGTCGTTCGCGAGGAAGCAGCGGAAGCGCGTGCGCAGGTCTTCGGCCAGCGCGAGCTCGCAGATCAGGTCGAGCGGCGAGATTCCGCGCTCGCGCGCGATCGCGTCGATGCGGCGACCCACGAGCTCCGGGAACTTCTGCGTCTCGGCGACCTCGTAGGTGTTCCAGCGCGGTCGCATCGTCTGGAGCTCGAGGTCCTCGAGCGCGCGCCGGCGCCAGTCGGAGTCCGCATAGCAGGCGATGCGCTGCTGGCGGGAGCCGGCCATGAGCGGCTTGAAGAGGCTGCCTACGTTCAAGGTGAAGGGATCCTCGAGCGTGATCTGGAACGAGAGCGGCCGCGGCGAGACCTGCGGCCAGACGTCGGCGCCCGCGGCGGTGCCCCGGTCGTTCAGCGCGACGAGCGGGAGGTGCCCGTTGCCCGGGAAGGTCAGGAGTGCGCCGTAGGTGAAGGGGCGCCCGACCCTCGGCTGGATCTCGTAGAGGTCCGGGATCGACACCCGCTCGCCGGGCGCGACGTGCACGATGCCGCGGCCCGCGCGGCCCACCACCGCTGCGAGCGCCTCGAACTCCCGGCGCTCGGCGAAGCGGCTCGGCACCGGCTTGCCGCCGACGCCCTGGTGGGTCGGCGCGAAGCTCGTCGCGAAGCCCGCTGCGCCCGCGGCGAGGCCCTCCGCGAGCACTTGAGCCATCTGCTCGACCTCGGCCTCGCTCGCGGCGCGCTCGTAGGCGGCGTCGCCCATAGCAAACAGGCGCAGCGCGGTGTGGCCGAGATAGGCGCCGAAGTTCAGCAGCGTGCCGCGGCGGCGCACCGACTCGAGGTACTCCGGGAAGCTCTCGAAGTCCCAGGGGATGCCTGCCGAGAGCGTGTCGACGTTCATGTCCTCGACGTTCTGCAGCGTGCGCGCAATCGTGTCGCGGTGCTCCGGCCGCGTGGGTGCGAGCGAGAAGCCGCAGTTGCCGGCGATCACGCTCGTGACGCCGTGGAAGCACGAGGGCGAGAGCGCGGGGTCCCAGAACACCTGCGCGTCGTAGTGCGTGTGCAGGTCGAGGAAGCCGGGCGCGACGATCTGCCCGCTCGCGTCGAGCGTGCGTCGCGCGGAGAGCCCGCTGCCGATCGCCTCGATGCGATCGCCGCGGATCGCGACGTCGGCCCTGCGTCCCGGCGCTCCGCTGCCATCGACCACGATGCCGCCGCGGATCACGATGTCGCTGCTCATGCGCTCTTCCTCCGCTGGGTTCAGGCTCTGGCCGGATTCTCCCAGAAAGGCCGGCTCGACTCCACACAGCGCGCGGCGAAGATGCGCGCTCCGAGTGCGCGGGTCTCCGGCGAGAGCACCTCGATCGAGACGACTCCGTCGAAGCCGCGGCGCAGGAGCGTGGCCGCGAAGCGCGAGAGCTCGAGGCAGCCCTCGCCCGGGAAGCGCCGGCTGCTCTCGGATTCGGCCAGCAGCCGATCCGGTGGAACCCGGATCGAGTCGGTGAACTGGACGTAGGCGATGCGCTCGAGCGGCGCCGCCTCGAGCTCGGGCCAGCCGTCGGGGCCGTGGAAGAAGTGCCAGCAGTCGAGCAGCACGCCGGCGTTGCGGCGCCCGCAGCGGCGCACGAGCTCGTCCGCAGCGGCGAGATCGTTCACGGTCGCCCAGGGGAAGAACTCGAAGGCGAGCCCGGCGCCGCCCTTGGCGAGCAGGTCGCAGCTGCGCCCGAAGAGGTCGATCAGCGGCTCGCCGACCGGCGCGCGGCTCGCGGCCGCGAGCAGCCACTCGGCGCCGAGCTCGCCCGCCCACTCCGAGAGGCGCTGCGCGGTGCGCAGCGTCCCCTCGGCGCGCTCGGGATCGCACTCGAGGAAGAGCAGCTCGAAGCAGCGCAGCCCGCGCTGCGAGAGCTCGCGCGCGAGCGAGGCGACGCTGCCGCCCTCCGCGAGATGGCGGCGGATGCACGAGGGGTCGAGCGCGACGCGCTCGACCCCGGTCGCAGCCGCCGCATCGAGCACCTCGGCCAGCGGCGGTGCTCCATCGTAGCGGGGAGCGAGGTTCAGCAGATTGAGGCACAGGCTCGGCACGCAGCACACAGCTTAGGCGGCGCCGGAGCGCCGCGCAGCGCGTGATAGGATCGCGCGCGATGCGGCTCGAATGGCTCGCAGTCGCGCTCTGCCGCGCGCTGGTCGTCGCCTGCGCCGCGGGCCCTGCCGCGGCCGAGCCGGCCCCGCAGCTTCCGATCGAGGCCTTCTTCCGCGAGCCGCTGATGCGCGGCGCCGCGCTCTCCCCGAACGGCCGCTACCTGGCGTCGATCGCGTCCAGCGACCGGACCCAGTACCTCGTGATCTGGGATCTCGAGACGAACCAGAAGAAGCCGGTCAAGCGCTTCTCGAAGGACGAGAGCTGGCGCGGGCAGCGGGCGGAGCAGCTGGCCTACTGGGTCGGCTGGGCGAGCGACGCGCGGGTGCTCTTCGCGCTGCAATACCGGATCGTCCACATGGCCGAGACGGTCGTCGGGTTCCACGTGTATGGCGTGGACCGCGACGGAGGCAACGAGAGGCGCCTCCTGGATGGCCTTCCGGACTTCCAGGCGCCGCGCCGCATGGACGCGGACCCCGATCACTTCCTGATCCAGCAGGACGGCGGGCTGTATCGCGTCCACGTGAGGACCGGGGAGTCGCGCCTCTACCACGCCGAACGCACGGGCGTCGACTGGTGGATCCGCGACCCGCGGGACCGCGTGCGACTCGGCATCGGCTACAGCGGCCTGCGCTACTCGATCCAGCTCGTGACGCCCGCGAAGAGCCTCGAGCCGCTGCGCGAGGGCCAGCTCTACTTCGAGCCCGCCTTCGTTCCGCTGGGCTTCGGCCCCGACGACGACACCCTCTACGTCGCGTCGGACCACGAGTCCGAGACCCTCGCGCTCTACGCCTTCGATCTCCCGTCCCGGAGCTTCCGCGAGAAGCTCTTCGGACATCCCGAGTTCGACGTCGCCGAGGACCTCGTGTTCTCGCTGCGGCGGAACGCGCTGCTGGCCGTCCCCTACTACGAGGACTCCCTGCGCTTCCACTTCTTCGACGCCGACTTCGAGCACCACATGAAGCTGCTCGAGCGCGCGCTGCCCGGACGCTCGATCAGCCTCGCGGACTGGGACCGCGACGAGAGCCGCTGGATCCTGCGCGCCTCCGGCGACGTGGAGCCACCGGCGACCTACCTCTACGTCCCAGCGAAGAAGCAGCTGCAGAAGCTCTTCGACGAACATCCCGAGCTCCCATCCGAGCGGCTCTCGCCGACCCGCGCGCTCTCGATCCGCGCGCGGGACGGACTCGCGCTGCGCAGCTACCTCAGCGTCCCGCGAGGCATGGCCGAGAATCGGCTGCCGCTCGTCGTGCTCCCCCACGGCGGTCCACACTCGCGCGATCGGATCGAGTGGGATCCCGAGCTGCAGTTCCTCGCGAGTCGTGGCTATGCGGTGCTGCGCGTGAACTTCCGCGGCTCGCGCGGCTTCGGGAGGAAGCTCCTGACGGCCGGCTACAAGCAGTGGGGGGGCGCGATGCAGGACGACCTCAGCGACGCCGCGCGCTGGCTCGTGGAGCAGCGCATCGCCGATCCGGATCGCATCGCGATCTACGGGAGCAGCTATGGCGGCTACGCGGCGCTGATGGGGCTGATTCGCGAGCCCGCGCTGTTCCGCTGCGCGGTTTCCTTCGCGGGCGTCACGGATCTGCAGGACCAGCTCCAGCAGGAATCGCGCTACCGAACCTGGGCCGACCTGAATCTCCACCTCGTCGGGGACCGGGTCTCCGACGGCCCGCTGCTGCGCAGCCGATCTCCCGCCGCGAACGCCGGCCGCATCCAGGCGCCGGTCCTGATCGCCCACGGCGAGAAGGATGGGATCGTGCACCCGCGCCAGGCGCGCTCGATGACCCGGGCGCTCGCGGCTGCGGGCAAGCCCTACGAGGAGCTGACGCTCCCCGACGAAGGCCACGCGCTCCACTCTGCCGAGAGCCGCCTGCGCTTCTACCGCGCGCTCGAGGCCTTCCTCGCGCGGCACATGCAGCCGCGCAGCGCGCCCACTGCCGCTCCGGCCCGGCCTCCCGCGTCCTGAGCGTGCCGGCGCGGATCGCTGCACTGCTGCTCGCCGCGGGCGCGTCGAGGCGCATGCGCGGTGGGAACAAGCTCCTGTGCGAGCTCGCGGGCGTGCCGATCGTCGCGCGCGCGGCCCGCGCGCTGCTCGCGAGTGGCGTGCGCCCGGTCCTGGCCGTGACCGGTCACGACGCGGAGCGCGTGCGCGCCGCGCTCGCCGATCTCGATCTCGAGTTCGTGCACAACGCCGGTTGGGCCGAGGGCATGGCGAGCTCGCTGCGCGCGGGCGTCGCGGCGCTGCCGGCCGGGATCGACGGCGTTCTCGTCGCGCTCGGCGACATGCCGGCGCTGCGCCCCGCGCTCCTGCGCGCGCTCGTCGCGGCCTTCGATCCGGCCGCCGGCCGCTCGATCTGCGTTCCCGAGCGCAAGGGGCGCCGCGGACATCCCGTGCTCTTCGGAGCGGAGCATTTCGCAGAGCTCGCTGCGCTCGCGGGGGACGTCGGCGCGCGCGCTCTCTTCGAGCGGCACGCGGCCAGCGTCCACGCGCTCGCGGTCGACGACCCGGGCATCCTGCTCGACGTCGACACGCCCGAGGCGCTCGCGCGCCTGCGCGACGAGACGGATCCCGCGTGATCCGGCACGCGATCGCGGCGCTCGCGGTCCTCGGCGCGGGTCTCGCGCTGGCCGAGCTCGCCGTGCGCGGCGCGCAGCTCTTCCCCGAGGCGCGCGAGCGCTTCGCCGCGTCGCTGCGGCCCGGGAACTCCGCGTTCGCGCCGGAGGCCTCGCCGAGCCTCGCGATGCTGCACCCCTACCAGGGCTGGAGCCTGCGACCCGATGCGCCGCTCGAGCTCGCCTACTACGAATACCTGCGCGCGGCCCTGCCGCGCGCGCCCGATCCCGCCGACCACCAGCGCAACGTCTTCGGCTTCCGCTCGCGCATCCGCGACTACCGCGAGGTCCCGGACTCGGACTTCGCGGTCGGCATCTTCGGCGGCTCCGTCGCCTCGAACCTCGCCTGCATCGCGGGCCGGGATCTCGCGGAGCGCCTCGCCGCGCTGCGACCCGAGCTCGCCGGCAGGGTCCAGGTCCTGAACTTCTCGGAGGGCGGCTTCAAGCAGCCCCAGCCGCTCGCGGTGCTCGCGCAGATGCAGCTGCTCGGGGTACCGCTCGACGCCGTGATCGAGCTCGACGGCTTCAACGAGGTCGTGTTCGGCGGCACCAACGCGAAGAGCGGCGTGCATCCGCTCTTCCCATCCCTCTTCCACACCCAGACGCTGCTCGAGCTCACGCGCAGCGAGATCTCGGGGGAGCTCGTCGCGGCGCTGGCCGAGATCGCGCGGGCGCGCCGGCGCGCCGCCGCGCGCGGCGAGCGCTGGCGCGAGTCGCCGCTCCGCGCGAGCGCACTGCTCCAGGCGGCCCTCGGCGCGCGCTCGCTGCGCGACGACCGCCGCGCGAGCGAGCTCGAAGCCGCGCTGCAGTCGCAGCCGCCCGCGCGCGGCGACGCGCTTCTCGCCGCGCTCCCGGATGCGTGCCTCGCGTCGCGCGAGGAAGGCGCCTGCGCGGAGCAGATCGCGGCGCTCTGGCTGCGCGCGTCGCTCGCGATGCGGCGCCTCGCGCTCGGCGCGGGCGCCGTCTACGTGCACGCACTGCAGCCGAGTCAGTACCTCGAGGGCAGCAAGCGGCTCACGCCGCGCGAACGCGAGCGCGCATACCGCCCCGAGGCGGAGTGGCCGCGGCTCGCGCGCGGCGGCTACCCGCTGCTCCAGCGCGCGGGGGAGTCGCTGCGCCGGCAGGGCGTCGCGTTCGAGGACCTGACCGGCATCTTCCGCGAGGTGAGCGACACGCTCTACGTCGACGACTGCTGCCACCTGAACCGCCGGGGCAATCGCATCCTCGCGCTGCGCCTCGCGGAGCTCGTCGCGGCCGAGCTCGGCGGCGCGGCGCGCGGCGCAGCGGACGCGCGCGCATCCGCGGAGCCCGCCGGGCTCGGCCCCTGAGCTCGGAGCGATCGGGCCTGGCGCCGCAGCGCAGCGGCGGCGGGTTCTCGAGCGCCTCGCAGCGCCCGGCGGGCGCGCGCCGGGACCTCCAGCAGCGCCCGGGCCACCACCCGGGGAGCCCGTCCCCGCGCGCTTGCGGGCGGAGCTTCCGCCGCAGCGGGTTTTCTTGTGAGCCGCGGCCATCGCAGGCATACTGCCGCTCCGCTCTGATCGGTCGGGGCGTGGCGCAGCCTGGTAGCGCGCCTCGTTCGGGACGAGGAGGTCGCTGGTTCGAATCCAGTCGCCCCGACCATCTCCCCTCCCCACTCTTCTGTTGCCGGTCTCGCGCGCGGCCCGAAGCGCAGCGCGGATCGGCACCTCGGCCGCACCTCCCGCCTGCGAGCGCGCGCAGCCGCAGCGGAAACACGAGCCGTTGCCGGCGGCAGCTTCCGCCCGAAAATCCCGCTGCGAGCGAGAGCTTCTCGTTGACATCGATTCGCGCAACCTGTCACGATGGCTCAGCGTCGCCGGGACGCGATGGGGCGAGGGATCGGTGCGTGCCTGTGCTCACGGCAGCGCTCACCAGCGGAGCTGAACACGATGATCGAGAACAAACTCACGCGAGGGGAAGTCGCGTGGGAGCTGGTGGCCCTCTTCGACGAGCTGCGCATCGAGGAGATCAACGAGCTTCTGGCCAAGAACGTGCCGATGGAGACGCTCGAGTTCTTCTCGAGCTATTCCGAGCACTTTGCGGAGACGAACGAGGTCGTGGGCGGCCTCCGCAAGCGCATTCCGAACCTGCTCCTCGTGGGCTACCTGCAGCGCCTGCTCGAAGAGCGCCTGCTCGACGACGAAGAGCCCCTCGACTAACAGAGAGACGGGATTGAGGGAGATTCGGAGCGAAGCGGCGCCCGCGCCGGTGGGTCCCTACTCCCAGGCCGTGGCGCACGGCGGCCTGGTCTTCGCCTCGGGTCAGATCCCGCTCGATCCCGCGACCGGTGCGCTGGTGGCGGGCGAGATCGAGACCCAGACCGAGCGCGCGATCGAGAACCTGCGCGCGGTGCTCGAGTCCGCGGGCTCGTCGCTCGCGCTGGTGCTGCGCACGACGGTCTACGTGGTCGACCTCGCGCACTTCCCGCGCGTGAACGCCGTCTACGCGAGGCACTTCCGCGGGAAGCCCATGCCCGCGCGCGCGACCGTCCAGGTCGCGGCGCTGCCGCTCGGGGCCGCGATCGAGATCGACGCGATCGCGGCGACCGGGCAGCGCTAGGGGAGACCCGGACTCCGCCGCTAGCCCCGCGGGATCAGGCACGACGCGACCGCCTCGAGGAGAGGCCGCCCCCGCTCGCGCGGCGCTCTCGACACCGATCCGCGTTGCAGCGCCCAGACCCCCTCGGTACGCTGCAGCCGGCCGACGCCCCCGACCCGGGGCGTCGTTGCGTTTCTGGGAAGACCCGCGATGAGCAACCGGATTCCGATGACGAAGACCGGATACGACAAGCTCAAGGAAGAGCTGCGCCGACTCAAGAGCGAGGAGCGGCCGCGCATCGTGAAGGAGATCGAAGTCGCGCGCGCGCACGGGGACATCTCGGAGAACGCCGAGTTCCACGCGGCCAAGGAACGCCAGAGCCACATCGAAGGCCGCATCGTCACGGTCGAAGACCGGCTGGCCCGCGCGCAGGTGATCGACCCCACGGGGCAGGGCGTCGACGCTGTTCGCTTCGGCCACAGCGTCCGGCTCGTCGACATCGAGACCGACGAGCGCGTCAGCTACACGATCCTCGGCGAGGAGGAGGCCGACGTCGCAAAGGGCTGCATCTCGGTCGTGTCGCCGGTCGCGCGCGCGCTGCTCGGCAAGAGCGTCGGCGACTGCGTGACGGTGCTGATTCCGAAGGGCACGCGCCAGTTCGAGATCCTCGAGATCAGCGTCGAAATCGCGATCGAGTCGGAGTAGCCTGAAGCGCCGGACGCCGCGGGCCCGCGCCGCAGCCGGAGCTCCCCGCCCCCTGCCACGTTCGCGCCGCGAGGCGAGAGGAACCGCCGACTCGAGGCCGCCAAGCTTGCGATCGCTCCAGCTCAAGTTCAGCGCGCTGCTCGCCTCGCTCCTGCTCGCGGGTTTCGTGGGCCTCGCGCTGATCGCGACCCGCCACGAGCGCTCCGCGCTCGAGGTCGAGATCGGCAAGCGCGCGCGCGCACTCGCCGACAATCTCGCGGGCGCTGCCAAGGAGCCGCTGCTCGGTGTCGAGCAGCGCGAGTTCGATGCCGAGCTCGTGCTCGAGCGCATCGTCGCGGAGGCCGGCGACGGCGAGGGCGTCGTCGCGGCGCGCATCCTCGGGCGCTCGCAGGAGGTGGTCGCCTCCCTGCACCCCGAGGAGCAGGGCCAGCCCGGACCCGCCCAACCCGAGGGCGCCGCGGCTCGCGCGTCCGGCCGCGCGCGGATCCTGCGCGCCGACGCTCCGATCGTCTACAGCGGCGTGCCGATCGGCACGGCGCAGATCGAGCTCGACCTGCGGGTGCTCGTCGACCCCGTGGTCGAGAGCAACACCCTCACGCTCGGCCTGGCGGCCGCCGTCGTGGCGGCTCTCGGCCTGGCCGCGGGCTTCGGCTTCACGGCCTTTCTCGTGGGTCCGCTGCGGCGCCTGCGCGCGGGCGTCGAGGCGCTCTCGCGCGGTGACCTCGAGATGCGCGTGCCCCCCACCTCCCGCGACGAGGTCGGCGAGCTCACGCGCGCCTTCAACCAGATGGGCGACTCGCTGCTGCAGAAGCAGCGCATCCAGAATGCCTTCGGGCGTTATGTCAACGACTACGTGCTGAACCGGCTGCTCGAGGGTCCCGAGGACGACCCGACGGCCGGCATGGAGCGCGAGATCACGATCCTCTTCGCCGACATCCGCCGCTTCACACGCCTCTCGGAGGGCATGAAGGCGAACGACGTCGTGCGGCTCCTGAACGAGATCTTCCAGCTCGTCTCCGACGCGATCCTCGAGCGCGGCGGCACGATCGACAAGTTCATCGGAGACTCGGTGATGGCCTACTTCGGTGCGCCGGTCTCCCAGACTGACCACCCCTGGCGCGCGGTCGAGGCCGCGCGCGACATCACCCGCGTGATGCAGGAGCGCAACCGGCGCGCGCGCGCGGGGAAGCCCGACGCCGTCCCGGTCGAGATCGGGATCGGCATCCACACCGGTGTCGTGGTCGTCGGCAACATCGGCTCGGACCGGCGCACGGACTTCACCGCGATCGGGGACGCGGTGAACGTCGCGCACCGGCTCGAGAAGCTCGCGTTGCCCGGCCAGACGCTGGTCTCGGAGGCGGTGCAGCGCCGTGTGCGCACCGGGGTGCGGCTGCGCTTCGAGGGAGAGCGGCAGCTCTCGGGCCGCGAGGAGCCCGTCCACGTCTACTCGGTGCAGCCCGAGGGCAGTGAAGGGGGCGAGCGCCGGCCGGACGCCGGATGAAGCGCGGCCTCGCGTGCGCGCTCGTCCTGCTCGCGTCGACTGCGTGCCGCTCCCCGCTGCAGGCCGGAGAGAGCCTGTATCGCAACGGGGATCCGCTGGCTGCGCTCGAGACCTGGCGGCAGGTGCCCCCCGGCCACCGCGAGTATGCGAGCGTCCAGCAGCGCATCGGCGTCGCGCGCGAGGAGTTCGATCGCCTCGTCACCCGCTACAAGCGGCGCGCGCGCTACTACGAGGAGCGCGGCCAGCTCGGCGAATCCATCCTGAACTATCGCCTCGGCCTGCGGCTCGAGCCCGACGATGCCCAGACCCTCGACCACGTACAGCTGCTCGCGCGGCGCCTCGCCGAGGAGAAGCGCCTCCAGCTGCGGCGTTTTCGCGACAGCGTGGAGCGCGGCGAGCTGTCCGCCGCGCAGCTGCAGCTCTCCGCGCTGCGCGAGCTCGATCCCTTCGATCCAGAGCTCGAGCGCGAGCAGCGCGAGCTGCGCTTCGCGCTGCAGGCGGAGATCCGCGAGCGCCTCGAGCGCGGTCGCGGGAGCCTCGCCGCGGGCGATCCCAGGGGCGCCGAGCGCTCGTTCCGCGAGGCGCTCGCGCTCGACCCCGAGAACGACGATGCGCGCGGCCTGCTCTCCTACGTGGCGCAGCTGCTCGGCGACCCGGCGGGCCCGGGCGCGCTCCCGCTGCCGCTCTCGGGCGACCTCTCGGGATACGCGCGCATCCGCGCCGAGGGCCAGTTCCAGAACGCGCTGCGCGCCGAGCAGGCGGGCCGCCACTATGCGGCGATCCGGCACCTGCTGCGCGCGCTGCAGATGGATCCGGGCCACGCCGCGGCGCGCGAGCGACTCGCGCAGCTGCGCGTGAGGCTCACGCCGGACGTGGATGCGCTGCTGCGCGCGGGACGCGATGCCTTCCGGAACGAGGACCTCGAGACTGCCCTCGAGCAGTGGCGACGCGCGCTCCTGATCGACCCCCAGAATGCGCGCGCCTCGGCGTACATCTCGCGCGCCGAGCGCCAGCTCGCGAACCTCGAGCGCCTGCGCTCCGAACCGCTCGAGGTGGACTAGCGTGCGAGGCATCGGGCGAGCCGCACGCGTCGCGTGCGCGTGTGCGCTGGGTCTCGCGGGCTGTGCGAGCCCGGGCGGGCTCGCGCTGCCCGAGCCGCCGCAGCAGCAGCTCCGCGCGCTCCTCGCGCGGCGCGCCGAAGCGGCGCCGCCGCTCGAGGCGCTGCCGACCGCCGACCTGCCTCCGCCGGAGCCGCTCGCCGCGGCGAGCGGGGAGATCCAGAGCATCCCGCTGCGCTGGGAGCCGCTGCTCGTGCCCGCGGTGGCCGGCTATCTCGTGGAGCGGAGCTTCGAGCCCGAGGGCCCCTTCGAGCGCGTGGCGGTCCTGCCCGGGCGCGAGCGCAGCCGCTTCGTGGATGGAAGGGGCAGCGCGCCCGACCCGGGGACCGCGTCGCTCCCGGACGGCGTCACGGCCTTCTACCGCGTCAGCGCCTACACGGCGGCGGGCCGACTCTCGGCGCCCACGGAGGTCGCGCAGGCCACGACCGCCGGACTGCCGGCGCCGCCCGTCGAGCTGCGCGCGGTCTCGCAGCAGCCGCGCGCGGTCCCGCTGAGCTGGGAGGCGAGCCCGGATCCCCACGTCACCGGCTACGCGGTCTACCGCAGCCCCACGGCCGCGGGGCCCTTCGAGCTGCTCGCACGCGTCTCCGGACGACACCGTTCGGAGTACGTCGATCGCGATCTCGGCGATCTTCGCGTCTTCTACTACCAGGTGGCGGCGCGCCGGGCCTCCGGGAGCGAGGGCACAGCCTCCGCTCCGGTTCGCGCGGTGACCAAGCCGGAGCCGCTGCCGCCGATCGGACTCGCGCTCGCGGAGCAGAGGCTCGGAGCGAACACGCTGCGCTGGGAGCCGAATCTGGAGGTGGACGTCGTCGAGTATCGGCTGCTGCGATGGAGCGACGGCGAGCGCCGCCCCCGCGTGATCGCGTCGGTCGGCGGTCGCAGCACGCGCGGCGTCGACGCCTCGCTCGCCGCCGACGAGCACGCGGTCTACGCGGTCAGCGCGCTGGATGCGAGCGGCCTCGAGAGCGCGCCCTCGGAGCCGCTCGAGGTTGCGGCCGCGGGCTACGAGCTCGCGGCGGTGGGCGGGCCCGAAGGCATCCATCTGCGCTGGAACCCGCGCGGCGCGGAGGGCTTCCGCGGGGCCCAGGTGTTGCGCATGGGCCCCTTCGGAATGCGGCTGCTCGGGACCAGCGGCGACGGCCAGTACCTGGACGCCACGGCGCGACCCGGAGGTCGCTACCGCTACCAGGTGATCCTGCTGCGCGAGGACGGCAGCCGCGCGCCCGGATCGACCCCGCTCGAGGTCCGGATGCCGGATGGGCCCGTGGCGGCGTTCTCGCCGCGGTAGTCCGATCGGACCGGCGCGCGCGTTGCGCCCCGGGAGAGTCCCCGTACACTTCCGCGATCCGATTCCCCGGTAGCTCAGTCGGCAGAGCAAGCGGCTGTTAACCGCTGGGTCGCAGGTTCAAGTCCTGCCCGGGGAGCCACCCGCCCGAGCCCAGAACCGCGCGACGGCCCGAGCATGCCGCTGTCGGACGCGACCCCGCGGAGCGGTCTGCCCACCCGCGCTCCCCGCGCGCGCGACGCGCCGGAGCCGGGCCGCGAGCGGTCGAGCGGCGCCGCCGCGCGGCATCCCGGTCCAGGAACTAACGCGGACCCGAGCTCTGCCACGCGCGGCGGCCCGGACCGCGCCCGGGCGCCGCGCGAAGCTGCGCGTGTGGCGGGTCGCTTCGGGTAGACTGCCCCCTCTCCGGAGAGCGCCCCATGCCGGTGCCCACCCAGCCCGCCGCAGCGGCGCACGCCTCCTTCCTCGCGCGGGTGATCGACGTCTTCCTGAAGGGAAACGCCGCCGCTCTGCTCGCGCTGGCATTCCTCGCGGCTGGCGTCGCGGCCCTGCTGCTGACGCCGCGCGAGGAGGAGCCGCAGATCGTCGTGCCGATGGCCGACGTGCACGTGAGCGCGCCGGGCCTGACCGTGGAGGAGATCGAGCGCCAGGTCGCCACCCGGCTCGAGAAGCTGCTCGCGCAGATCGACGGCGTCGAGGACGTGTACTCGATGTCGCTCCCCGGCCGCGCCGTGCTGACGGCTCGCTTCTACGTCGGAGAGGATCGCGAGGACAGCCTCGTCAAGATCTACAACAAGGTCTTCTCCAACGTCGACCGCGTGCCCGCCTCCGTCGACGGCTGGGTGGTGAAGCCGATCGAGATCGACGACGTGCCGATCGTGGTCGCGACGCTGTGGAGCGAGCGCCCGCTCGAGATCGACGACTTCGCGCTGCGGCGCATCGCGGAGGAGATCGAGATCGAGCTGCAGGCCGTGCCGGGCACCAACCGGACGGAGCTGGTCGGCGGCCGGCCGCGCGCGCTGCGCGTCGAGCTGCGGCCGGAGGCCCTCGCGGCGCGGCGGACCTCCGCGCTCGAGGTGGCCTCCGCCCTCGGCATCTCGAACGTGCGCCGCTCCGCGGGCGCCTTCGACCGCGGGGATCGCAACTTCCTGGTCGAGACGGACGGCTTCGTCCGCGACGTCGCTGCGCTCGGAGACCTCGTCGTGAACGTCGTGGACGCTGCCCCGGTGTTCCTCGAGGACGTCGCGACCCTCTCGGACGGCCCCGACGAGCGCAGCTCCTACACCTGGCTCGGCAGCGGCGGCGCGGAGGGAGTGGCGCCCGGATCCTGGCTGCCGGCCGTCCACGTCTCCGTCGCCAAACAGAAGGGGACCAACGCGGTCGCCGTGGCCGCGCGGATCGAGCGGCGGCTCGAAGAGCTCTCCCACACGCATCTGCCGGAGGGCGTCCACGTCCGGGTCACGCGCAACCAGGGCGAGACCGCGAACGACAAGGTCAACGAGCTGCTCGAGTCGCTCGCGGTCGCGGTGCTGATCGTGATCGCGCTGATCGCATGGTCGCTCGGCTGGCGCGAGGCGCTGGTGGTGACGGTCGCGGTGCCGGTCACCTTCGGTCTCACGCTGCTCTTCAACTACAGCGCCGGCTACACGATCAACCGCGTCACCCTGTTCGCATTGATCCTCTCGCTCGGTCTGGTCGTGGACGACCCGATCGTCGACGTCGAGAACATCTACCGGCACCTGCGCCTGCGACGCGAGCCGCCGCTCGAGGCGGTGCGCCGCGCCGTGAACGAAGTGCGCCCGCCGATCCTCTACGCCACGCTCGCGGTGATCCTCTCCTTCCTGCCGATGCTCTTCATCACCGGCATGATGGGCCCCTACATGCGGCCGATGGCGCTCAACGTGCCGCTCGCGATGGCGATGTCGATGCTGGTCGCGTTCACGGTCACGCCGTGGCTCGCGTACGTGGCGCTGCGCCGCCACGCGCTCCGCGGCGAGGCAGGCGACGACGAGGCAGGCGGGTCTGCCTTCGAGGGGCTCTACGCGGCAGCGCTGCGGCCCTTCCTCGCGGAGCGCCGGCGGAGCTGGATGCTGCTCGCGGCCGTGCTGCTGCTGCTCGTGGCGTCGTTCGCGCTCGCGGCACTGCGCTGGGTGCCGCTCAAGATGCTGCCCTTCGACAACAAGAACGAGCTGCAGGTGATCGTGGACATGCCCGAGGGCACGACGCTCGAGCGCTGCGACGCCGTGCTGCGGCGTCTCGGCGACGAGGTCGTGCGCCAGCCGGAGGTGCGCGACGTCTCGCTCTTTGCGGGCGTGGCGAGTCCGATGGATTTCAACGGCATGGTCCGACACTACTTCCTGCGCTCCGGTCCCGCGCTGGGCGAGCTGCGCGTGAATCTGCTGCCGAAGCGCGAGCGCGAGATGCAGTCGCACGAGATCGCGCTGCGCCTGCGCCCGGCGCTCGAGACGCTCGCGGCCGAGGCGGGCGCGCGGATCGCCGTGGTGGAGCTGCCGCCCGGTCCGCCGGTCCTCTCGACGCTCGTGGCCGAGCTCTACGCCGAGCCCGGCATTCCCTACGCGCGGCTGCGCGACGGCGCGCGCGCGCTCGAGCAGCGCTTGCGGCGCGAGCCGGGCGTGTCGGACGTCGACTCGAGCGTCGAGGCCGAGCAGGAGCGCATCGTCTTCGTACCGGATCAGGAGAAGGCGGCGCTCGCCGGCGTCTCGCGCGAGGACGTGGCGCGCACGCTCGCGCTCGCGCTCGACGGCTCCGTGGCCGGACAGCTCCACGCGCCGGACGAGGTCAACCCGTTGCCGATCCGCCTGCGCGTCGCCCGCAGCGAGCGCTCCAGCCTCGAGGACCTGCGCGCTCTGGTCGTGAAGGGGCGCCCGGGCATCGCGAAGCGGCGCGAGGCCGGCGGTCTGGTGGACGCGCCCGTGCCGCTCGTGCCCCTCGCCGAGCTCGCGCGCAGCGAGCTCGCGGGGGCGGAGCGCGCGCTCTACCACAAGAACCTGCGGCGGGTGGCCTACGTGTACGCGGAGGCCGTGGGCCGCGCGCCCGCGGAGGTGATCGCGGACGTCGCCGCGGACCGTGTGGAGCCGGGGGCCGCGCGAGCGGCTTCCGGTCGGCCGCGCGCGCTCGCGGCGCGCAGCTACCTCTCGAACGGGGGTGGCGATGCGTGGTCGCTGCCGGCGGGCGTCCGCGCCGTATGGAGCGGCGAGGGCGAGTGGAAGATCACGCTCGACGTGTTCCGCGATCTCGGCATCGCCTTTGCCGCGGCCCTCGTCGGCATCTACGTCCTGCTGGTGGTCCAGACCGGCAGCTATGCGATGCCCGGAGTCCTGATGATCTCGATTCCCCTGACCGTGATCGGCATCCTCCCGGGATTCTGGCTGCTGAACGCCCTCGGGACCCGGCCGATCGGCGCCCACGAGAACCCCGTGTTCTTCACCGCCACGGCGATGATCGGAATGATCGCGCTGGCCGGCATCGCGGTCCGCAACGCGATCCTGCTGATCGAGTTCGTGCACGAGGCGCTGCGCGCGGGAACGCCGTTCCGCGAGGCGTTGCTGCGCGCGGGCGCCGTGCGCACGCGGCCGATCCTGCTCACGGCTGGAACCGCGATGCTGTCGGCCGTCCCGATCACGCTGGATCCGATCTTCTCGGGCCTCGCCTGGGCGCTGATCTTCGGCCTCGTGGTCTCGACCGCGTTCACGCTGGTCGTGGTCCCGGTGACCTACGACCTCGTCTACCGCGACCGACCCGGGCACGGCCTGCGCGAGCCGGCGGCGAGGGAGGGCCGATGAAGGCTGCAGGACGGCGCTGGATCGGTGGCATCGCGGCGGCCGCATTCGCGCTGCTCCCGATCCTCTGGCTCTCGGGAAGCTGCGAGGAGCGCGTCGGACCCGGGGCTTCGCCGGCGGCGCCCGGGCGGGCGCTGGAGGCGGACGCGGCCGCGCTGCGCGTGGTGCGCGGTCCGAGGGTCGAGCGCGTGTCGGGGACCGTCGCCTCCGCGCGCCACACCACGGTGTCGTCCGAGATCCTGGCGCGCATCGAGGAGGTCCGAGTCCGCGCGGGCAGCCGGGTGCAGCAGGGCGACGTGCTGATCGCGCTCGACGCGCGCGACCTCGACGCGCGCGTGCGTGAGGCGGAGGAGGCGGTCCGCGCCGCGCGCGCGGAATCGGAGCTCGCGCGCGTCGAGTCCGAGCGCGTCGAGGGGCTCTTCGAGCGCAAGGTCGCGAGCCAACAGGATCTCGACCGCGCGCGCTCGCGGCGTCAGGTGGCCGCCGCGGCGATGGAAGGAGCGGAGCAGCGCCTCGCCGACAGCCGCGTGGCGCGCAGCCACGCGGAGATCCGCTCGCCGGTGTCGGGTCGCGTGGTCGACCGCCTCGCCGAGCCGGGCGACACCGCTGCGGCCGGCGTTCCGCTGCTGCGCATCTACGACCCCGCCGCGCTGCGCATCGAGGCGCCCGTGCGCGAGAGCCTGGCCGTCGGACTGCGCACCGGACAGGCGATCCGGGTCGAGGTCGACGCGCTCGGCCGGCGTTTCGACGGCGTGATCGACGAGATCGTGCCCTTCGCCGAGCCCGGTGCGCGCACGCTGCTCGTCAAGGTGCGGCAGCCGCAGGATCCGGCGCTGTTGGCCGGCATGTTTGGTCGCGTCGAAGTGCCGGCCGGCGAGGTCAGCCGCCTGTTGCTTCCGGAGAGCGCGATCGAGCGCGTCGGGCAGCTCGAGTTCGTGAGCGCGCTGCGCGCCGACGGCAGCGCCGAGCGACGCCTCGTCACGACCGGCCGCGCGGACGGCGCGGGCGAGATCGAGGTGCTCTCGGGGCTCGCGCCCGGCGAGCGCGTGCTGCTGCGCGACCGCTCCCTGCCCGCGTCGGACCCGTGAGCGGCGTCTCGCCGACGGCGGAGCCCGACGCGGATCGGCGTCCGAAGCGGGATTGCGGTATAGACCCGGAGGATGCCGACCCGCGCTCCGCGCGGGTTGGAGCGCGGTCCACGGGCTCGCGCGCAGCTTGCGCGTCGCGCAGCGGGAGAGGGGAATCGGGCATGTTCGATCTCAAGATCGCGGGCGGAACCATCGTCGACGGCACCGGCGCGCGGCGCTTCGTCGCAGACATCGGCATCCGGGACGGCAGGATCGCGGCGATCGGGCCCGAGCTCGAGGGGGAGGCGCAGCGCACGCTGGATGCGCGCGGCCGGCTCGTCACCCCCGGCTTCGTCGACATCCACACCCACTACGACGGACAGGTGACCTGGGACGACACGCTCGAGCCCTCGTCGGGCCACGGCGTGACGACGGTCGTGATGGGAAATTGCGGCGTCGGCTTCGCGCCGGTCGAGCCCGGCAGGGAGGAGTGGCTGATCCAGCTCATGGAGGGCGTCGAGGACATCCCCGGAACCGCGCTCTCCGAGGGCATCCGCTGGGAGTGGGAGACCTTCCCGGAGTACCTCGATGCGCTCGCGCGGCGGCGCACCTCGGTCGACTTCGCCACGCAGATCGCGCACGGCGCGGTGCGCGGCTACGTGATGGGCGAGCGCGGCGCGCGCAACGAGCCGGCAACGCCCGAGGACATCGCGCGGATGCGCGCGATCGTGCGCGAGGCGATCGAGGCGGGCGCGCTCGGCGTGAGCACGAGCCGCGTGCTGGGCCACCGCGCGATGGACGGCGAGCCGGTGCCGGGCACCTTCGCGGCAGAGGACGAGCTCTACGGGCTCGGCTACGCGCTCAAGGACGCGGGCGCGGGAGTCTTCGAGCTCGCACCCGCGGGCGCCGACGGCCAGGACCTCGTGAACGCGCGCCGGGAGATCGACTGGATGCGCCGGCTCTCGGCCGAGATCCAGCGGCCCGTGACCTTCGCACTGCTCCAGAACGAGGCCGAGCCGGAGCTCTGGCGCGAGCTCTTGCAGCAGTCGATCGAGGCCGCCGATGCGGGCGCGCAGCTGCGCCCGCAGATCGCTGCGCGGCCCTTCGGGCTCATGATCGGCCTCGAGACCCACCACGCCTTCGCGAAGCGGCCGAGCTTCGTCGCGCTGAAGGCGAGCGCGCGCTCCACTGCCGAGCTCGTGCGCGCACTGCGCAGGCCGGAGGTCAAGGCCGCCATCCTCTCGGAGAGCGACCTCCCGCCGGACGCGTCGAATCTATTCGACGGCATGACCGCCGTGGTGCAGGCCACGCTCGACAAGCTCTACGTGCTCGGCGATCCGCCGGACTACGAGCCGACTGCGGAGCGCACCGTGAGCGCGATCGCGAGGGCGCGCGGCGTCGATCCGCTCGAGGCGGCCTACGACCTCTTCCTCGAAGAGGACGGGCACGCGATGTTGATGCTGCCGATCTTCAACTACCACGACGGCGATCACGAGGTGATCCGGCAGCAGCTGACCCATCCCTTCGCGGTGTCCGGGCTGTCGGACGGCGGTGCCCACTGCGGAATGATCTGCGATGCGTCGATCCCGACCTTCCTGCTGACCCACTGGGCGCGCGATCGCTCGCGCGGCGAGAAGCTCGAGCTCGAATGGGTCGTGAAGAAGCAGACCCGGGACACCGCGGAGCTCTTCGGGCTCTCCGACCGGGGGACGCTCGAGGTCGGGCAGAAGGCCGATCTCAACGTGATCGACTTCGAGCATCTCGTGCTGCGCTCGCCGCGAATCGCGCGCGATCTTCCCGCAGGCGGACGCCGGCTGCTCCAGCAGGCGGAGGGCTACGACTACACGGTGGTGTCGGGCGTGGTCACGCGGGAGCGGGGCAAGGACACCGGGGCGCGGCCGGGCCGTCTGATCCGCGGCGCGCAGCGGCGCGGCGCCTAGCGCAGGCCGCCGCAAGCGACGGCTACGGCATCCCCTGCTCCCGGCCACCCCCGCCGGCGCCGCGCCGCCGCGGGCGGTCGCCCCGAGGACTCTCGCTCCCCCCCGGGCTCCCGCGCTCGTGCAGGCTCTGCGGCTCGGAGCGCCGGCCGCGGTAGACGCGGTTCGCCGGCTCGCCCGGAAGATCGCGCGGCCGCGAGAGCTCCCGCCCGCGCCCGAAGGCGGGCGCGCCGCGCTCGGGCGGCGCCTGCTCGCGCGCCCGCGGAGACGGCAGCGGCGGATCGGCGGCGGGGGCCTCTGCCGGCTCGCGCGGCATCGCGTGCGGCCGCTCGAGCCGCGGTCTCGAGAGGCGTTCCAGCTCGAAGCTCTGGAAGCGCGGCGGGAGCGGCCGGAGGCTGCGCTCCCTCTCGCTCTGCCTGCCGAAGGGAGCGCGCTTCGAGACTTCGGGGCGCTCGTGCGTGGGCCGCACGACGCGCACCGGCGGGCGGGCCTCTCGCGGGCCGGGATCCGCTTCGCGCGCACCCCTCGGCCCTCTCCCCTTCGGGTCGCCGCCGGGCTCGAGCCCGGGCACGGGATCGAGGCGCGGCTCGCGTGTGGCCACGACGGAGCGACGGCCCAGATCCGCGGGCGGCTGCGCCGCGCGCCGCGCATCCGGCACCAGGCTCGTGCGGTCGGGCCTCACATCCAGCCCGCCGTGCAGCGGTGAGAAGCGCTCGGCCCGCGCGCGCGTGAAGCGCGCGCCCTTCCCGCTGCGGCGCCCGAAGTGGTCGCGGTCGACCGCGACGATGGCGTCGCGCACGCGCGCGTTCTCGTAGCGCTCGAGCTCCCTCGCGCGGTGCGCGGTCCTGTGCAGCACGGCGACCCGATTGACGACGCGCGGACCGCGCCAGCCCGCCCAGTGCGCGCGTTCGCGGAAGTGCGCGGGCCCCCACCACGGAATCAGAGGCTCGCCCCAGCCGAGCGCGACCCATCCGATCTGCGGTCTTCCGATCGCCACCCCGACGCTGAATCCCCCGCCGCCGTAGAAGGCCACGAGCGCCGGGGCGTAGAGCGGTCGCGCGACGAGCGGGCCCGGGCACCAGCCCCAGCGACCCGAGACGTGGACCCAGCGTCCGTAGTGGAAGGGAGCCCAGCCCCAGGGCGCGTCGTCGACCCAGGTCCAGCCGTAGAAGGGGTCGAGCATCCAGCGGCCCGCGCTGTACGGTGCCCAGCCGACGGCGACGCGTCGCGGCACCCAGACGGCGCCGTAGGTCGGGAGCAGCCGCCAGTCTCCGTAGTGGTCGAGCTCCTCCGCGCCGTAGACGCCGGGCGGCACGTAGCGCGCGCTCACCGCATCGAGCTGGTCGTCGGTGCGCGCGTAGTTCCAGCGGTCCCAGGAATCGAGCTCGGGCGCGGCGTAGGATTCGATCTGCGGCGCGTCGGTGCCGCTCACCACCACCTGCTCGCTCGCGGCGATGTCCATCGACTCGCCCGATGCGAGCGTCACGCGGGCCCGCCCACCGCGCCGGCAGGTGAAGCTGGTGGTATCGCCATCGACCTCGACGCGGTAGTAGCCGCTGCGCTCGACGCTGAAAGCCGCGTGCGGCGTGTCGAGCTCGAAGCTCTGGCCGGAGCTCAGGCTGCGGAGATCGAGCGACACGTCGCCGGCCGTCACGCGCAGCTGCAGGAAGTCCGGCTCGAGGCTCGTCAGGCCGAGCCGGGTCCGCTGGCCGGCGCGCGCGAAGGCGCGCACTCCGATCTGGAGCTCGAGGTTCGCGCGGTCGTCGCTGTAGAGCTCGTCGCCCGCAGCGAGGGCCGTGTTCACGCGCGCCGGGGTCCACTCCTCGGCGCCGGAGCGGAAGAACGAGACGTCCCCGTCGACCAGGCTCAGCCGCGGCGGCGTGCGCTCGAAGCCGATCCTCTCGTCCTCCTCGTCCTGGCCGCGCGCGGGCGCGACGCAGGCGACGAGCACCGCGCAAGCGGCGAGCGCGCGCCGCGATGCGATGCAGGTCGCGATCCGCATTGCCCCCATCGGTCCTCCTTCCGCTCGCATCCCGCGCCGTGCGCGAGAGAGCAAGCGAGCCCTGCGAGGGGCGCCGCGAGCGCGCCGCAGACGCTCCCCAGCGTACGACGCCGGCCCATCCCGGACGATTCGGGATTCCTGGAGATCCGCGCAGCGTCCCGGGCGCGCCGGGCAGCGCCGGGCTCAGCCTGCGAGCTGCGCGAGGGCCCCGAGGCCGGCACTGAGGGCGAGCGTCGCGGGAACTCCGAGGTGGAAGCGAAGCAGCGCGACGAGCGCGAGAGCGCAGAGCGCAGCCGAGACCGGATCGAGGCTCGCGAGCTCCGGAGCGAGCCAGCGCAGCGGCCCCAGCCGCCGCTCTGCGACCTCGCGGAACAGCACGTGGAGCCCGAACCAGAGCGACAGGTTCGAGATCACGCCGACCACGGCCGCCGTGATCGACGAGAGCGCCGCGCGCAGCCCGCGGTTGCCGCGCAGCGCCTCGACGTAGGGCGCGCCCGCGAAGATCCACAGAAAGCAGGGGGCGAAGGTGGCCCAGAGCGTGACGGCGGCGCCCAGCGCTCCGGCCGTGCCCGGCGAGAGCGCCCCCGGCTCGCGGTAGGCGCCGAGGAAGCCCACGAACTGCAGCACGAGGATCAGCGGGCCCGGGGTCGTCTCGGCGAGGCCGAGCCCGTCGAGCATCTCTCCGGGCGCGAGCCACGCGTAGTGTTCGACCGCCTGCTGCGCGACGTAGGCCAGCACCGCATAGGCGCCGCCGAAGGTCACGACCGCGGCCCGCGAGAAGAACCAGGCCTGCTCCGCGAGCACGGGCGGGAGGCCCGGCCACGCCGAGAGCGCGGCGAGCGGCAGCAGCCACGCGGCGCTCCAGGTCGCGACGCTCTTCAGTGCGCGGCCGCGCGTCGGTCGCGTGTGCTCGAGCTGGCCGGCCGCCGCCATGCGCTCCACGGCGGATTCCGCGCCCCCCGCCGCTCGCTGCTCGGGCGCCTGCGGGATCGCCTGCGGCGCGAGCCGGCTCGCGAGCCAGCCGGTCAGGCCCGCGAGCGACACGATCAGCGGGAAGGGCAGCTCGAAGAAGTAGATCGCGATGAACGCGAGCGCCGCGAGAACGCGCTGCAGCCGCGCAATCAGCGCGCGTCTGCCGATCCGGATCACCGCCTCGACGACGACCGCGAGAACCGCGGCCTTGAGCCCGAAGAAGAGCGCGGCGATCGCCGGAAGCTCGCGGTAGCCCGCGTAGAGTGCGCTCAGCGCTCCGATCGCGAGGGCTCCCGGCAGCACGAAGAGCAGGCCCGCGGCGAGCCCACCGGGCGTGCGGTGCAGCAGCCAGCCGACGTAGGTCGCGAGCTGCTGGGCCTCGGGCCCGGGCAGGAGCGTGCAGTAGCTGAGCGCGTGCAGGAAGCGCGCCTCGTCGATCCAGTGGCGGCGCTCGACGAGCTCGCGGTGCATCAGCGCGACCTGACCCGCGGGCCCCCCGAAGCCCAGCAGACCGATCCGCGCCCAGACCCGCAGCGCCTCGCCGAAGGCGACCGGCCCGGCCGCGCCCGACCGGGGCTCGAGGCCTCCGAGCCCTGTGTCGGAGCTCTGCGGGGTCACGCTCGCTCCTTCCGCCGCGCGGCAGGATAGGGCAGGCGAGCGGCCATTCCGGCGTCAAGTCCCGGCCGCGGCGAGGCGATACGGCCAGCGGGGCGATGCACGCGGCAGAGCTTCCGTCCGCCGACGCGCGGGCTGGCCGCGACCCTCGCCCGAAGCTCCGGAGGGTCATCTGCGATGGGATACGCGCTCGCACCGCTTGGCGCTGCAGCTCTCGGCTTCCTGCTGATCGGATCTGCGGCATTGCCCGCGCGCGCCGCGTCCTGGGTCAAGGACGAGGTCAAGCTCAACCTGCGGACCGGTCCGAGCCTCGACCACCGGATCATCGCGACGCTCGTGACCGGGGACGCGGCCGAGGTGCTCGAGGTCGGAGAGGACTGGACCCGCGTGCGCGACGCGCAGGGCCACGAGGGCTGGATCCCGGAGGGCTACCTGCAGGACGTCGCCCCCGCGGTGGTCAAGCTGCGCGCGCTCGAACAGGAGACCCAGAAGCTGCGCGAGCAGCTGGAGAAGTTCGCGGCCGACAGCGGCGAGCTGCGCGCGCGCAACCAGGAGCTCTCGGCCAGCGACGGCACGCGCCAGGGCGAGCTCGACCGCCTCAAGCAGGAGAACATGGCCTACCGCGCGGGTGCGCGCTGGCCCACGCTCTTCGCCGGCGCAGCGATCCTGCTGGGCGGAGTCCTGATCGGCGCGCTCGCGCGCAGCACGGGCCCGCGCCGATCCCGGGTCCGGCTCTAGCCGCACGCTGCGGGCGGATCACAGCGCTGGCGGAATCAGGAACATGAAGAGGCTCGTGACCGCGAAACACGCCGCGGCCGCGAGCAGCGTGAAGCCGACCACCTCGCCGAAGCGCACGCGCGTGACCGCGAGCATCGGGATCGCGAAGAAGGGGTGGATCAGGTTCGTGGTGGAGTCGCCGTAGGAGTAGGCGAGCAGCACCGTCACGGGCGAGACTCCGAGCGCCGCACCGGCGGGCACGAGATAGGGGGCCTCGATCAGCCACTTCGAGCCCCCCGACGGCACGAACAGGTTCATCACGGCCGAGTAGACGTAGACGATGAAGGGATAGGTCTCCCGCGTCGAGACCTCGACGAAGAGCGATCCGAGCCAGTGCCCGAGCGCCGTGTTCTGCATCAGGCCGAAGATCCCCGCGTAGAAGGGGAACTGCAGGATGATCCCCCAGGCGCTGTCGACCCCCTCTCGGCAGGCGCGCAGGAAGGCCGTCGGCCGCCCGTGCAAGGTCAGCGCGAGCACGAGAAAGAGGCCGTTGTAGGCGTCGATCGTCCAGCTCTGGCCGAAGCCGCGGGTCAGGATCGAGTGGCCGAGCGGATAGGCGAGCAGCAGCGCCGCGAGCCAGACCCAGCCGCGGAAGCGGTCGAGGCGCCCGGCGGGGGTGTCGACCGCGGGGACGGCTTCCGGCGGGCGCGGCTGGATCCGATCGAGCTCCTCGCTCGTGAAGGTCTGCACGCGATCGCGCGGGTGCAGCAGCACGACGCTCGCGAGCGCGACCGCGCTCACCACGAGCAGGTAGACCAGGTTGTAGGGGTTGAAGAGCGTCTCGGTCACGGGATACAGCCGGTCGACGACCGGCGCGCCCGCCGCGGGCGCGAGCAGCGGATTGCCCGGAGTCGCGAGCACGAGCGGCGCCGAGCCCGAGAGCCCGCCGTGCCAGACGGTGCCGAGTCCGAGGTAGGCGCCCGCGATCACGACGCGCAGGTCGGCTTTCGGATTGCGCCGGCAGACGAAGGGCACGAAGAGCGCGCACGCGACGAGACACAGCGCCCAGTTGATGTAGCCCGTCACGAGCGAGAAGAGGCCCGCGAGCAGCACCGCCTGGAGCGGCCGCTCCGGGTTCGGGAGCCTCGCGAGGCGATCGAGCAGCGCGAAGACCGGCCGCGAGGTCACGCAGGCGTGCGCCGCGACCATCGCGAGGGTGAACTGCATCGCGAGCGCGAGCAGCCCCCAGACGCCGCTGCCCCAGGCGAGCAGCGCCTGCTCGACGCCCGCGCCGGCGCCGGCGACCGCGAGCACGAGCGCGAGCGCGGTCAGGATCATGCACACGATCCACGAGTCGGGGACCCAGCGCTCCGTGAACGCGGAGAGCGCGACGCCGAGCCGCCGCAGCGCGTCGAGCAAGGCCCTGCCCTTCCCTCTCGCTAGTCCGCGATCTGCTGCAGCAGCGTCTGCAGGCTGAAGTAGCCGTAGAAGAGCACGCAGCCGACGAGCGCGACGACGCGCACCGGCCCCGGCCGCAGCGGGCCCTGGAACGCGCTCAGGTTCAGCCACAGCAGCGCGCCCGCGTAGAGGAACATCACGAAGCCGTTCAGGCAGGCCGAGATCACGATCAGCCAGAAGGGCTGGACGAAGCCCGCGAGCAGCACCGCGGTGCCGAATCCGACCATGCCCCAGACGATTCCGAAGTAGAGCCGCGAGAGCGAGACCCGCTCGCTCCCGAGCGACGCGTGGAGGCTGTCGGCGGCGACGCGCGAGACCGCATCGATCAGCGCGAGCTCGGTCGAGAGCAGTACGAGAATGCTCACGAGCAGGAAGCACAGCCGTCCCGTCTGGCCGAAGCGCGCCTCGAGCGCAGCGGCCTCGGCCTGCAGGAAGCCGAAGCCCTCCTGCAGCGGCATCCCATCGGCGCGGAGCTGCGCGCCGAGCAGGCAGAAGAGGGCCATGCAGACGAGGCAGAGCAGGTAGAACGAGACGAAGTGCTCGGCGTTCGTGCGGCGCCACCAGACGCGCCAGCGCGCGCGGTTCTCGGGCGTGTCCTCGAAGACCGCCCCGACCTCGGAGGCCGCCTCGTCGCGGCCCGTGAAGGGACTCGTGATGCGGCCGATCCAGCGCCCCATCCCGTAGCCCTTGTCCTTGATGTAGTTCGACTGCGCGAGGTTGACGGCGCCGCCCGCACCCGCGAAGGCGAGTGCGCCCGCGAGCACGGGCATCTCGATGCCCTCGGGAATCGCCCCGAACTGGAACGCTCCCCAGGCGAGCTCGGACCAGGTCTCCCGCCGCACGACCGCCGCGACGAGCGCGAGCAGGCCCGCGAAGATGCCCGCGACCATCACGAGCTGCAGGGCCTCGACCGTGCGGTACACGACCGGTCCGAGCGAGAGCACGAGCCCGCATAGCACGAGTCCGGCCACCGCGGTGGGCAGGACCGGCACCGGCACGAGCCACGAGCCGAGCTCGGCCGCACCCGTGGCCCAGCCGGGCCAGGCCCAGGGCAGGGTCGCGCAGACGAAGAAGACCGGTCCCAGCCCGCGCGCGAGGCGCACGAAGCCCACCACGGCGCTCTCGCCGGTCGCGAGACTCCAGCGCTCGATCTCCATGTTCAGGAAGAACTGCAGCGTCACGCCGAGCCAGCAGGCCCAGAAGAGCGCGAAGCCGAACTTCGCGATCAGGCCCGGCCAGAGCAGCAGCTCGCCGCTGCCGATCGAGAGCCCGGTCAGGATCACGCTCGGGCCGATCATCGCGCGCAGCGGAATCGGGAGCGGCAGCTCGCGCAGGGCCGGCGCAGCCAGCACCCGGGTCGGAACGCGGATCAGCGCCAAGCCCGTGGACCTCTCTGCGGGGGGAGGTCGGGAGAGCTGCGGGGCGGAGCTTAGCGGCCTCGGAGCGCGTCCAGCAGGTCGCTCGCCCAGGCGAAGGGAGCGAGCGCCGAGCGCAGCGGATCCGGGCTCGGCTTCGGCTGCGAGCGCGGCCGCGCGGGTCTCGGCTCGGATCGGCGGGCGCGCGGAGCGGGATCGGCGAGGCCCATCTCCACGAGCACTTCGTCCGCGAGCGCGCGGTACTCCGAGTGGACGATCGTGCCGCGCGCGTGGTGCAGGATCGAGAGCGGCGTGGCGCTGCCGGAGTTGAGCGCCTCGACCCGCGGGCTGCGCGAGATCGCGCTCTCGTAGCGCGGCCAGCCGCGCCGCTCGATCTCGGCCGCGAGCGTCTCGTAGAGCGGCGCTTCGCCGTCGCTGCCGCGCGCGCGGCGGTCGACGAGCGTGAGCAGGATCCGCGCGCGCTCGGCACCGAGCCCGTCCTCCTCGAGCCGCTCGAAGAGCTTGCCGGCCTCCTCGAGCGAGGCCCAGTCGGCCACCGGCACGAGGATGCGGTCCGCCGCGTGGTAGGCGTTGCGCGTGAGCGCTTCCAGATCGGACTTGGTGTCGAGCAGCGCGATGCCGCGCCACTCGCTGCGCTCGAGCATCCCGCGCAGCAGGAGCGGATCGCCGGCGCGCGACTTGAGCGCCGCGACGTCCGGCGGCGAGGGCACGTAGTGGATGCCGTACTCGCCGAGCTGGATCACGCCGGTGAGGCTGCGCTCGGCCCAGGCGTGCTCGAGGCCCTTCTCGGCGGGGCGCCCCGGGTGCAGCGAGAACATCCGGTCGAGCGTGCGCTGGTCGTCGAGGCCGACGAGCAGGATCGGCAGCTCCTCGCGCAGCGCGCGCAGGTAGATCGCGAGGTTCGCGGTCACGGTGGTCTTGCCGACGCCGCCCTTGTTGGACGAGACGGCCAGCACGAAGGGCGTGGCGCGCTGCGCGGGAGTGTCGGGAGCGCGCGGGGGTCGCGGCATCGGGGGAGTGCTCCTGGGTGCCAGGCCGGAGCGCGCCGACCCGGGGCGTCCGCCAGCGCGGACTGTACCCGTCCGGTAGCATGCGGCGCCATGTCGGCCATCGGCGTCATCCCGGCGCGCTTCGCGTCGCAGCGCTTCCCCGGCAAGGTGCTGACCCCGATCGACGGAGTCCCGATGCTGCGCCGCGTGTGGGAGGGAGCCCGCGGCGCCAAGCGTCTGCGCGACGTGCTCGTCGCGACCGACGACGAGCGCGTGCAGCGCGCCTGTGCGGTCTTCGGCGCGCGCGCGCTGCTCACGCGCCCCGAGCATCCCTCGGGCACCGACCGCGTCGCGGAGGTCGCGCTCGGCCTCGACGACGAGGTCGTCGTCAACATCCAGGGCGACGAGCCGCTGATCGAGGGCTTCGTGATCGACGCCGCGGTCGAGGCGCTCGAGTCGGATCTGCTCGCGGCGATGGCCACGGTCGCGCACGTCGCGGGCCCCGATGCGCTCGACGACCCGAACCGGGTCAAGCTCGTGCTCGATCGGCGCGGCTACGCGCTCTACTTCTCGCGCAGCCCGATCCCGGCCCGGCGCCCGGGCGCACCTGCAGCCCGCGTGCTCCAGCACGTCGGGATCTACGCCTATCGCCGCCGCTTCCTGCTCGAGTACGTCGACCTGCCGCAGACGCCGGCCGAGCGCTCCGAAGGCCTCGAGCAGCTGCGCGCGCTCGAGCACGGCCATCGGGTGCGCTGCGCGGTGATCGAGGGCTGGAGCAGCACCCCGGTCGACGTCCCCGGCGACCTCGACGCGGTGATCGAGGGGCTCCGCGCGCGCCGGCGCGCAGCCCCGGTCCCCGCATGCTGACGGCTGCGGCGCTCGGCTTCCTGCACGGCCTGCGCCACGCCTTCGACCCGGACCACGTGGTCGCCGTCTCGAGCCTCGCGGCGCAGCGGCGCGGGCCCTGGGCCGCGTCGCGCGTCGCGCTCTGCTGGGGTCTCGGGCACGGGCTCACGCTGCTCGGCGCGGGGCTCTGCTGCGTCGCCCTCGAGACGGTGGTTCCGACCGCGCTCGTGCGCGGTGCCGAGCTCGCCGTCGCGCTCCTGCTCCTCGCGCTCGGCGCCGCGAACCTGCGCGCGATCCTCGCGGCGGGCGCTCGCGCGGTGCGGCCCGCGGCCGCGCCGGCTCCGGGCGCCACGGGGCGCTCCGCGCTCGCGCGCTCGGGGGCGGTCGGAGTCGCGCACGGACTCGCCGGCAGCGGCGCCGCGGTGCTGCTCGCGGCCGCGGCGATGCCGAGCGGCGGGGCGGGCGTGCTCGCCTACCTCGGCCTCTTCGCGCTCGGCACGCTCGTCGCGATGTCCGGGCTCACGCTGCTCCTGGGCCTGCCGCTGGGCCTCGCGCGCGCGCGCCGGGCGCTGCTCTTGACCAGCGGCCTCGCATCGCTCGGCATCGGCGCCATGCTGCTCGCGCACGTGGCGCTCACTCCCCCCGGCGCATGAGCACGGCCCACGCGGGCGGCGGCGGGATCGGGCGCGACGCGAGCTGGATCCGCGAGCTCGGGCAGCGATTCTCGAACTGGGGCCGCTTCGGCAGCGACGACGAGCGCGGCACGCTCAACTTCATCACGCGCGAGCGCGTGCGGAATGCCTGCGCGCTGCCGCGCAGCGGGCAGGTGATCTCCTGCGCCCTGCCCTTCGACGCGCGCGGCCCGCAGAACGGCGCCCTCGGCCGCTTCAATCCCGAGCACACGATGCTCTCGACGGGCCAGCAGGCGATGCCGGGCGGCCTGCACTACACCGACGACGCGGTGCGCATGCCGCTCCAGTGCGGCACGCAGTGGGACTCGCTCGCGCACATCTTCTACGACGGCAAGCTCTACAACGGCCGCGACGCCTCGCTCGTGACCGAAGCGGGGGCCGCCGCGAACTCGATCGACCGGATGGCTGCCGGTGTGGTCGGGCGCGGCGTGCTGCTCGACCTGCCTCGCCTGCGCGGCCAGCCCTGGCTCGACGACGGCCTCGCCCTGCTGCCCGAAGACCTCGATCTGTGCGCCGAGCGCCAGGGCGTCACGATCGAGTCGGGCGACATCGTGCTCGTGCGCACGGGGCGCCTCGGGCGCGCGCTCGCGGAGGGCCACTGGGGCGGCTACCTCGGCGGCCCCACGCCCGGCCTGTCGGTCCGCTGCCTGCGCTGGCTCTTCGAGCGCGAGATCGCGGCCGTCGCAAGCGACACCTCCTGCGTCGAGGTGCTCCCGAGCGAAGTGCCCGGCTGCCTGCTGCCGCTGCACATGGTCGCGATCCGCGACATGGGGCTCCTCCTGGGCGAGATCTTCGCGCTGGACGCGCTCGCGAGCGCGTGCGGCGCCGACGGCAACTACGAGTTCCTGTTCAGCGCTGCGCCGCTGCCGATCACGGGTGCCGTGGGCTCTCCGATCAACCCGCTCGCGATCAAGTGATCCCACTCCCGAACCGGCTTCTGGCATGCTCCAGTGCGCTGCCTGTCCGGGATCGGAGAGAGCATGCAGGGACGCTTCCGCCTCGCGGCGCTTTCCACCGCGCTCGTCGCATGTGCGACCGCGACACGCCTCTACGAGGGACCGCCCCGCGCGCCGTCCGAGGTCGTCCACGTGTCGATCCGGCCTGCGGCCGCCGATCGCCTCTCGCTGAACGGTGTGACGGTCAGGGGCTACAGCTTCGAGCTCGAGCCGGGACCCATCGCCGTCGAGTTCGAGATGCGGCGCAGTGGCTACGGCGAGATGGCGACCCTCGGCGTCTACGGCGCGGTCTGCCGCGCGGCCTTCGAGGGCAAGGCCGGGATGCGCTACCGCATCGATGGGGGCCAGCGCCGCGGCGAGACCGACGCCCACGTGCCGAAGGGCGAGAAGCGGACGGTCTACGAGAGCCAGCTCGTGATCGTCGGCTGGATCGAAGAGGTCGGCACGGGCCACCGCATCGAGGCCAACTGCGAGGCGTTCTGAGCCGAGGGGAATCGCTGGCCAGGCAGCGTTGCGAGCGGCGGCGTGGGGTCGGCCCAGAAGGGCTCGGACGGGGAGTGGATCGTCCCGGGCCCTCCGGGACTGCGGTAGCCGCTTCCGGACCGCCCCACGCGCCTCTCTCGCGCTGGAATGGATCGGTCTGGCCGGAAGCGGTCCGTGTGCGCCGCCTCACGGTCGCAGGAGCATTCGGAGTCCGGGCAGAAAAAGGCCCCGGGAGCAGGCAATGCCCTGTTGCGGCTACGGCAACCGCGCTCCCGGGGCGGTGGCGCTGGGAACAGGTCTCGTCCCCACGACGCCGAAACTATCGGTATTCGGCGTGGCGCTAGGACGACGCCACCTCACTCGCCGCAGTACATTGATGATTCACCGAATTACCTCCGTTTCGGCGTAGCGGACAACCGGCGGACCCAGACTCCGCCTCGGTCCCGGTTCCCAGGGTGGTCGCCGATACCGCCCCTTCCGGGCGCCCACACCCCGCGACCCCCATGGCCGCGCAGCGCGGACTCGGGGGAGAGTGACGCCCCCTTGCGCCCAACCTTATCGGACACTCCGAGGCCCGACCAGAGCGCCCGGCGGCCCCTATGCTGCGCGGCGCAGCGCCGCTGCATCCGCAGGAGGGATCTGCCTGACGAACCTGAGGATCCTGGCCTTCGCGATCTCGCTCTCCGTCGTGCTCGGGCTGTGGCTTGCCACCTGCGGCGCCTGGCACTTCTCGACGGTGACCGCGGGCTTCACGCCGCCCGATCCGCGCGAGTTCGGCGCGCTGACCGTCGTCGCGGTCGGCACCGGCAATGCCTACGAGAACCCCGCGCGCCGCGGCCCCTGCACGGGCGTCGCGCTCGGCCAGCGCGTCGTGCTCGTGGACGCGGGGCGCGGCGTGGCCGAAGGCCTGCGCCTCGCCGGGATTCCCGCGCGCCAGCCCGAGGCCGTGCTCCTCAGCAATCTCCTGCCCGAGAACACCGTCGGACTCGACGACCTGGTGCTGGCCGCCTGGCTCGACGGGCGGCGCGAGCCCCTGCAGATCGCGGGCCCGCCGGGCACGCGCGAGCTCGTGACGCGCCTCTCACAAGCCCATGCCCCGGCGCTCGCGGCGCAGGCGGCAGCGCTCGGGCTGCCCGCGCCGGCCGCGCCGCTCGTCGAGGAGCTCGGCGGCGGCGCGCAGCTCGCCTTCGGAGAGCTCGCCCTGCGCGCTGGAGACCTGCCGGGCGGTCCGCTGCCTGCGCTCGCGTTCCGCTTCGAGGCGCGCGGCCGCAGCGCAGTCATCGCGGGTACCGGCTGGGCGCCCGACGCGCTCGCGGACTTCGCGCGCGGCGCCGGTCTCCTCCTGCACGAAGCGAGCTTCTCGCTCGCAGCCGAACAGGCCCCGGCCCTCGAGCTGTCGCCCGAAGAGCTCGAGCCGCTCCTGAAGCAGGCGCGCCTGCACACCTCGGTGCGCGACGTGGGCCCCCTCGCGCGCCGAGCGGGAGTCTCGATCCTGGGTCTCGTCCGGCTGCGCCCGCCTCCGGTCTTCCGGCTGCAGCTGCAGAGCGTGGTCGACGACGACTTCGAGGGCTCGATCTGGATTCCGGAGGACGGCGACGCGCTCGAGCCCTAGTCCGCGCGCCGCGACTCCCCGACCGAGGCCCGCGCTCAGACGGTGAACGCATCCGCGGGGATCCGCAGCGGGGGCGCCGGCTTCTCGGGGGCACCGCCTCCCGACGGCGGCGTGAGCTCCTGCAGGCGCTGCATCGGATCGACCGGCCGCGGCTCGGCCGGGCGCTCGCCGCGGAAGCGCTCGCGCTGCTCGCGGTAGTAGGCATCGAAGGCGTTGCAGAGCTCGGGCAGCAGCGTGCTCCAGGGCTTGCAGGGCGCCGCGAGCGCGCGATCGATCGTCTCGACGGCCTGCTCGGTCCGGCCCAGCAGGAACTGCAGCTCGGCGAGCGTGTCGAGGATCTGGCCCTCCCGGTGGGCGGTGTCGCGCGCGGCCCGCTCGGCGACGGGCAGCGCCGCCTCGAGCTCGGCGCGCGCGACCCCGGGGTCGATCGCGATCGTCCAGGCGAGATTGTTCAGGTCCGAGGGCGCGGCTCCGGGAAGCTCCGCCATGCGCAGCGCATGGCGCGTGAGGAACGCGGCATCGACGCGCGCGTCGTAGGCGAGCCGGCCGAGCGAGAGGAGCAGCGCGAGTCCGAGCGCGCTCGCGGCGCGCGCGAGCCCGCGATCCCCCGAGCGGCTCTGGAGCGGACGCGCGCAGACCAGCGCGACGGCCGCGAGGCCGCCCGCGAAGCCGCCCAGATGCGGCGCCCAGCTCGGCGACTGGAAGAGCAGGAACATCAGCGCCTGCAGCCCGAGGAAGAGCAGCAGCCAGAAGCGCGGAAAGCGGCCCCAGGCGGGCAGCTCCTCGACGCGATTCCAGTCGAGCCAGAGCAGCGCGGCGGCCGCGCCGAAGGGCAGCCCCGAGGCGCCGATCAGGCCTCCCGGCGCGACCGCACCGGCGAGCCCGCAGGCCGACGCAGCCGCTGCCGCGAGCACGAGCGCGGCGCGGCTCCTCCCGATCGCGTTCTCGAGCAGATGCGCGAGCGGCAGCAGTCCCACGAGATTCGAGAGCGCGTGCTGCCAGCCCGCGTGGACGAAGCTCGAGGTCAACAGGCGCCAGAGTTCGCCCGCGCGCAGCAGCGGCACGCTGAAGTAGCCCGCCTCGTAGATCCGCAGCTGGTCGCCACCGACCGCGAGCGCCGCGACGCCCACGCAGCTCGCGAGCAGCAGCGCCGCGAGCACGCGCGGGCGCCCGCGCCGCGCGCGCGCCTCGATCTGCGCCATGCGCTCGAGCTGCGCGCGACCTCCCTGGCGATGCTCGAGCAGCGCGCGCAGGCGCGCGACGAGCGCTTCGGGTGTGCCCGGGTCGAGGAAGGCGCGGCGCGCGAACAGGTGCACGCTGCGCTCGGTCGCGAGCCACAGGAAGCGCCGCGTCGCCGCGACGTGCGTGATCTGCTCGTAGGGCGTGAAGAGCTGCGCCGCGCCGAGCATCGAGGCCGGATGCGCGACACCGTCGCCGCGCAGCTGGATCTCGCGCTCGCCGCGCAGCGCGTACTCGTGCCGGGCGCCGTCGAGAACCTCGTAGTCCATCAGATCTCGACGCTCTCGGGCGGCGCCGCGTCGCGCGGATCCGGCAGCCAGGGCGGGAGCTCGCCTTCGAGCGCGCGGCCCTCGAGCTCCCCGAGCAGGATGCGCTCGCGGCGCGCCCGGAAGCGCGGATCGGCGGGCGCGAGCGCGATCGCCTCGTCGATCGCGGCGAGTGCGAGCTCGGTGCGGCCGAGACGGAACTGCAGCTCGGCAAGTGCGTCGAGCAGCTCGGGCTGCTTGCGCGAAGTCGCCCTCACGGCGCGCTCCTCGGCGAGCAGCGCTGCGAGCAGCTCGCTGCGGCTCGCGCCTGGATCGGCGAGCACCTCGGCCGCGCGCAGGTGGAGTACGGGAGCCCCGACACCGGGGAGCGAAGCGATGCGCTGCGTGTAGCGAAGCGCGAGATCGGCGCGACCGAAGAGATCCCAGCCCGCGATCGCGAGAGCCGTCGCGCAGACGAGCGCGAGCGAGTGCGCGAGGCTGCGAACCCAGAGCGGCGCCTCCGCCCGCAGCACGGGCGCGCCATGGCACAGGCCCGCCGTCGTGGCGAAGCCGGCCGCAAGCCCTCCGAGATGCGCGGCTCCCGAGATGAAGGGCAGCAGCATCACCGCCGCGTTCACGAGCAGGAGCCAGAAGATCGAGCGGCGCGGGATGCGCAGCCAGGCCGGGAGCTCGTCGCTCCGGTAGAGCTCGAGCCAGAGCACCGCACCGAGCAGTCCGAAGACGACGCCCGATGCGCCGATCACGATGTGGGAGCCGCCCTGGATCCCGGCGAGCATCGAGGCCACGCCCGAGACCGCCATGATGCAGACGCTGCGCGCGCTCCCGAGGCAGCGCTCGACGAGCGAGCCGATCGACGCGAGTGCCAACATGTTGAGCGCGAAGTGCGGCGGGAACTCGAGCATGTGGAGCAGGTTGCCGGTCACGAGACGCCAGAGATCGCCATCGCGCACGAGCGCGAGGTGCGCCTCGCCCGCGCGAACGACGTCTCCCCCGAGCGCCAGCTGCAGCGCGAGCACCGCGCCGCAGAGCGCCGTCAGCACCCAGGTGGCCCGCACGGGCCGCGGCTCGCGTCCGGCGCGCTCGATCTCGGCCATCCGCCGGATCTGCTCGCTGCCGCCCTCGCGCCGCGCGAGCCTTGCGAGCAGCGCCCGCAGCAGCGCCTCGGGTCCCTCGGGATCCACGAAGCGCCTGCGCGCGATCGAGAAGGCCGAGCGCCGGGTCCCGAGCAGGAGCCCGCCGCGGCTCGCCGCGAGGTGCGTGAGCTCCTCGTAGCGCGTGAAGATCTGGACGTCGCCGCGTCCGCTCTGCGGATGGCGCAGGCCGTCGGAGTCCAGCTGGATCGCGGGCTGTCCGTGGAGCGCGAAGGTGTCCCGGTCGGCGTCGATCACGCAGCCAAGGCTAGCGCTCGTCGGCGGCGCGCCGCGCGCGCTCGCAGCGCCCTCGGACTAGTTGCGCGCGGGCAGCGGCAGACTCGGGAAGACGCGGCTGAAGAGCAGGTAGACCAGCGCGAAGGCGCCGAGGAAGCCCGCCGCCACTCCGAACTGGATCGCCCCCGCCCAGGCCGCGCCGTCGGCCGGCACCAGCGACGGCCAGACGAGCGCATTTCGCTCGAGCCAGAAGCCCGCGAGCACGACCGCGGCCACCGTGCCGAGGACCACCGGCGTCTTCTTGGGCGCCTGTCCGAGCAGCACCCAGAAGGGAACCCACCAGCAGCCGACCCAGGCCGTCAGCGCGAGCTTCACGTAGGGCTCCTCGAGGCGCTCGGCGACGAAGAGCTGCCAGTAGTCCTGCAGGAACTGGGTGCCGAGGCGCTGCTGATAGAACTGGGTCTCCTCGGGCAGGTTTCCGTACCAGATCACGATGTACTGCGAGAAGAACAGGTACATCCAGAAGATCGAGAACGCGAAGATCATCTTGCCGACGTCGTGCATGCGCGGCTTGGTGATCTCGTCGGCCCAGCCCGGCGTGGTCGCGCGCAGGAGCACGCAGATCAGCGCGGTCGCAGCGACGGCCGAGAGCCAGCCGCCCCAGGCGAAGTACCAGGCGAAGAGATTCGAGAACCAGGTCGGATTCAGCGACATCACCTGGTCGAAGCCGAGGAAGCCGTAGCCGAAGGCGTAGAGCAGCGCGAGGATCGGCGCGAGCCGCGTGAGGCTGCGCGCCGAAGCGTCGCGCTCGGCCGCGTCGCCCTTCCAGTCGCGGCTCCAGGCTGCGAACAGCGACTTCGCCGCGGGCGCGCGCTCCGCCGCGCCGTGCAGCGACGGCCGGAAGGAGAGCCGGAGGTACTGGATCGTGAGCAGCGCGAGCGCGCCGAGAATCGCACCGTCGACGAGGTAGAGCCGCGGGAAGGTGAGCCAGCCCTGTTTGCCGTAGGGCGCGCCATGGGCCCAGTTCGAGTAGATCGATTCGCGTCCGAGGAAGGACACGCAGAAGAGCACGAAGGTCACGGGCACCCAGGCGGCCAGGCCTTCCGCCACGTGCCGGATCGGTCCCGCCCAGCGCGCGCCGACGATCACGAGCGCGCAGGAGAGCGCGAGGCCCGCCTGGGCCATGGAGCCGAAGTAGAGATAGTTCACGTGGAAGGCGCGCCAGGCGGTGGCCGCGTCGGTCGCGAGACCCGCGACGAAGGCGACGGCGCCGAGCGCGATCAGTGCGCCGCAAACGGCGATGGCGGCCCTGGGCAGCGGCTGCGGGTTGGCCCTCAGCCCGGTGGCGTTCGCGCTCACGGCGTGACCCCTGTCTTCCCGTTGAGGTACCGGACGTAGTTCACGATGTCCCAGCGCTCCTCGGCCGGGATCCGCTGGTAGCCGGGCATCCGGCGCCGCCCGTAGCGGATCGTGGTGTAGAGGTGTCCGTCGCTGCGCACGTTCGCGATGCTGCCCGGGCCCGCGAGCGGGAGCACGCCCATCAGCGGGCCGCGCTGCGCACTCGTCACCGAGACCGGTCCGTCGCCGAGACCGCCCGGGCCGTGGCAGGGCTGGCAGTAGCGCTGGAACTGCAGCTTGCCGTTCTGGATCGACTCGAGGCTCGCGGGCCGCGGGTTCGCGATCCCGTCGGACTCGGCGTCGACCACGTTCGAGACCGGTGCCTCGCCGCCCGTGACCGGAACGCTGCCCTCGGGCGGCAGGAAGGCCGCGACGCCGTCGGCGTCCGGGTACTGCGTGCGCTCGAAGGCCTGGACCGCCTTCTGCCACTTCATCTGCGGGAACCAGTCGACCGACCACTGCTCCCAGCACCCGAGCGAAGTCGTGAGTGAGAGCGAGAGCCCCGCGAAGAGCAGCTTCGACAGCCGCCCTGCCCTGCCCGCGCTAGGCGTCGACAAGGTTCACCTCCCTCGCGTGGTGCTGGCGCAGGAGCGCCTCGACCTCGGCGACGTCGCGATCCTGGCAGCGCACCACGAGGCCGAAGTCCTCCGCCGAGAAGCGCGAGCTGTAGACCGGGCCCATGTCGAAGCGGGGCGCGAGCTTGGCCTTCACGATCAGACCGACGAGCGTCATCAGGCCGCCGAAGAGGATGGTCAGCTCGAAGGCGATGATCGTGTAGGGCGGGATCGAGGAGACCGGCTTCCAGCCGACGATGATCGGCCAGTCGTTCGACATCCAGAGCGTCAGCGCATAGCCCGTGACGACGCCGACGAGACCGCCGATCAGCGTGTAGAGACGCACCTGCGACGGCTTCTCGTCGACCGAGTCGTCGACCTCCGGGAAGGGAGCCGGGGCGTAGGTCTCGAGCTCTCCGAAGCCACGGCCCTTGAGCTGTCGCACCGCGTCGGCCACCTGACCCGGCAGCTCGTAGACGCCCACCAGCACCGGCATCAGTGCCCACCTCCGTTGTGCGCCTTCTCGTGGATCGCGAGCTCCTTCACCTCTGCGATCGCGATGACCGGGATCAGCTTCAGGAAGATCAGAAAGAAGAGCGCGAAGAACGCGAAGCTCCCCGCGACGATGCCGAGCTCCGGCCAGCTCGGCGTGTAGATGCCCCAGGCCGCCGGATCGTACTCGCGCGAGAGGCCGGTGATGATGATCACGTAGCGCTCGAACCACATGCCGACGTTGATCAGCACCGAGATCGCGAAGAGAGTCGGGATGTGCGTGCGGATCTTCTTGAACCAGAGCAGCTGTGGCACGAAGCCGTTGCAGGAGATCATCACCCAGGTCGAGATCCAGTAGGGCCCGAATGCGCGCTTGAAGAAGGCCGTCTGCTCCCACTCGACGCCGCTGTACCAGGCGATGAAGTACTCGGCTCCGTAGGCGTAGCTCACGATGATCGACGTGAGCAAGAGGAAGCGCGACATGTTCTCGAAGTGGTAGTCGGTGATGTACTCCTCGAGCCCGAAGATCCGGCGCACGGGGATCATCACGGTCAGCACCATCGCGAAGCCCGAGAAGATCGCCCCCGCGACGAAGTAGGGCGCGAAGACCGTCGCGTGCCAGCCCGGCACGATCGACATCGCGAAGTCCCAGGACACGACGCTGTGCACCGAGAGCACGAGCGGCGTGGCGAGGCCGGAGAGGTGCAGCACCGAGCGGTTGTGGGCCTTCCACTGGTTCGAGGTGCCCTGCCAGCCCAGCGAGAGGACCGTGTAGACGAGCTTGCGCAGGCCGGTCGAGCGATCGCGCGCGATCGCGAGGTCCGGGATCAAGCCGACGTAGAAGAAGACGACCGAGATCGTGAGGTAGGTCGTGATCGCGAAGGTGTCCCAGAGCAACGGGCTCTTGAAGTTCACCCAGAGCGCGCGCTGGTTCGGGTAGGGAAGGATGAAATAGCTCTTCCAGATGCGACCGACGTGGATGCCGAGGAATTGCGCCGCCGTGAGCACCGCGATCACGGTCATGAGCTCGGCGCTGCGATTGATCGCGTTCCGCCACTTCGCGCGGAACAGGAACAGGATCGCCGAGATCAGGGTCCCCGCATGCGCGATGCCGACCCAGAACACGAAGGTCACGATGTAGGCGCCCCAGAAGACCGGGTGCGAATAGCCTGCGATGCCGAGTCCCGCGTAGACCTGGTAGATCCAGATCGCCGCGGCGAGGCCGACGAAGCCCGCGGCGGTCGCGAGCAAGAGCCAGTAGCCGGCCGAGGCACCCTCCATCACCGAGAGCAGATCCCGGTTGATGCGGGAGTCCTGGAGCGGAGCCCGGGGCCGCATCACACCGGCGACGGACTGGGCGGGCGGCGGAGGCGTCATGCGTGCTCCCCTCCCCGGAGCACCTTCGCGAGGTAGGTGATGCCGGGGCGCGTGTTGAGTGCGTGCAGCGCGTGGTACGCGCGGGCCGGATTCTCCTGCACCCGCGTCGCGACCTGGCTGGCCTCGTCCTTCAGGTTGCCGAAGGAGATCGCCCGCGTCGGGCAGGCATTCTGGCAGGCCGTCCTGATCTCGCCGTCGGCCACGAGCCGCTTCTGGTCCTTGGCTGCCTGCCGCCCGAGCTCGATGCGCTGCACGCAGAAGGTGCACTTCTCCATCACGCCCTGGCCGCGCACGGTCACGTCGGGATTCAGCATCAGCGGCATCGGGTCGGGCCAGTTGCCGAGCGCGAAGTCGTACCAGTTGAAGCGCCGCACCTTGTAGGGGCAGTTGTTCGAGCAGTAGCGCGTTCCGATGCAGCGGTTGTAGATCATCCCGTTCAGGCCTTCGGGATTGTGATAGGTCGCGAAGACCGGGCAGACCGGCTCGCAGGGCGCGGCGCCGCACTGCTGGCAGAGCATCGGCGAGTGCCGGATGTCCGAATGGCCGAGCACCTCGTTCGACACGGGGCGATCGCGACCCATGCCGAGCTCCGCCTCTCCGTCGCCGACGTAGCGCTCGATCCGGAGCCACGACATCACCCGGCCCCAGATCACCTGGTCTTCTCCGACGGTCGGGATGTTGTTCTCGACCGCGCAGGCGACCACGCAGGAGGAGCAGCCGTTGCAGCGATCGAGATCGATCGTCATCGACCAGCGGTAGGGGCTGCCGTCGAGCGTGAAATCTGCGGGGTCGTAGGGCTCCCGGATCTCGTGCGGGCCCTCGTGGGCGCCCGTGTGGCTGTCGTGCCCGGCGTGACCCGCGTCCGGTGCGAGCGCTGCGAGCGGAACCGCCTCGGCGAGCTGGCGGCCGCGCTTGTTGTCGTGCCCCTGGCCCATCGCGAGCCGCTCGAAGCGGCCCGTGCGCGTGAGGTCGGCCTTGACCGAGAACCAGGCGCGGCCCCCCTTCTCGTCGGCGAGCGGGGGCAGGAGCTCCATCACGTTCACGCCCCGGGCGGCGCCTTCGCCGCGCTCGCGGGAGCGCGACGCATACCAGCCGACCCGGTGACCCTGACCGATCGCGATCGCGACGACGTCGTCGCGCAGACCGCCGCGCGGCAGCGCGGGAAGCTCGACCGCGCCCGCGGGCGTCTGGACCCGCAGCACGTCGCCGCGGCCGACGCCCAGCGATCTCGCCGTGGCCAGGCTGATCTCGGCGTAGGACTGCCAGGTCATCTTCGTGACCGGATCCGGTGTCTCCTGCAGCCACGGCAGATCCGCGCCGCGGCCGTCGTAGAGCAGCGGCGAGGGAACCGCGAGCAGCGCGTGGCTGCCGCCGCCCTCGAGCGGCGCGTCCTGGACCTGCAGCGAGGCGACGCCCGCCGCGAGCTGCGTCGCGGCGGCCGACGCGGCGGCGCCGTAGCTGCCGCCCCGCGCCAGCGCCGCGCGAAAGTCGCTGCCCTGCCACGCCTGTTCGAGCACCGCGCGGAAGCTGCCCGAGGGAAGCTTCGAGGCGACCGTGTCGCCGAGCGCTCGCGCGGTCGCGAGCAGCGTGTCGCCGAGCGCCTGCGTGTCGAAGAGCGGACGCAAGGTGGGTTGGATCAGCCCGCGCACGCCCGCGCGCGGCGCCAGATCACCCCAGGACTCGAGCGGCGTGTGATCCGGCAGCACGAGATGTGCACGCTCGCTCGTCTCGTTCGCGATCGGGCTCGTGGACACCACGAAGTCGACCTTCCCGAGCGCCTCGCCGAACTTCGCGTCGGCGAGCGTGTGCAGCGGATCGGAATCGTGCACGAAGAGCAGGCGCACCTTGCCCTGGCTCATCGCATCGACGAGCGCGAGCACCTGCGAGAAGCTGCCCGGAGCGGCGACGCCCGGCGTCGCGTTCTGCGGCAGGAGGCCGCGGCCGACCGCACCGACGGCCGCGTTGAGCGCGAAGACCGCCGCGGCGCTCGCGACCGCGCGGCGCCCCGTCACGGCGACGCCCGGCGGCAGCGCGACCGGCCGCCGCGCCGCGGCGAGCGCCCGGCCGAGGCGCTCGAGCGTCTCGAGCGGCACGTCGGCGGCCTGCGCGATCTGCGCGACCGTGCGCGAGACCAGGAGCTTGTCGATCACTGCGGGATCCACGCCGGTGGCGCCCGCGGAGAGCGCGACCCTCGCGAGCGCGAGCGCGAGCAGGCCTTCACTGCCGGCGCGCGCCGGGATCCACTCGTCGGCGTTGCTCGCGGTCTGCGAGAGACGCGGACCGATGTAGACGAGGCGCGCGCCGCCGCCCGGATGCTTCTTCACGTCGCGCGCGTCGGCGAGCTGGCGCGCGTGCTCGACGGGCGACAGTCCGGTCTCGAGCAGGTCGCTGCCGAAGTCGAGCACGAGGTCGGCGTCGCCGAGGTCGAAGAGCGGAAGCCCGCTCGTGCCGAACGCGAGCTTCGAGGCCTCGCGCAGCGCCTCGTGCGCAAAGGGCTCGTAGACCACCCGGCCGCCCAGCCCCGCGGCCTCGGAGAAGCGATCGATCAGCCCCGAGAGCGTCGGACCGACCGGCCCGCCGAGAATGCGCGCGCTGGATCCGGCAGCGCGCAGCTTCTCGGCCAGGAGCCGGGTGGCCTCGTCCCAGCTGGTCTCGGCGAGCACGCCGTCCGCGCCGCGCAGCATCGGCTTGCGGTAGCGACCTGGATGATAGGTGCGGCCGATTCCGGCCGTGCCGCGCGCGCAGATCGCGCCGCGGTTGATCGGATGCTCGGGGTTGCCCTCGATCAGGATCGGCCGGCTCTCGCGCGTGCGGACGTGGATGCCGCAGCCCACCGGGCACTCCGCGCAGGTCGAGGCATAGACGACCGGAATGCCGGGCGTGATCTCCTCGGGCTGGACCACGTAGGGGATCAGCTTCTCGACGTGGTCGGAGCAGCCCGCGGCGGCCGCGGCACCCGCTCCGGTTCCCACGAGCTTCAGAAAATCGCGTCGATCGAGTTCGGCCATCGCTCGTCCGTTGCTGGGGCCGCGTCGGGGCGCGTCCCTGGTGATCCTTCCAGATGCAGTCTCGGGCGGAATCCGGGGCGCTCTAGTAATGGCACTTCAAGCAGTCCTGGGAGGCGCCGTTCTCCCGGTGGCAGTTGACGCACCAGCCCATCTCGAGGGTCTTGGCGGGCAGCAGCCAGGGCCACCAGATCGTCTCGTCCATGACCGCGAGCTTGTCCATCTCTTCGACGGGGCCGTGGCAGCGCTGGCAGTCGACACCCGCCTGGATGTGGCGGTTGTGGCGGAACTTCACGTGCTCCGGCAGGCGGTGGATCTGCACCCACGGGATCGGCTCCTTGCGCTCCCAGTGGCTCTTCAGGATCTGGATGCCCTCGAGCTCGTCGTAGCTCGCCTGGAACTGCGCGTGGCAGCCCATGCACAGCTCGACCGACGGCACGCCCGCCGCGCGCGAGCGGTCCGTGCCGCTGTGGCAGTACTGGCAGTCGATCTGGAACAGACCGGCGTGGTGTTTGTGGCTGAAGGGGATGGGCTGATTCGGCCCGGGCGCCGCTTCGTCCCACGCGGCCGCGTGCGAGAGGCAGGCCTCGCGCGTCGGCCACGGGGTGTCGAACTGCGGCGGGATCTCGATCTCCAGATCCGGATCCCTCTCCTTCTGCGCCTTGAGCTCGTGGGCCTCGCAGACGCTCGCCGCCACCCGCTTGCCCTCGGCGGCGACCTCGCGACCCGGGCCGCCGAGCGCCATCCAGCTTGCGGTCGCCAGGAGCAGCAGGGCGAGCGGGGCGCGGTGAACCAGCGAGCGCGATCTCATGCCAAACCACCGGGGCTGCGGGCGGCCACTCTGGAGTCGCCCTCGTGTGGACGGAACGGATCCCCTGAACACCTGCCAGCGGGGGGGTGGCCAGCGAGAGGTGCGAGGACGCCGAACGTCGCGAAAAAAACGGGGACCTGGCGCTCGGGCGCCAGGTGACCGCGGCGTCAAATACTACGGAAGGCGGGCAGCGTCAAGGCGTTTCCGGCCGCTCGCGCTGCGCGCGGCGCGAGCGCTCTGGCGCGCTGCGTCGCGTCTTTCGCGCTGATAGAATCGGCCGGGTCGCGCGCGCTGCGCAGCTCGCGCGAATCGCGAAGGCGGGCGCGGTCGCGGCGTGAGCCGTCGGCTTCCGAGTCCGCTGCAGCGCCGCGGCGTCGTGTGCGCGAGCCCATTGTCGGGGATTCACCCCCAACCTCTCCAGGCGAGGAGCAAGCCATGAGCGTCAATCCCGAGCTGGTCGAGATTCTCGTGTGCCCCGAGACCAAACAGCCCGTGCGCCTCGCGCCGCAAGACCTGCTCGATCGCCTCGCGCGCGAGATCCAGGCGGGACGCCTGCGCACGCGCGGCGGCGACGCGGTCACGCGCCCGATCCAGGAAGGCCTGCTGCGCGAGGACGGCCACGTGCTCTACCCGGTCGACGACGGAATTCCCGTGATGCTGATCGAGGAATCGATCGAGCTCTAGTCGCCCGGGGACGCGCTGGCTATTGCGCGAAGTCGCGCTTCTTGAGCTCGCGCACGTAGTCGGCTAGCTCCGGATCCGCGGCGACGAGCGCCGAGATCTTCTCCTCGAACTCGGCCGCCTCGCGGCGCAGCGGGGCCAGATCGATCGAGAGCTCGAGGTAGCCCGCGAGCGCCTCGACTAGCGCGAGCGCGCCTCTCGGGTTCGGTGCCGCGCTGATGTAGTGCGGCAGCGCCGCCCACAGGCTCACGACGCGCGTCCCGCGCCGCTGCAGCCGCTCCTGCAGCACGCCGAGGATGCCCACCGGACCCTCGTACCCCGACGCCGCGACGCCGATCGATTCGAGCAGCGCGGCCTCGTCGCTGTAGCCGGTCACGACGACCGGGCGCGAGTACACCACGTCTGCCAGGTAGGCTCCCACCAGCACGACCTCGCGCAGAGCGAGTCGCTGCACGAGCTCGTCGACGAGATCGCAGAACGCGCGCCAGCGCAGGTGCGGCTCCGCGCCGAGCCCGGTCACGAGCTCGCGCCGCGCGTCGATCGAGCCGAGATGGAAGCGGACGCCCGGCCATTCGATGCCGCGCCTCGCGCCGGGCAGGATGCGCGTCTCCGGGCGCCGCACGGTGAAGTCGTAGAACTCCTCGCAGTCGATGTCCGCGAGAGGGACGCAGCGATAGGAATCGCGCAGGAAGCGGAGCGCGTGGCTGGCTGCCTCGCTGGCGTCGTTCCAGCCCTCGAAGGCGATCACGAGCGTGGCGTGATCGAGCCGGGGCGCGGCGAAGTAGCGGAGCGGGCTGGCCACGCCGGGAGGTTCTCACGCGGCGCGCGCGCAGCACAAGCGCGTTCGCGTTCGCCTCCGGCTCACTGCGCGCGGCAGGACCGCTTGCTGCCGACCTCCGTTCGCCTCCGGCTCACTGCGCGCGGCAGGACCGCTTGCTGCCGACCTCCGTTCGCCTCCGGCTCACTGCGCGCGGCAAGACCGCTTGCGTCAGCGCAGCAGCCGATAGCCGTGGCCTCGCACCGAGACGATGTGGCGCGGGTCGGAGGGATCGACCTCGAGGTAGCGGCGCAGGCGCACGATGAAGGAGTCGACGACGCGCGTCCGGGTCTCGGGCAGGAGGCCCCAGACCTCCTCGAGCAGCTCGCCGCGCGTGACCGCTTCGCCCTCGCGATCGAGCAGCACGCGCAGCAGGCCGAGCTCGCGCGCGGTGAGGCGCACGCAGCCGGCGGGACCGGTGAGCTCGAAGCGGTCGAAGTAGAGCGTCGCTGCGCCGATCTGGACCGGCTCGCGCGGCTCGAGTGCGGCCGTCTGCCCGTCCCAGCGCCGCCGGCGCAAGAGGCCCCTCACGCGCGCGAGCAGCTCCTCGAGCCGGAAGGGCTTGCTCAGGTAGTCGTCGGCGCCCTCTTCGAGGCCGCGCACGCGGTCTCCGATCTCGTCGAGGGCCGTGAGCATCAGGATCGAGACGAAGTTCCCCGCGGCGCGCACGCGCCTCGCGATCTCGAATCCGGAGAGCTCGGGCAACATCACGTCGAGGATCACGAGATCGTAGGCGCCTTCCGCGGCGATCAGGCGCGAGAGCGCGGCGCGTCCGTTGGACTCGGTATCGACCGCGTACCCCACCTCGCCGAGATTGAACTCGAGCGCGCGGACCAGGTGCTCCTCGTCCTCGACCAGCAGGATGCGCGGCGCCGCCCTCACGCGGCGGGAACCGCGCGCCCGGGAGGCGCGGCGCGCAGCGTCACGACGAAGCGGCTGCCCGCCCCGCGGCCCTCGCTGCGCGCGACCACGCGGCCGCCCTGGCGCCGCACGAGCGTGCGCACGATGAAGAGCCCGAGCCCGAGCCCCGCGGCCGTGCGCTGGACGTCGCGGCCGATCCGGTAGAAGCGCCGGAAGATCTTGCGCAGCTCGCCCGCCGGGATCCCGATCCCGCGGTCTTCGATCTCGACCTCGAAGCGGTCGTCGCCCGAGCGCTGCGCGCGCACGCGCACGTGGATCGGCTGCTCGGAGTACTGCACCGCGTTCTCGAGCAGATTCCGGAACACGACGCCGAGCGCGCTGGCGTCCCCGCGCACCCAGGCCTCGCGCGGGAGCTCGAGGTCGATCGAATCCTCGGGCAGCCGGTGGTGCTCGCGGATCTCGCCGGCGCAGCGCCGCAGGAGCGCCGGCAGCGGAACCGACCGGCGCATGAGCCGCAGGCCGGGCTCTTCGGCGCGCGCCGCGGCGAGCACCTGGTCCACCGTGCGCCGCAGGCGTTCGATGTCCTGATCCATGCTCGCAAGGAACTCGCGCCTGCGCTCGGGAGCGACGTCCCGCAGCGCGAGCGTGTCGAGGCCGAGACGCAGCGAAGCGAGAGGCGTCTTCATCTCGTGCGTGACGGCGTCGAGGAAGGCGCGCTGGCTCTGGTTGGTTCGCATCTCCCGCACGAGCCACGCGCAGAGCCACACGAGCCCCGCGCTGATCAGCAGCAGGCACACGATCCCGAGCAGGAGCAGCGCCCAGTCGCCGTGCGAGAGGCGCGGCGTGAGTCGCGGCGCACCGGGGTGCACCACGGCGATCGGCCAGCCGACCCCGAGCACCACGACGAGCAGCAGCAGCACGACCCCGATCGCGAGCGGCCATCCGATTCCACGGCGCATGCGCGGAGCTTAGCTCCCGCGCGCAGGGGCCCGCGCGGCGTCCCATAGGCGCCGGCGCGGGGGGATAGAATGCGCGGATGCCCGAACCCGTTGCGAAGCCGCGCGGACTTCGGCGCGCAGGACACCGCGGCACGGCTCTCGGCGCGCTGCTCCTCGCGGCGCCGGTCGCAGCCGAGCTGCCGCCCGAGAATCGCTGTCCGACCGTACAGGTCGGCAGCGCGCGCGCGGGCCTCGAGGACGCCGCGCCGATCCTGCTCGAGCCCGGCACGCGCGTGACGATCGAAGGCATGCCCGCGCTGCGGGAGCTCCTGCCGCCGGAGCTCTGGATCCACCGCGCCGAGTTCTTCTCGCCGGGCATGCAGCTCGAGGTCGGACCCTGCCACCGCCGCTTCCCCGTCTCGGACTCCTACGCGCGCGCCTCGGAGCAGTACGCGGGCACGGCCCGCCTCGACGCCGCCGGAAACCTGCTCGACTACCGCGCCGGCATCCCGTTCCGGCCTAGCAGCATCGACCCGGAAGCGCCCGACGCCGGCGCGCGCTGGGCCTGGAATCTCGCGTTCCGCAACCGCGGCGCGGGTCCGCTCGGGCGCTTCCGGCTCTCGGAGATGCCCCCGGCGCAGGCGAGGCCGCTCGTCTACCAGGGCCGCTTCTTCCTGCTGCAGACCGGACACCGCGCCGACCTGCCCGCGCCGGACCACGCGGTGCCCGAAGCCCGCGATGCGGTGTTCATCGGCGGCGGGCGCTTCAGCGAGCCCTTCGACGTGCGCGAGCTCGCCTGGCGCCAGATCCGGCCCCACACGGCCCTGCGGCGCTACCGGGAGCCGGACGACACCTTCGTCTACGTCCCGACGATGCGGAAGATGCGGCGCGCGGCGAGCTCCTTCGTCGACGGCATGTTCGTGCCCCGCTACCAGGCCGCCGGCGACGACGGTGGCGGCGCGATCTCGCTCGGCGGAGGTGGCCTCGGCGGGGGCGCCGGGCTTCCGGGCGGCGCGATCTCGCCGCGCGCGGCCGCCTCGGCCGCGGTCAGCGAGCACGTCCGGCGCGGCTTCACGACGCTGCTGCTGCGTCCGAACGCCTACCACTGGCGCCTCGTCGGCTTCCGCGAGCTGCTCGCGCCGATCAACGTCGTCGTCGAAGGCTATCCGGCGCTCACGGACCGCAACTTCGGCCGCAGCGGGCTCTCGATCGCGAGCGACCGCTGGGACCTGCGCTACGCCGTCGTGCTCGAGGGACGCGCGCGCGACCCGGGCGGCGGCTTCGATCAGCTGATCCTCTACGTCGATCACCAGACGCAGCTTCCGCTCTACGCCGTCGCGCGTCGCGCGGCGCAGATCGTGGACGTCGCGATCGCCGCCCATCGCTTCAGCGGCGACGTGCCCGGCTATCCGGAGCTGCGCGAGGGCGAGAGGTCCTTCGTCTTCGATCCCGTCGCCGAGCTCGGCTACGGCCCGATCGACCGCAGCGGCTGGAGGCGCGAGTCCTACGACACACGCTCGCTGCCGCTGCCTTCCTCGGAGATCCGCCGCTACACCTCGTCGGCGTTCCTCGAACGCGGGCGCTAGGCGAGGAGCTCAGAAGGTGTAGCGCAGGCGGAAGAACACCTCGTCGCGGTCGCGGACGAGCGAGAGCGCGTTCTCGACCGGAACCTGATAGGCGTTCGGATCGGCGCGGTTGGCCGGGGGAGAGATCGGGTTGACCGGAAGCTCCTCGAGCTCCGTGCGGCCGAAGAAGACCAGGAAGCCCCAGCGGATCGAGAACGCGTCGGTGAAGCGATAGCCGATCGAGGGCAGGATCGCGCCCGAGCGCGAGTTGAAGTCGTAGACCGTGATCAGCTCGGGCTGCAGGCGATCCTGGTAGTAGCCGGTCTGGATGGCCGTCGTGAAGAGCACGTTCCAGGGCCCGTTCGCCGAGAAGGTCTCGCGGTGCTTCGTCTGGTACTGGAAGAACCACTGCGAGTTGAAGAAGAAGGTGCGATTCGCGTTCAGGAAGTTGATGAAGGTCGGGCGGTCGACCGAGAGCGTGAGGTTGAGCGTCTCCTGGCGCGTGATGCCGTCGAACTCCGCCGCATCGGCAAAGGGCGACTTCCCGATCCAGGTGAACTCCATGCCCCAGTTCGTCTTGGTCATGTCCTCGGCGAAGTCGCTCGAGAACCCGAGCACGTTGCGTCGCTGGTAGCGGAGCACGACCTCCTGTCCGCCGTGCCAGGAGAAGGTGCGGCGGCCGTAGCGCCCGTTGCCGGCCGCCTCCACACGTCGCGACATCGTGCCGGCGAGCGCGAGGAAGCCCTTGGTGTTCCGGCACAGGTGCGGTGCCGCGAAGCTGCAGCGGGTCGAGAGATAGGAGCGGTCGACGCCGTCGACGACGCGGTAGTCGAAGCAGTCGAGGTCCAGCTCACGGTCGTCGAGCTCCTCGTTGCAGGACGAGGCAACGAGCAGCATCAGGATGTTCCAGGAGACCGCCGCGGCCTCGCTCTGGAACACGCTCGCCGGCCGCAGGTTGGGATCCTTGCTCGGATCGCCGTCGGGCAGCAGGCTGTTGATGAACTCGTCCTGGTAGCGGCGGACCTCGATCGTCGTGTCTTCGATTCCGTCGCGGTTCTGGTCGACGAAGACCGTCACGTGCGGCGTGTTCGGATCGCCGTCGTGGTCGACCTGGATCCGGAACGCATTGGCGCCCGCGGTCACCGGACTCTGCAGGTCGATCGTGCGCACCGCCGGACAGGGCAGGCCGTCGTCGCCGCGCCGGACCACGTTGCCGTCCACGATCGCGAGCTGGGTCGGATTCTCCCAGCAGCCCGCGAGCGGATGGAACTCCGTGCGCGCGCCCAGGACCGCGCGATCGTTGGCGGGGTCGGCCTGGTCGCCGACGCGCGTATCCGACTTGTTGCCATCGCAGTGGGAGAGATCGACGGCGCTGCCGTCGGCATAGCGGCCGCGCACGGTGAAGAACTCCCCGTTCGCGTCTCGCAGCGTCGTGCGCAGGCGCGGCGCGAAGATGCAGCCGTCCACCCGCGGGTCGTAGAGATCCTGGAAGGTCACGACGAGCTCGTTGGTCGCGGCGCCGATTCCAGCGTCGACGAGCTCGAAGGGGTTCGCGGAGCTCCCCGCGGCGCGCAGCTCGTCGGGCCGCGCGATCCCGCGGCAGCCCGGCAGCACGATGATCCGGCCGTCGACGTTGCGCGTGCAGATCGGTCCGCCCTCGAAGCCGGCGGTGCCCGGCTGGGTCAGCCGGCGGTCGGTCGTGGTCCAGAGCCCCCCCGTGTATCCGTTCAGCCCGATCTCGCCGGTGCCCTCGATCCCGGGCCAGGCCTGCACCAGAGCGGAGGCTTCGGTGTTCAGGAAGTCGACGCCGCCCGTGCGGCCGAAGATGTCGCCCGCGAGCCCGGGCGCGCCGTCCCGGGTCGGCACCGAGCTGTCGCAGCGGGTCGCATAGAAGGGGCCGCAGCCGAAGAGCGCGCGCTGGAACGAGGTCAGCGTGCTGTCGAGCGAGAGCAGCGGCGCGACGCGCACCGCGTCGGGATCCACGTCCCGGTACTGGCTCGTGTAGGTGTTGTTGCCGTCGCCGAGACCCGCGGCGAGCAGCCCGGGCGGCGCGGGTTGCCCCGGCAGGCGCCCGTCGTCGCGATTGAGCGCGCGCGTCGGCACGCCGGAGATCGAGCCGGCGCCGCTCGCGAAGCCGCGCGACGGAAACTGCGCGTCCTGGATCGCGGACATCACGACGCCGATCCGCTCGGCCTGCTCGCCCGCGAACCAGGCCGAGATCACCTCCACGAAGTTCGGGAAGACCGGGATCAGCTGCCCGGGGTTGTTCGGATCCGGCACGAAGGTGTCGCGCAGCAGCGCATTGCTCGCGAAGATGTTGAAGGCGCAGGCCCCCGCGTCGAGCGAGGCCGCGATCCCGGTCGTAGCACTGCACAGCACCGCGAAGATCTGCTGATTCGCGTGGTGGAACTCGAGCGCGTTCTGGGGCGATCCCGCGAGTCCCGGCTTCAGGCAGTCCGGGTCGGTGCCGACGCCCAGCGCGGTGTGCGTGAGCGGCTGGGTGGGATCCACGAGCGCCGTGCCCGCGGTGCAGCTCCCGCGCGACTCCGCGATCCGCGGGCGACCCGTGTTCGCGTCCACGTTGCGCTCGTAGAAGAAGATCATGTCCGGGTAGGGGACGTCCTCGTAGCCGAAGAAGTCCGAGAGCGCGAAGCTGAAGCGGTCCCAGCGCCACTCGACGCGACCACCGAATTCGGTGCCCTTCGAGAGATCGTCCCAGGGCTTCTCGGGCCGATCGACGCCGGCCACGCCGACGCCGAAGAGGCCGTGTGCGACCATTCCGAGCGTGATGTTGCAGACGAGATCGGGCGTGAAGGGCTCGCCGCAGGCGCCGAGATCGTTCGGCTGGAAGCGGTCCCAGTTGAAGGCGAATTCGGCGCGGACGTCGTTGAACTGCCAGACGTCGTAGAAGGAGTAGACGAAGCGCCCGGACCAGAGCGCGATGCGCTGCTCCTCGAGCGTCGGCAGCGACGCGAGCGCGAGATCGACCGGGTTGAACTGGTCGGTGGTGCGGAAGAGCTCGGTCTTGCCCCAGACGATGTTCTGCAGCCCGAGCCGCACCCAGAGCCGGCTGTCGAGCAGCTCGGCCTCGAGGTAGGCCTCCTTGAGCTCCTTGTACTCCTGCTGCGCCTGGCCGCGGTTCAGCGCGCGCTGTCCCTGCGTGTAGTTGAAGTCGAGATCGTTCAGGTTGCCCTGGGCGAACTCCCGGCGCAGGCCCGCGCTCGGGTAGTAGAGGCCCTGCGCCTGCATCCGATCGGAGTTGTCGATCAGCTGGCCCGTCACCGGATCGATCGTGCCGAGGTTCGAGAGGGAGGGCGCCGGGCGGAAGGGGTTCTCGCCCGCTCCTCCGGTGATGCGCCGGTTGGTTCCGACACCGGGCAGCGTCGCGAAGGTGTTCGGGCCGGCCCAGGTCGGATCGGCCGGATCGGGCGCGCCGTCGGGAATGCACGCGCCGGAGGCGCCTCGCGAGATGCCGGCGTCGCTGCCGACGTCGTTGCTCGTGGTGCCGTGCAGGCCGACGAAGCCGCCGAGCCGCTGCCCGTAGCCGTCGGAGTCGCGCCGATCGGTGGGCTTGCGGCAGGGCAAGGTCGGGTTCCAGTCGCCGCCGAAGACGTGCAGCAGCGAGATCGGGTCGGTCGGGTCGACGCGGAGCAGCGGGTCGCTGTTGGCGCGCGACACGAAAAACTCGGAGATCGGCGAGACCGGCGTCAGGGGACTTCCCGGACTCGAATTGATCGGGCGCTGGCGGTAGCAGCGCGGCACGCCCTGGGTGTCGGTGACGACCACGTTCGGCGGCAGGCAGTCCGAGAGATCGTCGTCGGTGGCGAGCAGCGAGACGAGCTCGGGGTGCAGCTGGTCGAAGCCGGCCGCGCTCCCGATCCCGGGAAAGACGGTCTCGGGATCGATGCCGTTGTTGCGCAGCTCGATCGCGCGCGCGAGGTCGTCGACGTGGTAGCGCTCCTGCCCGAGCCCGAGATCGGTGCCGGCCGCGTAGCGGCCGCGGAAGGGGTTCGCCCGGTCGATCAGCGCTCCGTTCGGAACGATCGTGTTCTTCGGCAGCCAGGGGCCCATCTGGTAGGTGCCGCCCGCCGCATTGTCGCGGATGTGCTTGAAGGCGAAGCGGAAGTCCGCGATCGGCGCGAAGGTGTAGTCGGCCGGCTCGTCACCGCTGTTCGGGGTGGAGTCCGCGCCCTCCTGGCGGAAGAGCGTGTCGGCGCCCGGAAAGCCGGAGTCGGTGATCACCCTGCCGTCGGCATCGCGGTAGGGCGCGAAGCGGGACGGCGTCGGCTCCGGGTGGCGCGGCCTGCCGCCGCCGACGAAGGCATTGCCGGGATTGCGCAGGTGGGGCTGGTCGGTGAAGTTGGCCGCGACGAGGGGCGGGATCACACCCGAGTAGTCGGGGTCCGAAGCGCTGCGCAGGCGCTCCGGCAGGCGTTTGGCGCGGTTGCCGTAGGTGTCCGCCGAGCGGAGCATGCCGCAGCCGCGCGTGTAGACGCAGTCGTAGCGGACCTCCGCGCGCACGAAGCCGCTGAAGAGATCGAGCGGCCCGATGCCGTCGGGCGCGAAGTTCAGGTCCATCTCGAGACCGAACACGTTGTACCACTGGGCGAGATCCAGCTCCTCCGAGAACTCGCTGTCGAGTGCGCGGACCTGGATCTCGGCCGAGCCGTGGGCCTCGATCAGGCCGTCGAGGGCGTCGACGCCGCGCGCGACACCCGGGAGTGTCGCCGCTGCCAACGCGACGAGGACGGCGCAGAGCGCGGATCTGCGCCGCTCTCGCGGCGCCGGCTCCCGACTCGGGTCGGGTCGGTGGCGTCTCACGGCGGGCCCGTCCCCCGAGCGCAGGCGGCCATCGGTCGCGAGATTGCGACGGACCGCGCTGCGGCATTCCCCGCGGACGTTATAAACCGGGACTCGGCGCCGATTCAAACGGATTCCGAGACCGCGCGGCGCGGCCTCCGAGCCGCGTCACTCGCGGATCCGCGTGACTGGGGGTCAGAGCGAGCCGCCGGGCTCGCTCGAGATCTGCGCCCGCGCGCCTCTAACGGGAGGATTCGGGCGCGTCGCCGCCCGACGAGCGCTTGGCGCGCGGCTTCGCCGCCGCGGCCTTTCGCGCCGACGTCTTCTTGCGCCGGCCTCGCGACGCCGCGGGCCTCTTCTCGCCGCCGGCCGCCGTCTCGCGCGCAGCCGCCGCAGGACCCGCGCCCGCCTTGCGCGGCGCGCGCTTCGCGCCGCGCGCCGGCTTCTTCGCCGCGGCGGGAGCGACCTCGCCGCCCTCCTCGCCCGCGCTCGCGGCCCTGTTGCCGCGAGGCGGGAACTCGAAGCCGTGGCGGCCGTTGTCCTTCAGCACGAGAATCGCCGAGAAAGGCCGGCCGAAGCGCGAGGTGAAGTCCGTCAGCAGCTCGGTCTTGCCGTCTCGCAGGTAGACGAGCGCTTCGTCGCGCGTGATCTCGCGCTTGCAGACGGTTCGCGGGAACGCGAAGCCGCAGCTCTTCGGCGCGGACTCGTCCTTCGGGAGATCCTCCTGCTTGAGCTTGCGCTCGCAGATGAAGTGGGTCGGCGACTCGACGATCTGGCACTCCTCCTCCATCGGGCAGCGGCCGAGGGGCTCCGGATCCACTTCGTACTCGGGCGTGTCGGAGAAGCCCTCGCCGCGGTCGTAGCCGAGCGAGCGCACCTTGACCTTCCACTTCGAGGGGTCCGCCTCGCCCTCGCTCTTGTCGAGCTCGAGAAAGCCCTTGTAGGTGCGGCCGTTGCGCGCGGTGAAGCCCTCGAGCGGTCCCGTCTTGCCGGAGCTCACGAGCGTCTCGACCGTCTGGCGGTCGACGTAGCGGCCCGAGGTGTCCTTCCAGAAGCGCAGCGGACAGTCCTGCTCGGGCGCGACGCCCGGCTGCGGCTGGCAGCGGTAGAACCACGCCATCTCGATCACGGGCCGCCCGCAGGCCGGACAGGGACCGAGCGGCGGCTCCTGCGCGTAGAGCTCCTCGTACTCGAAGCTCTTCGCGCGCTCGACGATCTCGCTCGCGTAGTCCGTGATCTCCTGCATGAACTGCGGCGCGCTGCGGCGCCCGCGCTCGACCTCCAGCAGGTGGTTCTCGATCTCGCCCGTGAGCGCGGGCGAGGTCAGGCGCTCCGCGCGGATGCGGTGCAGCGTGTCGATCAGCCGGATGCCCTTGACGGTCGGGCGCAGCGCCTTGTCGGCGCGCACCGCGTAGCCCTTCGCGATCAGGTTCTCGATGATCTCCGCGCGCGTGGCGGGCGTGCCGATGCCCTTTTCGTGCAGCACGGCCGCGATGTCGTCGTCTTCGATCTGCGCGCCGGCGTTCTCCATCAGCGAGAGCAGGCGCGCCTCGCTGATGCGGGCGGCCGGTCGCGTCTCCTGGGCCGAGAGCGTGACCTCGGCCACCTCCGCCGGCGCGCTTCCGTCGGGGCCGACGACGAGCGCCGGCAGCCGCGCTCCCTCCTCCTCGCTCCCGGGCGGCAGCACGGCGCGCCAGCCCTTGTCGCGCAGGAAGCGATCGCGGGTGCGGAAGTGCTGGTCGGCGACGATCGTCGTGCGCTCGACGCGCTCCCACTCGGCGGGCGGATAGAAGGCCCCCAGGAAGCGGCGCACGACGAGATCGAAGAGCCGCTTGTCGTCCCCCGAGAGCGGCTCGCGCGGGAGCTTTCCGGTCGGGATGATCGCGAAGTGGTCCGAGACGCCCGCGTCGTTGAAGACGCGGCCCTCGTTCTCGAGTCCGGCGCGCTGCAGCTGCGCGGCCGCGCTCGCGTACTCGCCGAACTCGGCGCCCAGGGCGCGCCCGCCCGCGAAGGAGCCCAGCGTCTCCGCGACCGTCGCGCGGTAGTCGCTCGGCAGGCAGCGGGAGTCGGTGCGGGGATAGGTCAGGAGCTTGTGGCGCTCGTAGCAGCGCTGCGCGGCCGCGAGCGTGCGGCGCGCGGACCAGCCGAAGCGGCGGTTGCCCTCGCGCTGCAGGCTCGTCAGATCGAAGAGCGGCGGGGCCGACTCGCGCGAGGGCTTGCGCGTCTCGCTCGCCTGGCCGCGGCCGCCCCGCACCGCGGCGACCACGGCTTGCGCGCGGGCCTCGTCGAAGAGGCGGTCGTCCTTGGCCTGGTCGTCGCCGCCCTCCTGGAAGGCCGGGTCGTACCAGCTGCCGAGGTAGCGCGCGCCGGCGTGGTCGAAGGAGGCCTCGACCGACCAGTAGGGCCGCGGCACGTGCGCCAGGATCTCGAGCTCGCGGTCGACGAGCATCGCGAGGGTCGGCGTCTGCACGCGGCCGGCCGACCAGGCCGTCGTCTCCTTGCGCGACTTCAGGCGCTTGGTCAGCGCGCGCGTCGCATTCATCCCGATCAGCCAGTCGGAGCGCGCCCGGCAGCTCGCGGCCGCGGCGAGGCCCTCGAGCTCCTCTCCCGGGCGCAGCTGCCGGAAGCCGCTCTTGATCGCCTCCTCGGTCATCGACTGCAGCCAGAGCCTGCGGATCGGCTTGTCGCTGCCGAGCTGCTCGACGATCTCGCGGAAGATCAGCTCGCCCTCGCGCCCGGCGTCGCAGGCGTTGATGACGCTGTCGATGTCCTCGCGGGCCAGCAGCTTCTTGATCGTCTTGATCCGGTCGCTGTGGCCCTTCTTGATCTTGTAGCGGTACTCGTCCGGAAGGATGGGCAGCGCGTCGAGCGTCCAGCGCTTGTACTTCGGATCGAGCTCCTCGGGCGGCAGCAGCTCGTAGAGATGACCCACCGCGAAGGTCACGACGTAGTTGTCGCCCTCGAAGTAGCCGTCCTCGTCGCGGAAGCCTCCGAGGGCCTCCGCGATGTCGCGCGTGACGCTGGGTTTCTCGGTGATGACGAGGGACTTGGCCACCGCTCTCTGTTTCCCCGCGGGTGAATACTCTGCACGGTGGGGGGCGGAGGCGGGATGCTTAGCCCGCACATCCGGCGCTGACAAGTTTGGGGCCATTGAGCCCCAATAGTGCCAGCGCTTCCCGATGGGCCTCCGGAGGCGCCGCTTCGGACGCGGAGCCGGGGACTTCGCGCTCTATTTCGGCGCGGCGGGGCTCGGGACCAGGCTCGCCGGGACCGGCATCAGGTTCCAGGTAAAGATGGGGCGCTCGTCGGGGCGCTTGTAGATCACCTCGCGCTCGAGCTTGCCCTGCGCCCAGACGTAGCGGCGCAGCTCCTTGTGCTTGTCGCTCGCGACGTAGAGCTCGTCGCGGCCGTCGCCATCGAGATCGGTGAGGATCGAGGCGTGCTCGAAGCCGGCCGAGTCGGCGTCGATGAGCTCCGAGCGCCAGAGCGCGCCGGGATCGGCTCCGGGCCGGTAGAGCCAGAGGCCGTGGCTGAAGCTCGCCGCGACGAGCTCGCGCACCCCGTCCCCCTCGAGATCGCCGGCCGTGAGGAAGCGGGTCAGGCGGTCGTCGAGGCGCGCGATCACGGCGCCCGCGTCCGGCCGGGTCCCGGCCTCGTAGCGCCGGATCTCGACGCCCTCGAGCAGCTTGTCGCCCTCCACGTGGCCCTCGACCGCCACGTAGAGCTCCTCGCGGCCGTCGCCGTCGAGATCGCTCACGAGGATCTCCTTCGCGTGGCGCTGCCCGAGGTCCGCGACCACCGTCCGGCCCTCCTTCCGGGCCGGCACGTAGCGCACGACCTGGCCCTTCTGTGCGCTCCCATCCAGGCGATTCGGCTCCGAGGGCGTCGCGTAGACCTCGGGCACGCCGTCGCCGTCGAGGTCGCCGACCTCGACCTCGTGCACGAAGGTGTTCGGCTCGCGATCCAGCTCGACCACCTCGAAGCCCTGCTCGGCGGCGCGCAGCACCGCGACGACGCCCTGGTCGTGGGTCGCGACCGCGATGTCGCGCCGACCGCTCGCGTAGAGGTCGGCGATCTCCGCGTCGCGCATGCGGCTCCATTTGCCGCCGAAGTTCTGCTTCCAGAGCACGCTGTCCCGCAGCCCCTCGCGCGTGAGGGACCACAGCTTCAGGAACGCGGTGCCCTGCGGCGGGCTGCCCGCGAGCGTGAGGATGCGCGGCTCGCCGCCCTGCTCCAGCACCATCGCCTTGTGGAACACGATCCCGTCCGGGTCTTCCAGCGCGCTCATCTGCCACACGCCGCCGCGCTGGAGCAGGAACTCGAGGCGCGCGGGGCCCGGCGTGGGCTTGCCGTCGGGGCTGGTCACGAACTGCGCGAGAGCGAGCATCAGGCCCCGAGCCTGCGAGCCGGGCTCCGCCGGGGCCGCGGCGGCCGGCGCGTCGGCCGACGCGGCCGGCGGCGCGGGCGCGCTCGAGCCTGCGGTCTCCGAGTTCGAGCCGCAGGCAGCGGTTGCGCCGAAGACGGCGATGGCGAGAACGCGCAGGAACATGAATCCTCCGCCCGGCGAGCCGGCGCAATCGAGCCGGCGTGTTCTAGCACCTGCGCGCAGGCGCCGGAAGGGAGCGCGGCGCCGCCGGCGGGCGGCGGCGCTCGAGCCGTCGGGCGGACCCCGGAGAGCGAGAGGCAGAAGGAGCCGTCGTGAGCCAGCCGGCGCTGCAGCCGCCCCGCGGCACGCGCGACTTCTATCCCGAGGATCTCCGGCTGCGCGACTGGCTCTTCGGCCACTTCCGCGAGGTCGCGCGGCGCTTCGGCTTCGAGGAGGTCGACGCGCCGATCCTGGAGCACGCGGAGCTCTTCACGCGCAAGGCCGGCGAGGAGATCGTCGAGCAGCTCTACCACTTCGAGCTGCACGACCGGCACCTCGCGCTGAGGCCCGAGATGACCCCGTCGATCGCGCGCATGGTGATGGCGCGCGCGGGCTCGCTCAGACTGCCTCTGCGCTGGTCCTGCATCCCGCAGTGCTGGCGCTACGAGCGCACCACGCGCGGCCGGCGCCGCGAGCACTACCAGTGGAATCTCGACATCTGGGGCGAGCCCGAGGTCGGCGCGGAGGCAGAGCTGATCGCGGCGATCTTCGCGCTGCTCGAGCGGCTCGGCGTGGGACCGAGCGAGGTGCGCCTGCGGCTCTCGAGCCGTGCGCTGCTCGAGGAGAGCCTGTCGCGGGGCGTGCTGCGCGACCGGCCCGGGGTCTTCCCGGCGCTCTGCGTCGCGATCGACAAGCTCGACAAGATCGGCGCCGACGCGGTGATCGGCCTCCTGACCGAGCCAGCCGGCGGCGTGGGCCTCCCGCTGCCGGACGCGCGCAGCGTCGTCGCCTGGCTCGGCCTGCGCGACTTCGAGAGCGCGGCCGCCGAGCTGCCCCGGGACTCGCGCGCGGCGTCCGACCTGCGGCGACTCTTCGAGCTGCTCGCCGTCTACGGCGTGGCCGACCGCGTGGTCTTCGACGCCTCGGTCGTGCGCGGCCTCGCCTACTACACGGGCGTCGTCTTCGAGGCCTCCGACGCCAGGGGCGCGCTGCGCGCGATCTGCGGCGGGGGCCGCTACGACCGCCTGGTCGAGGCCCTCGGCGGGCCGCCGCTTCCGGCCGTGGGCTTCGGCTTCGGAGACGCGGTGATCTGCGAGCTGCTCGCGGAGCTCGGCAAGCTGCCCGCGCTGCCGCGCGCGCTCGACGCCGTCGTGTGCCCGATCGGAGAGGCCTGCCGCGCGGCGGCGATCCGCCTCGCGCAGGTGCTGCGCGCATCCGGCAGCTCCGTCGAGCTCGTGCTGCACGACACCAGGCTCAAGCGCGTGCTCGGCGACGCCGCAAAGGTCGGTGCCGCGCAGGTCTACCTGCTGGGTCCCGAGGAGCTCGCCGCGGGCTGCGTTCAGCGGCGGGATCTCGCGACCGGAGAGCAGCAGCGCGTGCCGCTGCCGGCCGGCGTGAGCTAGGGGAAGCGACGCGATCGGCGCGGGTGCTTCTACCTGCGCCGGCAGCACCGCGCTATATACAGGCGGGTTGCCGCGAGGCAAGAGGACAGCGGAGGCGTAGCCAGGAAATCGATGCGCGGCTGGACCGTTCGCGACAGCCTCGAGCTGTACGGAGTGCCCAACTGGGGCACGGGATTCTTCGGAGTCAACGACAAGGGCAACGTCGAGGTCCTGCCGCGGCGCGCCGAAGGCGCGGGCATCGATCTCTTCGAGCTCGTCCAGGAGCTCGGGCGGCGCGAGATGCGCACGCCCCTGCTGATCCGCTTCTCGGACATCCTCGCGTCGCGCATCGGCGGTCTCTGCGACGCCTTCCAGCGCGCGATCGACGAGTACGGCTACCACGGCCGCTACCGCGGCGTATTCCCGATCAAGGTGAACCAGCAGCGGCACGTGGTGGAGGAGATCGTCCAGCACGGAACCTCGCGGCGCGTCGGCCTCGAAGCCGGCAGCAAGCCCGAGCTGCTCGTCGCGCTCGCGCTGCTCGACACCCAGGACGCGCTGATCATCTGCAACGGCTACAAGGACCGCGACTACATCGAGCTGGCACTCCTGGCCCAACGCCTCGGGCGCACGCCGATCGTCGTGATCGATCGCGCGAGCGAGCTCGACCTCGTGATCAAGACCGCGAGCGAGCTCGGCATCAAGCCGCACATCGGGATCCGCAGCCGGCTCGCGACCAAGGGCGCCGGCAAGTGGATCGAGTCGACCGGCGACCGCTCGAAGTTCGGCCTGACCACGCTCGAGATCGTGAACGCGGTCGAGCGCCTGCGCGCCGAGGACATGCTCGACTGCCTCGAGCTGCTGCACTTCCACATCGGCTCGCAGATCACGACGATCCGCGCGCACAAGGACGCGCTCGCCGAGGCGAGCCGGATCTTCGTCGGCCTGCACGAGCTCGGTGCGCGGCCCTCCGTGATCGACGTCGGCGGCGGCCTCGCGGTCGACTACGACGGCTCGCGCACGAATTTCCACTCCTCGAAGAACTACTCGCAGCAGGAGTACGCGAACGACGTCGTGACCTTCATCCAGGAGGCCTGCGACCACGCGAAGGTCCCGCACCCGGACATCGTGACCGAGGCCGGCCGCGCGATGGTCGCGCACCACTCGGTGCTGATCTTCGACGTGCTCGGCGTGCACGAGATCCTCTCGGGCGAGCGTCCCGAGCCGATCGGGGAGCAGGATCCGAAGGTCCTGCGGGACCTCCAGGACGTCTGGCAGTCGATCAAGCGCAAGAACGTCCAGGAGAGCTACCACGACGCGGTCCAGCTCAAGGAGGAGGCCGCCACGCTCTTCTCGCTCGGCTACCTCGACCTCGTCGGGCGTGCGCGCGTCGAGCGGCTCTTCTGGTGCTGCTGCGAGAAGATCCTGAATCTCGTGCGCGACCTGCCCTTCGTGCCCGAGGACCTCGACACGCTCGAGAAGAGCCTGGCCGACACCTACTACGGCAACCTCTCGGTGTTCCAGAGCATGCCCGACCACTGGGCGGTCGATCAGCTCTTCCCCGTGATGCCGATCCACCGGCTGCGCGAGAAGCCGACGCGCCGCGGCGTCTTCGCCGACCTCACCTGCGACAGCGACGGCAAGATCGACAAGTTCATCGACCAGCACGACGTGAAGGACGTGCTCGAGCTGCACGCCTTCAACGGGACGCCCTACTACATCGGAGTGTTCCTGGTCGGCGCCTACCAGGAGATCCTCGGCGACCTCCACAACCTCTTCGGGGACACGCACGCGGTGCACGTCCAGCTCGACGAGGCGGGCGGCTACCGCGTCGAGCACGTGGTCGAGGGCGACGACATCTCCGAGGTGCTGTCCTACGTGCAGTACGATCGACAGGACCTCGTCGAGCGCGTGCGCCGCGCGACCGAGCACGCGCTGCGCAGCGGCACGATCAGCCTCGAGGAATCGGCGCGGCTGCGCAAGCGCTACGACGAGGGCCTGCGCGAGTACACCTACCTCGAGCGCGATCACTAGCACGCGGTGCCTGGCTCCGAACGGGGACGGCGCAAGGCGGCGTCCGCGCCGTCCCGGCGGCGGCCGGGGGCGACCCGGATCGTCTCTTGGAACGTCAACGGCCTGCGCGCCTGCGCGCGCAAGGGCTTCCTGCGCTGGCTCTCGGGCTCGGGTGCCGAGGTGGTCGGCCTCCAGGAGGTGCGCGCGCGCGAGGCGGAGCTCGACCCCGCGCTGCGAACACCGGAGGGCTGGCACGCCTCGTTCCGCGCGGCCGAGCGCGCGGGCTACAGCGGCGTCGCGCTCTACAGCCGGCGCCCGCCCGCGCGCGTCGAGACCGCGCTCGGCATTCCGCGCTTCGACGTCGAGGGGCGGCTCCAGCTCGCGCGCTTCGGCAGGCTCTGGATCGCGAACGTCTACTTCCCGAAGGGCAGCGGCAGGGAGCGCGACAACAGCCGCGTCCCCTACAAGCTCGACTTCTACCGCTCGCTCTTCGACCGCCTCGAGCCGCTGCGCCGGCGCGGCCGGGTGCTCGTGATGGGCGACTTCAACACCGCGCGCGAGGAGATCGATCTCGCGCGCCCGCGCGAGAACCGCGGCACGAGCGGCTTCCTGCCGGAGGAGCGGGCCGAGCTGTCGCGCTGGATCGAGGCCGGCTGGGTCGACAGCTTCCGGCACTTCGAGCGCGGCCCGGGGCACTACAGCTGGTGGAGCCAGCGCTCGGGAGCGCGCGAGCGCAACATCGGCTGGCGCATCGACTACGTGCTCGCGTCGCCCGCCGCGATGCGCTGCGTGCGCGGCGCCTTCGTCTGGCCCGAGGTCCGCGGCTCGGACCACTGCCCCGTCGGCGTCGAGGTCTCGCCGGCGATCTTCGAGTAGAGCGGCGCGCGCCCGGCCGGCAGGCCGCGGAGAGGCCGGGGGCGCGGCCGTCCCCGTGGGGCAGAAGTCCCGCCCTCCCTATCTTGCTCTGCGGAATCCACCGCGACCCCGCCCACGGGCGCTATTGCTCTTTGGGCTTTCGGCCGATTTCCCGTGCGGGAGGAAAGCGAGATGGACGCGGGCGCGGGCAGCGGCTGGCTGGATCGACTCGACGCCGCCTTCCACCAGTTCGTGGTCGCGCCGCTCGAGTCCGTGATCTTCTTCGACGTCGCGTTCTGGGACGGCGGCGGCGGCGCCCCCGACGTCCAGGTGCCCCTGGTCGTCTTCTGGCTGATCGCGAGCGCGGTCTTCTTCACGCTGCGCTTCCGCTTCATCAACTTCCGCGGCTTCCGCCACGGACTCGACTGCGTGCTGGGCCGCTACAGCAGGCCCGGCGACAGCGGCGACATCTCGCACTTCCAGGCGCTCTCCGCAGCGCTCTCGGGCACCGTCGGTCTCGGCAACATCGCGGGCGTCGCGGTCGCGATCGGCATCGGGGGGCCCGGCGCGACGCTCTGGATGCTCGTGGCCGGCTTCCTCGGCATGACCTCGAAGTTCGCCGAGGTCACCTTGGGCCAGATGTACCGGCGCCAGCGCGGCGACGGGCGCATCTCCGGTGGGCCGATGCACTACCTCCGCGACGGCCTCGCGGAGCTCGGCTTCCCGAGGATCGGGCGCGGCCTCTCGCTGCTGTTCGCGCTGATGTGCATCGGCGGCAGCTTCGGCGGCGGCAACATGTTCCAGGCCAACCAGTCCTACGAGCAGATGGCGCTCGTCTCCGGACTGCTCGGATTTCGGCTCGACTCGCTCGTGTTCGGCGCAGCGCTCGCGCTGCTCGTGGGTCTCGTGATCGTCGGAGGCGTGCGGCGCATCGGCCGGGTCGCGTCGGCGCTGGTTCCCGCGATGTGCGGGCTCTACCTGCTCTGCGGCGGCTGGATCCTGCTCGTGCACGCGGCCGCGATTCCGGCCGCGCTCGGCACGATCGTGGGCTCGGCGTTCAGCCTCGAGGCGGGCCTCGGCGGCGCGGTCGGCGTGCTGATCCAGGGCTTCCGGCGCGCGCTCTTCAGCAACGAGGCGGGCTGCGGCTCGTCGGCGATCGTCCACTCGGCCGCGCGCACCGAGGAGCCTGTGCGCGAGGGGCTCGTCGCGCTGCTCGAGCCCTTCATCGACACCCTGATCGTCTGCCACATGACCGCGCTCGTCGTGGTCGTGACCGGAGCCTGGAACGAGCCCGCGGCCGGCCGGGGCATCGCGATGACGTCGTGGGCCTTCGCAACCGTGTTCCCGTGGTTCCCCTACCTCCTCTCCGTCGCCGCGTTCCTGTTCGCCTTCAGCACGATGATCTCGTGGAGCTACTACGGCGAGCAGTGCTGGGCGCACCTCTTCGGAACGCGCTCGATCCTGGCCTACCAGCTGCTCTTCCTGCTCTTCACCTGCCTCGGCGCGGTCTTCGATGCCGCCGCCGTGATGGACTTCGGCGACATGATGATCCTCGGGATGGCCTTCCCGAACCTGGTCGGGGTGCTGCTGCTCTCGGGCCGGATCCGGGAGCAGCTCGACGCCTACCTCGTGCGGCTGCGCGCGGGCGCATTCCCGCGGCGGGACGAGCTCGTCGCTACTCCACGCGAATCTGTTTCACCGGCGTGAACAGGATCCGGCCCGAGCCGCCGCCGAGCCCGCCTCGCACCTCCTTCCAGCCGACCGCGTTGGTCTTGTAGCCGAGCACGCTCGACTTCTCGGTGCCGTAGAAGAGCACGGCTGCGAGCGGCAGCGTTCCCGCGCGCGAGGGCGCGCGCAGCTGGAAGACCACCTCGCCCGCGCCCCAGGTCCCGGCCGCGGGGTCCGACGAGAGCGGGAAGTTCACGTAGCTCAGGTTGCGGCCGAGGGCCTGCGGCCGCTCTGCGAGCCACTCTTCGGCGTTCCCTCCCGTCGCGCTGCTCGCGCGCGGCGGCCCGACCACGCTCCAGCCGGCCGCGCTCGCAGCGCGCGCATACCAGCGGTGCGCGGCGTCGACGAGCGCCACGCCCACCACCGGTCCGCCGCCGCCGGTCACGCGCAGCCTGACCTCGAAGGTCGCCCCCGCGGCGACCTGCTCCGGCGCCTCGAGCGCGAGCGTGGTCGCGGCGTCGAGCGCGCGGATCTGCGCGGCGAGCGTGCGGCGGTCGTCCTCGGAGAGGTCGGCATAGCCCTTCTGGCCCGAGAGGATCACCGCGAGGTGCTTCTTTTGCGCGGTCTCCTTGTCCGCGCGCTCGCCCGCGCCGGCCAGCGCCGCGGCGTCGCGCGACGAATGGCAGGCCGCGCAGTAGGGCACGGCGTCGGTCTGGAACTCGGGCGTGCCGCCCGGATAGGCCGCAGCGCTGCCCGCGCCGAGCGCGAGGGCGAGGGCTGCAGCGCCAGCGATGCTCGAGCTGCGGTTGTTCATGCGTTCTCCTCGTGTCCAGGGTTTGCGATCACTCGAATTCGGCGTGGCAGCGCGCGCACTGGCTGCGCACGTGGGACGCGGCGATGAAGTGGGCGGCCGGATCGCCGTCCGCCTCGTGCGACCGATGGCACTCCACACAGGCCACGCCCAGCTCGGCATTGTGCACCGCGAGCTGGTGAAAGCCCGGCGATTCCCATTCCGCGGGCTCGGACTCGTCGAAGTCCGGGTGGCACTTCGCGCAGTCCTCGTCCCAGAGCGGCCAGCGCATCTCCTGCGGCTCCTCGAAGTGGCCCACCACGTACCAGAACGCATCGCGCGCCGCGAGCAGCTTGACCCGCAGCCGCCCCGTGAGGCTCGCGCCGCCGTGGCAGTCGATGCAGCGGAACTCGCGCGGCGCGCCGGCGTCCAGCACGTCCGCGCGCGCGTGGGCTGCCGCGAGACTCGCGGCCGCGGCCGCGTCGAAATCGCGGCGGATCGCCTGGTGGAGCGGCACGCCGGGCTCGAGATGGCAGGAGCTGCAGAAGTCGTTTCGCGCCTCGAGGCGATCGCTCACGACGAAGCCCGCCGGAGCGGCCAGGCAGACGCCGACCAGCGCGAGCCACGCGCCGGCGCGCCGCGCGCGGCCCGATCGCGCCGGCGCGCGCCCCTGCCCTGTCGCTCCCGCCATCCCGTCCACCCCGAGTGCCGCCTACGGTACTCTGGCGCGCCGGCTTCGCAGGGGGAGAACCGCATGCAGCGCAGCGATCTCGGGCGCCTCGGGGTCTGGGCCGCACTCGACGGAATGCCGGCCGCGCAGGCCGTGGAGTTCTGCCAGAAGCTCGAGGCCTGGGGCTATCGGGCGCTCTGGATGCCCGAGGCTGTCGGCCGCGATCCCTTCGCGGCGATCGGCTACCTCGCCGCGCGCGCCGAGACGCTGATCTTCGCGACCGGCATCGCGAACATCTACGCGCGCGACGCGATGGCGATGCGCGCGATCCAGCAGTCCCTCGCCGAGCTCACGGGCGGACGGCTCCTGCTCGGCCTCGGCGTCTCGCACGCGCCGATGGTCCAGGGCATGCGCGGGCACGCGTACGGCAGGCCGGTCGCGACGATGAGCGCCTATCTCGACGCGATGAAGCAGGCGGTCTACCTCGGGCCGAAGCCGGCCGAGGAGGCGCCGATCGTGCTCGCCGCGCTGCGCCCGAAGATGCTCGCGCTCGCGGCGCAGAAGGCCCGGGGCGCGCATCCCTACAATGTCACGCCCGAGCACACCCGGCGCGCGCGCGAGCGGCTCGGCCCCGAGGGCTGGCTCTGCCCCGAGCAGATGGTGCTGCTCGAGACGACGCCCTCGAGGGCGCGCGAGATCGCGCGCAAGAACCTCAAGACCTACCTCGGGCTCCCGAACTACCGGAACAACCTGAAGTGGCTCGGCTTCGAGGACGGCGATTTCGAGGAGGGCGGCAGCGACCGGCTCGTCGACGCACTCGTCGCCTGGGGCGACGAGGTGGCGATCTCCGCCCGCATCCGCGAGCACCACGACGCCGGCGCGGACCACGTCTGCATCCAGGCGTTCCGCAGCGACGGACAGCTCGGCGCCGACGAGCGACTGCTCGCCGCGCTCGCGCCGCGCCGCTAGGCAGGAGCCGCGAAGGCATGCCGCTCCCGCCGCACACGCGCCGCTGAGATGGGCCGGCGCAAGTTCTGGGGCTGGGGAGAGGTCGGCGCGGGGCCCGACGAGCAGGCCGCGCGCCGGATCGGCAGCGCGATCGCGGAGCGCTTCGGCGGCGCGCTCGAGGAGCTGCTGCCGGTCCCCGATGCCGCGAGCCTCGCGCTGCCCGAGCCGCGCGTCGCAGCGCCCGCAGCGCTCGCCTCTATCTGCCGCACCGATCCCGAGACGCGCGCCGCGCACACCTACGGCAAGTCCTGGCGCGACGTGATCCGCGCGCTGCACGGCGACTTCTCGCCCGCCCCGGACTGCGTGCTCTTCCCGGGCGACGAGAGCGAACTCGCGGCCGCGCTCGACTGGTGCGCGGGCGCGCGCGTCGCCGCGATTCCCTACGGCGGCGGGACGAGCGTGGTCGGCGGCGTCGAGCCCGCCGTCGGCTCCGACTACCGCGGAGCCGTGAGCCTCGACCTCTCGCGCCTCTCGCGGGTGCTCGAGATCGACCGCGTCTCGCGCGCCGCGCGGATCCAGGCCGGCATCCTCGGGCCCGCGCTCGAGGACGCGCTCAGGCCCGAGGGACTCACGCTGCGCCACTTCCCGCAGTCCTTCGAGTTCTCGAGCCTCGGCGGCTGGATCGCGACGCGCGCGGGCGGCCACTACGCCACGCTCTACACGCACATCGACGACTTCGTCGAATCGCTGCGCGTGCTCACGCCGAGCGGCGTCGTCGAGACGCGGCGCCTGCCCGGCTCGGGAGCGGGCCCTGCTCCGGAGCGCCTCTTCCTCGGCTCCGAGGGCACCCTCGGCGTGATCACCGAGGCCTGGATGCGGCTCCAGGAGCGCCCGCGCTTCCGCGCGCAGGCCTCGCTCGGCTTCTCGGGGGCGGCTGGCTTCGCGCGCGCCGCGGAGGTCGTGCGGCGCATCTCGCAGGCGGGGCTCTTCCCTTCCAACTGCCGCCTGCTCGACGCGAACGAGGCGCTGACCTCCGGCGCCGGAGACGGCGGCGCGGCGCTCCTCGTGCTCGGATTCGAATCCGCAGACCACCCGCCGGACGCGCGCATGCAGCGCGCGCTCGAGCTGTGCCGCGAGGGCGGCGCGGAGGGTCCCGAGGCTGCCGGCGCGACCCGCAGCAACGGCGACGCGCCGCGCGACCCGGGCGCCTCGGCCTGGCGCAGCGCCTTCCTGCAGGCGCCCTACCTGCGCGACGTCCTCGCCCGCGCGAGCGTGATCTCCGAGACCTTCGAGACCGCGGTGACCTGGGATCGCTTCGCCGGCCTGCACGAGGCCGTGAGCGAGGCGGTCCGGGACGCCGCCCGCCGCGTCTGCGGCCGTGCGACGCTCGCCTGCCGCTTCACCCACGTGTATCCGGACGGCCCTGCGCCCTACTACACGGTGCTCGCCCCGGGCCGGCGCGGCAGCGAGCTCGCCCAGTGGGCCGAGATCAAGAGCGCCGCGAGCGAGGCGATCCTGCGCTGCGGCGGCACCATCACGCACCACCACGCCGTCGGCCGCGACCACCGCGCGGGCTACGCGGCCGAGCGCCCCGAGCTCTTCGCGCGCGCGCTGCGCGCCGCGAAACGCGAGCTCGACCCGGCGGGCATCCTGAACCCGGGCTGCCTGCTGGAGCCGGCGCGCTAGTGTCCCGGGCCTATGGCCCAGATCAACGAGAACTACCGCAAGCTCGCCGCGGGCTACCTGTTTCCCGAGATCGGCCGCCGCGTGCGCTCCTTCGGCGAGGCGAATCCGGCCGCGCGCGTGATCCGACTCGGGATCGGCGACGTCACGCTCCCGCTCGTGCCGGCCGTCGTGGCCGCGCTGCACGAGGCCGCCGACGACATGGGAGCGCCCGAGCGCTTCAAGGGCTACGGGCCCGACCAGGGCTACCCCTTCCTCGTCGACGCGATCCTCGCGCACGACTACGCCGCGCGCGGGATCACGCGCCACGCCGACGAGATCTTCGTCTCGGACGGCAGCAAGCAGGACAGCGGCAACATCCAGGAGATCTTCGGACAGGAGTGCCGCATCTGCGTTCCCGATCCCGTCTATCCGGTCTACGTCGACACCAACGTGATGGCAGGGCGCACGGGTCGCGCGAACCAGCGCGGCCAGTACGAGGGGATCCTCTACCTGCCGGCCACGGAGCAGAACGACTTCGTGCCGGACCCGCCGGCCGAGCGCGTGGACATCGCCTACCTGTGCTCGCCGAACAATCCGACGGGCGCCGTCGCGTCGCGCGAGAACCTCGCGCGCTGGGTGGCCTGGGCGCGGCGCCACGACGCCGTGCTGATCTTCGACGCGGCCTACGACGCCTTCCTCCGCGAGCCCTCGCTGCCGCACTCGATCTACGAGATCCCGGGCGCCGACGAGTGCGCGATCGAGATGCGCAGCTTCTCGAAGCGCGCGGGCTTCACGGGCCTGCGCTGCGCCTACACGGTCGTGCCGCGAGGCGTGACGGGATCGACCGGGACGGGCGAGCGCGTGCCGCTGCGCGGGCTCTGGGCGCGCCGCCACGCGACCAAGTTCAACGAGGTCCCCTACGTCGTGCAGCGCGCGGCGGCCGCCGTCTTCACGCCCGACGGGCAGAAGCAGACGGCCGAGCAGATCGACTACTACATGGAGAACGCGCGGCGCATCCGCGAGGAGCTCGGAGCTGCGGGCTTCCGGGCCTTCGGCGGCCAGAACGCGCCCTACGTCTGGCTGCGCACGCCGGAGGGCCTCTCCTCCTGGGACTTCTTCGACCGCCTGCTGCGCGAGGCCCACGTGGTCGGCACGCCGGGCTCGGGCTTCGGCCCCTCTGGCGAGGGCTACTTCCGCCTCAGCAGCTTCAACTCGCACGAGAACGTCGACGAGGCGCTGGCCCGCATCCGGCGCGCGTTCGGGCGCTAGGCGACGCAGCTCGCGCCTCCAGCGCAAGGCAGCCGCCCATGTCGGTCCTCGGAGAGTTTCAACGCTGCCTGCGCAACTGCGTCGACGCACTGCGCGACGGCGCGCCGAGCGAGGCCGAGCCGTGGCGCCGGGCGCTCGCGCAGGCCGCGGACATCGCGCGGGCCGACCTCACGCAGGGCGCGCAGCAGGTGCTCGCGCTCCGGAGCGGGGACGTCGGCGCGCCGCACTTCGAGCACCGCTCCGATGCGGAGCGCTTCGCGGAGCTCTTCGAGCACCTCGAGCGGCTGTGTCGCGCAATCGCGGGAAGCCGGGTCGGCGGGGCGCCTCGCGCCTAGTCGTACTCGATCTCGTAGAAGGGGAACAGGTTCCAGTGCGGCTCGGGCGAGAGCGTCGGGAAGATCCAGAGCGGAGAGAGTGCGACGTCGAGGCTCCCCATCCAGGCCCGGTAGATCCCGAAGCAGATGCCGCCGCCGAATCCGACCACGTGCTCGGTGTACTTCCCGGGCAGCCCCTGGATCTGCGGCGAGGGCTCGATCGCATCCATCACCGGATCGGCGGGAAAGGTCAAGAGGCCGTTCAGGCCCGCGAGCAGGCTGTTGACGTCGGCCCGCGCGCCCGCCGCCGGGAGGCCGAGCGCCGCGGCCGTCGCGAGCGCGATCGCAATCCGCGCCGACCGCGCGAAGAGGATCCGGATCCGGTCTCGCATGCGCGCGTCCCCGATCGTCATGCGTCGCCACCAGAGCGGCACCGGCGCGATCCTAGCATGCGGCGCGAGCGCGGTGATAGGATCCGAAGCGGAGGCGGCGGAACATGGGTCGGCTCGACGGGCGTGTGGCGATCGTCACGGGCGCCGGACTCGGCATCGGACGCGGCATCGCGCGGCGCTTCGCCGCCGAGGGCGCCTCGCTCGTCGTCGCCGAGCGCGACCCCGAAGCCGGCAAGCGCTGTGCGGACGAGCTCGAGCGCGAGTTCGGGGCGAGCGCCGAGTTCGTGCCGACCGACGTCGGGCACAAGGACCAGGTGCTCGCGGCCGTCGATCGCACCGCGAAACGCTTCGGCCGGATCGACATCCTCGTGAACAATGCCTGGGGCGGCGGCAGCGTCTCTCGCGTCGAGAAGAAGAGCGACGAGATCATGGAGCACGGCTTCCGCGTCGGGATGATGAGCGCATTCTGGTCGATGAACGCCTGCTTCCCGCACATGCGGGCGCGGCGCTGGGGGCGCATCGTCAACCTCTGCTCCCTGAACGGCGTGAATGCGCACATCGGCACCGCCGAGTACAACACCGGCAAGGAGGCACTGCGCGCGCTCACGCGCACCGCGGCCCGCGAATGGGCGCGGCACGGCATCTGCGCGAACGTGATCTGCCCCGCGGCCGCGACGACCGCCTACGCGGCCTTCGCGGCGGCCAACCCGAAGAACGCGGCCGAGCTCGCGGCGGCGAACCCGATGGGCCGCATGGGCGACCCCGAGGCCGACATCGCGGGCGTCGCGCTCTTCCTCGCGTCGGAGGATTGCCGCTACCTGACCGGCAACACGCTCTTCGTCGACGGCGGCAGCCACATCAACGGCGTCGCCTGGGCTCCGGAGCTGCCGGAATGACGGCGGACGCGAGGCCCGCAGGCCTCGGCCCGCGGGACCGGGGCTAGGCGAGCGCGACCGCGAGCGCCGAGCCCGCCACGAGCGCTCCATCGACCGCGACCAGGCCCCAGCGCTCGTCGATGCGCCCGCGCAGGAGCGCGAGCAGCGTCGCGGCAGGCACCGCGGCGAGGGCGCGCAGCGGGGCCGGCGCCAGCCACGCGCTGCCGAGCGAGAGCAGCGCGCAGAGCCGCGCGACCACGAGCGCGTGGTCGGGCCGCGCGAGCCCCTGCTCGCCGTCGCGCACGTTCGACGCGATCGCGTTCGCGAGGACCGCGAGCGCGATCACCGCCGACACCCAGCCGACGTCGTGGGCCTCGGAAGCGACCGCCGCGGGAACCCAGACCACGACCGCGCACCAGGCCAGCGCGATGTAGAGCGGCTTCGCGAAGCGGATCTGCTTCAGGCGGCGGTGCGCGAGCCCTGCCGCGAGCACGAGCGCGAGCAGCGAGACCACGCGAGGGCCGAGCGAGAGGCCGAGGCCGACCGCGACCGCGCCCGAGAGCGCCGAGAGCAGCGCGAGCCGGTTCTCGTGGCGCAGCACGAAGTCCGTGCGGAGCGGGGACGAGACGCGATCGCGGTCGACGTCGAAGAGGCGGTCCGCGCCGTAGACCGCGAGGGTCCCGAAGAGCGCGACCCCCGCGACGCGCGGGTCCGGCGCGCTCGCCATCGCGAGCGCCGCAGCGAGCGAGAGCCCCGCCGCGGCGAGCGCGACCCAGAGTCCGGAGAAGGCGAGGACTTCGAGCGTGGCGAGCAGCTGGGACAAGGGCGCCGACCCCCGCGAGGCCGCAGGGTACAGGAGCGCGCGCCGCCCGGGTCCGCGCTCGTATACTGGCGCGCATGGCCGGATCGCCGCTGCGCCGACACCTCGAGCAGCTCCACGCGGAGCTCGCCGACGCCCCGACCCTCGATTCGCGTTCGCGCGAGCTGCTGCAGGAGCTGATGCGCGACATCCAGGAGCTGCTCGAGCGCGCGGGCGACGAGGAGCCGCGCAGCGACTCGATCGCCGAGCGGCTCAAGGAGGTCGCGCGCGACTTCGAGGAGTCGCACCCCGTCCTGGTCGCGACGGTCGGCCGCGTCGCAGACACCCTCGCGAACCTCGGGATCTGAAGCCGCGGGCCGGCGCTCACGCCGCTCAGCGCATGCGGAAGCGCAGCGGCAGGCTCTCGATGCGGCGGATGAAGGTGTGAGGCACCCACCTCGGCGCATCGATCAGCGGCTCGAGCTCCGCACAGCAGTCGAGCAGCGCCGGAAGCGCCTGCTGGATCTCCGCGCGCGCGAGCGCGGCTCCGAGACAGTGGTGCGGTCCCCAGCCGAAGCTGAAGGAGCGCGCGCCGCTGCGGCCGATGTCGAAGCGATCCGGGTCGGGAAACACCTCGGGGTCGCGATTCGCGGACAGGATCGAGAGGTAGAGCAGCTCGCCCGCGCCGACCCGCACACCGCCGGGAAGCTCGAGCGCAAGGCGCGCCTCCCGCGCCATCCACGGCACGATCGGCTCGTAGCGCAGGATCTCCTCGCCGGCGCCGGCTGCGAGCCCGGGGTTCGCGCGCAGGCGCGCGAGCTCTCCCGGGTGGAAGAGCAGCAGCGCGAGACCGACCGAGAGCATGCTGCGCGAGGTGTCGTGGCCCCCGAAGATCAGGTTCACGACGAGCGTCACGAGGTCGTCGTCGGCGAAGTCCGTTCCGGACTCGCGGGCGGCGCCGATCAGGGCGGAGAGCAGGTCGTCGCGCGGGGCGGCGCGGCGTTCGGCGAGGATCGCTCCGATCCGCTCGTGCATCGCGCGCGCAGCGCCCTCGCCCTCGCGGCGGAGCTCGGGCGTCAGCACGGCGGCGAGCACGCGGCCGAGGGACTTCGACCAGCGCGCGAAGTCCGCCTGGTCCGAGTCGGGGACGCCGAGGGTCTCGCAGATCAGTCGCATCGGGAGCTCGTCGGCGTAGTCGTTCGGCAGGTCGAGGCGGCCCGCGTCCGCGTGCCGCGCGAGGATCTCGCGCGTGAGCTCGCCGATGCGCGCGCGCTTGCGCTCGACCGCGCGCGGCGTGAACGCGCGCGACACGAGCCCGCGCAGGGCCACGTGGCGCGGGCCGTTCAGGTTCGTGAGCATCCGCCGCCACCACTCGGCCAGCGGGCCCTCGGGCACCGCGCGCAGCACGAAGCCCAGCGCGTTGCTCGCGACGCGCGGATCCGTCGCGAGGCGCTCGACGTCCGCATAGCGGAGCACGATCGGCTCTCCGCTCTGCGTGAGCGCGACCGGATGCTGGCGGCGCGCGCGCCGGAGCCGCGCGTGGGAGTCCTGCCAGTAGCCGGGATCGGTGACGTCGACCTCGGCCGGAGCGCCCGCGGCGCTCGTCTCCGCCGAGCTCATTCCGGCTCCGCTCTGCATCGGCCTCGCCGCATGCGCCTACGATACGGCCTTCGCGACGGCCCGAACAGTCTGCGGCGCCGCGGCTACCCTGCGGGCGATGCGACGCGGACGCGAGCTCGCTCTCGCCGCGGCGACGGCGCTCGCGTGCCTCTTCGCGGGCGAAGGCGCCGCGCGCTGGCTGCACCAGCGCCCGTGGTACGACCAGCTCCTCGACGAGCAGGCGCGCGCGGAGGGCTACGTCCACGAGGCGACTCGCGAGGGCCTGCGCGGCGGCTTCCCGCGCGAGGCAAAGGCCGCGGGCGAGCGGCGCATCCTTCTGCTAGGCGACTCCGTCACCTTCGGCATGGGCGTGCTCGACGACGCCGACACCTTCGCGCGGCGCCTCGAGGCGCAGCTCGGCGGCGAGCCCGGGGCGCTGCCCGCGGGCGTCACGCGGGTTCGCGTGGCCAACGCGGGCCAGGTCGGATCGCTGACCGGGGACTGGCTCGCGACGCTGCGCGAGCAGGCTCCCCGCGTCGACCCCGATCTCGTGCTGGCCGTCTTCTTCCTGCGCGACGGCACGTCGATGCGGCTGATGCGCGATTTCTTCGGCCCGATCCGCGACGAGATCGCCGCGCGCAACCGCGCGAGCTGGCTCTACCGTCACCTCGCGCTGTTCCGGGTCTTCCGCGATCGCAGCGACCGCCTCGCGGTCTCGGAGCGCTATCTCGCGCGCTTCGAGCGCGCCTATCGGGGGACGCGCGAGGAGACCGCGGAATGGCGCCGCGCGCAGCGGAACCTCGCGCGGCTCGCGACCCGCGCGCGGCGCGCGGGAGCCGGCTTCGGCCTCGTGATCTTCCCCGTGCTGGTGGAGCTCGGCGCGGAGCATCCCTTCGCGGCGATCGGAAAGGCGGTCGCCGACTTCGCCGCGACGCGCGGGATTCCGAGCCTCGACCTGCTGCCGGCCTTCCGCGGGCAGGACGCGGCAGCGCTCTGGGTCTCCGCCTTCGACCAGCACCCGAACGCGCGCGCGCACGCGATCGCGGCGCATGCGCTCGCGCCCTTCGCGCGCGCGCTGCTGCGCGACGCGGCCGGCGCCGCCGGCGCGGGCGCGACGCAGCCGCGCGCGCGCCGCTGAGCGCGCTACTTGCTCTGGAAGCGGCGGTATTTGAGGCGGTGCGGCTGGTCTGCGTCGGCGCCGAGGCGGCGCTTGCGATCGGCCTCGTAGTCCTGGTAGTTCCCCTCGAACCACTCGACGTGGGAATCGCCTTCGAAGGCCAGCATGTGGGTCGCGATGCGGTCCAGGAACCAGCGGTCGTGCGAGATCACCACGACGCAGCCCGAGAAGGCGAGCAGCGCCTCCTCGAGCGCGCGCAGGGTGTCGACGTCGAGGTCGTTGGTCGGCTCGTCGAGCAGCAGCAGGTTGCCGCCGTGCTGCAGCAGCTTGGCCAGCTGCAGGCGGTTGCGCTCGCCGCCCGAGAGGCTCCCGACGAGCTTCTGCTGATCCGCTCCCCGGAAGTTGAAGGAGGACACGTAGGCGCGCGAGTTGATCTCGCGCGAGCCGACCTTGAGCCGCTCCTCGCCGCCGCTGATCTCCTGCCAGACGGTCTTGTTCGCGTCGAGCGCGTCGCGCGACTGGTTCACGTAGGCGGGCACGACCGTCTCGCCGAGCACGAGCGTGCCCGCGTCGGGCTTCTCCTCCCCGACGATCATGCGGAAGAGCGTCGTCTTGCCCGCGCCGTTGCCGCCGATCACGCCGACGATGCCGCCGCGCGGCAGCCGGAAGGAGAGGTCGTCGATCAGGAGCCGATCGCCGTAGCCCTTGCGCAGCCCGCTGGCCTCGACGACGAGGTCTCCGAGGCGCGGGCCCGGCGGGATCGAGATCTCGACGCTGTCGAGCGCGCGCTTCTGCTCCTCGGCGACGAGCTGCTCGTAGGCGCGCAGGCGGGCCTTGCTCTTCGCCTGGCGCGCGCGCGGCGCGAGCCGCACCCACTCGAGCTCGCGCTCGAGGGTGCGCGCGCGGGCCGAGGCCTGCTTCTCCTCGACCTCGAGGCGCTTGCGCTTCTGCTTGAGCCACGAGGAGTAGTTGCCCTGCCAGGGGATCCCGCGACCGCGGTCGAGCTCGAGAATCCAGCCGGCGGCGTTGTCGAGGAAGTAGCGGTCGTGGGTGACGGCGACCACGGTGCCCGGATAGGCCTGCAGGAAGTGCTCGAGCCAGGCCACCGACTCGGCGTCGAGGTGGTTCGTGGGCTCGTCGAGCAGCAGCATGTCGGGCTTGCTGAGCAGCAGCCGGCAGAGCGCGACGCGGCGGCGCTCACCGCCGGAGAGCACGCCGACGTCGGCGTCCGGCGGCGGCAGGCGCAGCGCATCCATCGCGACCTCGATCGTGTGGTCGAGCTCCCAGCCGCCCACCGCATCGATCTTGTCCTGCAGCTTCGCCTGCTGCTCGAGCAGCGCGTTCATCGCGTCGTCGTCCATCGGCTCGGCGAACTTCGCGGAGATCTCCTCGAAGCGCGCGAGCAGCTCGCGCGTCGCCGCGACCCCCTCCTGCACGTTGCCGAGCACGTCCTTGGCGGGATCGAGCACCGGCTCCTGCGGCAGGAAGCCGACCGCGATGCCCGGCATCGGCCGCGCCTCGCCGAGGATGTCGAGGTCGACGCCCGCCATGATGCGCAAGAGCGTGCTCTTGCCGGCGCCGTTGCTGCCGAGCACCCCGATCTTCGCGCCCGGGAAGAACGCGAGCGTGATGTCCTCGAGGATGATCCGATCCGGAGGCACGACCTTCCGGACGTTCTGCATCGTGAAGACGAATTCGTGGGCCACGGGGTCGCAAGGTATACCGGAGCCCCGGGCGGGCCGCTTTGGCGCGCGGCCGCCGCGCCGGCCCGAGCGGGGCGCGGCTAGCGCCCGCCGGCAGCGCCCCCGACGTCGCCCGGCCGGCGCGGCAGGCGCAGCTCGAAGACGGTCCCCTGGCCGGGCGCGGACTCGACGCGCAGCGAGCCGCCGTGGTCCCGCGCGATGTCGAGCGAGATCGAGAGGCCGAGGCCCGTGCCGCGGCCCGGGCCCTTGGTGCTGAAGAAGGGATCGAAGATCCGCTCCTGCAGCTCCGGCGAGATGCCGGCCCCATTGTCCCCGACGCGCAGCGCGACGAAGGCCGGCTCGACCCGGGACTCGATCGAGATGCGGGCAGCGTCGCGTCCGGCCAGCGCCTGGCGCGCGTTGATCAGCAGGTTCAGGACCGCCTGCACGAGCCTCGGCGCCGATCCCTCGACCGCGGGCAGCGGCTCGGCGAGCGCGGTCTCGAGCTGGATCGCGGGATCGCGGTGGAGGTTCGAGAGCCGCAGCGCGTCGCTCGCGACCTGGTTCAGCGACAGCTCGCCGAAGACGTCGTTGCGGGAGACGCCGCCGAGCGTGCGGATGTCGGCCACGATGCTGCCGATCCGCTCGATCCCGTCGAGCGTCTCCTCGGCGATCTCGCGCAGGTCGGCGAGCTCGGCCGCGAGCTTCGCCTCGGGGCCACCCGCCGCCGCGGCCGCTTCGACCTGCTCCCCCATGCGCTGCACCTGGCTCAGGTTGGCGCGGATGTAGGCCAGCGGGTTGTTCACCTCGTGCGCGATGCCGGCGGCCAGCGTGCCGAGCGAGTCGAGCATCTGCGCATGCCGGCCCTGGAGCTCGTCGCGGCGCTCCTGCGTGCGGTCGCGCAGCACGGCGAGGCGCCCGACGACGCGCCCCGACTCTCCGCGAAGCGCCGCGACGCGCACCTCGACGCGCCGGCCGCTCGGGCCCGCGAGCTCGATCCGCTCCGAGCCCTGCGAGCTCGCGAGCGCGTCCAGGCGCGACGGACGCTCGGCTTCACCCGCGCCCGCGAGCCCCGAGAGCGCCTCCGCGAGGTCGCGGCCCGCGAGCGCCCGGCGCTCGGCGCCGAGCAGCGCCGCCGCCGCGGAGTTCGAGACGAGCACCCGGCCCTCCGGACTCGCGAGCAGCACGCCCTCGTCGAGGTGCTCGATCAGGTCGCGCCTCGCGAGCGGAGAGCTCTCGAGCAGCTCGTAGCGGAACACGGACAGGCTGATCAGGAGCACCGAGACGCCGAGCAGCGACGGGGTCGGATCGAAGCGGATCGGCACCCACTGGAACACGTAGGCACTGCTCGCCACGACGGGCAGCAGCGCCGCGGCCCAGAGCGCCGAGACGCGCGGGTAGCGGTACTCCGCCGCTCGAGGGCCCGCGCCCCGCCACAGGATCAGGGCACCGGCGGCCACGAACGCGTAGGCGGTGGCGACGAAGCTCCAGAACAGGGGGCCCGCCCACACGAGCGGACCCCGGACGAGCAGGTCGGGATCCGGGTGCCGCAGCACCAGGCGGTGCGCGTCGTTCGTGAGGAAGGCCAGGTAGAAGAGCGCCGAGGGCGCGAGCAGCGCAGCGCTGAGGAGGCTCCGGCGCGCGCTCGCCTCGCCGCGGACCGGGCGCGCGATCTCGTGCATCGCGAGGAACCAGAGCGGCGGCGCGAAGAAGGAGCCCAGGAATACAACGTGGAGTGCGGACCAGACGCCGGCCGGCGTCGCGACCGAGAAGCGCAGGATCGAGCCGAGGCTCCAGACCGCGAGCGCCGCGAGCAGCGCGAGCAGCCAGACGCGCAGCGCGCTGCGCTCGCGGCGCGCGGCGATGTAGCCGCCGAGTGCGAGCGCAGAGCCGAAGGTCAGCAGTGCCGGGGCGACCGCGGGATGCATCCGCTCTCTGTATCGGCGCGCGGGATCTCGGGTTTGAGCAGCCCCGGGATCGGCGCCCGCGCGAGCGGGCGCCGGGCTCAGGCCGAGGCCGGCTCCGGAGCGCCGTCCACGAGGCGGATGGCCTCCGCGCGCGCGGCCGGGACGCGCTCGCCGCGCAGCACGATGCCCAGCAGATTGAGCGGGTCGGCCGCCGAGAGCGTCACGCACTCGCCGCTGCGCGGGAGCGAGCGGGCGCGGCGCAGCGCGGCGACCGCCTCCGGGAGCGCGAACTGCTCGCCCGCGAAGCCCGCGACGAAGCGCCCGCCGCGGATCTCGCCGCGCGCCTCGAGCCTGCGCAGCGCGTAGAGCAGCTCGCGCCACGAGAGCGAGAGGCTCTCGCGCGCGAGCAGGTCGCGGAACACCACGCCCCAGCGCGCGAGCAGCTGCTCCGCCGCCGCGAGCGCGAGATCCTCGCGCGCGAGGTCTTCCGGCGGATCCGGCAGTCGGGCCCAGCGCCCCTGGGCGGCCGCGCGCAGGCCCCCCGCGCGGCGCAGGCGCGCGCGAGCCGGGCGGGCCGCCGCAGCGGCCTTCGCGCTGCGGCGGCCCGCAAACAGCTCGCGCAGCGCCGCGAACGCGTCCGCCGAGACGAGACCGCGGTTCACGAGCTCCCAGAGATCGGATTCCGCGGCCTGCCTCCCCTCCTCCGCCCCGCCTAGCAGCTCCTGCGCGAAGAGCGCGCCGCGCGCGCCGAGCGCCTCGTAGAGGCGCCGCTCCCCCTGCGAGAGCGCCGGCTCCTCGACCGCCGCGCCGCGCGCGGCGCGGCGGAGCCAGGGCAGGTCCGCCCGCAGGCAGATCGAGATCGGCGTCGAGCGGCTCGGCGCGCCGGGTCCCGCGCGCGGCGCGCCCGATCCGCCGCCCGGCGCGGGTTCCGGTCGCCGCGAGAGCCGCGCCCAGCCGACCTCTCCGGAGAGGCAGAGCGCGTCGAGCCACTCGCCGCGGTAGCCGCTCACGCGCGCGGCGAAGAGCGATTCCTCCCACGCGCCGGCCGCGAGCTCGCAGCCCTGCAGCTGCTCGATGCAGGCCAGCAGGCCCGCGCGCCCCTCGTAGTGCGTCCCCGGAGCCACGCGCTGCCAGCGCAGCAGGAAGCGCACGAAGTCCTGCGGCGAGACCGGCTCGATCTCGCGCCGGAGGCGCTCGCGCGTGTAGGCGTGGATGCGCGCGAGCAGACGCCGGTCGCAGTACTGCAGCTCCCCGCCCGACGAGGCGGGATCGAAGCGGCCGCGCAGCAGCGAGCCCTCCGCCTCGAGGCGCGCGAGCGCCTGCTCGACGTGGATCGCCGCGAGTCCAGTCGCGCGCGCGAGCTCGCGCTGCGTGATCGGACCGCAGAGCTCGAGCCGACCGCGCGCGATCCAGAGCGCGAGGTCCTCGTCGCTGCCCGGTCCCGCCGCGGCGAGGGCCTCGCGCAGCGCGGAGCCGGGGCCCGCGGCCGGCTGCCAGAGCGCATCCGGGAAGAGCCCCTCGAGCGCGGGGCGCAGCTCGGCGACCGCCCAGAAGCGCTCGCCGCACAGCCCGGGCCGCGCAAACGAGGCGGCGCGCCCCGCGCGCACGAGCGCCTCGAAGAGCGGCTCGCTGCCCGCGAGGAGGTCGCCGCTGCGCACGAGTCCGAGCGAGAGCAGCGCGTCGTGGAGCTCGTCGGCGTCGCGCGGCGCGGGGCCGAGCTCGGCGCGCACGCGGGCGATCGCCGCCGGGTCGAGCCGCGAGAGATCCCGCTGCTCGAGCGGGAGCCCGCGGCGCAGCTGCAGCGCGCGGCTGCGGCGCTCCTCGAGCGGCGCGTCGTCGAGAAAGGTGTAGGGGCGGCCGTTCAGGATCTCGTGCGCGAGCGGCGAGGGCTCGGTCGTCTCGCGCGTGTGGACGCGCACCGCGCCGCTGCGGATCCGAGCGAGCAGCGCGACGAGCCCCTCGGCGTCCATCGCCTCGCTGAGGCAGTCGCGCAGCGTCTGCTGCACGAGCGGGTGGTCGGGGATCTCGATCGGCCCGACCTGGTTCTCCTGGCAGGCGGCGAGTCCCGGGAACACGGCCGCCATCGCGTCGTCCGCCTGCATGCGCTGCAGCGGCGGCGGGTTGCGGCGGCCGCCGCGCATGCGCGGCAAGACCAGCGCGCGCGACAGGTTCCAGCGCCAGCGCGCGGCGAAGAAGGGCGACGCGAGTGCGGCCTGCTCGAGCAGCTCGCGCGCCGAGTCCGGCGAGAGCATGCGCGTGAGCGCTTCCAGCGGGAAGCTGTGCTGGGGGCCCAGCGAGAGCAGCAGCGCGTCGTCGTTCGCAGCGGCCTGCAGCTCGAAGTCGAAGGCCCGGCAGATGCGCTTGCGCAGCGCGAGGCCGAAGGCGCGGTTGATGCGCCCGCCGCAGGGCGCGTGCACGATCAGCTGTTGTCCGCCGGCCTCGTCGAAGCAGCGCTCGAGCACGACGTCGCGCAGCGTCGGCAGCACGCCGCCCAGCGCCGCGCGCGCGGCCGCGAGGTAGTGCACGAGCTGCTCGGCCGCGGCCGGCGTCCCCGTCAAGCCCTCCCGCGCGCGCGCGATCGCGGCCGGGATCCCCCCCGCGTCGAGCCAGTCCGCGACCTCCTCGCGCAGCGCGGCGACCTCCGCCGAGAGCTCGGGAGTGCGCGCGGGCGCCTCGCCGAGCCAGAAGGGGATCGTCGGCGCGGCGCCGCGCGCGTCGACCACGCGCACGACGCCGGGCTCGACGCGCAGAATCCGCCAGGCGGTGCTGCCGAGCAGGAAGACGTCCCCGCGCATGCTCTCGATCGCCCAGTCCTCGTTGACGCTTCCGACCGGCGTCTCGTCGGGCTCGGCCACGACGCGGTAGTCCGCCGTGTCCGGAATCGCGCCGCCCGAGGTCAGCGCGGCGAGGCGCGCGCCGCGGCGCGCGCGCAACATCCCGTGCACGCGATCGCGGTGCAGCCAGGCGGCGCGGCGCCCGCGGCCGGTCGCGATGCCCTCCGAGAGCATCTGCACGACCGCGTCGAAGTCCGCGCGCGCGAGCGCTGCGAAGGGCGCCGCGCGGCGCACGAGCGCGAAGAGCTCCGCCTCGGACCAGGCCTCGGCCGCGCAGGCGGCGACGATCTGCTGCGCGAGGATGTCGAGCGGCGCGGTGGGGGGCACGAGCGCGTCGAGGCGCCCCGCGCGCACTCCGCGCAGCAGCGCCGCACTCTCGACCAGCTCGTCGCGCGTGGTAGGAAAGAGCCGGCCGACGGGGATCGATCCGCGCAGGCGCCCCGAGCGGCCGACGCGCTGCAGCAGGCCCGCGAGGCTGCGCGGAGAGCCGATCTGGCACACGAGCTCGACCGGACCGATGTCGATGCCGAGCTCGAGCGAGGCGGTCGCGACGAGCAGCGAGAGCTCGCCCGCGCGCAGCCGGCTCTCGACCCGCTGCCGGTGCGCGAGCGAGAGGCTGCCGTGATGCGCCGCCACGCGCTCCGCTCCGAGGCGCGGCTCGAGCAGGTGTGCGAGGCGCTCGGCCAGGCGCCGCGTGTTGACGAAGAGGAGCGTGGTGCGGCGCTCTCGCGCGAGCGCGGCGATGCGATCCAGGATCTCGTCCCACTGCTCCGCCGAAGCCACCGCGGCGAGCTCGCTGCCCGGCACCTCGATCGCGAGATCGAGCGGGCGGCGATGGCCCGCATCGACCACGGCACAGGCCGGCCGCCCCTGCGCGTCGCTGCGCTCGGGTCCGGCACCGATCAAGAGCCTCGCCATCGCCTCGAGCGGCCGCTGGGTCGCCGAGAGCCCGATCCGGAGCGGCGCCTTCTCGCACGACGCCTCGAGCCGCTCGAGCGTGAGCGCGAGATGGGAGCCGCGTTTGTCGCGGGCCACGGCGTGGATCTCGTCGACGATCAGCGTGCGCACGCCGCGCAGGAGCTCGCGGCTGCGCGCCGAGGTGACCAGCAGGTAGAGCGACTCGGGCGTGGTCACGAGGAAGTGCGGCGGGCGCCGCAGCATCGCCGCGCGCGCGGCGGCCGGAGTGTCGCCGCTGCGCAGCGCGACCCCGAGCCGCGGCGCGGCGCTCCCGAGCGCGAGCGCGTGCTCGCGGATCTCGCGCAGCGGGCGCTCGAGGTTCTCGGCGATGTCGGCCGCGAGCGCCTTCAGCGGCGAGACGTAGACGACGTCGATGCGCGAAGGCGGCCCGGGCTCGACCTCGCCGGCGATCTCGGCCTCGCGGTAGAGGCGGTCGATGCAGGCGAGGAATGCCGCGAGGGTCTTGCCGGAGCCCGTCGGCGCGGAGATCAGCGTCGCGCGACCCGCGGCGATCTGGGGCCATGCGCCGCTCTGCGCCTCGGTCGGGCCGTCGGGAAAACGCGACTCGAACCAGCGCGCGACCGCCGGATGGAAGCGCGGCGGAGCCGGCGCGCCGCGCGCGAGGACGGGCGGGGAGTCCCCCATCGCGGCGACCGTAGCAGAGGCTCGAACCAACTCGCGCAGCGGCCGTCGTAGAATCCCCCGCGGCGCGGCCCCGAGCGCGAGCCGCCCGCGCGGGCGGGGCGAAGAAAAGGAGTGGACACGGATGGAAGATCGCGTGACGGACGGGCTCTACCTCGAGATGACCGAGCTGCCGCCGGACGACTACGCGGCGAAGCGCACTGCCGCCGTGCTCGCGCTGCCGGGCGTGCTGCGCGCGACCTGGTGGCGCAACGACTGCCGCGACCGCCGCGACCTGCCCCGGCGCCTCCCCGAGTTCGGGACGCTCGGGGTCTACGAAGTGGACGCGTCGTTCCGCAGGCCCGCGGCGCCGCCGGAGCTGCTGAATGCGTTCCACTTCCGGCGCACGCCTCGACCGGGCCAGGGAACGCTGTCGGGCAAGCCCACGCTCGGGCTCGAGCTCGTGTTGATCAGCCCGAAGCACCCCGAAGCGGCCCAGAGCCTGCGCGACTGGGCCGACTTCATCCATCTGCGCTGGATCGCGGCGGCCCGGGTGCCGGGCTTCACGATGATCACGCCCTACGAGAACGCCGAGCCGGGCTCGCCGCGCTTCATGCACTTCTACGAGATGGACACTCCGGAGGCGGAGAAGCATTTCGCGAACATGGAGCCGGAGACGCGCCGGCTCGTCGGCGAGCGCGACGGCGCGAGCTGGAAGGAGTGGGCGAACCACCCGGAGCTCTCGATCGACTACGTGAACACCTTCGCGCGCCTCGGCGAGCGGCGCTAGCGCTTCGCCCGACGGCTCGCTCCGGCGCGGCGCGAGTCGACCGGGCTAGAGCAGCTCGCGCAGCGCGAGCTCGAGCTCCTCGGGCCCGTGCTCGAGGCCGGTGAAGCGCCGCGCGATGCGGAACGCGGGATCCAGCAGGAAGGTCGCGGTGGTGTGCGCGATCTCGCCTCCGGGCTCGCGGCTCGACCCCACCCCGAAGCCCCGCGCGACGGACTCGATCTGCGCCGCGGTCCCCGTCAGGAAGGACCAGCCCGCGAGATCCGCGCCGCGCGCGCGCGCGTAGGCGAGCAGCTGCTCGGGCGTGTCGCGCTCGGGGTCGACGCTGATCGAGACGAACGCGGTGCGCTCGCGCAGCGCGGGCGGCAGCCGGCGCTGGAGCGCGACGTGGATCCCGGTCAGGATCGGGCACGGACCCCCGCAGTGCGTGAAGATGAAGTCGACGAGCACCACGCGCCCGCGCAGCGAAGCGGACGAGAAGGGCCTGCCGGCCTGGTCGATCAGCGCGAACTCGGGGGCGCGCTCGCGCCGCGCGCCGGTCTCCGGCGCAGCGAGCGTCCCCGAGCGGCCGGCGATCCCCTCGCGCACGTCGGCGGGCTCACCGCACCCGAGCGCGCACGCGAGTGCCGCAGCGCCGATCCCCGCGCGCGCTCCGCGCAGTCCGGCCGAGAGCTTCCGCATGCCGCGCAAGCTAGCCCACTCAGCGCGCGAGCTCCGAGACGAAGCGCTGCTCGAGGCGCGCGAGATCGCTGCGGTGCACGCGCCGCAGCGCGCGCGCGAGATCCCCGCTCTCGAGCAGCTCGCGCAGCATGCGGCCGAGCTCGCGCTCCCCGCGCGCTTCGGCGAGCCACGCGACGAATGCATAGGACTGGAGGTAGGCGAGCTGCGCGGCCTCGGGACCCATGCCCGCGAAGCCGGGCGACGAGAGCTGCGCGAGCGAGAACAGCGCCCCGCGCCGCGCGGCCGCGACGAGGAAGTCCTGCTGCCAGCTCTCCGGACCGCGCACGCCATCGAGGCGCGCCTCGAACCACTCGGCCAGCCCCTCGTTGAGCCAGCCCGGGAGGCGCAGCCCGGGGGCCTCGAGGTCGAGAGCCGCGTGCACGAGCTCGTGCCGGAGACAGCGCACGAGCGCGCGGTCGACCGCGCTCCCCGCGCGCACGCGGATCCCGCCGGCATAGAAGCCCGCCGCCTGGAATCGGAAGTAGGGCGCGAACTCGGCGTCGAAGACGCCCGCGTCGTAGACCTGCACCTGGATCCTCTGCCGCGGGCGCAGCCCGAGCAGGTCGCCTAGCCGCTGGTGGGCCTCCTCGAGCGCCTCGAGCACGAGCTGCTCGAAGCGGCGGCTGCCGTGGAAGCCGCCGCTCTCGTCGATCGCGACGTCCTGGTGGAGCTCGAAGTGGGCCGAGCTGCGCGTGTCGAAGCGGCCGTCGGCGCCGCGGCCGGCGTGCGCTGCGAGAGCGAGCTGCGCGCAGAGCGCACAGACGAGGGCGGCGCGGGCTCGCATCGCGCGCAGTCTAGCCTCGGCTGCCGGATCAGAAGGCTCCGAAGGTGAAGTAGGTCACGGCCGCCTTGCCCGCGAGGCGCAGCAGCAGCTTGAGGCTCTCCCAGGTGCTGTCCGAGACCTTGATCTCGGGACACTGCGGCTCGGCGCGCTCGCGCAGGCGCTCGACGTGGTCCTCGAGCTTCGTCTCCCACTCCCGGTTGCCGAGCTGGGCCGCGCGCCCGGCCATCTGCTGGTACTGGATGATCTCGCGCGCAAAACGCGCGCAGCGCGCCGGGTTCGCGGGCACCTCCACGGCGGCGGCGGAGGCCTGCGCCCGCGCGGAAAGGGGCAGCGCCAGCGCGAGCGCCGCCACGACCCCTGCGATGCGCAGCAACATGCCGGGGCTTATCGGCCGGCCGCTCGCGGGGGTTGATGGGGGGTCCCTGCGCCTATTCGGCGCCCGAACCCGAGAGGACGGCCGGGATCGTGCGCATCAGGAGCTCCAGATCCCGGGAGAGCGACCAGTTGTCGATGTACTCGAGGTCGAGCTTGACCCACTCGTCGAAGTCGCTGATCAGGTTCCTGCCGGAGACCTGCCAGATGCAGGTGAGCCCGGGGCGCATCGAGAGCCGGCGGCGGTCGGAGGTCTCGTAGTTCGCGACCTCCTCGGGCACCGGGGGCCGGGGCCCGACCAGGCTCATGTCGCCGCGCAGCACGTTCAGGAGCTGCGGCAGCTCGTCGATGCTGAAGCGGCGCAGGAGGCGCCCGATCGGCGTGATCCGGGGGTCGTCGTGCAGCTTGAAGACCGGCCCCTGCATCTCGTTCCGCTCGCGCAGACCGCCCTGCTGCGCCTCCGCGCCGTCGACCATCGTGCGCAGCTTCAGCATCTCGAAGCGGCGCCCGTGCAGGCCGCAGCGCACCTGCCGGAAGAGCACGGGGCCCGGCGAATCGAGGCGGATCGCGAGCGCCGCGAGCAGCTGGATCGGCGCGGTCGCGAGCAGCAGCGAGAGCGAGCCGACGATGTCGATGCCGCGTTTCACGGCGAGCTTGAAGGGATCGTGGTGCACCGGCGCGAAGGAGAGCGCCGCGAGCGTGTCGAAGTGCGTGACGCGCGGCGCCGGCAGGAAATCCCCGAACAGGTCGGAGAGCAGCGTCAGGGGCGTGCCGCTCGCAGCGCAGTACTGGACGAGGGGGCGGATCGTCTCGAGCATCGAGCGCGGGCACGCGACGATCACCTCGTCGACCTGCTGCTCGCGCGCGAGCAGGTCCGGCAGATCCGCGAACTTGTGCACGAGCGCCTGCGGGATCGTCGGCTCGATCGGCGAATCGACCTCGTCGAGGAAGCCGATCACGTGGATGCCCCACGAGGGATGCAGCCGGATGTCGCGGTACACCCGCTCCGCGCGCGGACCGGTGCCGACGATCAGCGCGTAGCGGGTGTTGTGTCCGCTGCGCCGCAGCCAGCGCAGCCCGGCGTAGATCGCCGCGCGCTGGAGCAGGAGCAGCGACGTCTGGCCGGCGCCGCACCAGAGCAGGAACTCGACCGGGAGCGGCGGCCGGAGCAGCGCCCAGCCGACTCCGCCCGCGAGTGTCGCGACCGCTCCCGCCTGCAGGTAGAGCGTCCCGAGCGCGATCAGGCCCGAGCGGCGCTGCGAGCCGTAGACACCGAAAGACTGCAGCGCGATCGGCCACACGAGCGAGAACAGCAGGCCGAGCGCGACGATGCGGGCCTCGGCCGCGGGATCGATGGCCCGCGCCTCGATCAGCCAGGCCGCGAGGACGAGGTAGGCCACGCCCGCGAGCCCGGCGTCGGCGAGGCGGATCGCGAGGTGCAGCAGCTTCGCGCGTGTCCGGAGCATTCCAATGCTCTCCCAGCCAGCAGCCGGCGTCCGGGCACTGACAGCGCGTCGGGTTCACCCCATTGAAGCACGAACGACCTCGCGCGGGGGAGGGGAAAGTGACGATACGCGCAAGAAAAATGGGACGTGAGTCGGAAAGAACGCCGATCGGCGGGCGGTAGTATGCTGGCTTGGATTCCGTGGCCGAAGCCCCTGAACGCCGAGGTCCCAGAGACCTCTCACCCCTGGGGGATCCCGGCGAGGCGCCCCGCTCGATGTACGAATCGTTCTTCCGACTGGCCGAGCTTCCCTTCTCGCTGAGTCCCGATCCGCGCTTCCTGTGGCTGTCCGAGACGCACCAGGAGGGTCTGGCCGCGCTCACCTACGGGCTCACGAACCGGAAGGGCTTCGTGCTGCTGACGGGCGAGGTCGGCTCGGGCAAGACGACGCTGCTGCGCGGCGTGCTCGAGCGGCTCGGCGAGGACCTGCCCGAGACCGCGATGGTGATGAACACCGTGGGTCTCGGAGCGCTCGACCTGCTCAAGCTCGTCAGCGTCGAGTTCCGGCTGCTGACGGCGCAGGAGGCGACCGCGACCCCGCGCACGGCGGCGGACTACATCCTGCTCCTGAACAGCTTCCTGCTCGACAAGATGCGCAAGGGGCGCAGCGCGGCGCTGATCGTCGACGAGGCCCAGAACCTCGGCCTCGAGGCGCTCGAGCAGGTGCGCCTGCTCTCGAACCTCGAGACGCACTCCGAGAAGCTGCTGCAGATCGTCCTGACCGGGCAGCCGGAGCTGCGCGAGCGCCTGGCCGATCCGCGCCTGCGGCAGCTGCGCCAGCGGATCGCGATCGAGCACCACGTGCAGCCGCTGAGCCGCGACGAAGTCGGGCGCTATCTGCGCCATCGCATCGAGATCGCGGGAGGGAAGTTCGAGCGGCTCTTCTTCGCCGACGCGGAGGATCTCTTCGCGGAGTTCTCGGGAGGCTGCCCGCGTCTCGTGAACCTGCTCGCCGACCGCGCGCTGCTGGCCTCGTACTCGCGCGGACTGCGGCCCGTCCCGCCCCGGCTGCTCGAGCTCAAGGCCCTCGAGCTCGGCCGGGCGCTGCCGGGCGCCGCGCGCCCGATGTTGCGGCCGGGCTGAGCGTGGGCGAGATCACCGACGCCCTGCGCCGGGCCGAGCGCGAGCGCGGCTCGCGCCCCAGAGAGGAGGGCGCGCAGCCCGGCCGCCCTCCCGAAGCGCGCCCCGCGCTGCGGCCGGATCCGGAGCTGCGACCAGAGCTGCCCGCGGCCCGCGGTCCGGTCGTCGAGATCTCGCGCGAGAAGCTCCCGCCCTGGGCCGCGCGCGCGCTGCTGGTCGCCGACCAGCACCTGGTCGGCGAGCACTTCCGCCAGTTCGCGCTGCGCGTCGAGGCCGAGCTCGCTCGCCTCGGCCGCCGCTCCGTGCTCCTGACGAGCCCGATCGCACAGGAGGGCAAGACGCTCTCCGCCTGCAACCTCGCGCTCGCGCTCGCGTCGATGGCCGGCGAGCGCCGCATCGCGCTGGTCGACCTCGACCTGCGGCGTCCCGCGGTCGCGCGCAACCTGGGCTTCCAGCCGAGCGTCGGAATCGAGCAGGTCCTGTCCGGGGAGAAGCCGCTCGCCGAGGCGCGCGCGGCGACCGACGTCCCGCACCTCGACATCTTCCCGGTCCGCAGCCATGGGCAGCGCGTGCACGAGCAGCTCGCGACGCGCTCGCTCGGGCAGGTCCTGGCCCAGCTCGAGAACGCCTACCACACGGTCGTGATCGATACCCCGCCCGGGCTGCTGTTTCCGGACATCGGCCTGATCCTGCCGCACGTCGGAGCCTGCATCGCGGTCGTCCGCTCGGGGGCCACGCTGCGCAAGGCCTTCCGGGAGCTCGCGCAGCTGCTCCCGCCCGAGAAGCTGATCGGCTGCTTCCTCAACGAGGTGCGGCTGCCGCGGCACACGCGCCGCTACGAGACCTACTACGGTTACGCAGACGACGAGGACCCCGGCGAGGCCGCGAAATGAGCGAGGGACAGGCCGGCTCGATCGAGTACGAGGAGGAGGCGGGCGGTGGCATGCCCGACTTCCTGCGGGATCCGCGCGGCACCCTGCTGCGGCGCTGGAAGCCGATGCTCGCGCTCTTCGCGCTCGGGCTCGCGGCGACGGCGGCATTCACGCTCACCCGGCAGCCGCGCTATTCGGCGATGGCGGTGCTGCTGATCACGAGCCGCCAGATGCGCGAGGACCTCGTCCGCACCACCGTCGAGGACGATGCGCTCCAGCGGATCAACGCGATGGCCGGCGAGGTGCTCTCGCGCGATCAGCTGATCCCGCTGATCGAGAAGTACGATCCCTATCCCGGGCTCGCGGATTCCCTGACGCGCGAGGAGATCGCCGATCGGATGCGGCAGGACGCGAACATCAGCAACCGCCAGAGCATCGGAGTGCCCGGCCGCCAGGAGAGCGCCACGTTGCTCGAAGTGACCTTCGAGGCGCAGGATCCGGAGGTCGCGGCCGCCGTCGCGAACGACCTCGCGAGCGGCTTCGTCGCCGAGAGCGTGCGCGCCCGCACGCAGCAGGCCCAGCTCGCGACGCGCTTCCTGCGCGGCGAGCTCGAGCGCGCCGAGGCGGCGCTCCGCGAGCAGAGCCGCGCGCTGCGCGAGTTCAACGAGAAGTACCAGGGCGAGCTGCCCAGCGAGCTCGCGACGAATCTCGGGAGGCTCGATCGCCTGCAGCAGCAGCGCCAGTCCCTCGCGCTCCAGATCGCCGAGGCGAATACCCGCGTCGCGACCCTGACCGCGCAGCCTGCCGGGATCCCGGGCCGCGAGAGCCCCGAGACCACGCTCGAGCTCCTGCGCAGCGAGCTCGCGACGAAGTCGGCCGGGCTCACCGACCGGCACCCGGATCTCGTGAATCTGCGCGAGAGGATCGCCAAGCTCGAGCGGGAGCTCGGCGCCAACGGGAGCGGTCTCCCCTCGCGCGAAGCCCTGATCGCGGCCTCGAACCGCACGGTGAGCGAGCTGCAGATCCAGCTCGCCGACACCGAGAGGCAGCTCATGGAGCTCGATCGCCGCGTCGCGAACACGCCCGCGCGCCAGGAAGAGCTCGCCGCGCTCGAGGAGCGCGAGAAGGTGCTGCGCGAGACCTACGTCGATTTCCTGCGCAAGGTCCAGGAGGCCGAGCTCGCGGAGAGCCTCGAATCGGCCCAGCAGGGCGAGCGCGTGACGGTGGTCGAGCGCGCGGTGCCGCCCAGCGAGCCGCTGCGCTCGCGGCTGCGCTACGCACTCTTCGGTGTGGTCGCATCGCTGGGGCTGAGCTTCCTGATCGGTATCGCGCTCGAGATCGTGGATCCGGTCCTCGTCAGCGCGGACCAGGTGGTGTCCGCGAGCGGCATCCGCGTGCTCGGGATGACCCCGCACATCTCCTAGAGTCAGGGCAACGGAAGGCTGCCGATCGCGCATCGGTCGGATCGCTGGAGCGTGAGATGGACCCGAGCAGCCAGCCGCAGAGTGCCGCCCGCGCGCCCGCCGCAGCGCGTCTCACGCCACGCGATCTCGGGATCTGCCTGCTCGTCGCGCTCGGCTTCGGACCCGCGCTCCCCGTGCTGCTGCGCGCCTGGAGCGGGGCCGAGTACCACGCCTATGCGTTCCTGGTCCCGATCGTCGCGGCCGCGCTGGCGCTGTGGAAGCGCCCCGCCCTCGCCCGGCTCCCCGCCCGGCCCGATGCGCGCGGGCTCGGCCTGCTCGCGGCTTCCTTCGCGCTCTTCGCGACCGGCTTCTTCGCCGCCCTGCCGACGGCGATCGGTCTCGCGGTCGTCGGCGCGGCCGCGGGCAGCGTGCTCGCGCTGCGCGGAAGGCCCCACCTGAGCGAGCTCGGGTTCCCGATCGGATACCTGCTCTTCATGGTGCCGCTGCCGCGCTCGCTCGTGGACCCCGCGATCGCCGAGCTGCGCCTGCTCACGACCGACGTCGCGGTCGCGCTGCTGCAGCTCTTCGCGCTGCCGGTGATGCACGAGGGGAACATCGTCGTGCTCCCGCACCAGCGGCTCTTCGTCGCGGAGGCCTGCAGCGGGGTCAACTCGGTCGTCGCGCTGCTGCCCGCCGCCGCGCTGCTCGGCTATTTCCGGAGCGGCTTCGCCACGCGCACCGCGCTCGTCGCATCGGTGCTGCCGATCGCGCTCTTCTGGAACCTGATCCGGCTGCTCGGAACCGCGCTCGCAGCGCTCCAGCTGCCGGGTCAGGATCTGGTGACCGAGGGGCCGCTCCACGAGCTCGCGGGCATCCTGACCTTCGGACTCGGCTGCCTCTCGCTGCTCGCGGTCGACGACCTCGCGCGCCGCATCCGGGGCGGCCCGCGACGAGAGCTCCGCGCGAGCTCATGAGCCGCGCTGGATCTCCGCGGGCCAGTGCGAGTCGAGCAGGCGGTCCACCGCCGCGCCGAGGTCGGCCAGGCGCGAGCGCGCGCCGAGCTCGTCGCCCGGTCGCGCCTGGGTCGAGAAGCGCACCAGCGCGCCGTCGGAGCGCCCGCTCTGGAGCCGCCCGACGAGGCGGTCCCAGCTCTGCGCGACCGGGCCGAGCAGCCCCGTGCGATGCGAGCTGCGATACCAGAACTGGACCAGCTGGCGCTGCCCGTCGAGCTCCACGAGCATCTCGTTCGCGCGCAGGCCGCGCGCGGGATCGACGGACACGACCCTCTGCTCGAGGATCTCGAAGCCCGCCATCGGGTAGCAGACCTCGGGCGTGTGCTCGGGCCGCCCGCCGCGCTCGGTTCCGTAGTAGCCGATGTAGAGGCCGACCGGGTCGGAGCCGGCGTGGCCGTAGACGCGCTGGAGATTGAAATCCGCTCGCAGCATGCGCTCGACCTCGGTTTCGAGCGGGATCTCCGCGCGTGCCCGCCAGCCTCCGATCGCGCTGGGCAGTGAGTCGAGCGGACGCGGATCGACCTCGAGCGGCGCGCGCAGCTGGACGGACCACACGAGCGCTCCGCCCGCGAGCAGGAGCGCGACGAGCGCAGCCGTCTCGAGGCGGTGCGGATCCCTCACGCGCGTTCCCGGCGCAGACGCGCGAGCCCGCCCCGCGCGCGCCACGCGGCGAGCGCGAGCGCGACCAGCCAGGGCAGCTGGCGCAGCGAGAAGTGCGCCGCAGACTCCGACCCGGTCGCCGCGAGCAGGACGAGCGCGGCGTTCGACGCGAGCAGCGCGAGCGAGCCGCCGAGCGCAGCCGCCAGCAGCAGGGCAGCGAGCGCGCGCCCGGCGGCCACTCCGCGCGGGAGCTCGCGGAAGGCCAGGCCGGCCGCGAAGCACGCGAGCGGGAGCCCCTGATCGGCCGGAATCAGCGCGAGGGCCGGTCCCGACGGGCTCGAGACCTGGCCGTCCGCGAGCGCGAGCGGGCTGCCCGCCAGGGCGAGCAGGCGCAGCGCCGGCGAGAACAGGGCCGCTCCGAGCGCGGCGTCGAGCGCGTCGAGCAGGAGGCTCGGCGCCGGCACCGCGAAGAGCGCGAGGAGCGCTGCGCGGCCGGCTGCGCGCCCGAGCCAGAGCGAGAGGCCGGCCACCGCGATCGGGAGGCCCGGCCGCGCGAAGCGGACCCACTCCGCGTTCGCGCACACGAACTGCCAGCCCAGCGCCGCCGCCAGCAGCGCGAAGCCCGCGAGCGGCCGCGCGGGGGTCTGCGGACTGCGCGCGATCTCGAGCATGCAGAGGGAAGCGAACACCAGCACGGGATAGGCCGCAAAGCTGCCTTCGCCGGTGTGCCGGGCCAGGTCGGAGAGCGTCGGCAAGAAAACGGCTGCGAAGAGCAGCCAGAGCAGGCCTTCTCGCAGCCGCGGATGGGCCGCTTCGGACTCGGCGCTCAGGGAGCGCTTCGGCGCCTCGCCGCCACGATCGCCAGGCCGAGCGCGAGCAGGATGCCCGTCGCGGGCTCCGGAATCACGTTGACGTTGAGGGTGTTCACGAACTTGGTGAGCGCCGGGCCGCTGCCGACATTGAGGTCGTAGAGGCCCGCGGCGCCGTTGCCGGCGGTGAGCCCGCACTGGCCGATCCCGCCCGTCGGGCAGACGAGATTCGAGTAGCTCACGCTCTCGCTGAACGCCGCGGCCGCGATCGCGGTCGCGCCGCCGAGCTTCTGCTCGTAGGTCCCGGTCACCGTGCCGAGGACGGCTCCGCCGGTCTGGTTGTAGAAGCCCGAGCCGTTGTCGATCACGGGAACCGTCACCGAATAGAACACGTTGGTGAAGAGGATCTCGTCGACGCCGCCGACCGGCGCGCTCACGTCGTCGAAGGAGAAGCTCGCGATGCTGAGGGCGACCGTCGCGAGGTTCGTGTTGGTGTCGACCGTGATCGTGCCGCTCGCCGTGCCCGGCGTGAAGTAGTCGAAGGTCTTCTGGATCGCGCAGAGTCCGGGACTCGTCGCGCTCGCGCAGGCGTAGTTGCCCACGACGGCCGAGATGCCGCCGCCGGTCGCCGTCATGGTCAGCGCGCTGCCCGCCTGCGCCACACCGATCAGCAAGGCGCCGCCCACGGCCGCAGTCTTCGCCCAGATCTTCGCGCCCATTTCAGATCCCCTTCAGATACTTCGACAGCATCCGCCCAATCAGATTCGACGCAGCGACCGCACTCGCGCGCCCACCGCCAGCACCGCGACACAGAAGAGCAGCGCGGCATTCGGCTCCGGAATCGCGTTGCCCGTGACGAGGATGTCGGCCTTGGCCGTGATCAGCTCGCCCGTCACCGTGGTGAACTCGAAGAGCGTGAAGCCGCTGACGACGAGCTCGATCGCCCCTCCCGGATCCAGGAACAGAGTACCCGAGATCGAGGAGGCGGGCGTCATGAACCCGTTCACCGCCGTCTGGGGACCGCCGCCGTTGCTGAGCAGCAGGTCGGCAACCGCCTCCGCGACCGCGCCGCCGCCGGAGACGCCGTTGAAGTCGTAGATGCCCCCACCGCCGGTGGCCGGATAGCTCGCGCTCGCGACCGAACTCAGCACCGCGCTGCTCACGATGATCTCGTCGACCGGACCGAAGCCGACGTCGACCGGCGTGCTCAGCACGATCCGATTGCTGAAGTCGCCCGTGACCTCGATCGCGAAGCTCGTCGCGGCCGGGACGGCCTCGTCGAAGCTGAAGGTCTGCCCGACGATCGGAATCGAGGAGCTCGAGCCGCCGATGCCGACCCCGTCCCTCGTCACGGTCACGTCGGTGGCGATTCCGTCGAGGATGTAGAGGATCGGCGCCGCCTGGGCGGCCGGACCCGCGAGCAGCGCCCCGGCCAATCCCAGACCCAACCCGACCGACCGCAGCGTGTACCGCATTTCAACGCCTCCGAGACCCGACACCCGAGCGCAGCATGATCGGGAGCGGGCTCTCCCGGGTGTAGATACCAGCAAGATCCGGACCAAGTCCAGCAATCTTTTCTTTCCAAGGGCTTGGAGGCCGAGCGGAGGGCTCGCGATGGGAAAACTCCTTCCGTTGGACGGAAAAACGATTCCCTCGCCGAACGCGATCCCCCGAAGGGGGAGGTCAGGCGGTCTTCCGGCTCGCATGCGGGAAGTGCCGGAGGCCGCGAGCTAGACACTCGGCGGGGAGGGATTCCAATGGCCCGGAACGGAGGCGCGAGCCGCGCGCTCGCGGCGCTGCTGCCGGCCGAGATCCGCTGCGCGTCGTCGCTCCTCTCGGGCGATCCGGAGCCGTCGCTCGCGGCGCTGCTCGAGGACGAGCGCGCCTGCGTCGCGCGCGCGATCGCGAAGCGGCGCCGCGAGTTCGCGCTCGGGCGCGAGCTCGCGCGCGAGCTGCTGCGCGAGCTCGGATTCCCCGACCAGCCGCTGCTTCCCGGTCCCGACCGGGCGCCCCTCTGGCCCGGCGGAATCCTCGGATCGATCGCGCACGACGCGCGCCAGTGCCTGGTCGCGATCGCGCGGTCGGGCGCGATCGCGGGAGTCGGCGTCGACGTCGAGCCGGCCGCCCCGCTCGAGGAGCGGCTCTGGGGCCCGATCTGCACCGAGAGCGAGCGCCGGGCGCTCGCCGCAGACGCTCCGCTGCCCGCCGGTCTGCGCGCGCGCGCGATCTTCTGCGCCAAGGAGGCGCTCTACAAGTGCCTGCATCCGGCGCTCGGCTGGCCGCGCGGGTTCCACGACGTGGAGATCGCGCTGCAGGCGGATGCGCGGCTCTTCGCCGCGGCGCCGGCGCGCGCAGCCGGCGAGCGCGATGCCGACGGCGAGGCGTCGCGCCGCAGCGAGATCCTGGGCCGCGTCGAGGGAGTTCTGCTGCTCGACGCGGGCGAGATCGCGACCGCCTGCTGGTGGATTGCGCACCCGTGAAGAAGCGAGGGCGGATCGGCTCGCGGCAGGGCGCCCGGACCGCGCGTGATAGGATGGCCGCTGCGGTCGCCTGCCCCCCGCAAAGCCACGAACGCCGCGCTCTCGACCGGATACGGCGAGGGAGCGGCATCGGGTCGATCCAACCGATAGGACGCGGGGACGCATCTTGCCGGTGGAGACCATGAGCTTGGACTCTGGGCACAGCCACCCCCTGTCTCCGATTCAGCAGGGCCTGCTCTTCCATCACCTCTCGGCGCCGGACTCCGGAGCCGATTTCGAGCAGATCGCGATCGAGCTGCGCGAGGATCTCGAGCTGCGGGCCTTCGAGGCCGCCTGGCTCGAGGTCGCTTCGCGCCACGAGGTGCTGCGCAGCGCGTTCCGCTGGGAGGGCGTCGACGAGCCGCGGCAGGAGATCCACGCGGCGCAGGCGATTCCGATCGCGCAGGAGGACTGGCGCGGGCTCGCGGCGGCGGAGCAGAGCGAGCGCCTCGCGCGCTACCTCGCGCAGGACCGGCGGCGGGGCTTCGACCTGCGGCTGCCGCCGCTCTCGCGCCTCGCGGTGTTCCGCACCGGCGACGCGGCGAGCCAGGTCGTCTGGAGCTTCCCGCACATCGCGCTCGATGGGCGCTCGTTCCCGCTCGTGCTCGGCGAGGTCTTCGATCTCTACGACGCGCGGCGGCGCGGTGAGACGCTCGCGCTGCCGGCGCCGCGGCCCTTCCGCGAGCACGTCGCCTGGCTCGCCGCGCGCGATCGCTCGGGCGAAGAGGCGTTCTGGCGCGAGCGCCTGGCCGGCTTCACGGCTCCGACGCCGCTGCCCGGCGGAGCGCCGCGCGCGGCCTCTGCCGAGCGCGGCGAGAGCGATCTCCGGCTTCCGCGCGCTCGCAGCGAGGCGCTCGCCGCTGCGGCGCGCGGCTGCGGGGTGAGCCTCCACACGCTGGTGCAGGCGGCGTTCGCGCTCCTGCTCGCGCGCCATGCGGGCGAACTCGATGTCGTGTTCGGCGCGACGCGCGCCTGCCGCCGCTCGGCCGGGCCCGGCGCCGAGGAGATCCCGGGCCTGCTGATCAACACGCTGCCCGTGCGCGTGCGGCTCGACCCCGAGCAGCGCGTGGGCGACTGGCTGCGCGAGCTGCGCGAGCGCGAGCGCGCCGTCAGGCCCCACGAGCACAGCGCGCTCGTCGACGTCCAGTCGTGGAGCGCGCTGCCCGCGGGCGCGCAGCTCTTCCAGGCGCTGCTGGTCTTCGACGACGCCTCGCTCGGCGAGCGCATGCGCGCGCGCGGCGGCGCGTATGCGGCGCGCGACTTCCGGCTGATCGAGCGCACGACCTACCCGCTCGCGCTCTACGCCTACGCCGACCCCGAGCTCTGGCTGCGCCTCGCCTGGGATCGGCCGCCCTTCGACGCTGCCGCGGCCGGCCGCCTGCTCTCCCAGCTCGCGGCGGCGCTCGACGCGATCGCGGCCGACCCCGCGCGCCGCGTCGGCGAGCTCTCGATCCTCCCGCCCGAGGAGGAGCACGCGCTCGTGCGCGGCTGGAACGCGAGCGCCCGCGAGGTTCCGGAGGGCGCCTGTGTGCACCAGCTGATCGAGGCGCGGGCGCGCGCGACCCCGGATGCGCCCGCACTCGCGTTCCGCGGCGAGCGGCTCTGCTATCGCGAGCTCGACGCCGCGGCGAACCGCCTCGCGCACCGGCTCGTCGCGCTCGGCGTGGGCCCCGACCTGCCCGTCGCGCTCTGCGCCGAGCGCTCGCTCGAGCTCGTGATCGCGCTGCTCGCGATCCACAAGGCCGGCGGCGCCTACGTGCCGCTCGACCCGCACTATCCCCCGGAGCGCCTCGCCTACATGCTCGAGGATTCGCGCGCGGGCGTGCTCGTGACGCAGCGCGCGCTCCGCTCGCGGCTGCGCGCGCCGGGACTGCGCGTCGTCGAGCTCGACGGCGACGCCGCGGAGATCGCCGCGCAGCCGAGCACCGCCTGCGACGGCGGCGCGAGCCCGTCGAACCTCGCCTACCTGATCTACACCTCGGGCTCGACCGGGCGTCCGAAGGGCGTGATGGTCGAGCACCGACAGGTCGTGAACTTCTTCGCCGGCATGGACGCCGCGCTCCGCCCCGCGCAGCCCGGCGTCTGGCTCGCGGTGACGAGCCTCAGCTTCGACATCTCGGTGCTCGAGCTGCTCTGGACGCTCGCGCGCGGCTTCGAGGTCGTCGTCTCCGAGGACGAGCACCGCCAGGCCTCGGCCGCGCCCGCGGCGGCGCTCGCGCGGCCGCTCGACTTCTCGCTCTTCTATTTCGCGAGCGCCGAGCGCGGCCAGGGCGATCGCTATCGGCTGCTGCTCGAAGGCGCGAGGTTCGCCGACCGGAACGGCTTCGCGGCGGTCTGGACGCCCGAGCGCCACTTCCACGCCTTCGGCGGGCTCTACCCGAACCCCGCGGTCACGAGCGCCGCAGTCGCGGCCGTGACCTCGCGCGTCGCGATCCGGGCGGGCAGCGTCGTGCTCGCGCTGCACCACCCGGCGCGCATCGCCGAGGAGTGGGCGCTCGTCGACAACCTCTCGCAGGGCCGCGTCGGAGTCTCCTTCGCGTCGGGCTGGCAGCCGAACGACTTCGTGCTGAACCCGGGCGGCTTCGCCAGCGCGCGCGAGAAGCTGCTCGACGGAATCGAGACCGTCCGGCGCCTCTGGCGCGGCGAGGCGGTCGAGTTTCCGGGCCCCGACGGCCGGCCGGTCGCGACGCGCACCTTGCCGCGGCCGCTGCAGCCCGAGCTGCCGGTGTGGCTGACCGCGGCGGGCAGCCCCGAGACCTTCCGCCGCGCCGGCGAGACCGGCGCGAACGTCTTGACCCATCTCCTCGGCCAGAGCCTCGACGAGCTCGGCCAGCGCATCGAGCTCTACCGCAAGGCGCGCGCCGAGCGCGGCCTCGATCCCGACACGGGCCGCGTCACGCTGATGCTGCACACCTTCGTCGGCGACGACCCGGACGCCGTGCGTGAGACCGTGCGCGCGCCGATGATCGAGTACCTGCGCAGCTCGCTCGGCCTGATCAAGGGCTTCGCGAACGCCTGGACCGCGTTCAAGCGCGGCGCGAGCGGCGCGGCGACCGAGGCCGACGTCGACCTCGCGCAGCTCGCGCCCGAAGAGCTCGAGGGTCTGCTCGAGTACTCCTTCGAGCGCTATTTCGAGACGAGCGCGCTCTTCGGGACGCCCGAGCGCTGCGCCGAGATGCTGCGGCGCGTCTCTGCGCTCGGCGTCGACGAGGTCGCGTGCCTGATCGACTTCGGCGTCGAGACCGGGCTCGCGCTCGCGCACCTCGAGCCGCTGAACCAGCTGCGCGAGCGCTGCGCGGGCAGTCCGGGCGCCGCGCGCGGCGCCTCGATCCCGGAGCTGATCCGGCGCCACGGCGTCACCCACCTGCAGTGCACGCCCTCGCTCGCAAACCTGCTCGTCGCGGATTCCGAGACGCGCGCGGCGCTGGCTTCGCTCGCGACGCTCTGTATCGGCGGCGAGGCCTTCCCGAGCGCGCTCGCGCGCGAGCTCTCCGCCGCGGGCTGCCGCGAGATCTGGAACCTCTACGGGCCGACCGAGACGACGATCTGGTCCGCGATCCAGCGCGTCGACGCGGGCTCCGACCCGGTTCCGATCGGGCGCCCGCTCGCCAACACCGAGCTCTACGTGCTCGACTCCGCCGGACGCCCCGCGCCGATCGGCGCCGCGGGCGAGCTCTACATCGGCGGCCGCGGCGTCGTGCGCGGCTACTGGCAGCGCCCCGAGCTCACGCGCGAGCGCTTCGTGCCCGACCCCTGGCGCGGCGAGCCCGGCGCGCGCCTCTACCGCACCGGCGATCTCGTGCGCCGCCGCGGCGACGGCGCGATCGAGTTCCTCGGGCGCATCGATCACCAGGTCAAGATCCGCGGCCACCGCGTCGAGCTCGGCGAGATCGAGGCGGTGCTCGCGAAGCATCCGAGCGTGCGCGAGGCGGTCGTGATCGCGCGCGAGGACGAGCCCGGCGATCAGCGCCTGGCCGCCTATCTGATCCCGCAGACGGGCAGCGCGATCGACGCGGCCGAGCTGCGGCGCTGCCTGCGCGAAGCGCTGCCCGAGTTCATGGTGCCCTCGCACTTCGTCGCCCTCGAGCGCTTTCCCGAGACGCCGAACCGCAAGGTCGACCGCAAGGCGCTGCCGCGCCCGGAGGGCGCGGCGCCGCGAGCCGGAGCTGCGCCCGCGGCCAGCGCTCCGCTCGCGGGCGAGCTCGAGGAGCGCATCGCGCGGATCTGGCAGGAGCTGCTGCAGGTCCCCGCGGTCTCGCGCGAGGACAACTTCTTCGACCTCGGCGGGCACTCGCTGCTGGCCGTCAAGGTGCACCGCCGACTCGCGGAGGCCTTCGGGCGCAAGCTCGCGATCACCGATCTGTTCCGCTTCCCGAGCGTGCGCGCGCTCGCGGAACACCTCTCCGACGCTGCGGCCGGACCCGCGCTCGAGCAGAGCCTCGGGCGCGCCGAGCTGCGCCGCCAGGCGCTCGCGCAGCGGCGCGGGCGGCGCGCGGGCCGGCGCGGCTCCGGCGCGGAAGAGCCCGCCGGATCGTGAGCGCTCCGATGCGAGACGGGATCGGCGCGGCCGACGTCGCGATCGTCGGCATGTCCGGACGCTTCCCGGGCGCGCGCGACCCCGACGAGCTCTGGCGCAACCTGCGCGACGGCGTCGAGTCGATCCGCCCGCTCTCGGACGCCGAGCTCCGCGCCGCGGGCGTCGACGAGGAGTGGCTGCGCGACCCGAACTACGTGAAGGCCGCGGGCACGATCGACGGCATCGACCTCTTCGACGCGGGCTTCTTCGGTCTCTCGCCGAAGGACGCCGCGATCATGGACCCGCAGCACCGGATCTTCCTCGAGTGCGCGGTCGAGGCCCTCGACCACGCGGGCATCGCGCCGAAGCGCTTCGCGGGCCAGATCGGCGTCTTCGCGGGCTGCGGCATGAACGCCTACTTCATGCACAACGTGCTGCCGAACCCGGGCCTCCTGCGCTCGGTCGGGCTCTTCCTGCTGCGCCACACGGGCAACGACCGCGACTTCCTGCCCTCCTTCGTCTCCTACAAGCTCGACCTGCGCGGGCCGAGCGTCGCGGTCCAGACCGCCTGCTCGACCTCGCTCGTCGCGGTGCACCTGGCCTGCCAGAGCCTGCTCGCGGGCGAGTGCGACCTCGCCCTCGCGGGAGGCGTCACGCTGCAGGTGCCGCACGGCCAGGGCTACCTCTACCGCGAGAACGAGCCGCAATCGCCCGACGGGCACTGCCGCGCCTTCGACCGGCATTCGGCCGGCACGGTCGTGACGGGCGGCGCGGGCATCGTCGTGCTGCGGCGCCTCGCCGACGCGCTCGCCGACGGCGATCCGGTCCTCGCGGTGATCGTGGGATCCGCGATCAACAACGACGGCTCGACCAAGGTCAGCTACCTGGCGCCCAGCGTCGACGGGCACTCGCGCGTCGTGGTCGAAGCGCTCGGCGTCGCGGGCCTCGTGGCCTCCGACATCTCCTACCTCGAGGCGCACGGCACCGGCACCGCGGTCGGCGACCCGATCGAGATCGCCGCGCTCACGCAGGCCTATCGCGAGACCAGCGACGAGGTCGGCTTCTGCCGGATCGGCTCGCTCAAGACCAACATCGGGCACCTCGACACCGCGGCCGGCGTCGCGAGCCTGATCAAGGTCGTGCAGTCGCTGCGCCACCGCGAGCTCCCGCCGAGCCTGCACTTCACGGCGCCGAACCCGGCGATCGATTTCGAGTCGAGCCCCTTCCGCGTGGTCGCGGAGCGCACGCGCTGGGAGCCGGCGCGCGGGCCGCGGCGCGCGGGCATCAGCTCGCTCGGCGTCGGCGGCACCAACGCGCACGTGGTCGTCGAGGAGGCGCCCGCGCAGGAGCCGGGCTCGGCGCCGAGCCGCGCCTGCGAGCTGCTCGTGCTCTCGGCCAGGACCCCGAGCGCGCTCGACCTCGCCTCGGAGCGGCTCGCCGCGCACCTGCGCGCGCACCCGGAGCTCGCACTCGCGGACGTCGCGCACACCCTGCAGGTCGGGCGCACGCTGCACGAGCACCGCCGCGCGCTCGCGGCGGAGAGCCTCGAGGACGCCGCGGCGGCGCTCGAGGCACGCGATCCGAAGCGCGTGTTCGGCGCGCGCTGCGCGGGGCCGACGCCTTCGGTCGCCTTCCTGTTCCCGGGCGCGGGCGCGCAGTACCCGAACATGGGCCGCGGCCTCTACCGGAGCGAGGCCGTGTACCGCCGCGAGATCGATCGCTGTCTCGCGCTGCTCGCGCCGCTGCAGGGCTTCGAGCTGCGGCCGCTGCTCTTCCCGGAGCCCGGGCAGGAGGAGAGAGCGCGCGCGGAGCTCGAGAAGCCGTCGCGCCTGCTCGCGGCCGTGTTCGCGACCGAGTGGGCGGCCGCCGCGCTGTGGCGCTCCTTCGGCGTCGAGCCGAAGGCGCTGATCGGGCACAGCCTCGGCGAGTACGCGGCCGCGTGTCTCTCGGGCGTGCTGACGCTCGAGGACGCGCTGCGCCTCGTCGCGCTGCGCGGAAGGCTCTGGGACCAGGCCGCGGGCGGCGGCATGCTCGCCGTGCCGCTGCCGGAGGAGGAGCTCCTGCCCCGGCTCGGCGACGAGCTCGACCTCGCCGCGGTGAACGGGCCCGCGCTCTGCGTCGTCGCGGGTCGGCTCGAGGCGGTGCAGGCGCTGCAGGAGGAGCTCGCGCGGCGCGAGGTCGACGCAAAGCTCCTGCGCGTCGCGTCGGCGGGCCACTCGCGCCTGATCGACCCGCTGCTCGACGAGTTCCGGCGCGGCGCCGCCGCGATCCGCTTCGGCGAGCCGCGGATCCCCTATCTCTCGAACGTGACCGGCAGCTGGATCCGCCCCGAGGAGGCGCGCGATCCCGACTACTGGGTGCGCCACCTGCGCCACACGGTGCGCTTCGCCGCGGGCATGGCCGAGCTCCTGCGCGATCCGGATCGGATGCTGATCGAGGTCGGGCCCGGCCAGGTGCTCTCCTCGCTCGCGCGCCAGCAGAGCGCGAAGCCGCGCGGCGTCGCGACCTCGCTGCGTCACCCGGACGACCCGAGCGACGACCTGCACTTCCTGCTCGGCGCCTGCGGCCGCGTCTGGCTGGCCGGCGCGGCGCTCGACTTCGCGAAGCTGCGCGGCGCCGAGCGCCGCCGCCGCGTGCAGCTTCCGCCGACTCCCTTCGAGCGCCAGCGCTACTGGCTCGATCCGCCGCGGCAGGAGCTCGCCGCGCGCAGTGCCGAGCGGCGCCTCGAGCGGCTCGCGGACCCCGACGCCTGGCTGCAGCGCAGCGTCTGGCAGCGCCGCGAGCTGCCGGCCGCGACCGCGCCGGCGGAGCCGCAGCGCTGGCTCGTCTTCCTCGACACGGCCGGCCTCGGCCACGAGCTCTGCGCGCGCCTCGAGGCCGCGGGCCACGAGGTCGTGCGCGTGCGCGAGCTCGACACCTTCCACCGCTTCGGCGAGCGCGAGTACGCGCTCGCGCCCGAGGCGGGCCGCGCGGGCTACGACGAGCTCGTGCGCGAGCTCGCGGCCCACGACCAGCTGCCGCAGCAGATCGCGCACCTCTGGACGCTGACCGCCGACGAGAGCTTCCGGCCGGGCTCGAGCTTTTTGCACCGCGTCCAGGAGCGCGGATTCTACAGCCTGCTCTTCCTCGCCCAGGCGCTCGCGGACCACGGAGAGCTCCCGCTCCGGCAGATCCACGTGATCTCGAACGGGATGCAGAGCGCGGCCGGCGAGCCGCTCCTGCATCCGGAGAAGGCCACCTTGCTGGGTCCCGTGCAGGTGATCCCGAAGGAGCTCGAGGGGATCTGCTGCCGCAGCATCGACGTGGTGCTGCCGGAGCCGCGGCGGAAGCGGGGCGCGGACCCGCTCGCGGCGCTCGCGGGCGAGCTCTTGCGCGAGCTCGCAGCAGCTCCCGCGAACGCGCTCGTCGCGTGGCGCGACGGCCAGCGCTTCGAGCGCGGCTTCGAGCGCGCCGCGATCGGAGCCGGCAGCGGAGCCGCGCTGCGCGAGCGCGGCGTCTACCTCGTCACCGGCGGACTCGGCGGCATCGGCCTCGCCGTCGCCGAGCATCTCGCGAAGCGCGTGCAGGCCAGGCTCGTGCTCGTCGGCCGCGCGGGTCTGCCTCCCGAGGAGCAGTGGCCGCGCTGGCTCGAGACGCACGGCGAGCGCGACGCGACGAGCCAGCGCATCCACCGCGTGCGCGCGATGCTCGCGCAGGGCGCCGAGGTGATGACCGCCGCCGCCGACGTCGCGAACATCGAGCGCATGGCCGAGGTCGTCGCCGAGGCGCGCCAGCGCTTCGGCGGGCTCGACGGCGTGATCCACGCGGCGGGCGTGCTCGAGGACGGCGTGCTGCAGCGCAAGACGCCCGAGGCCGTCGACCGCGTCTTCACGCCGAAGGTGCACGGCACGCTCGTGCTCGAGCAGCTCCTGCGCGATCCGCCGCCCGATTTCGTCGCGCTCTTCTCGTCGACGAGCGCAGTGCTGGGCCCGGCCGGCCAGATCGACTACGCGGCCGCCAACGCGTTCCTCGACGCCTTCGCCGAGAGCCGCCGCGCGCAGGGCCGGACGCGCTGGGTCGCGATCGGCTGGGGCGTCTGGAACGAGGTCGGCATGGCGGGCCCGCTGGCCGCGCGCCTGCGCGGCGAGGCGGCCGAGGAGCCGGGCCTCGAGCGGCTGCTCGCGCACCCGCTGCTCGACGCCTGCGTCGCCGAGGGTCCCGAGCGCTGGCTCTACCGCGCGCGCTACCGGGCCGACGAGCAGTGGATCCTCGACGAGCACCGCACGCGAGCCGGCGCGGCGATCGTGCCGGGAAGCGCCTACCTCGAGCTCGCGCGCGCCGCCTGGCAGGACGCGACCGGCCACGAGGCGCTCGAGATCCGCGGCATGAGCTTCGTCGCGCCGCTCGAGGTCGCGGCGGGCGAGACGCGCGAGATCGAGGTCGAGCTCCGGCGCGGCAGGCGCCCGGGCTTCGAGTTCGAGGTCCGCAGCCGCGCGGCGGGCGGCGCGCTGCTGCACGCGAGCGCCGAGCTCGCGGCGCCCGCCGCCGCGAGCCCGGCGCGCCTGCGCCCCGAGGAGCTCGCGGCCGCGTGCCGCGAGATCCGCGAGCAGGGCGGTCTCGCGCTCCCCGCGCTGCAGGCCGACCAGGTGCGCTTCGGCCCGCGCTGGGCCTCGCTGCGCTGGCTCGGCGTCGGCCCCGACGGCGCCTTCGCGCGGCTGCTGCTGCCCGCGAGCTTCGCGCCGGACCTCGACGCCTACGCGCTGCATCCCGCGCTGCTCGACGTCGCGACCGGCTGCGGCATGGCGCTGATCCCGGGCTTCGATCCCGGCGCGGAGCTCTGGGTGCCCGTCGGCTACGAGCGCGCGCTCGTGCGCGCGCGGCTGCCGCAGCGGCTCGTCGCGCGCGTGCGCCGGCGCGGCGAGACGGCCGGGGACCTCGCGCACTTCGACGTCTCGCTCGCCGACGAGACCGGCGAGCCGCTGCTCGAGATCGAGGGCTTCGCGCTGCGCCGCATCGCCGACCCGGCGCGCTTCGGCGCGGGCCCGCAGGCGCCGCCGGCAGCTGCGGCCGCGAGCCGGCACCCCGCCTCCGCGGCCGAGCGGCTCTTCCTCGAGTCCTTCGACACGGGGCTGCGCGCCGAGGAGGGCATGGCCGCGCTCGAGCGCGTGCTCACGGGCGTCGCCGCGCCGCAGCTGCTCGTGAGCAGCGTCGCGCTCGCGCAGCTGCACGAGCGGAGCGAGGCCGCGGGCGCCGACGCCGGCCCGGACGAGGGCGTCAAGTTCGCGCGGCCGAACCTGCAGAGCGACTACGCGGCGCCGCGCGACGAGGTCGAGACCGCGCTCGTCGGCTGGTGGCAGGATCTGCTCGGCGTCGACCGCGTCGGGATCCAGGACGACTTCTTCGAGCTCGGCGGACACTCGCTGATCGCGGTGCGGCTCTTCGCGCGGATCAAGAAGGCCTGGGACGTGGAGCTCCCGCTCTCGGTGCTCTTCGAGGCGCCGACGATCGGGAAGTGCGCGGAGCTCCTGCGCGCGGAGCTCGGCGAGGCGGGGCCCGACGGCGCCGCGACTCCGGCTCCGCGGCGGCGCGAGCAGGGGCAGCGCTTCCTGGTGCCGATGAACGCGCCCGAGGCCTCGCGCAAGCTGCCCCTCTTCATCGTCTCGGGCATGTTCGGGAACGTGCTGAACCTGCGGCACCTCGCGGCCCACCTCGGCGCGGACCAGCCGGTCTACGCGATCCAGGCCCGCGGCCTGATCGGCGACGAGGAGCCCCACCGGCGCTTCGAGGAGATGGCCAGCGACTACCTCTGCGAGATCCGCGCGCTGCAGCCCGAGGGGCCCTACCTGCTCGCAGGCTTCTCGGGCGGAGGCATCACGGCCTACGAGATGGCGCACCAGCTCGTCGCGCAGGGCGAGGAGATCGGCCTGCTCGTCGTGCTCGACAGCCTGCCGGGTCGGCCGCTGCTGCCGACGCGCTTCGAGCGCCTCGCGATCCAGCTGCAGCGCCTCGCGCGCCAGGGTCCGGCCTATCTCGCGCGCTGGGCGCGCAACCGGCTGCGCTGGGAGCTCGAGAAGCGCAATCGGCCGGCTGCGCGCGAGCTCACGCCGGCCGAGTTCCGCTCGGAGCAGATCGAGGCCGCGTTCCGCGAGGCGCTGCAGCACTACCGCACGCCGAGCTATGCGGGCAAGCTCGTGCTCTTCCGCCCGCAGCTCGACGCCGCGCACCCGCTGCCGACCGGCCGCGTCGCGAACTCGCAGCGCGAGATCATCGATGCCCACAACCACTGGCGCCCCTTCGTGAGCGGCGGCGTCGACGTGCACGTCGTCCCCGGCGACCACGACAGCATGGTGCTCGAGCCGAACGTGCGCGTGATGGCGCAGAAGCTCCGGCTGTGTCTCGAGGACGCGCAGCGCGCGAAGCTCGCCGAGGAGGCGCGATGAGCACCGCGCGCGAGCTCTATCCGCTGGGCGAGATCCCGCCGCTCGGCGTGGTGCCGAAGCGCATGCTCGCCTCGCTGATCCGGCGCAACCGCTACGGGCCGCCGGTCTCCGCGTTCCAGCTCGAAGAGGTTCCGGTGCCGCCGATCGGGCACCGCCAGGTGCTCGTGCTCGTGATGGCGGCCGGGATCAACTTCAACAACGTCTGGGCCGCGCTCGGCAAGCCGGTCGACGTGATCGGCGCGCGCCAGAAGCGCGGCGAGCCCGAGGACTTCCACATCGGGGGCTCGGACGCGTCGGGCATCGCGTGGGCGGTCGGCCCGGGCGTCCAGCACGTGCGCGTCGGCGATCCCGTGATCCTCTCCTCGTGCCGCTGGGACGAGCACGCACCCGACATCCGACTCGGCGCGGATCCGATGACCTCGACCAGCCAGAGCGTCTGGGGCTACGAGGAGAACTGGGGCTCCTTCGCGCAGTTCACGCGCGTCGAGGATTTCCAGTGCCTGCCGAAGCCGCCGCGGCTCAGCTGGGAGGCCGCGGCCTGTTTCCTGCTCACGGGCGCGACCGCCTATCGCCAGCTGCTCGGTTGGCCCCCGAACACCGTGCGCCCGGGAGACCCCGTGCTGATCTGGGGCGGCGCGGGCGGCCTCGGCTCGATGGCGATCCAGATCGTGCGCGAGTACGGCGGTCTGCCGATCGCGGTCGTCTCCGACGCCGCGAAGGCCGAGACCTGCCGGCGACTCGGCGCGGTCGGCGCGATCGACCGCCGCGACTTCGACCACTGGGGCCGGCTGCCCGACATCGACGACGCGAACGCGATGGCGCGCTGGACGCTCGGCGCGCGCGACTTCGGCCGCAGGCTCTGGGACGTGCTCGGCGAGCGCAGGAACCCCGCGATCGTCTTCGAGCACGCGGGCGAGGACACCCTCCCGACCTCGCTCTACGTCTGCGACAACGCGGGCATGGTCGTGATCTGCGGCGGCACCTCTGGCTACAACGCCGACGTCGACCTGCGCCTGCTCTGGATGCGCCAGAAGCGCCTGCAGGGCTCGCACTACGCGAACCGCCAGCAGTGCCTCGCGATCACGCGCCTCGTCGCGCAGGGCCGCATCGACCCCTGCCTCTCGACGGCGCTCTCCTTCGCCGAGACCGGCCTCGCGCACCAGCTCATGTACGAGAACCGCCACCCGCCCGGGAACATGGCGGTGCTCGTGAACGCGCCGCGAGCCGGGCTCACGGAGCTGCCGGCCTGAGCGCCGGGCGGGGCCGCGCGTGAGCGCAGATGCCGGCGCGCCGGCCGCCGCTCGCGTCCGCGCGCTCGCGATCTCGAGCGGCGGCGGGCACTGGGTCCAGCTCCTGCGCGTGCTGCCCGCGCTCGCGGACTGCGACCTCGCGCTCGCGAGCGTGCGCGAGGCCTACCGCCACGATGCCGGTCCGCGCCGTTTCTACGTCGTGCGCGACGCGACGCGCTGGAATCCCTTCGGCGTCGCCGCGCTCGTCTTCGACGTGCTCCGGGTGATGCTGCGCGAGCGCCCGCAGCTCGTGATCTCGACCGGCGCCGCGCCCGGCTGTCTCGCGATCGCGCTCGGCCGCCTGCTCGGCGCGCGCACGATCTGGCTCGACAGCATGGCCAATGTCGAGCGGCTCTCGCTCTCGGGCCGCCTCGTGCGCCCTTTCTGCGGGCTCTGGCTCACGCAGTGGCCGCAGCTCGCGAAGCCGCGCGGCCCCGAGTTCGCGGGGCGCGTGCTGTGATCTTCGTGACCGTCGGCGCGCAGATGCCCTTCGACCGGCTGATCCGCTGGGCCGACGCCTGGGCCGGCAGCCAGGGCCGCAGCGACGTCGTCGCACAGATCGGCCCGAGCGCGTTCGCACCGCTGCACCTGCGCGCCACGCAGTTCCTGGATCCACCCGAGTTCCGCAGGCAGATGCGGGAGGCGCAGGCGATCGTCTCGCACGCGGGCGTGGGCACGATCCTCGATGCGCTGGCACTCGGTCGCCCGCTGCTCGTGGTGCCGCGCCTCGGCAGGCTCGCGGAGACGCGCAACGACCACCAGGTCGCGACGGCGCAGCGCTTCGCCGCGGAGGGCCTCGTGCGGGCGGCCTACTCCGAGGCACAGTTCGCGGAGGAGATGCAGCGGCTCGGCAGCGCCGCGGCGCGCCCCGGAAGCGCGCGCGGCGCCGAGCCGCGTCTGCTCGCGCGGATCCGCGAGTACGCGCGCGCCGCGGCGCCCCGCTAGCCCGCGGCGCGCGGGGTCGCGCGCTCGCGGAAGAAGGCGCGGTGCCAGATCTCGAGGCCGAGCAGCGTCCAGAGCCGGATCTCCTCGTTGCGCCGCCCGCTCTCGTGATCGCGGAGCAGCGCGTCCACGGCCGCGCGGTCCATGCGCTCCGCGACGAAGGAGTCGCGCGCTTGCAGGAGGTCGCGCGCCAGCTCGCGCAGGCCGCTGCGGAACCAGGCGTCGAGCGGCACGCGGAAGCCGAGCTTCGCGCGGTCGACGATCCCGGCCGGGAGATGGCGGCGCGCGACCTGCTTCAGGATCCACTTGCCGCGGCCGCCGCGCAGCTTGAAGTGCGAGGGCAGGCGGAACGCGAGCTCCACGAGGTGGTGGTCGAGCATCGGCGGCCGGGATTCGACGGAGGCCGCCATCGCCATGCGGTCGCCGCGCTCGAGCAGGTTGTCGACGAGCCAGGTGTGGCAGTCGACGTAGAGCACGCGCGCGAGCGCATCGCCGCGCGCGCGCGCCCAGATCGCGCGGTGGCCCGCGCGCTCGGCCGACCGGCCGAGCAGCCGCGCGCGCTCGCCCGCCGTGAAGGGCGCGAACCAGCCCTGGATGCGATCCGGCTCGGCCCGCTCCCCGAGCGCGCGCAGCGGGATCCGGAGCCGCGAGGCGCGGGCCGGGAGCGCGCGCTCGAGCGCGCCGAGCGCGGGCCCGCGCAGCGCAGCCGGCAGCCAGCCCGCGGCCGCCGTGAGGCCCGCCATGCGGTACTTCGGATAGCCCGCGAAGAGCTCGTCCGCGCCCTCGCCGGAGAGCAGCACCTTCACGACGGGCCGCGCGAGCTCGGCGAGGCGGTAGATCGCGACGTCGGCGGGCTCCGAGATCGGGGCGTCGCGGTGCCAGGTGAGCTTCGGCCAGAGCGCTTCGAAGTCGCGCGCCTCGAGCACGGCCTCGTGGTGGCGCGTGCCGAAGAGCCGGCTCACCTCGCGGGCGAAGGGCAGCTCGTCGAAGCGCGGATCGCCGAAGCCCGCGCTGAAGCTCTCGACCGGCGCGCCGCCGCGCAGCTTCGTCATGAACGCGACGATCAGGCTGCTGTCGATGCCGCCCGAGAGGAACGCGCCGACCGGGACGTCCGCGACGAGGCGCGTCTCGACCGCGCGCAGGAGCGCGCGCTCGACCTCGTCGAGCGCCTGCGCGGGCGCGATGCCGCGCTCGGGCCGCGCGGTCGGCAGCTCCCAGTAGGGCCTCGAGTCGAGGCCTCCCTTCGCGTCGAGGCGCAGGATGTGCCCGGGCTCGAGCTTGCGGATGCCCGCGAAGAGCGTGTGCGGCCAGGGCACCGAGCGGTGCGCGAGGTAGTCCCCGAGGCTCGCGTCGTCGACCTCGACGCGCCCGGCGAGCGCTGCGACGAGCGCCTTGGTCTCGGAGGCGAAGAGGAAGACCCGGCCGTCGAAGCAGTAGTAGAGCGGGAGCACGCCGAGGCGGTCGCGAAAGAGCCAGAGATCCTCCCGCTCGCCGTCCCAGATCGCGTGCGCGAACTGGCCGTCGAGGCGCTCGACCGCGGCCGGGCCGTGGCGCGCGAAGAGCGCGAGCAGGACTTCGGTGTCGCCGCGGGTGCGGAACGCGTAGCCCGAGGACGCGAGCTCCTCCCGCAGCTCGCGGTAGTTGAAGATCTCGCCGTTGAAGCTGATCTGCAGGCGACCCGCGCCCATCGGCTGCGGCGAGCCGGTCGGATCGATGATCGCGAGGCGGCGGTGCCCGAGCGCGACCGGCCCGCTCCGGAACTCGCCCTCGCCATCCGGACCGCGATGCGCGAGCGTGCGACCCATCGCATGCAGGATCTCGCTCTCGGGGGCCAGGCCGTCGAAACGCCGGATGCCGTAGATGCCGCACATCAGCGCGGCGAGAGTAGCCGCATCGTGGCCGAAACCCGGCGGGCGGCTCATGCTCCGCAGGCGAACCAGCCGGAAGGCGCCGCATGCTCTCGATCGTGATCCCCGCCCACAACGAGGCCGCCGTGATCGGCCGCTGCCTGCGCGCGCTGCTCGCGGGCGCGCGCCCCGGCGAGCTCGAGGTCGTGGTCGTCTGCAACGGCTGCACGGACGCGACGGCCGAGGTCGCGCGCGGCTTCGGCGAGGCCGTGCGCGTGATCGAGACCCCGGTCGCCTCGAAGAGCAGCGCGCTCAACCTCGGCGACGCGGCCGCGCGCGGCTTCCCGCGCTTCTTCGTCGACGCGGACGTCGAGCTCGGCATCGACTCGCTGCGCGCGACGGCAGACGCGCTCGCGAGCGGCCGCTACCTCGCGGCCGCGCCGAAGCTCCGCGTCGACCTCTCGGGCTGCAGCCTGCCCGTGCGGCTCTACCACGCGATCTGGATGGAGCTGCCCTACGTGCGGGAGGGCATGCTCGGCTCGGGCGTCTACGCGCTCTCCGAGGCCGGCCGCGCGCGCGTCGGGACCTTTCCCGACATCATCGCGGACGACGATCTCGTGCGCCTCGCGTTCCGCCCCGAGGAGCGCCTCTCGGTGCCGGGCACGAGCTTCCTCGTCACGCCGCCGAAGACGCTGCGCAGCCTGATCCACATCAACGTCCGGCGCCGCACCGGTGCTGACGAGATGCGCGCGCTGCACCGGCCCGCGTTCGAGGCGGAGACCAGGAAGCAGTACCGCGCCTTCGCGCGGCTCTGGAGCAGGCCCGGGCTCTGGCCCGCGCTCGCGGTCTACAGCGCGGCGAGGCTCGCGGCGCTCGTGGGCCATGCCTGGAAGAAGCGCCGCGGCCGCGACAAGGAGTGGAACCGCGACGCGACCACGCACTGATCAAGCGCGCGCGCGCGATGCCGATGCCTGCAGCAGCGCCTCGAGCCGATCCACCTGGTCGGCGAGCGCGTGTTGCGCGCGCACGCGCGCGGCCCCGGCGCGCCCCATCGCGCGCAGCGCATCCGCGCTCGCGCGGGCCGCCTCCTCCATCGCGCCCGCGAGCGCATCGACGTCTCCCGCCGGCACCAGCCAGCCCGTCTCGCCGGGCCGCACGAGCTCGGGGATGCCCGCGATCGCGCTCGCGATCACGGGGCGGCCGGCCGCCATCGCCTCCATGATCGAGACGGGCAGGCCCTCCGCGAAGCTCGGCAGCACGAAGCAGCGCGCCTGCGCGAGCAGCTCCCGCACGCGCGCCTCCGCGACCCAGCCCGTGAACTGCACGCGCGCGCCGAGCCCGAGCGCGGCGCAGCGCCGCTCGAGCTCCCCGCGCAGCTCGCCATCGCCGGCCAGCACGAGCCGCGCGTCGATTCCGCGCGCGATGAGCCGGTGCAGAGCCTCGACCAGCAGCGGCAGCCCCTTCTGCGCGGAGAAGCGCGCGACCGAGAGGAAGGGCCCGGCCTCGGGCAGCGGCGCCGCCGCGAAGCTGCGCTCGTCGACCGCGCAGCGCACGACCCGGATGCGATCCCAGTCGCCGGGGGGCGCCCAGCGGCGCAGCTGCGCGGCCGTGTAGTGGCTCACGCCGGCGGTGAAGGCGGCGCCGCGGATCCACTCGGCGAGCGCGTGCCCGCGCACCGAATCGAACTCGTCGGGGCCGTGCACCGCGACGCTGAAGGGAGGGCCGCCGAGCTCGCGGACCAGGAGCGCGACCTTGGCCGCGTTCGTGCCGAAGTGCACGTGCACGTGCTCGATGCCGCGCTCGCGAAACAGCGCGTCCAGCAGCAGCGCCTCCGCGACGTAGGCGAGGTGGCGCAGCACGCCGCGCTCGCTCGCGCGCGAGAGCGCGAGCGCGTGGCGCAGCACGGCGAAGGGCCGGGCCGGATGCCGCCGCAGCGCCGAGGCCGCCGCCGCGAGATAGGCGGAGGCCGGCTGCTCGAGGCAGCGGTAGGTGCGCCCGGCTTCTTCGAGGTCCGCGGGATCGACGAGACCCTCGGGCGAGCGGATCGTCACGCGCAGGATCTCGTGCCCGCGCGCCTCGAGCGCGACGAGCTCGCGCCGGATGAAGGTGTGGCTCCCCTTCGGGTAGACGGGCGTGAGATAGGCGAGGCGCATGCGCGAAGGCGCTCAGAGGCCCATCGGACCGTGCCCGTCGAGGTTCGTGAGAAAGAGTCCGCGCTCCACCTCGCCGAAGGGCTCGAGCACCTGCGCGAGCGGCTTCGAGGCCGCGAAGAGGCGCCGGCGCGGCAGCACGAGAAAGCCGTTCGACCGGAGCGCGCGCACCCAGTCCGGGTGGGACTGGTTCGCGAAGATCATGTCGACGCCGCGCTCGGCGAGCAGCTCCGCGCCCGCGCGGATCACCGCGACCGCGTGCGCGGGCGGCGCGAAGTAGTCGAGCAGCAGCCCGACGCGCAGTGCGCCGAAGCGCGGATCGGATCCCTGCTCGCGGTCCATCACCGCGATCCAGCCGAGCAGCTCGCCGCGGCGCGTCAGCTTGAGCCGGATCGCGTGGGGCCAGCCCTCGCGCGGAAGCAGGGCGTTCAGGCTCGCGCTGTCGCGCAGCGCGAGCGCCCGGTAGTGGTCGCGAGCGCGCTCCCAGAGCTCGTCCGCCCAGCCGCCGAAGGACTCGACGACCTCCGCCTGCGCGCGCGGCCCGAAGCGCGACGCGAGGCCCAGACCCGCGTGCAGCGCCTTCAGGCCCGCCCAGCCGAGCCCCGTCGCCGCGAGCAGATCGAGCGCGAGGCGCCGGCTCGCGCGGTCGCGCAGGTAGCCGTTCATGCGCAGGAAGCGCGCGGGCTTCAGCACGCGCAGGCAGAAGGGCGTGTCGTGCATCAGGAAGCCGAGGCTGCGCAGCATGCGCGGCATCTCGCGGTCGTAGCCGCCGTGGCCCCAGCTGAACATGCGCGGCCGCAGCTTCTGCATCTCGCGAAACAGGCGCAGGCCGAGCGCCGCGTAGCGCGGATCCACGATGCCTTCGGAGACCGGACCCTGCCAATCCGCGACGACCTCGAGCTTTCCGCCGATCCAGAAGGGCTGCGGCTTGAGCGCGAACGCGCCGCGCACCGTCTCGCCGTTCTCGACCGCGAGGTAGTACTCGCGCCAGACGCCCTGGCCGGGCCGCGGCGCGAGCCAGTCCGGCTCGTGGGTCGTGTACCAGCCCCACTCGGAGCCGCCCGACTTCAGGCGCTGGTTGAAGGCGGCGACCGCCGGAGCCCATTCGGGCGCCTGAGGGACGATCTCGATGGCCACGGGGCTCCTCTGTGCGCGCGCTCCGGTCCAGCAGACGCGACCGGCGACCGAAGGTACCCGAGCGCCGGGCCCCGGCGCCGCGCACCGGAGGAGCGGTGATATAGTGGGGATTCCATTGCCCACCTCCGCGACCGCGAGCGAGATTCCGCGCAGGCGCGCGCCGTGGGCGCAGCGCCTGCGCGCCGCCTCCGAGTCGCTGCTCGCGAACCGCGTGCTCGGCTTCCTCGCGATCGCCGCGCAGCTCTACGCGGTCTCGAAGCTGATCCAGCGCTTCAACATCGAGACCGCCGCATTCCGCAGCGTCTTCGAGATCGGCCTGTGGGGCTTCGCGATCCACTACTGGCTGCCGCGCGCGTGGCAGCTCCGGGGCTTCGCGCTGCTCTCGCTCGCGTCGCTCGCCGTGGTGCTCGGGATGAATCCGGGCGCCTGGAGTCCCGGGCTCGCGTTCGAGCGCAGCGCCTGGCTCGCGGGGATCGGTGCGGCGCTGGTCGGGATCTGCCTCGCGCCGCTCGCGTTCCGCACGCGCGTCGCGCTGCTCGCGCTCGCGGCGGCGGGGCTCGCCGCCTGCCGCAGCGGAAGCCTCGCGCTGCCGATCCCGGCGCCGATCTGGCCGCTGCTCGGCTCGATGTTCATGTTCCGGCTGATCCTCTTCGCACACGAGCTCTCCCACGCGCGCGAGCGCCCGGGTCTCGCACACAGCGTCGCCTACTTCGCGATGCTGCCGAACGTCTGCTTCCCGCTCTTCCCGGTCGTGGACTTCAAGACCTTCGGGCGCAGCCTCTTCGCGCGCGACCCGATCGCGATCTACCAGACCGGCCTGCACTGGATGCTGCGGGGCATTGCGCACCTGATCCTCTACCGCGCGGTCTACTACCACTTCCACCTGAGCCAGGCGCAGGTCGAGACGGGCGCCGACCTCGCGCAGTACCTGCTCTCGAATCTGCTGCTCTACCTCAGGGTGTCGGGCCAGTTCCACCTGGTCGTCGGCCTGCTCCACCTGTTCGGCTTCGATCTCCCCGAGACGAATCGCCGCTATTTCCTCGCGTCGAGCTTCAGCGACTACTGGCGGCGCATCAACATCTACTGGAAGGACTTCATCACGAAGCTGGTGTACTACCCCACCTTCTTCCGGCTGAAGCAGATCGGCGCCACCCGCGCGATGCTGATCGCGACGCTGGTCTCCTTCGCGCTGAGCTGGCTGCTGCACTCGTGGCAGTGGTTCTGGCTGCGCGGGCGTTTCCCGATCACCGCGCAGGACGTCGTCTTCTGGGGCAGCCTCGGCGTGGCGGTCGCGGTCAACACGCTCTGGGAGTCGAAGCATCCGCGCAAGCGGACGCTCGGCACCCCGCGCTTCGACCTGCGCGAGGCCCTGGGCCGCGGGCTGCGCGCCGCGCTCGTCTTCGCGGTGCTCTGCCTGCTCTGGTCGATCTGGTCCTGCAGCAGCATCGCGGGCTGGCTCGACCTCTGGAGCGTCGCGGACCTCGACACGCTCTGGATCGCTCTGGCCGCGATGGGCGCGGTCGCGCTCGCTGCGATCGTCCCCGGCATCGATGCGCCGCCCTCGGCCGCGACCCGAGTCGCTCCGGGAAGCTCGCCGCTCGCAGCGCTGCCGCGCAAGCTCGCGCTGTGCGTCGCGGCGGCGCTCTCGCTCTACGCGCTCTCGCGTCCGGAGCTCCACGCCCGGCTCTCGCCCGAAGCGGCCGAGTTCGTCCGCCGCCTCACGGTGGTCGCGAAGCCGACCGGCGTGGACCAGCAGACGCTCGAGCGCGGCTACTACGAGGAGCTGATCGACGTCGGCCTCGTGAATTCGCCGCTCTCCGAGCTCTTCATGCAGCGTCCCGTGGACTGGAAGCGCCTCGAGGAGACGCCCGTGATGCGCCCGACGGGCGACTACCTGCTGATGGAGCTGACCCCCGGGATGGAGCTCTCGGTCAATGGCGTCCCGTACCGGATCAACCGCGCCGGAATGCGCGACGACGACTACGCGCGGGAGAAGCCGGCGGGCAGCTGCCGCTACGCGCTGCTCGGCGCCTCCACCGTGATGGGTCACGGCGTCCCCAAGCAGGATTCCTTCGAGCCCCAGCTCGAGCTGCGATTCGGCCGGGAGCGCCGCTCGGAGCGCTGCCGGAGCTACGAGTTCCTGAACTTCGGGGTCAACCGCTACAGCCCGCTGTCCCAGATCGCCGTACTCGAGCAGCGCGCCCTGCCCTTCGCTCCCGACGTCGTGCTCTACTTCGCGCACATCACGGATGCCTTCTGGGCCATGAGCCACCTGTCCCAGGCGCTCCGCGCGGGCGCGCCGCTTCCCGACCCGTGGCTCGCCGCGCTCGCAGCGCGAGCCGGAATCACGGCCGCGATGCCGGAGGAGAGCGTCGAGCGCCGCCTGCGCCCGCACTGGCAGGAGCTGCTCGCCTTCGCCTACGGCCGCATCGCGGAGCTGGCGGCGCAGCGGGGCGCGCTCCCGGTCTGGGTCTTCCTGCCGCGCATCGGGGATACACCGGAGCGCCTGCGCGACCTGCCGCAGCAGAGGGAGCTCGCCGCGAAGGCCGGATTCGCGGTGATCGATCTCAGCAGCGTCTTCGATCCGGTCGCGATCGATGCGATCAGCATCGCGCCCTGGGATCGGCACCCGAACGCGCTCGGGCACCGACTGATGCTCGACGCGCTCGACGCAGCGCTGCGCGAGCAGCCGAGGCTCCGCGCGCTCGGTCTGGTCGGCGGCGCTGCGGATCGGCGCGCGCGAGGAGCCCGGATCGCGCCCTGAGCCCCACGGGGCCGCAGCGCGCGCGCAACGGGCGGTGCGTTCCGTGACCGCACTCACACGGGCGCTGACACGCCCGGCCGATTCGGGCATCGTGGGTGCGGCGATCGCGTACGCCCCAGGATCGATCCGAAGGGAGCGCCGTGAAGGACCAGCGAGCCAGCGCGAAGGGAATGGACTTCCAGCCGGGCGCCGCCGCCCTGCGCGGCCCCGCCGCGGGCCTTCGCTGCGGCGCGCGCGCGCTCGCCCTCGCGGCTCTGCTGCTGGCGCCGCAGGCCTCCCACGCGCGAGAGCAGTCGTCGCTCGGAAGCCTCACGCTGCCCGCCGCGCGCGTGCCCGACTGGCTCGAGGTCGAGCCGCTCCTGCCCGACACCGCGAGCTGGCAGCGCGTGCCCGTGCCCGCCGTCGACTGCGCGGACAGTCCCGTCAGCGACCGCTTCGCGCTGGCCGCCGCGCTCGCGTCGGCGCCCGCCCGCAGCGTGCTCGTGCTCGACGGCGGCGGCTGCATCTACAACATCGAGAGCGAGCTCCGGCCCGCGCGCTCGGAGCTCGTGATCCGCGGCGCCGGCGCGGACGAGACGATCCTGCTGACGCGCGGGCACCAGATCCTCAACGTGAACGCGGGGAGCTTCGAGACGGCGCGCGCGTGGACCGCCGGCTTCGCGATGGGCACGCGGACCTTGACGCTCGCCTCCGCGGCCGGACTCGCGATCGGCGACTTCGTGAAGCTCTCGGCGAGCCTGCCCGCGGGCGCCGTCGCGCGCCAGGGACACCACGGCTTCATCGCGAAGATCGCCTCGGTCTCGGGGTCGCAGATCACGCTCGACGTCGCGCTGCCGACGAGCTTCGAGACGAGCGGCCAGACCGTCGCGCGCTTCGTCCCGCTGCGGCACCTCGGCTTCGAGAACCTCACGCTGCGCCACGCCGCTCCGAGCCAGGACATGGCCTACCGCAACCACCTCTCGCTGCGCGGCGTGGTCGAGAGCTGGGTCACCGGCGTGCGCTTCGAGGGCGTCTGGTCCCACGCGGCCTGGCTCTCGAACGCGGCGCGCGTGCTCGTGCGCGGAAACCTCTTCTCCGACCAGCAGAAGCCCGATCCCTGGAACAAGGGATCCTTCCGGCTCGGACAGGACACCTACGGAAACCAGATCGAGGCGAACGCGTTCCGCGATACCGAGGTCTCGATCGAGATCGAGAACGGCGCGGCGCACAACATCATCGCCTACAACTACATCGCGGATCCCGACGGACCCTGCGAGCGCGGGCTCTTCCTGCACAACGACTACGCCGCGGCGAACCTCTTCGAGGGCAACGACAGCGCGTGTCCGGCCCAGTGGGACGACTACTGGGGCAGCAGCGGCCCGCACAACACCTTCTTCCGCAACCGCCTGCGCGCGGGCGCCGCGATGCTCCAGGGCCAGCACGTGGGGCGCCTCGGCGGCGAGTACGTGCGCGGCCTCGAGCACCTCGCCTACAACCTGCTCGCGAACCACGTGGTGGATCTCGCGGGCGGTCCGCAGCCGAGCCAGAACGTCGACAGCCACGGGCGCGATTTCTGGATCGAGCGCAACGTGTACACCGGCCTGTGCAACCTCGCGCAGAGCGCGGGATCGGTGGCTCCCGAGTGCGCGAGCAGCGGCGCGCCCTTCGCGGTCAACACGACCTGGCGCTCGAATCACAACGGATCGAGCGCGCCGAGCAGCTGGTCGACGCTCTCGATCCCCGCCTCGCTCTACCGCGCGCAGGCCCCGAGCTGGTGGTGCAGCGAGAGCGGGAGCTTCCCGAACGTCGGCGCTCCGAGCGACGATGCGAGCGGGGGTCCGCTGGCCTATCCGAAGCTCCCCGCGCAGCGGCTCGCCGAGTCGCAGGGCTGCACGCTGAGCGCGGCGCCGCTCGCGGCGCCCATCCTCCTCAGCAACTGAGGCGCGCGGCGCGCGGCACCTCTGCCGAGGCACGCGGCGCGCGGCATCAGCCGGCCGCGCGCCGCGCGAGCGGGTCCCTGCGGTACACGTGGACCGGACTCCGCTCGAGCACCGCGGCGACGCCCGGCATCCAGTCGAAGGGGAACCAGCGCGGGCTCGGGGTCTCGACGACTTCTTCGAGCCGGTAGCCGAGCGCCTCCACACCGCTCCAGCGCGAGCTGTCGATCCCGTTCTCGGCGCGCAAGAGCGCGGCGCGCGCGGGCATCGAGCGCGCCTCGGCGAGGAACACGAGCAGGCCCCGCTCCGCGAGGATCCAGTCGGGCCGCGCGCCGGGATCGGCGTCCATCAGCTCGGCGATCGATCGCGTGTCGATCGGGTGGCCCCACGCCTCGAGGCGCGTCTTGCCCGGAACCCGCGGCCAGAGGTCGAGCAGATTGACCGCCCCGGTTCCGGGGCCGCGCGCCTCGAGGATGCGCTCGGCGACCCGCAGGTACTGACTCTCGAGCTGGAGCCAGGCGAAGCTCGCGTAGACCGCGTTCGCCGCGAGACCGAGAACGAGCGCGATGCGCCAGGCCGCGCGCAGCGCGCGGCGGCCCGCGAGCGCGCGCTCGAGCGCGTCGAGGCCGAAGGCGAGCGCGGGGATCAGGCCGGCGATCGCAGGCGCGAGGAACTCGTCGCTGGCATAGCCGAGGGGCAGGATCCCGAAGCCGACGAAGCTCAGCGAGGGCAGCAGCGACAGCAGCCAGCCGGGAGGGCGCCGGACGCAGAGCGCCGCGATCGCGGCGCCCGCGAGCGGCAGCCCGCCAGGGCCGAGCGCGCCGAGCACGGACGCGGCCACGATCGCGAGGTGCGCCGCGCTGCGGCTCTCCCCCGGCGCGATGCCGAGCCAGACGTCGGGGTCGGCGCCGCTGCCCGCGAGCCAGTGCTGCATGCGCAGCCACCAGGTCCCCGGCGCGTAGACGACGTCGAGCAGCAGGTACGCGCCGACGCCGCTCGAGAGCGCGAGCGCGCAGAGGCGCGCGCTGCGCCGGCGCCCCTCGGGCGTGGCGCGCTGCTCGCGCCAGAGCACCGCTCCGAGCCCCAGGTAGGGCAGCAGGTAGAGGAAGCCGGCGAGCTCCTTGCTCGAGATCGAGAAGACCGCGAGCAGCGAGAGCGCGACGAGGCGGCCCGGCGTCGCGCCGAGAGCCAGGATCCGCGTGTAGGTCCCGAGCGAGGCGAGCGCGAAGGCGAGCATCGGGCCGTCGGGCGCCGTGTTCGCGGCGAAGTAGGCCGCGATGTGGCTCGTGCCCGCGCCGATCAGGAAGGCCGCCGCGACCGCGGCTCCGCTCGCGACCGCGAGCTGGAGCGAGCGCAGCAGATACGCCGAGCAGGCCAGGAAGATCAGCAGGAAGAGCGCGCGACCCGCGAAGATCAGCGCGGAGATCTGGCGCAGCGGCTCGTGGAAGCCGTAGGGAAAGTCCGAGCTCGGCGGCCCGAAGGAGCCCTCCGCCCACCACCACGCGAAGAGCGCGCCGTAGGGCGGCAGCAGCAGGAAGTTCCGCATCGGGCCGTACTTGTGGAAATCCGCGCCGAGCGACTGGTAGAACTTGAGCGCCTGCAGCGGCTGGTAGTTCTCCGAGGCGTGGTCCTCGAAGGCGGGCAGCATGTAGGGGAGCGTCGGCGCGGCGAGGATCGCCACGAGCAGGCAGGGCAGGATCACGATCGCCGCGCGGGCCGCGCGTCCCCCGCGCACGCTCAAGAGCCGGCGGCGGGCGCAGGGGCGGCTGCCCGCGGGACGACGCCAGCGCGCCCGCGGAGCAGGGCCGCGAGCTCGCCGCCGACGATCCCGCCCGCGTGCGCCGCTCCCGCTTCGGTGAAGTGGATCCAGTCGTAGAAGTAGAGCGAGTCCTTCGGCATCGCGCGCGCGAGATCGATCAGCGGCGTCTCCCGCGCCGCGGCGACCGCGCGCGTGACGTCGTTGTAGAGCTCGAGCACCGCCCACGCGAGCGAGGCGCTCGTCTCGCCGACCGAGAGCGGCGCGATCTCGCGACCGCTCGTCGGGTCCCGCGCGTCGCCCCAGAGAGCCGGCTGGGTCATGAGCACGACCTCGATCCCGGCGTCGCCGAAGCGATCGAGCAGCTCCTCGAGCCGCGCGCGATAGAGCGCGACGTAGTGGGGATCGTGTCGGGCCAGCTCGCCCTCGCGATCCTCCGCCGCGAGATCGAAATCGGGATGCGTCGCGAGGTCGAACTCCCAGTGGGTCAAAGTGACGCGCGCGCTGCGGAGGCTGCGGAGCAGGACCAGCGCGCCCGACAGAAGCTCGCTGTGGCCAACGATCCGATCGAGCCAGGGGCGCTCCGAGAGCCGGAGCCGCGCGTCGAACTCCCGCTCGCGGTCGCGGCTGCGCTCGTTGATCCCCACGAGCAGCAGCGCGAGATCGGGCTCGAGCGCGCTCAGGAACTCGAGCAGCAGCGTGCGGTGGCCGAAGGTCGACTGCCCCTCCATGCCCGCGTTGTTCAGCCAGACGTTCTCGAACTCGGCATCGAGCCGGGCGCGCAGCCGATCCGGCCAGCTCGTGCCCTCGGCCTGCCGCGCGGAATGCGCGGTGCTCGGGCCGAGCGTGAGGATCTCGAAGCGCGAGTCCGGATCCGCCGCGCGCTCGGGCCCGCGAAAGCCGAGCCCGTTGTAGCGGACCGGGATCTCGCGCGGGAGCCTCGACCCGGGCCACGGATTCTCGAAGACGAGGCGCTCGTTCACGGGCAGGATCACCCTCCAGGCCGGCGTCACGGGGCGGAGGGGATCGGCGAGCCGCGCCGCGAGCTCGAGCGCGAGGCCGGCGGCGAGCGCGAGCCCGAGCGCGCCAGCAGCCCGGCGCAGCCGGGACCGGGAGCCGCCCGCGAGTCCGCGCATCGCTCAGAAGAGCGCGTAGATGAAGGGCACGACGCCGGTGGTCGAGAGAATCATCAGGCCGCCGTAGACGAGCAGCAGCAGGATCAGCGGGAGCATCCACCACTTGCGGTTGCCGCGCAGCAGGTGGACGACCTCCGCGACGAGCGAGGAGCGCTTCATCCCGCGCTGGCGCGCGAACTCGCCCCCGCGCGTCGAATCGCCTTCCGAAGGGTCCATCGCTTGCGTTCTCCTCGCGCGAAAGGGGCCGCAGAGCGGCGCGATCACGCCTGCCGGTAGTAGCTGAGCGGGTCTCGGCGCTGCGTCCGCCGCAGCCAGTGCGAAGCGCCATCCGGCCTGCGCAGCTGCAGCGGATCGTGTCCCAGCGCGCGCAGCACGACTCCGAAGCCGCCGAGCACAGCGTAGTAGATCAGCCGCAGCAGGAGCTCGGAGAGCAGCCAGCCGATCGGCAGCGTGATCGCGAGCGCGAGCCAGTAGACCGGCCGCACGGCGCGCGGCGCGATCAGGCCGACGAGCGCGATGCACGCGCCCGCCGCGGCGAGCGCCGTCGCGAGCTGCGCCGAGCCCGTCGCCTCGAAGCCGATCCACGCGAGCAGGCCGAAGCCCGGCAGCGCCGCCGCCGAGAACTGCCGCAGCTGCCGCTGCGTCGGACGCCAGGCCGGCGCGATCACGTCGCGGCCCGCTTGCGGCCGATCATCACGAAGAAGCCGCCCTCGCGCGAGCCCGTGAAGACGAGTCTCGCCTGCGCGAGCGCGCGGTCGGTCGCCGAGCCGCGCGCGGAGGGCTCGAAGAGCTGCTCCTGCGGCGAGAAGCCGCCCTCGAAGCGGGTCTTCGGCATCGCATTCACGAAGTCGAAGCCGGTCTGGTCGAACCAGTCCAGCACCTCACCCATCGTGTGCTTCGACTCGTGCGGGTGCAGGTACTGGTCGGCGTACCAGGCGTCGCGCTTGGCGGCGCTCACGCCCGGCTTGCGCAGGTAGGGATCGATCCAGCGCAGCCGGCCTCCGCTCGCCTTGAAGAGCTTCTCGCGCGCGTCGCGGAGCAGGCGTCCGAAGCGGTTGTAGAGCCCGACGACGATGTGGCCCGAGGGCCGCACCAGCGCCGCGATGCTCCGGAAGCCGCCGAAGGGATCGCTCGTGTGGTGCAGCACGCCGTTGCAGAGCACCACGTCGAAGTGCTCGCTCGCGAGCGCGGGCCGGAACAGGTTCATCTGGAGGAAGCGCGCGCGCGCGAGGCCGTGCTCGCTGCGGAACTTCTCGGCGAGCCGCAGCGAGTTCATGCAGAGATCCGTGCCGACCACCGTGCGGCAGCCGATCGCGAGGAAGTTCGAGAGCTGACCCGTGCCGCAGCCCACCTCGAGGACCCGCGAGTTGTAGGGGATCTGGTCGCCGAGCATGCGCGCGTAGTGGCCCTGCCGCGACTTCGAGATCAGCGAGCGCAGCGACTCGTGCTCGTCGTAGTTCGGGAAGGGATGCTCCTCGTAGAAGTCCTTCACGCGCTCGGTGATGTCCCCCGCTCCGCGCGTGTGCGTCCAGAAGAGCTGCCAGATCCCGTCCTCGCGCGCAAACACGGCCGGGCAGCTCGAGCAGTGCGCCGATTCGCCCTCGCGCGCGAGCTCGCCTCCGCAGGCGGGACAGCGCCAGAGCTCTTCGAGCGCGGGGTCCCGCTCTCCGCCCGCGGCGAGGGCGCGCCGCTCGTCGCGCTTCGCGCGCTGGGCATCCTTCACGAGCACCGCGTTCTCGAGCACGAGCACGTCGATGTCCGACTGCATGAAGGTGTGATAGGCCTCTTCGGGGCGGTGGACGATCGGCTCCCAGCTCAGGTTGAAGCTCGTGTTCACGAGGATCGGGCAGCCCGTCTGCGCGTGGAAGCGCTCGAGCAGCCTGCGGAAGCGCCCGTGGCGCTCCGCGTCCACCGTCTGGACCCGCGCCGAGTAGTCGACGTGGGTCACGGCCGGGATCGCGGAGCGCGGCAGCTTCAGGCGCTCGATCCCGCTCCGCAGGGTCTCGTCCTCGTCGAGTGCGAGGCGATGCTCGTCCTTGACCGGCGCGACGAAGAGCATGTAGGGGCTCTCCTGGTCGGGCTCCATCGCGAAGTAGGCCGCCGCGTGCTCGCGCAGCACGCAGGGCGCGAAGGGGCGGAAGGACTCGCGGAACTTCACCTTGAGGTTGATCGCGCTCTGCATGCGCGGGCTGCGCGGGTCGCCGAGGATGCTGCGGGACCCGAGGGCTCGCGGGCCGAACTCCATGCGCCCATGGAACCAGCCGACCACGCGCCCCTCCGCGAGCAGGCCGGCCACGCGATCGAGCAGCGCCGACTCCTCGTCGTGCACCTCGTAGCGGGCGCCCACCGAGTCGAGATAGGTCGTGATCTCGCGCTGCGAGAAGGACGGACCCAGCAGCGAGCCCCGCTGCGCGTCGCCCGCCTGGGCGCGCCGCTCGTTGCCGAGCAGCTGGTACCAGACGAGGAGCGCCGTCCCGAGTGCACCCCCGGCATCGCCTGCGGCCGGCTGGACCCAGATCTTCTCGAAGGCGCCGTCGCGCGCGAGGATCCCGTTCGCGACGCAGTTGAGCGCCACGCCCCCGGCGAGACACAGGTTGCGCGAGCCGGTCTCGCGCCGGACGTGGCGCGCGATCTTGAGGATCACCTCCTCGGCGACCTCCTGGACCGAGCGCGCGAGGTCCATGTGCCGCTGGCGGATCGGCTCGTCGGGGCGTCTCGGGGGCCCTCCGAACACGCGCTCGAAGGCCTCGGAGGTCATCACGAGGCCCTGGCAGTAGCGGAAGTAGGCCATGTCCATCCAGAAGGAGCCGTCTTCCTTCACGTCGATCAGGTGCTCGTAGATCGCCGCCTTGTAGAGCGGTCTGCCGTAGGGCGCGAGGCCCATCAGCTTGTACTCGCCGTCGTTGATCTCGAAGCCGGTGTAGGACGTGAAGGCCGAGTAGAGCAGGCCGAGCGAATGCGGGAAGCGCAGCTCGTGGCTGATCTCGAGCCGGTTGCCGCGGCCATGGCCGAAGGAGCCCGTCGTCCACTCGCCGACGCCGTCGAGCGTCAGGATCGCGGCCTCGTCGAAGGGAGAGGGAAAGAAGGCGCTCGCGGCGTGGGACTCGTGGTGCTCGGGAAAGACGTAGCGCCGGCGCTCGCGGGCGCCGAGCCCCCGGTCGAGCTCGCGGGGCAGATGCAGCTTCTTGCCGAGCCAGAGCGGGAGCGCCTCGCGGAACGAGGCGTAGCCGGCCGGCGCGTACGCGAGATAGGTCTCGAGCAGGCGGTCGAACTTGGTCAGCGGCTTCTCGTAGAAGCCCACGAAGTCGAGCTCCTCGGCCGAGATGCCCGCGGCCTCGAGGCAGTAGCGGACCGCGTGCGCGGGAAAGCTCGAATCGTGCTTCTTGCGCGTGAAGCGCTCTTCCTGCGCCGCGGCGACGATCTCGCCGTCGCGCAGCAGCGCGGCTGCGCTGTCGTGGTAGAAGGCCGAGAGCCCTAGGACGTGCATGGGAGGCTCCTGGAGGCGAGCGCGCGCTCGCCTCCCCGCTCATTCTCCCAACGGAGCTTCGCGGAAGCAAGCGCGGCAGACCGCGCTCGGAGGCTGCGCGCGCGCAGAAGCGAGCTCAGGGCCGGTATTCGATGCGCGCGATCTGCGAATCGAGGTTGCCGAGCCCCCAGGTCGAGCCCCACTCGATCAGATGCAGACAGCCGTCCGGCCCGGACTTGAGGTCGATCGGCCGATGGAAGGTCATCTCGGGCAGGAAGCGCTCGATCCGCTCGACGCGCTCGTCCGCTCCCAGGTGGACCGCCATGATCCAGCTGCGCTGCCAGTCCGCGATGAAGAGCACGTGGTCGAGCTCCGGGGGATAGCGGCAGGGCGGCGCCCGATTCGCGTCGTAGTAGTGCACCGGCCCCGCGATCGCGACCCGGCCGCCCTGGCCGACCATCGGGAATTCCTCGGAGGGGTCCGTGGGGTAGTAGATCAGCGCCGGCTGGGCGGGAGGCAGCTCGCGCAGGCCCGTATTGTTAGGGGAGTCGTTGATCGGGCGCTCCGGATCGAAGGGCGGACCGAGCGTTTCGCTCGCGAAATCGAAGTCGCGGTAGGGAAAGTTGCGCGCGATGAAATAGGGCCAGCCGTAGTTTCCCGCGCGCGGGACCTGGTTGATCTCGTCGTAGCCGACCGGGCCGCGCGGAGTGCGCACGATCTCGCGGACGTGCTCGCGGATCGTCTCGGGGGGCTTGCCCGCGTCCGGCCCCGGCTCGCCGAAGTAGAGCATGCGCGCGCGGCGGTCGATCGAGATGCTGAAGGGGTTCCGCGTCCCCATCACGTAGATCTCGGGGCGGGCGCGCGGGGTGCCCGGAGGGAAGAGGTTGCCGGCCGGGATCGTGTAGCTGCCGTCCTCTTCCGGGTGGATGCGCAGGATCTTGCCGCGCAGGTCGTCCGAGTTCGCGGCCGTGATCTGCGAATCCTCGAGCTCGTGCCCCGGGCGCTCGTCGAGCGGTGCCCAGCCGAGACCGCCCCAGGGCGGCCGGTTCTCCCCGATCCCGATGTAGAGATTCCCGTCCGCATCGAAGGCGAGCGAGCCGCCCGCATGGCAGCAGACCTCCCGCTGCAGCCGGACCTCGAGGAAGACCTGCTCGGAGGCGAGGTCGAGGCGATCGCCGACCACGCGAAAGCGCGCGATCCGCATCAGCCCCGAGCGGTGGCCGAACTCCCCCGGCTCGACGCCGGGCAGCGAGTACTGGAGGTAGAGCCAGCCGTTCTCCTCGAAACGGGGATCGAGCGCGATGCCTAGCATGCCCTCCTCGGTGTGCAGCTCGTCGCGGTGGACCTCGAGCTTCGCGAGCAGGACCGAGCGCCCGAGCGCGGGCCGCCAGACGCGCACCTCCCCGAAGCGCTCGACGAAGTAGACGCTGCCATCGGCCGCGACGTCGTGCTCCACCGGCTGCTCGAGCGTGTCCCGGTAGCGGCCGTCGATCTGCTCGTCGCTCTCGAGCACGACCTTGTGGAAGGCACCCGACTGCTGCGGACCCGAGGGCGTCGGCAGGTCGAGCTCCGGCTCTTCGACCGCGGGTCGCCACCAGCGGGCCACCCCGGCGGCCGCGGCGAGCGCGAAGAGCAGCGCGACCGCGAGCGCGGCGCGTCGCTTCATCCCGCCGCCGCCCCGGGAGCTGCCGCGCCAACCACTCCGGGTCGCCCGCGCAGGTGCGGGATCAGCTGGCGGCCCACGATCGCGCCGACGCGCTCGGCTCCCGCGTCGCTGAAATGCGCCCAGTCGTAGAAGTAGGCGGAGTCCTTGGGCAGCTCCCGCGCGAGATCGATCAGGAAGACGCCGCGGGCGCGGGCCACGCTGCGGGTCGTCTCGTTGTAGAGCTCGAGGATCGCCCACTCGAGCGAGGCGCTGGTCTCTCCCGTCGAGAGCCTGCCGAGATCGCGGCCGGTCGAGGGGTCGGGCCCGTCGCCGAAGAGCGCGGGCTGCGTGACCAGCACCGGCTCGATCCCGTTCGCCTCGCAGGTCCGGATCAGCTGCTCGAGCCGCCCGCGGTAGGGCGCGAGGTAGCGCCCGCGATGCTCCGCGAGGGCCGCCGCGCGATCTTCGCGCGCGACGTCGAAATCGGGATGGCTCGCGAGGTCGATCTCCCAGTGGCTGAGCCCCAGGCTCTGGGCGCGGTGCCGGCGCAGCAGGACGAGCGCCGTCGCGAGGACCTCGCTGTGCGCGATCAGCCGGTGGAACGCGGAGGCCTCCGAGAGCCGGATCTCGGCGTCGAACTCCCGCTCGGTCTCGCGCGCGCGGTCGTTGATCCCGACCAGGAAGAGCACCAGGTCCGGCTTCAGCTCGACCACGAGCTGCGAGAGCAGGAACAGGTGGCCGAAGGTCGAGTGGCCCTCCATGCCCGCGTTGTTGATCCAGAGGTTCGAGAACTCGGCGGCGAGCGCGCGCCCCATGGCGTCGGTCCAGGTGGCGCCGTCCGACTGGCGCGCCGAGTGCGTCGTACTCCCTCCCATCGTGAGGATCGCGAAACGAGCCGATCGCTCCTGAGGCGGCTCCTCACCGCGAAATCCGAGGCTGTTGTACCCCACCGTGATCTGCTGCTGGAGCTTCGGGCTCGGCCGGGGATTCTCGAAGACCAGGCGCTTGCCGATCGGGAGCACGACCCGCCAGCCCCGCTGCGGGAGGTCGAGCGGGTTGTGGATGCGCAGCAGCAGCTCGAGTGCGAGGCACCACGCGAGCGCGACGAGCGCGAGGGCGGCGACGCGGCGCGAGATCCGCGCTCCGCTCGTCGACGGTCCGCTCGCGGAGCCCTCGCCCGACATGGCGGGATAGCTGTACCCGATGTGCAAGTGCGGGCCAAGCGCCGCGCATGCGCGCTGCCGGCGCGCTGCCGGTCGCGCAGCGACACCGGCGCGATCGATGCCAAAGCAGGCGGGAGCGCGCGGCGCCGCCTTTGGCACCCATCCAGCCGAGCGCATGGGCCATACTGTTGGCCATGGCGGGCGTGGCGGGGGAGCGGGAGCGACGACCGTGAGCGGTGGGGGAGCGTTCCGGTCGGCGCAGAGGGACTTCGAGCTCGCCCTGCACGTCGGCCACGTGAAGACGGCGTCGACCTGGCTGCAGCAGGTGCTCTTCGAGAACCCCGAATCGGGCTTCGTGACCCCGTGGGACGACTCGGGGGGTCGGGCCGCCGCCGCGTTCCTGAACGCCAACAGCTACCGCGAGGACGCGCGCGAGGCGCGGAGCTACTTCGACAAGGGGCTGCAGGCCTGCGCCCGATCTCCGCGGATTCCGGTCCTCTCCGAGGAGAACCTCTGCGGCAATCCGCTCCAGCGCCAGTACACCGGGCGCCACGTGGCCGATCGGATCCACGCCTGCTTTCCGAGCGCGCGGATCCTGATCGGAGTGCGCGAGCAGCAGAGCATCGCGCTCTCGCTCTACAAGGAATACCTGCTGATCGACGGCTGCCTCCCGCTCGAGGCGCTGATCGGCACGGGCGACGAGCCGCTCGGCTACACGCCGATCCTGCAGCCCGACTTCCTCGAGTACGACCGGGTCGTCGCCTACTACCAGGAGCTGTACGGGCGCGAGGCCGTGCTCGTGCTCCCGATCGAGCGGCTCCGGCAGGACGCCGCGGGCTACGTGAAGACGCTGCTCGAGTTCTGCGGCTGCTCCGGCGCCCTGACGGAGCTGCCCGCGGCGAAGCGGACCGCCCAGGCCGCGGCCGTGCTCGCCCTCCGCCGCCGCATCAACCCCTGGCTCCAGGGAAGTCCGCTCGCGCCGTGGCCCTCGACGCGGGCCCAGCGCGTGGTCCTGCGCGCCACCGGGTTCGCGAGTCGGAACCTGCCCGCGAGCCTGAGCGCCCCCCTCGACCGGCGCTGGCGCGACTCGATCGCGCGGCGCTACGCGGGCCGCTTCGCCGCGAGCAACCAACGCCTCACACGCCTGACCGGAATCGACTTCGCCGCGCTGGGCTACGAGACCTGAGCAGCGCCGGGGAGGGCGGCTCTGCCGCTGCGCGCGCCGGGGGATCGCGCGGCGCGCGGGGCATGCGCTGCGCCCGCGGCTTCGTCCTCCGAGAGCGCGGCCGATACACTGCGGCGGCCCCGGCCCGCCCCGAACGAGCTCTGGAGAGCGATCGAAGATGCGCACAGGGAATACGCGAGTCGGGCCGGCATCCGGGACCGCTCCGCTGCGCGCTGCGTACCGGGCGCTTCGCTATCGGATCGACCTCGGCGCCACGAGCCTCGCGCACCGGATCCGCGCCGCGCCGGAACCCCGGCGCCTGCTGCTCGTGAGCGACGCCACCGAGTACACGAGCGAGCAGCAGCTCGCTCCCTTCCGGCGCCACCGCGCGCAGCTCCGCTCGCGCCTCGGTCTGGCGACGCTGCACCGCCTCGATGCGGAGCTCAGGGGCGACGCGCTCGCGTGCCTGGCCTCCTTCGATCTCGTGCTCTTCAAGCTGAGCTTCCGCACGAGCGGCGCGCGCGCGATCGCGCGCGCCCGCGAGCTCGCGTCGGCGAAGGGAAGCGCCCGCCTCGTCTACTTCGACGGCGACGACGACGCCTGCGTGCTCTGGCCGGACCTGCTCGAGCACGTCGACCTCTACGTCAAGAAGCAGGTCTTTCGCGATCCGGCGCAGTACCAGCGGAGCTTCGTCGGGAAGTCGAACCTGACCGACCACGTCCACCGCACGAGCGGCGTCTCGTTCGCCGAGGACATCATTCCGGCCGCAGGCCCCGTCGATCCGCGCCTCGCGCGCAGGATCCATCTCGGTTTCAACGTCGCCTGCGACGACAAGATCGTCGAGACCTACCAGAAATCGCTGGCATGGCCCGAGCTCGAGCGCGACAACGACGTCATCTGCCGCGCGTCGGTGCCCGCGGACAACTGGATCCGCGGGCTCCGCGAGCCGGCGAGCGAGCGGATCTCGGCGCTGGCCGATCGCGTGCGCGTCCTGACTCCCTCGCAGCGCGTGCCCCAGGACGTCTACTACGACGAGATGAGGCGGAGCAGGATCTGCGTGAGCCCCTTCGGTTATGGCGAGGTCTGCTGGAGGGACTTCGAGGCGATACTCTGTGGCTGCCTGCTCGTGAAGCCGGACATGAGTCACTTGAGAACCGAGCCCGACATCTTTCGACCCTTCGAGACCTTCGTTCCGGTCCGCTGGGACTACTCGGATCTCGAGGAGAAGTGCCTCCACTACCTCCACGACGAAGCCGAGCGCAGGCGCATCGTGGAGCGCGCGCACGCGGTCCTGGCGGACTACTACCGATCGGATCGGGTCCTGGACCAGGTCGCGGAGATGCTCCATGCGCTCGGATTGGCCGAGGGCGCCGCTGCGCCGGGACTCGTTCCCGACGGCCGCAACCTCCGCTCCTGAGACGCAGCGCGCGATGCTTCCCGAGAGAGGACGCGCAGAGTGACGAGCCGCTACGACTACGTCGTCGTCGGGAGCGGTTTCTTCGGAGCCGTCTTCGCGCAGCAGGCGCACGAGGCCGGGAAGAGCGTCCTCGTGATCGAGCGCCGGCGTCACCTCGGCGGCAACTGCCACACCTACAGCTTCGAAGACACCGGCATCATCCTGCACTCCTACGGCACGCACATCTTCCACACCTCGAATCGCGCGGTCTGGGACTACGTGAACCGCTTCTCGGAGTTCAACCGCTACCAGCACCGCGTGCTCACGACCTGCCGCGAGCGCGTCTATTCGCTGCCGATCAACCTCGGCACGATCAACGTCTTCTACGGTCTGAACCTGACTCCCCAGGAAGCGCGCCGCTTCCTCGAAGAGAAGCGCGAGCGGATCGCCCACCCGCGCAACCTCGAGGAGAAGGCCATGAGCCTGATCGGGCGGGATCTCTACGAGGCCTTCATCAAGGGCTACACGAGGAAGCAGTGGGGCTGCGACCCGACCGAGCTGCCGGCGAGCATCATCAACCGGCTCCCGGTGCGCACCTCCTTCTTCGATTCGTACTACGACGACGTCTTCCAGGGAATTCCGGTCGGGGGCTACACGCCGATCTTCGAGCGGATGCTGGAGGGGATTCCGGTGGAGCTCGGGGTCGATTTCCTCGAGGACCGCGACTACTGGGCGCGCCGCTGTGGGCAGATCGTCTACACGGGTCCGATCGACCGCTACTTCGGCCACTCGCTCGGCCGGCTGAGCTGGAGATCGGTGCGCTTCGAGATCGAACGCCTTCCGCTCGACGATTTCCAGGGTACCTCGGTGATGAACTATGCCGACGAGGAGGTGGCCTTCACGCGGATCCACGAGCCGAAGCACCTCCACCTGGAACAGTCGTGGAATCGGAACGAGACCGTGATCGTGCGCGAGTACGCCCAGACCAACGACGACGAGCCCTACTACCCGGTGAACTTCCAGCGGGACCAGGCCCTGTTCGAGGCCTACTCGGCGCTCGAGCGCGACGAGCGGAACGTGATCTTCGGCGGGCGCCTGGCCCGCTACAAGTACTACGACATGCACCAGGTGATCGCAGCGTCGCTCGCGACGGCGCGGCGCGCGCTCTCCGGCGCGGCGATCGCGGAACCCGATGGGAGCGCTGCCTAGGCGCGCGAGATCGCGGTCGGCGATGGGATATAATGCTTGTTTGTCACGCTGCGCATGAGATCGGGGGAGGCCCTCGTGATCGGACGGCTCGATCGCGATCTGCTCCGCCGGGAGTTCAACCGGCCCAGTCCCTTCCGTTTCGTCCAGATCGACGGCCTGCTCGAACCGGGACCCGCGCTCGAGGTGGCGGCGTCGCTGCCGGGCTTCGAGAGCGCGCGCGAGCAGGGCTTCAGCTTCGACTTCGTGAACGAGCGCAAGAAGGTCCAGATCTGCGACTCCGCGCGCTTCCCGCAGCCCGTGCACCGACTGCACGAGGCGCTCGCGTCCCCGGAGTTCCTGGACCTGCTCGGCTACGTGACCGGCATCCCGAAGCTGCTCGCCGACCCGACGCTCGCCGGCGGCGGGATCCACGTGACGGGGCCCGCCGGCCGCCTCGACGTCCACGTCGATTTCAACTACGACCCCGCGCGCAACTTCCACCGGCGCCTGAACCTGCTGCTCTACCTGAATCCCGGTTGGAATCCCGCGTGGGGCGGCCGCGTGGAGCTGTGGGATCGCGACGTGTCGCGCTGCTGGCAGTCGATCGAGCCGCTGCACAACCGCTGCGTGATCTTCGAGACCAGCGAGATCAGCTTCCACGGCGTGACCCCGTTGCGCTGCCCGCCGGGCGCCGCCCGCAAGTCCTTCGCGGCCTACTACTACACCACGGAAGCGCCGCCGGACTGGGACGGTCGCGAGCACAGCACGATCTTCCGCGCGCGGCCGGACGAGCACTTCCGCCGCTACGTGTCGATGCCTGCCGAGCGGCTCTGGCGCGGCGCGATGCGCAGCCTGCGCAGGGCGAAGCGCCGCGTCGCGGCGCGCGTCCTGCGCCGGCGCTGACCCCGAAGCGACGTGCCGGCTTCCGCGAGCGCGCCTGCCCCCGTGGGCCCGGGCCCGGGCCAGCCCGCGGCTCCGGCCGAGCTGCCGCCGGGCCGGCGCCACGTCGCGCTGCGGAGCGCGATCACCGAGCTCGGGGGCTTCGGCGCGAACCAGGCGATCCGACTCGCGAGCAACGTGCTGCTCGCGCGGATGCTCGCGCCCGACGCCTTCGGCACGGCCTCGCTCGTGTTCGTGTTCCTGCAGGGACTCGAGCTGCTCTCGGACGTCGGCCTGAACCAGGCGATCACGCGCAGCGAGCGCGGCGACGACCCGGTGTTCCTGAACACCGCGTGGACGCTCCAGATCGCGCGCGGCGGCGTGCTGTTCCTGATCGCGCTCGCGCTCGCGGAGCCGGTCGCGTGGTTCTACCAGACGCCGGTGCTCGCTCCGCTCTTCGCGGTCGCGGCGGTCCAGGCGCTGATCGCGGGCTTGAACTCGACCTCGCTCTACAGCTTCCGGCGGCGCCTCATGAACGGCCGCCTCGTCTTGATCGACCTCGTCGGGCAGCTGATCAACGTCGGCGTGATGCTCGCCTGGGCCTCGGTCGATCCGAGCGTCTGGGCGCTGATCGCGGGGGGCTTCGCGAACAGCGCGACGCGCCTCGCGGCGAGCCACCTCGCGAAGATCGAGTACCGCAACCGCTTCCGCTACGACCCGGCGGCCGCGCGCGCGCTGCTCGACTTCGGCCGCTGGGTGCTCGGCAGCAGCGCGCTCTTCTTCGTGGGGCGCCAGGGCGATCGGCTGCTCGTCGGCCACTACCTCGGGCTCTCGATGCTCGGCGTCTACTCGATCGCGGTCGTGATCAGCGACTCGATCGGCGCCGTGATCGAGCGCATCGCGCACAACGTCTTCTTCCCGATCCTGAGCCAGCTGCAGGGGCAGGGCCGCGACGAGTTCCGGCGCGTCTACTACCGGATGCGCTTCCACCTCGACCTGGCCTCGCAGCCCGCGCTCGGCGCACTCTCCGTGCTCGGGTCCCTGCTCGTCGATCTGCTCTGGGACGCGCGCTATGCGGAGGCGGGCTGGATGCTCGAGGCCCTCTGCCTGCGGGTCTCGATGTCCTGCTTCCTCACGCCCTGCGATCGCGGTCTGCTCGCGATCGGTCAGGCGCCGGTCACGCTCTACCGCAGCGCCGGGCGCGCGCTCTGGATCGCGGCCGGCATCCCGATCGGCTACACGCTCGGCGGCCTGCCGGGGCTCATCTACGCGACCGCCCTGGCCGAGCTGCCGGTGCTGCTGATCCTCTGGCCCGCGTTCCACCGCGCGGGGCTCCTGCGCCTCGAGCGCGAGCTCCTCGCGCCGCTCCTCTTCGCGTGCGGCGCGATCGCGGCGTGGGGCGCCGAATCGCTGCTCTCGTCGTGGCTGCCCTAGGTCGGCGGCCGTGAACGCACTCGGCTATGCCGCGCTCGTGCTCTGGATCCCGCTTTCGCTGCTCGCCTTCGCTTCGCTGCGGCCGCCGGTCGCGGCGCTCGTCTGCCTGCTCGGCGGGGCGATGTTCCTGCCCTGTGGCGCGATCGATCTGCCGCTCTTCCCGCAGCTCGGCAAGGAGGAGTTCACGAGCCTCGCGTGCCTGCTGGGATGCCTCGTCTTCGCGCCGGCGCGGCTGCGCAGGATCCGGCCCTGGCGCGGACCGGAGCTGCTCGTCGTCGTGATGCTCGTCGGCAGCGTGTTCACCTACGCGACGAATCGCGATCCGCTCGTGACCGGCCCCACGCTGCGCCCGGGCTCGCAGCCAACGGACCTGCTCGTGCCGGGCCTCTGGCTGGTCTGGGGCGTTCCCTTCCTCGTCGGACGGGCGCTGTTCCGGCGCTCCCAGGACCTCCGCCTGCTGCTGCGCGCGCTCGTGCTCGCGGCGCTGGTCTACTCGCTCTTCGTGCTGATCGAGCTGCGCCTCTCCCCCCAGTTCCACCGCTGGGTCTACGGCTACCACCAGCACGCCTTCGTGCAGACGATCCGCGGCTCCGGCTACCGGCCGATGGTCTTCATGGCGCACGGCCTCGTGCTCTCGCTCTTCGTCGCGCTCTGCCTGATCGCGAGCGTCGCGCTCGCGCGGGCCCGCCAGACCGTGCTGGGGCTTTCGGCCGGCGGCATCGCGCTCTACCTCGGCGCGCTGCTCGTGCTGTGCAAGTCCGCGGGAGCCCTCGCCTACGCGGCGCTCGCGCTGCCCCCTCTGCTGTTGCTCTCCCCGGGCAGACTGGCTCGCGGCGCAGCCCTCGTCGGCTGCCTCGTGCTGGCCTATCCGGCGCTGCGCTCGCTCGACCTGCTGCCGGTCGAGACCGTGCTCGGAGTCGCGGCCGACCTCTTCGACTCCGAACGCGCGAGCTCGCTCCAGGCGCGGCTCTACAACGAGAAGGAGGTCCTCGACCGGGCGACCGAGCGGCTCTTCTTCGGCTGGAGCGGCTACGCGCGACCGCAGATCTGGGATCCGGTCACGGGGCAGAACCAGACCACCTTCGACGGCTACTGGGCGCTCGCGATCGGCGAGGGAGGCATCGTCCGCTTCGGATCGATCTTCGTGCTGCTGCTCCTGCCGGTCTTCCGCGCGCCGCGCGCGATCGCCAGGGTCGCCTCGCAGCGCGACCGCTGGATGCTCGCGGGACTCAGCCTGATCGTCGCGGTCCGGGTGCTGAACCAGATCCCGAATACCGCGATCGATCCCTACTTGACGCTCCTGTCGGGCGCGCTCGCGGGCTCGCTCGAGGGCCTCGCCCCTGCGAGGCAGCGGCGGCGGCGCGCTCCGCGGCCCGTGGGAGCGGGAAGGGGCGAGTCCCTTCCCGCGGCCGCGGCCCGGTCCGGCGGCGGCGCGCGCGGGTCCGGGCGCCCGGGCGCGGCGGCCGAGCGGTGAGCGCGCCGGTGCCGGGCGCCCCGCTCGCGCGGCTCGCGGTCGTCGCCATCGGGCGCAACGAGGGCCCGCGGCTGCGCCGCTGTCTCGAGTCGATCCCGCGCGGCGTGGCGGCGCGCATCTACGTCGACTCCGGCTCGAGCGACGGCAGTCCCGCGCTCGCGCGCGCTCTCGGCGCCGAGGTCGTCGAGCTCGACCCCTCGCTTCCCTTCAGCGCCGCGCGCGCGCGCAACGCGGGCTTCGAGCGCGCGATTGCGCTCGCAGCGGAGCTCCTCGCGGTGCAGTTCGTGGACGGCGACTGCAGCCTCGCGCCGGGCTTCCTCGAGCGCGCCCTCGCGCTGCTCGCAGCCGAGCGCGAGCTCGGCGCGGTCTGCGGGCGCCGGCGCGAGATCGCGCCCGAGCGCACGATCTACAACCGCATCTGCGACGTCGAGTGGCGGAGCCCACCGGCGGGCGACGTGGGCAGCATCGGCTTCGGCGGCGACGTGATGATCCGCGTCGAAGCCCTGCGCGAGGCGGGCGGCTACCGCGAGTCCCTGATCGCGGGCGAGGATCCCGAGCTCTCCCTGCGCCTGCGCTGGCTCGGCTGGAAGGTCGAGCGCCGCGACCTGCCGATGACGCTGCACGACGTCGACATGCGGCACTTCGGCCAGTGGTGGCGGCGGGCGCGGCGCGCGGGGCATGCCTGGGCCGAGGTCGCCCATCTCCACCGGGGGCGGGCGGAGCGGATCTTCCGCCGCGAGCTGCGCCGGATCGCGGTCTGGGGCGGCGCGCTCCCGCTCGGCGCCCTCGCCACCGCGCCGCTCGAGCCGATCGTCTCGTGGCTGCTGCTGTCGCTCTACCCGCTCCAGATCGCGCGCGTCGCGGCCGGCGCGATCCGCCAGGGCTTCGGGTACCGCGACGCTGCCGCGTGGGGGCTCGCGTGCGTCGGGGGCGCGCTCCCGAATCTGGTCGGCGCCGCGGGCTTCCACTGGAACCGGCTGCAGGGCCGGCGGACGCCGCTGATCGAGTACCGGGGCCCGGGCGCTCCGCAGGGCGATCTCGGGGGCGAGCCGGGAAGCGACGGGAGCGGTCGCTGAGCGATCCGGTCGCGCGGCGCCGCCGCCTAGCCCGCTCCGCCGGGCGCGCCGCTCTCGAGCATCCGCCGCAGCGCGGCCCGGTCGACCTTCCCGTTCGCGTTCAGCGGAAACTGCGCGACGAGATGGATCTCGCGCGGCTGCATGTACGCGGGCAGTCGCGCGGCGAGCGCTGCGCGCAGCGCGTCGAGATCGGCGCGCTCGGCGCCGAGGAAGGCCGCGACGCCGTCCGCGCCGCTCGCCGAGACCGGCCAGCCGAGCGCGATCGCGACCTCGACGCCGGCCTCCTCGCGCAGCGCCGCCTCGATCTCGCCGAGCTCGACGCGGTAGCCCTGGATCTTGATCTGGTGGTCGACGCGTCCGAGATACAGCAGCGGGCCCTCCGGACGCGCGCGCCGCGCGCGGTCGCCGGTGCGGTACCAGATCCCGCTGCGCCCCGGCGGCGCGACGAAGGCCGCGCGCGTGCGCTCGGGATCGTTCCAGTAGCCGAGCGCCAGCTGCGGGCCCGTGAGCAGGAGCTCTCCCGCAGCGCCGGGCGCGACCTCGCGCAGCGCCTCGTCCGCGACGAAGGCCTGCATCCCCGGCAGCGGCTCCCCGATCGGCACGATCCCCTGCTCGCACTCGGCGGGCGAGCGCTCGGCATCGAAGGCGTAGAGCGTGCAGGCGATCGTGAGCTCGGTCGGCCCGTAGAGGTTCTCGAGCCTCGCGTTCGGCGCCGCCAGGAGCCAGCGCTGCGCGACCTCCAGCGGCAGCGCCTCGCCGCAGAAGAGCGAGAGCCGCAGCCCCGCGAAGGCACCCGGAGCGAGCTTGCGCAGGCGCGAGAGCAGCACCGCGGTCGACGGCACCGAGAACCAGATCGTGAGCGCGGCATCGCTCACGTACGCGGCCGGCACGAGCTTCTCGGCGCGCGAAGGGCAGCACAGGCAGGCGCCGCGCTCCCACGCGACGAACATGTCGAAGGCCGAGAGGTCGAAGGTCAGGTCGAAGAGCTGCGAGAAACGGTCGCGCTCGCAGATCGCATAGCGCTCGCAGACCGCGTCGACGAAGTGCAGCACATTGCGCTGCGCGACCATGACGCCCTTCGGCACCCCGGTGCTGCCCGAGGTGAAGAGCAGGTAGGCGAGCGAATCCGGCAGCGCGGGCCCGGGTCGCCAGTCCTCCGGTGCGGCGAGCTCGCGCGCGCCCGCGAAGCGGTGCAGCGGCCAGCGCGCAGCGAGATCGGCGACGTCGTCGCGATCGGGCAGGCAGAGTGCCAGCGGCTGCTCGATGCCCGCGAGCAGCGCGTCGAGCTGGGGCGCGGCGCCCGCGTCGACGCAGAGCGCGCGAGCGCCCGCGCGGAGCAGCATCTCGCGCGTGCGCTCGACCGGAAACGAGGGATTGAGCGGCACGTAGCCGTGCCCGCGAAACAGCGCCGCGAGTACGCCCGCGAAGGCGGTCTGCGAGCGCTGCCCGAAGACCGCGCTGAGCGCCGGGCCGCCCGGCGCGGCCAGGCGATCGAGCGTCGCCGCGAGCGACGCGGCGCGCTGCCGGAGCTCGCGGTAGCTAAACTCGCGGCCATCGACCGCGAGCGCGGGCCGCTCGCCGAAGCGCTCGCAGGAGCGCAGGAAGCCGGAGCGCAGCGTGCGCGCTGCCTCGTCCATGCGCCGCGCTCCGCTAGCCGGCGGGAGTCCGGAAGAAGTTCTCGTAGAGCGTGTCGATGCTCTGCAGCGACTCGGGCTCGATCCGGTCGACGTCCACCTCGGAGCCGCGCAGATTCTCGAGGAAGAGCACGAGCTCGACGACGTCGAGCGAGGACAGGATGCCCGTCTCGAGGATGGGGGTCTGGTCGCTGAATTCGCCCACGGGTTTGCCCTGCGCGCGCTTCAGGATCCACCGACGCAAGTCGGCACGAATCTCATCCTCCGTTTTCAGAGCGCCGGTACCTCTTCGAGAATCCCGGTTTCGAGGAAATAGCCGACGAGCTTCTGCGAGACGCGCGCGCGGAACTCGGCCGTCACGGGCGACGCGAGCGCGGCCTCGCGCGCCTCGTAGGCGTCCGCAATGCCGGCGTCGCGGTACATCGCGGGGTTGTAGAAGTCGGCCCAGCTCGCGCGCAGGTAGGCGCCGAGCCACGCGCGCAGCCCCGCGAGCGTCTCGGGCGACCACTTCGGCGCGACCTGCGCGAAGAGCTCCGCGAGCAGGCGCTTGCCGAAGATGATGTGCCGCGCCTCGTCGCGGTGGTGGATCGTGTTGATCTCGCGCGCGAGCGGATGCGCGCGCGCATCGCGCGCGATCGCGACGTTGTACCAATCGCCGAGCTCCTCGACGACGAGCACCTTGATGAAGAAGGTCACGTCCTCCTCGCCCGGAGCGAAGCTCTTCGGCAGCGGCAGCTTCTTCTGCGGATAGACGCGCCCCGCGTAGCGCTCGCAGAAGGCCGCGAACATCACCATGTGCTTGTTCTCTTCGTCGAGGAAGTGGTGGATGTAGTTCGTGACCTCGCGGTTCTGGCGCGAGTACATCTGGTTGCAGAGGCCCTGCACGAGCGGGCGCTCGCCGTGCAGCGTCAGGCTGAAGAAGTTCACGAGCTCGTAGAAGCTGAGCCGCTGGCGCGCGGCCTCGTCGAGCTCCGCGAAGCGCGCTGTGCCGTGGAGCGAGATCAGCTCGGGCGGCATGAACCAGCCCGCGCGCTCGAGCGCCTCGGGCCACGCGATGCGCTCGTAGACGTTCCAGTACTTCGCCACGGAGGCCCGGCTCAAGCGGGTCGCGAGCTCCGAGAGGGTCTCCGCGGGCGGCCCGGTCGCGGGAGCGCAGTCGGTGGTCCCCTCGTTCACGGCCCGGAGCCTCCGCATGTCCAGCTCGATAGCCACATTATACGCCTCTCCGTACCCCACGGGGCACGAATCGCCGCGGTTCTCCCCCCCTGGATCGCATCGGCGCGCTCAGGCGGAGCCGGAGCCGAGAATCGGCGCGGCGATCGACTCGATCGTCGCGAAGGCCACGCCCGGATCCGCCTGCAGGCTGCGCACGAAGTGCCGCAGGCTCTCGAGCTTGCGCGCACTCGCGTAGGTCTCGTGGTGGAGCATCACGCCCACGATCGGGCTCTGCCCGCGCGCGCGCTCGAACTCCCGCCAGAGCTCCGGCGCGCTCTTCTCGCGCCGCCTTCCGCTGCGATCGACGTCCTCGTCCACGTCGATCGCGACCGAGACCTCGGCGAGTCCGAAGCCCGGAATCACGCCGCCGTGATGCGACACCTTGTGTCCGAGCACGAAGGCCCTCCCGAGCGCGCGGCCGAGCGCGTAGTGCGCGCGCGCGAGCGGGCCCGTGCGCACCCCCGCGGAGAGCACCGTCACGCCGATGCCGACGAGCGCGCGCAAGGTCGCGGCGTCGAACTTGTGACAAGGCGGTGTGAAGACGGAGTCGCCGAGCGCGTCGCCGAGCAGCCGGGCGAGGCGCTGCCTGCCCGCCTCGATCTCGCCGCGCTGGTCCGCGTAGCTGCGGCCGCCGCCGAACTCCGCCCAGAGCTCCTGGCCCGCCGCGACGCGGCGATGCCGGTTCCCGTGCTGGTTCAGCTCCACGAGTCCCGGATGGCGCTCGCGCAGCGCGCGCAGGAAATCGGCAGTTGCCGGGTCGAGCAGCGCCGGCACGATCTGGTAGTTGCAGGGCACGCCGGCCTCGAGCAGCAGGCCGACGACCGCGCGCAGCGCGTCGGAGCCGGCCCCGACGTCGTCGTCCCGGAAGAAGACCGTGGTCCGCTGCGCCATCCGGACCACTCTACCGGAGCGCTCCGCGGCCGGAGCCGCGGCGCAGGGCCGCCTAGAGCCCGAGCAGCGACGCGGCGATCGAGCGCTGGATCTCGTTGGTGCCGGAGTAGATGCGGCTGCCGAGCGCGTCGCGCAGCTCGCGCTCGACGTCGCCGCCGCGCAGGTAGCCGGCCGCGCCGTGGATCTGGACCGCGTCCTCGGCGGTGCGCACCCAGGCCTCGCTGATGTGCAGCTTCGCGAGCGCGGCCTCGAGGTAGATCGTGCGCCCGCGGCCGCGCAGCCAGGCGGCCTGGTAGAGCAGCGCGCGCGCGGTCTCGAGGCGCAGCTTCATGTCGACGATCTTGGTCTGGATCAGCTGGTTCCTGCCGATCGGCTGGCCGAACTGCACGCGCTCCTTCGCGGTGCGGATGCAGCGCTCGAGCAGGCGCTGCATCGAGCCGACCGCGCTCGCGAGGATGCAGGCGCGCTCCCAGGTCATCGAGTGCGCGAAGAGCGCCTTGCCCGCGCCCTCCCTGCCGAGCCGGTTCTCCTCGGGCACCTCGCAGTCCTCGAAGAAGAGCTCGGCCATCGGCGAGGTGCGCAGGCCCATCTTGTCGCGCGTCTCGCTGCACGCGAAGCCGGGCATGCCCTTCTCGACGAGGAAGGCGCTGATGCCGTTGGCGCCGCGCGCGGGCGCCGAGTTCGCGTAGACGACGAGCAGGTCGGCCACCGGAGCGTTCGTGATGAAGCACTTCGAGCCGCGCAGCAGGTAGCGGTCGCCGCGCTTCTCGGCCGTGGTCGCGAGCGCGTAGGCGTCGGAGCCCGAGCCGGGCTCGGTCATCGCGTTGCCGCCGATCAGCGCGCCGCTGCAGAGACCCGGCAGGAAGCGGCGCTTCTGCGCCTCGCTGCCGAAATCCTGGATCGGGATCGCGGCCGTCCAGAGGTGCGCGTTGATCGAGAAGACGAGCCCGTTGTCGCGGCAGGCGTGGCCCAGGCTCTCGAGCACGCCGACCGTCGTGAGCGGATCCAGGCCGCCGCCGCCGTACTCGCCCGCGATCGGCATGCCCTGGATGCCGAGCTGGCCGCAGCGGCGCCAGCCCTCGAGATCGAAGGTCCCGTCGGCGTCGCGCTGCTGGATGTCCGCGCTGAGCTCGCGGCGCGCCATCTCGGCGACGCGCTCGCGCAGCTCGATCTGCTCCTCGGACCACGCGAAGTCCATGCGCGAGGCGCCTCGGCCTCAGCGGGCGCCGGGCCCGGGCTTCGAGGCGACGAGCTCCGCGATCGAGGCCAGCGTGTTCAAGTGCTCCTCGTCGGCCTCGTGCGCCTCGACCTGGATCCCGAAGCGCTCCTCGAGGAAGGTCACGAGGCGCAAGGTCGCGACCGAGTCGAGGATGCCCGAGGAGACGAGCTGCGTCTCGGGCGTGAGCTCGTCCGGGTCCTCGCCCGGCAGGAAGGCCTCCAGGATGAAGCTCTTCACGGTCTCCTGGATCTCTGCACGCTCGGCCACTCGCAGCTCCTCCCCGCCCGTTCCGGACTCGCGATCGCCTCACTCTCGTTCCGCGGCCGCTGCCGGCCGGACCCCGAGCTTGGCTAATCCCGGCCCCCCGGCGCCAGCGCCGCGAGCGCCTGGTAGTCCAGCTTGTCGGTGCTGGTCTTCGGCAGCCGGGCGTGGAACGCGAAGGCGTCCGGGACCATGTAGAGCGGCAGGCTCTCGGAGCAGAAGCGCTTGAGCGCGATCAGCGAGAGCCGCCCGCCGTCGGCGGTCGCGACGTGCGCAACGACGCGGAGCTCGCCGCTCGCATCCGGGACCGCGACGACCGCGGCCTCGAAGATCTGCGCGTGGCGGTGCAGGCAGGCCTCGATCTCGCCGAGCTCGACCCGGTAGCCGCGCTTCTTGACCATGCGGTCGCGGCGCCCGCGGTAGCGGAACACGCCGCCGGCCTCTTCGACCACGAGGTCGCCGGTGCGGTACCAGCGCGTGCCCGGGTCGCTGCCGAGGAAGGCCTGTGCGCTGCGCTCGGGCAGCTGCCAGTAGCCCTGCATCACGTTCGGTCCGCGGATCAGGAGCTCGCCCTCGGCGCCCGGCGGCACGGGCCGATCGTCCGCGCCGACGACCTGCGCCTCGAGCTGCGCGCAGACGCGCCCGATCGGAAAGGGGCGCTGCTCCTCCGCGGGAATCCGCGCGGGAATCGGGTGCCAGGTGCAGACGTTGGTCTCGGTCGGCCCGTAGAGATTGAACCAGGCGGCGCCCGGCAGCTGCTCCATCGCCGCGCGCAGGGCCGCGATCGGGAAGACCTCGCCCGCGAAGAGGACGCAGCGCAGCGCGCGGCAGTCGCGCTCGCGCAGTCTCCCGTACTGCGTGAGCAGGCGCAGGATCGACGGCGTCGAGTACCAGATGCTGATCCGCGCGCGCTCGAGCAGCGCGGCGAGCGCGCCGGGCTCCTTGGAGGTCTTCTCGCCGATCAGCACGGCGGCCGCGCCGTGGCGCAGCGGCAGATACAGGTCGAGAATCGAGAGATCGAAGTGCAGCGGCGCGTGCGACGAGAAGCGGTCGCTCTCGCGCGGCGCGAAGGTCTCGCTGCACCAGTCGAGGAAGCTCTCCGCGTTCCGGTGCGAGAGCACCACGCCCTTCGGCCGGCCGGTCGAGCCCGAGGTGTAGAGGATGTAGGCGGGCTCGTCGGGCCGAGGCGCGTGCGACGGAGCCGCGGGGGCCGGATCCCGCTGCGCCTCGCGCTCGAGCAGCGCCGCGATGCCCCGGCCGCCGCCGGGCTCGTCGACGGCGAGCCAGCGCGGCTCGGCGCCGAGCCGCGCGGCCTCGGCCGCGAGCGCCGCCTCGAGCGCGGCCGAGACGAAGACGGCCGCGACGCCGCAGTCGGAGAGGATCAGCGCCGCGCGCGACGCCGGCCCGGTCGGATCGAGCGGCACGTAGGCCGCGCCGGCCTTGAGGATTCCGAAGATCGCCGCCACGCCGTCGATCGTCTTGGGCAGGCACAGCGCGACCCGGTCTCCGGGCCCGATCCCGATCCGGACGAGGCGGTCGCGGACGCGGTCGGAGAGCGCCTCGAGCTCGGCGTAGCGGATGCCCGCGCCGGACTCCTCCTCGAGCGCGACGCGTTCCGGAAAGCGGCGCGCCGACTCGCCGAACCTGCTGTGCAGCGCCACACGCGCATCATAACCACTGGGATCCGAGCGCGTGCGATGCCCGGCGCGTGTGCGGATCAGCGGGAGCGCAGGTCGCCGAAGTAGATCGCCGCGATCGCGTTCAGCACGTCGGCGCGCTCCCACTGCACGAAGTGGCCGCACTCGGGAATCACGAGCGGGCCGACCCGGTTCGGGAAGGCGATCTCGCAGCGCTTCGGGAAGTCCCTGGGGACGACCCGGTCGTCCGGTCCGTAGAGGATCAAGGTCGGCGTCTCGACGGGCTGCAGCAGCAGCGGCGGCTCGCTCATCGGCCGTCCGTACTCGAGCTGGTAGGGGGCCCAGCTCGCGGCGAGCCGGCGCGCGTCCTCGAAGGGCTCGGTCATGAAGTCGTAGTCGTCCTCGGCGAAGGCGTGCGGCGACGCGAGCAGCCGGTGCTCGTAGAAATCGCGGACATAGCGCCTCCGGCGCGCGGGCGTGTCGAGCTCGTCGAGCAGCGCCTTCCAGTCGCGGCCCTGGCGGATGCGGTAGTCGCCGGTCGGCCCGTGCTCGAGCGGCGTGAGCGAGAGGCCGCGCTCGGCGTACCAGCCGGGCTGGTCGACGACCAGCGGTGCGACCGTGTTGAAGAGGATCATGCGCTCTGCGAAGCCCGGGAAGCGGTTCGCCATGTCGCAGATCACCGCGCCGCCGACGTCGCCCGCGACGAGGCCGCAGCGCTCGTGGCCGAGCACCTCGCGGACGAGCTGGTGCAGGTCGCGCGCGTAGAGCGTCAGGTCGTACTCGTCCCGCTCGGAGAGGTCGGAATCGCCGCAGCCGCGCAGGTCCGGAACGATCAGCTCGAAGCCCGCGTCGGCGAGCGGCACGAGGTTCCGCCACCAGATCCGCTTGGTCTCCGGATAGCCGTGGACGAGCAGCAGCGGATAGCCGCCCCTGCCCTCGCGCAGATAGGCGAGGCGGAGTCCCGGCGCGACCTCGGCGCGCTGGATCTCGAAGGCGTCGCGCGGCGGGGTCGGCGGCTGCGGGGGGCGCGGGAAGGCCAAGCGGCACCTCGTCGCTCGCGAGCAGCGACCCGCGCAGTCTAGCCGCAGCGCCTTCCGGGCTCCGGCGCGGGGATCCCGCGCGCAGCCCGGCTCAGGTCGGCGGGGTCTTCAGGTAGCGCCCGTTCACGAGGTAGCGGCCGAAGATCGTCTGGAAGCGGCGCATCTCGCGCGCCGTCATGCCGCTGCGCAGCAGGTTCAGGTCCCCCACGGTGATCTGGCCGTCGTTGTTCGCGTCGTAGTCCGGCCACACGAAGGTGAGCTTGCTCTCGGGGCTCATCGGGCTGCAGAGCGAGCCCTGGCAGACCGCCATGCGCACGCGCACGACGTCGCCGAGGCCGCGCCGCAGCGAGAGGTGGTTGTCGCTGACGACCGCCTCCTGGATCCAGGGGCCGCGGTTCGTGCTGGTCTCGATGCGATAGGTCGGCGAGCCCGGAGCGGCCTGCCAGCAGAAGGTCAGGTCGAAGACCTCGGCCAGGTAGTTCGGGCCGGACGGGCTCGGGGCCGCGACCGGGCACGGCACGTTCTGGGCTGCTGCCGCGAGCGGCAGCTGGACGAGCGCGAAGGCGAGCGCGAGCCAGAGCCCGCGCGAGCTCCGCACCGGTTTGGTGACACGCTGTTCCATGCGGGACCTGATCGGCGGATTCGCGGCCGGTCCCGTGTGAGCCCGATCACCGGCCGGCGGCCGGGTCGGACCCCCTCGGGGAGGAGCGGACCCCGCAGCCGGCTGCGGCCCTGCGCTAGAGCCGGTCGGCGATCGCGAGCCCGGTGCGGCGCGCGAGCGCCATCAGCGTCCACATCGGATTCACCGAGGGGCACTGCGGGAAGACGCCGGTGTCGGCGAGGTAGAGGTTGTCGGCGTCGTGGCAGCAGCCGAGCTCGTCCACGACCCCGCGGCGCGGGTCGCCGTGCATGCGCGTGGTGCAGAAGGCGTGGTTGCCGCCCATCACGTAGTCGGTCGCGCGGCGCGGATGCGTCAGGAAGATCTCCGCCTCGCGCAGCGAGCGCATCTCGGGCGCGACGCCGTGCACTCCCGGGATGATCGTGTGCGCGCCGGCCGCGAAGAAGACCTCGGCCAGCGAGTACATCGCGCGCGCGAGGATCGGCACGTCGTCCGGGTGCAGGTGCCAGCTCAGGTGCGGGTCGAGCGTGCGGAAGCGCCGCGCGCGCACGCGGCCGAGCGAGCGGTTGCAGCTCGCGATCGCGTCCCAGATCGCGGAGTACGGAATCACCGAGAGCCGCTGCTTGAGCGCGAGCCCCGAGCCGGGCAGGCGCACCGCGAGGATCGCGGGCGGCGCCCAGAGCGTCTCGAGCTTGTAGCCCGCCTCGATGAAGTGCAGCGACTGGTAGCCCTGGGTCGCGCCGAAATGCGGATCCACGCGCTCGGGGAAGATGCCCATCACCGCGACGCCCGGGTGGAACTGCAGGTTCTCGCCGACCTGCCGCGACGAGTTCGCGAGGTCGCCGCTCTTCTGCAGCAGCACCGGCGTCGCCATGCAGCCGGCCGCGAGCACGACGATCTTCGCGTCGATGCGCGCGCGGTGGCTCGCGCGCCCGCTGAAGGGCTCGACCACGTGCCCCTCGACGCCGATTGCGCGGCGCCCGCTCATGCGCACGCGCTCGATCCGGAGCGAGGTCAGCACGCGCGCGCCCGCGCGCAGTGCGGAGGGCACGTAGGAGATGTCCATCGACTGCTTCGCGCGCGCGCGGCAGCCCGTGAAGCACTCGCCGCTGCCGCGGCAGCCGCGCACGTTGCGCTGGATCGGCTCGCTCGGGATGCCGAGCGCGCGGCAGCCGTCGCGGAAGAGCGTGTTGCGGCGACCGAGCACCGCCTCGGGCGTGGGCGCGATGCCGAGGAAGTCGCCGACGGCGTCGTAGTGCGGGTCGAGCTCGGCGCGCGACGTGTGCGGCAGCTCGAAGTCGCGGCTCCAGCGCGCGAGCACGGCCTCGGGCGCGCGCACGCAGATCGCCGAATTCACGAGCGAGCCGCCGCCGAGCGCGATCGCCTGCATCGTCGGCAGCACGGTGCCGGAGGTCGCGCGCAGGCCGCCCTCGCGCATCGTGCGCGCCATCGAGAGTCCGGCGTCGATCTCGTACTCGCCAGGCACGAAGGGCGGTCCCTCCTCGACCAGCACGACGCGGTGCCCGCGCTCCGCGAGCTCCTTCGCGACGACCGCGCCGCCGGGTCCCGAGCCCACGACCACGACGTCGGTCTGCTCGGAGAAGTCGCGCTGGTAGTCGGCGAAGACGCGGATCTGGCCCGCGAGCGCCGCGAGCGCCGCGGGCGAGGGCAGCGCCGCGCGCAGGCCCGCGCTCTGCTCGAGGGCGCTCGTCATCGGCTTCCGCGCAGCGGGTGGAGCGGGCCGTCCGGATCGAGCGGCAGCACGGCGTCGGTCGGCGCGTTGACGTCGCGCGCGGTCCACGCGATCGCGTCGCGGCCGCGGCCGACCGGCGGGTAGAGCAGATCGGCCTCGCAGACGCGCGGCTCGATCGCGAGCGGCGCGACGCGCAGCTGCTCGATCACGGGCGGATGCGCGAAGTAGCCGAGCGTGCAGAGCGAGCGCAGGCTCGTGAAGACGAGGCGCCGGAAGAAGAGCGAACTCGTGGCCCAGGCGTCGAGCACCGCGATCTGCTGCGCGTGGGGCAGCGCCGAGAAGCGCCGGAAGCCGCCGTGACCGGGCGCGCGGAAGACCAGCGTCGAGTGCTCGACGAAGAAGATCAGGAGGTGGATCAGGAGCCGGATGCGCGGGTGCGAGGCCAGCATCAGCCGGTCGACGTAGCCGGGGATGTCGGCGTCGAGGCCCGAGGCCTCGATCGCGCCGCCGCGCGGGTACATCGCCTCCGCGGCGTTCGCGAGCACCGCGGCCTCGCCGCGGAAGAGCACGCGGTAGCGCCGCGGCGGCCGCGGATAGCCCCACGCGACGCGCTTCAGGACCAGCAGCGCGAGCCCCGCCGCCGCGAGCTTTCCCCACATCGGCGCGAGCATACCCGGCGCGCGCGGGTCCAGCGCTCGGGCGCGGGCCCGGAACGGCCGATGCATCGGCTGTGAGGATCCTGCGGGTGCACAACGCCTACCGGCAGCCGGGGGGCGAGGACGAGGTCGAGCGGCTCGAGAGCGCGCTGCTGCGCGACGCCGGCCACGCGCTGATCTCCTACCGCCGCGACAGCGCCGAGATCGAGCGCTGGGGCGCCCTGCGCCGCGCCACGCTCCCGCTCCGCGCCGCGTACGCCTGGGACTCGGTGCGCGAGCTGCGGGAGCTGATCGCGCGCGAGCGGCCGGAGGTCGCGCACTTCACCAACACCTTCCCGCTGATCTCGCCCGCGGCCTACCGCGTGTGCCGCGAGGCGGGGGTCGCGGTCGTGCAGTCGCTGCACAACTTCCGGCTGCTGTGCCCGGCGGCGACCTTTCTGCGCGACGGCGCGCCCTGCGAGCGCTGCGTCGAGCACTCGCTCTTCGAGAGCGTGCGCTACGCCTGTTATCAGGGATCGCGGCTCAGGACGGCCGCGCTCGCCGCGGGACTCGCGGCGCATCGCTCGCGCGGGACCTTCGAGCGCGACGTCGACCTCTACCTGACGCCCTCGGAGTTCGCGCGCGGCCGCTTCGCCGCGGGCGGACTCCCCGCCGAGCGCATCCGGGTCAAGCCGAACTTCGCGGCTCCCGACCCCGGGCTGCGCCGCGGCCGCGGCGCGCACGCGCTCTTCGCGGGCCGCCTCGCGCACTACAAGGGCGCGGACCTCGCGCTGCGCGCGCTCGCGCGGCTGCCCGCGCCGCCGCCGCTGGTAGTCGCGGGCGACGGCCCGCAGCGCGCGGAGCTCGAGGCGCTCGCGCGCGAGCTCGGCGTGGACGCGCGCTTCACGGGCCAGCTCGGGCGCGAGGCGCTGCTCGAGCAGCTCGAGCTCGCGGCCTACCTGGTGTTTCCGAGCCGCTGCTACGAGAGCTTCGGGCTCGCGGCCGTCTGGGCCTTCGCGCGCGGGGTTCCGGTGATCGCGCCGGCGCAGGGCAGCCTGCCCGAGATCGTGCGCGACGGTCGCAACGGCAGGCTCTTCCGCGCGGGCGACGCCGAGGACCTCGCCCGCGTGCTCGCGTGGGCCGCGGCCGAGCCCGAGGCGCTGGCCGCGCTCGGCGCCGAGGCGCGCCGCGACTACGAAGAGCGCTACGCGGCGCGGCCGCAGCGCAAGCTGCTCGAGGACCTCTACGCCGAGGCGCAGATCCTCGCGCAGCGGCCGCGCTGAGCGCGCGCGGCGCCCCCCTCGCGCGGCGGCAAGAGCCGCGAAAGCCCGCAGTCGCGCCTGCCGATACGCGCGGGATGGCCGCCCCCGCGCCGACCCGCTCGCCGCTCGCGCAGCTGGCGCCGCTCTGCGCACTCGCGCTGCTCGCGGCCGCGCTCTGCGCGGCGCGCATCGCGAGCAGCCAGAGCACCGCCGCCCACTGGGACGAGCTCGCGCTGCTCGCGCGCGCGAAGGCGAGCCTCGACACGGGCGTGCTCCAGACCGGCGGCCGGCCGGGCCTCGCCGTGCTCGCGCTCCTGCCCTTCGTGCGCGGCTGCGCGGACGAGCTCGCGAGCCTGAACGCCGCGCGTCTGCTCTGGCTGGGCCTCGTGCTGGCCTACCTCGGCGGCGTCGCGGCGCTCGCGGCCGCTGCGCAGCCCGAGCGCGCGCGGCGCCGCGGCGACGCCGCGCTCGCGGTCGCGCTGCTAGCACTCACGCCGGCCTTCCTCGAGTACTCGATCCAGGTGCGCACGGACACGCTCGCGCTCGCGTTCGGCAGCTGGGGCGCCGCCGCGCTCGTCGCGTCGCGGCGGCGGCCCGCGCTCGCGCTCGCGGCGGGCGCGCTGCTCGGCCTCGGCTACCTCGCGTCGCAGAAGGCCTACTACCTGGCCGCGCTCGGCGGCCTGCTCGCCGCGGGCGAGCTGCTGCGCCGGCGCGAGTGGCGGCCGCGGCGCGAGGCGCTGCGCGCGGCCGGGCTGCTCGGCGCCTATCTCGCCGCCGTCGCGCTCGAGCGCGCGTGGGTCGGCGCGTGGTTCTCGCTCCCGGCAGGCAGCAGCGCGCGCGAGATCGTCCCCTCCGCGGAGCACCTGCGCAGCGGCGTCTCGCACTTCGAGTTCTTCCGCAACACGCTCGGCTGGACGCAGTACCGCGGCTGGCTGCCCTCGCTCCTGCCCCACGGCGTGCTCTTCGCGGGCCTCGCCGCCGCGAGCGCGCGCGCTCTCTGGCGCCGCCGCGCGCGCGGATCGGCGGCGGCCGGTGCGGACCCGGACGCGGACCGCGGAGCTGCGTCGGAGCGCGCCGCGCTGCTCGGCGCCTGGGGGCTGCTCGCGCTCGGAAGCGCGGTGCTCTGCTTCCACGGCTCGCGCTTCGCGTACTTCTGGCTGACGCTCGGCCTCTTCCCCGCGCTCGCGCTCGCGCGCGCGCGCGGGCTCGCGCTCGCCGCGCTCGCGCCCGGCGGACTGCGCGCGCGGCGCCTCGCCGCCGCGGGCCTCGCCGCCGCGCTCGCGCTGCAGGGGGGCCTGCACGCGGCCTCGATGCTGCGCGACACGCAGCGCGTCCAGCGCGAGAGCCTGCGCTTCGTGCAGCGCAACTTCGCGCGCAGCGACCAGGGCTTCCTGCCCGAGAGCGCGCTCTACTGCCGGGCGCCCGCGCGCAGGCTCCCGAGCTTCTTCTCGCAGGACCTCTACCGCCGCTTCACCGGCCCCGGGCGCGCGCGGCAGATCGCGGGGCTCGAGGCGCGCTTCCGCGCCGCTCCGGTCAAGTACCTGCTGCACTCCTTCCGGCTGCGCCAGTTCCCGCCCGAGCTGCGCGGCTTCTTCGCCGAGAACTACCAGCCCTACTACGGCTCGGTCTCGGTCGCGGGGCGCCGCCTCGAGGGCCGGCGCGGCGACGCGCAGCGCTTCGAGCTGATCGCCGCGGGCGACTACCGCTGGATCCCCTTCGAGCGCCCGGCGCCGCTCGAGATCGACGGCCGCGCGATCGGCGCGGGCGCGATCCTCGCGCTCGCGCCCGGCCCGCACGAGGCGCGCTTCCCCGAGGATGGGACCGCCGGACTGCTCGTGATGTCGCTCGCCGATCCGCCGGCCGAGGCGCCGCTCGCGTTCTACAAGCCCTATTGAGCGGCTCCGGGAACGCGGTCCATTCGGGGCGTGGGCCTACGGCGTGGGGACGCTCGTGCACGAGCTGACGGACGGCGAGGGCGCCCCCTACCTCCTGTTCTCGCTCAACCTGGAGCTCGGCCTCGACCCGACCCAGCCCGGCGCGCTCGCCTCGCTCGGCTTGCCAGCCGGGTGGAGCTATGCGAGCCGCGTCCTGAGCGAGGACCTCGTCATCGATTCGGGAGGGCTTGCGACCGTCTTCGCCCAGGAGCTGGCCGCGTCCTACCAGCGCTATGCGCCCGTGTTCGAGCCGGGCAGCGCGCTGATGTATGCCGCGGGTCTCGCCGTCGTCGCGCGGCCCTCGAGGCCCGGCGCGATCGGAGGGCCGAGCCGGGCGGGGCGTCGCCCGCGCCGCCGCAGCGAGCGGGGCGACCGGGCCGACGCCCCGCCCGGCCCGGCTTGACGCCCGGCGAAGGGCTCGCATAGGCTCGCGCGTCGCGATCGGTTCCGATCGCGATGCGATCCACGGAGCGAGGTCTCCGCCATGCCGACCGACGCCCTCGGTTCCGGACTGCCCTGGGTCGACGCGATCGCGCGATCCTTCGAGCTGCTCCCCTTCGCCGAGTTCCACCGCGTCCGCCTGCCGGAGCTGAACGAGCGCCACGGCGCGCTCGTGGCCGCGGATCTCGCGAGCGCCGCGCCCCTCGCCTTCCGGATCGACGGCGACACCGCGTTCACCTGGGCTCCGACCGCCGGCGGCCTGTGCGTCGCCGAAGGCGACGCCGGGGCCGAGACGGTCGTGGCGACCTCCGAGCGGACCTTCTCAGAATTCATCCAGGAGCTCCTGACCGCGGCCGGCGCGACGCGCACGGGCCGCGCGAAGATCCTGCGCGGGAGCCTCGCGGGCTGGCAGCGCTGGGAGCCCGCGATCCAGTCGCTCTGCTCGGGGCGCCCGATCTACGGGCCCGAGGTCTGGCAGACGCTCGTGGATCGCGCGGGGCGGCCGCTCGATCTCGGGCAGCGTTTCGGCCCCGGCGACGACGCCGGCGAGATGCGCCACTACCTCGCGACGGCGGGCTTCCTGCACCTGCGCCGCGTCTTCTCGCCCGCCGAGATCGAGCGTTATCGCGCGGAGGTCGAGCGGGTCCGCGCTCGGACCACGCCGGGCGATCCCTTCTCCTGGTGGTCGGTCGACGGGTCCGGCCGGGAGGTCGTCACGCGGATCAACTACCTCGGGCGGCACTCGCCGCTGCTGCAGGCGCTGTCCCACGACCCGCGGCTGCTGCGCTTCGCGCGCCTCGCGGGACCCGACCTGCGGGTCTGCGACGACCGCCTCGACGGGCCGATGGTGTTCATCAAGAACGCGGACGTCGTGAAGGGCAACGGCGATCTCGGCTGGCACGTCGACGACGGGATCGGCGGCCATCCCGTCATGTGCCCGCTCCTCCAGGCCGGCATCCAGCTCGATCACGCGAGCGCCGCGAACGGCCAGCTGAAGCTCCTCGCCGGCTCCCATCGCTACACCAAGCACTGGATCGCCTGGGGTCAGGAGGGCGGGCTTCCCTGCGTCGCGCTGGATACCGAGCCCGGCGACATGACCCTCCACTACGGCGACGCCATGCACACGACACCGCCCCCCACCTCGCCCGACGCCGGCCGCCGCGCGCTCTACTACAAGTTCGCGGAGCCGAAGACCTTCGAGTGGATCCCGCCGAACTGCCACTACAACGACGCGCTCTTCCGGGCGGATTCCGAGGGGAAGGTCGCGAGTCGGGCGGCGGCGGGCGCCTATTAGGCTGGCGCGTGCGGCCGCCGCAGCGCGGCTGCTCCTGGTGTCGCTCCCGATCCGCCGGCCGAGGACCTTCGCGCGGCGCAGCGCTCGCCCGCTATGCCCCTCTGGCCTCGCAGGCGGAAGGCGCGCGCGGGATCCGTCGAGCCTCCGCGCCGACGAGGCTGTAGCTGACGAGAATGCAGTAGGCAGACCAGTTCAGGATCCCGACGAACTTGGGGCCGTCCTCGAACAGATGATGCCAGGTCGGAAACGTGCTCTCGGAGAGAAACCTGTCGATCAGCAGCGACGCTGCGAACCAGACGATCGCCCCGAGCAGGAAGAGGTAGCTCGAGCGGAGCGCGATTCCCGAGAAACGAAGCAGGATGAAGGCGAGCAGCGATCCTTCCAGCACGACGAGATGCAGCTCGTCGAGTCCGAGCAGCCTGGGAACGATCTTCTCGTGCAGCTGGAACGCATCGTCCAGCGCGAGGATGGCACTCAAGAGACACAGGTATCCCAGGAAGCGTCCCTCATCCCTGCGCCTGACGAGAAGTGCGCTGAATCCAGCGACCGAGGACGCGGCGCACCAGAGCAGGATTCCCAGCTGCGAGAGCGCACCTGCGACGGGAAGCAGGCCTGCGATGGAGGCGACGTCCTTGGTGAAGTATCCGGCATCGGTACCGAGCGCCGTCACTCCGAGAGCGACGAGGCCGAACGCGAGCACCGACCAGACGAGGTTGACGCAGAGGACGCGGGCGCGGCGCTCCCCGCGCCCGAGGACGGGAAGACTGGCGAGCTCCACCGGGAAGCGATCGCTGGGCGCGACAGTGCCGCCCGCGCACTGCTCGAGATCCCACCAGGCCTCCCCGCAGCGCAGGAGGCCCATCTCGTCGCCCGCCACATCGAGGCCGCGCCCCAGCCTGGAAGCCATCGTCGACTGCTGCATCGCTCCACCTCCGGACGCGCCTCGCGTCGCTGACTGGAGCGGAATAGCAACAGTCGTGCCATGGAGGCGCGAGCGCCGCGCCGGGCGAAGGCCTGCGACTGGATTCGGATGCGTGGGAGCGGGAATCTCGCGCGAGATGCCGCAGAAAGAGGAGGCGCGGCCCCGGGGATCTCGAGCGGCGGACGGGGGCCCACCGCCCCGCGGCGGAGTTCTGCCCCTCGCCGCGTCGCGCGCGGCATCGCCGTGACCGCTCGGCTGTGCTCGGGAAGATTCGAGACCCAGCCCCCTCCGGTGCGCCGATGGCAGACTCGGGCTCGATGCTGCGCGCGATCCTTCCGGCCATCGCGACCGTCGCCGTCGCCTACCTGGGCCTGTGCGCAGGCTTGTTCCTGTTTCAGCGCTACCTGATCTACCTGCCGCAGCCCGGCTCCGATGGCGGCGCGGCGGGCACGATCGCGTTGTCCTCGGCGGGGGCCACGCTGCGGGTCTCGGTCCGGCCGCGCGCGGGCCCGAACGCGCTCGTCTACTTCGGCGGAAACGCCGAAGACGTCTCGCTCAATCTGCCGACCTTTGCGGCGCGCTTGCACGATCACGCCATCTACCTGCTGCACTACCGCGGCTATGGGGGCAGCTCCGGCCATCCCTCGGAGGACGCGATTGCGCGGGACGCGCTGGCGCTCTTCGACCTGGTGCGCGAGACGCATCGACACATCGTCGTCGTCGGGCGCAGCCTCGGCAGCGGGCCCGCCGTCCGCGTGGCCAGCCTGCGCCCGGCGTCGCGCCTCGTGCTGATCACGCCCTTCGACAGCCTCGCAGATCTCGCGGCCCGCCAGTTCCCCTTCCTTCCCGTGCGCTGGCTGCTGCGCGACAAGTACGAGTCCTGGCGCTACGCACCGCGGGTGAGCGCGCCGACCCTGATCCTGGCCGCCGAGCACGACGAGGTGGTCCCGCGCTCGAGCACCGAGCTGCTCTACACGCGCTTCGCGAAGGGGGTCGCGTCGCTCGAGGTCCTGGCCGGCACGAGCCACAACACGATCTCCGAGAGCCCGAGATACCTTCCGCTGATCCACGGGGGGCCGTGAGCGCGCGCCTGGCTGTCGAGCCGTGGTCGCTCGGCGCCTACCACGAGGCGAGCGTCGGGAGCAGGTCCTCCGCGAAGCGGCGCACGCTCGCATAGCCCTCGCCGCGCCAGTCGATGCCCGAGGCGGGGCCGAAGAGCACGAGATCCGTCAGGCCGAGGCGGCGCACGAGCGGCTCGAGCGTCGCGAGGACCTGCTCGGGGCGCCCGATCAGCTCGTTCGCGCGGTAGCGCTCGGGCGAGGCGGCGAGGCCGTAGTCGAGCGCGGGGTCGCCCATCTCCTCGCGGATGCGGCGGTAGAAGTCCCAGCGCTCGAAGTAGAGCGCGCGGTTGCGCTGCCAGACGGCGTCGGGCGTCTCGTCGGTCACGGTGATCGACCACGGGTTCGAGACGCGGAAGGCGCGCGCGGCGTGCCCTGCCGCGGCGAGCGCCTCGCGATAGGCCGCCGTCACGCCCGGATCGGCCGACGATCCGTGCAGGTGCAGCCCGCGCCGCCCCGCGCGCTCCGCCGCGGCCGCGGTCGTCGCGCCGCACCAGAGCGGCGGGTGCGGCGACTGGAGCGGAGTCGGCTGCACCTCGACTGCGTCGAAGCGGTAGTGGCGTCCGTGGTAGTCGAAGCGCTCTCCCTTCCAGGCGAGGCGCAGCACATCGAGCGCCTCCTCCATGCGCGAGGGCCGCGAGCGCGGGTCGAGGCCATGCGCGCGATACTCCGCCGCGCGGTGGCCGATGCCGACCGTCACGTCGAGGCGACCGCCCGAGAGCTGGTCGAGCACGGCGCTCTCCTGCGCGACCCGCGCGGGGTTGTGCAGCGGAAGGATGTAGAGATAGGCGCCGATGCGCGCGCGGCGCGTGCGCTCGGCGAGGAGCGTCAGGAAGATCGGCAGCGAGGGCGCGTAGCCGTCGTCGGTGAAGAAGTGCTCCTGCACGAGCAGCGCGTCGAAGCCCATCGCCTCGGCCTCGCGGAGCAGCCACAGGCCGTCCTCCCAGAACTCGCGCCACGGGCGGCGCCGGGAGGCCGCGTTGCGAAAATCGAGCGTGAGTGCGACGCGCACGGGGCGCGAGCGTATCACCGGGGCAGAGCGCGCCGCGGCGCGGCTCCCTGCCTGCGGCCGCAGCGGGCCCGCCGCTGCGGCCGCCGAGCCGGCGCGCGACGGGGATCTCGTGGCATCATGCAGCGGCGTGTCCCGCGGCTCTCGAGGATCGCCGCGGGCAGCGATCCGAACGACGAGGGCCCCTGCTCCTGCGAGCGCGATCCGATCCTGCGCAATCCCCATCACCCCGCGAGTCGACGCCATGACCGAAGCCCCGCGCAACCCCCACGCAGGCCGTCCCTTCCGGGACGCGGACGACGCCATCGCCCGAGCGCTCGAGGACGCCAGCGTTCCCGCGCTGCTCTGCTCGCTCGTCCACATGACGGGGGATCCGTCGTGGATCCGCGGGCCCCGGCGCCCGCGTACGGGCGGCCCGACCTCGCTCGACGGCGGCATGCCGGAGGAGGAGCAGGCGGCCGTCCGCAGGGAAGCGCTCCCCGTGATCGCCGCCTACCGCGACGGCGGCTGTCGGCCGCACGAGCTCCCGCGCGAGCTCCTGGCGGAGATGATGGACTTCGCGGCGTGCCGCCCGATCCCGCGGCGCCAGGCCGAGCTCTTCTTCTTCGATCTGCAGTTCGACGGCGCCGACGGCGCGGCGATCCGCTGGGGCCACGAGATCGACGACGCGGTGAAGCGCGACTCGCCCGTCGTCGTGATCGGCGCGGGCATGGCCGGGATCCACGCCGGCATCCGCCTCTCGCAGGCGGGTCTTCCCTTCACGATCGTCGAGAAGAACGCGGGTCCGGGCGGCACCTGGTGGGAGAACCGCTACCCCGGCGCGCGCGTCGACGTCGCAAGCCATCAGTACTGCTATGCCTTCGAGCCCGCCGACCACTGGAGCGAGTACTACTGCCAGCATCCCGAGCTGCGCGCCTACTTCACGCGCGTGCTCGACAAGTACGCGCTGCGCCCGCACTGCCGCTTCGAGACGGAGGTCACGGGCGCGACCTGGGACGAGGCCTCGGCGCGCTGGCGCGTCGCAGTGCGATCGTCTGCCGGGCGGGAGGAGCTGCTCGACGCCCGCTTCGCGATCTCGGCGGTCGGCTCGCTCAACATCCCGCGCATGCCCGAGATCGAGGGCATCGAGAGCTTCGCCGGGCCCTCGTTCCACTCGACGCGCTGGCCGGAGGGCTTCGACCACCGCGGTCTCCGCTTCGCGCTGCTCGGCGCGGGGGCCAGCGGATTCCAGATCGCGCCCGCGATCGCGGACGAGGTCGAGCAGCTCTCGATCTTCCAGCGGACGGCGCAGTGGGTGATGCCGAACCCGATCTACCACACGAAGGTGCCGAGCGGCGAGACCTGGGCGATGCGGCATCTGCCCTTCTACGGGCGCTGGCTGCGCTTCCTGATGACGCAGTCGGGCATCGGCAGCGGCGCGGCGCCCTTCCGCATCGACCCCGCGCATCGCGACCCCGACAACCGCTCGGTCAACCCGGTGAACGCGGCGGCGCGGGACATGCTGCTCGACTTCATGCACCGGCATCTCGCCGACCGGCCCGACCTCGTCGCGAAGGTGCTTCCCGACTACCCCGCGATGGGCAAGCGCATCCTCCAGGACAACGGCAGCTGGTTCCGCTGCCTGAAGAAGCCCAACGTCGAGCTCGTGCGCACCGCGATCGAGAGGATCGAGCCCGAGGGCATCCGCACGGTCGACGGCGTGCTGCACCGCGCCGACGCGATCTGCTACGCGACCGGCTTCCGGCACAACGAGTTCCTCGCCTTCGACGTGATCGGCCGCGGCGGCGCGTCGCTGCACGAGCAGTGGGGCGACGAGCCGACGGCCCATCTCGGCATCACGGTTCCCCGCTTCCCCAATCTCTTCCTCTGCTACGGCCCCGGGACGAACCTCGCGCACAGCGCCGGGCTCTTCTTCCACTCCGAGTTCCAGACGATGCACGCGATGGACGCGATCCACCGCGTGCTCGCGAGCGGCGCCCGCGCGATCGAGGTGCGCGAGGACGCCCACGACCGCTACGTCGACGCGCTCACGCGCGAGATCTCGTCGCTCGTCTGGGCCCACCCGACGATCCGGCACAGCCACTACAAGAATCCGCAGGGCAGGATCTACACGCTGTCGCCCTGGCCGCTCGACGAGTACTGGGAGATGGCGCGGGCCGTCGACCCGGACGACTACCGGATCGAGTGAGCCGGAGGCGCCCTGCCGGGCGAGCCGCTCTGCGCTCGCGCGAGCGATGCCGCGGCCGCTGCCGGTGACGACGACCCCTCGTCTTTCGCTCGCTCCCCGAGCCGCTGCTCCTGTTCGGCGCGGGCGAAGGGCCGAGGCGCGCTCGTCCCCATGGACTCGCCTCCCCGGAAGAGGAGGGCAACGCTCCGCGCGGGCTCTCGAACCTGCAGCTCCGCGGCTGGGAGCTGGAGCGCACCCGGCAGGCGGACCCAGCGCCTGCGGCTCCCGTGTGCGCGTCAGCGGCGATCGGGCCCCCGGCCCTGCGCCCGGCGATCGCCCCGGGCGCGGATGAAGCGCTCGCCGAACGCGCCGATCCGATCGAGCTTCGCCGCGAGCGATGCGACCCCGCGATCGCCGTAGGCCCAGGCCGAACCCATCGTCGCCGTGACTCCGCGCCTCGCGAGATCCTCGTAGATCGACTCCGAGGGCTCGGCGTTCGGGATCACGAAGACCTCGAAATCGGGCTTCGCCTCGCCGGTCGCATCGCGATGGCGCGCAAGCAGGCGGCCGAGCTCCTCGAGCAGCGCGTGGATCTCGGGCAGCTCGTAGTTCATCCCGAGCCAGCCGTCCTGACGGACGGCGCGAGCGAGCGCGGCGGAGCTCCTGCCGCCGACCCAGATCGGAACGCAGCGACGGGGACGCGGCGAGATTCCCGCGGCCTCGAAGTCGAAGTACTTCCCGTGGTATTCGACGCTGTCCCGCGTCCAGAAGGCGCGAAGGATCTCGAGCATCTCGTCCATTCGCGGGCCCCGGCCGCGAAGCGGATGACCCAGCAGCGCGATCTCCTCCTCGAGCCAGCCGGCGCCGACGCCGAAGCGAAAGCGGCTTCCGGAGAGCCGGTCGAGCGTTGCGACCTGGCTCGCGACCGAAAAGGGCTCGCGCATCGGGAGCACGTAGACGTAGGTCATCGCGAGCAGGCTCGTCGTCGACGCCAGCACGCTCGCCGCGCTGACGAGCGGATCCGGAAACGGGGTCCGATGATCGAAGGGAGTCGCTCCGCCGGAGGGATGCCGCGACGCGTGGCGCACGGGCACGCAGACGTGATCCGCGAGCGCGACGCCCTCGAACCCCGCTCGCTCGGCCGCCCTGGCCACCTCGAGCATCTGGTCGGGATCCTCGTCGATGTAGCCGAGCCAATACTCCATCAGCGGCTCCGGTTCACGGGCGCGAGCGCCTCGAGGGTCGGCCAGTGGGGCTCGCTCCTCGCCTCGGGATGCAGCGGGTGGAGGCAGACGTGGTTCGCTCCGGCCTCGCTGTGCTCGCGGAGCCTTCGATCGATCGCATCCGCATCGCCCATGGCGACGAGTGCCCCGATCAGGCGGTCCGAGAGACCATGCTCGAAGTCCTGCGCGTCGTAGCCCTGCCGGATCAGGCTGTTGCGGTAGTTGGGAAGCGAGAGCCCCATCGCAAGCGCCGGGCTTGCGCGCGCGACCGCGCGCGCCTTCGCCAGGTCCTTCTCGAGGTAGACCTTGTGCTCGGTGCAGAGCAGCCGGTCGGGGCCGAGAATCTTGCGCGCCTGCCGCGTGTGATCGGGAGTCACCATGTAGGGATGGGCGCCGTCGGCCCGCTCGCGCGCGAGCGCGAGCATCCCGGGCCCGAGCGCCGCGAGGACCAGGGGCGGCCGCTCCGCGGGCGCCACTGCGCCAAAGCCCGCGGCTGAATAGCGCTCGAGGAAGCCCCTCATCGCCGCGAGCGGCGGGCCGTAGCGGTGCCCGCGGATGTCCTCGACGAGCAGCCGATGCGAGACCCCGACCCCGAGCAGGAAACGCCCGCCCGACTGCTCGGCCAGCGTGTATTGCGCGGCCTTCATCGCCATGGCGTCGCGCGCGTAGATGTTGGCGATGCCGGTCGCGACGATCAGCGAATCGGTGTGGTCGAGAATCGCCGCGGCGGTCACGAAGGGATCCCGGCCGCCGGCCTCGGGAAGCCAGAGCGCCGAATAGCCCAGGGCCTCGATCCGGCGCGCGAAACTGGCGACCTCGCGGCTCGTGAGCCCATCGGGATAGAAGAAGACGCCGCGCGCGCCGAGCTGCATGGCTGCGTTGCCCGCCCTTTCCCCTGCCCCGGCGTGGTGCGAATTCCGGGCTCGAGCACGCGTGGCCCTCGTCGAGGCGGCCCCGCGTGCAGCGAGAGTCCGCGGCCCTTCAGCGGCCGAGAAGGGGCGGACCGATCGCTCCCACCGGGGCATGGCCAACCGCGACGTCCGCCTCCCGCAGCCGAGGCAGGTAGATCGAGAACCCGGTCCCGATGCCCGGCCGGCTCTCGACGTCGATCCAGCCGCCGTGATCGCGCACGATGCCGCGGGCGACCGAGAGGCCGAGTCCGGTGCCGCGCCCGATTCCCTTCGTGGTGAAGAAGGGCTCGAAGACCCGCCCGAGCGTCTGGGCGTCCATGCCGCAGCCGGTGTCCACCACGTCGATCCGGCAGTGGTCGCCGACGGCGCCGTCGGGGCCGACCGGCGGCGCGCGGCGTTCGCCTCGAAGCGCGACCACCACGCTGCCGCCGGTCGGCGTGGCGTGGATGGCATTCACGATCAGATTGGTGAGCGCCTGCTGGAGCTGCCCGGAATCGGCGACCGAGAAGAGCGGCGCCGGACTCGGCTCCAGCCTGAGCGCGACGTCCGCGCGGCGTGCCATCGCGGTCAGCAGCGACACGCACTCCGACGCGACCGCGCAGAGGTCGGTAGGGAGCGAGTCGCGCTTGCCGCGGCGCGCGTAGTCGAGGAGGTCGCGGAGGATCCTCGTCATGCGCTGCGCCTGCTCCGCGATGATGCGCGCCTGCTCGCGCACCTCCTCCGCCTCCTGGACCTCCCCTGCGGCGATGATGGAGGCGCGACCGGAGACGATGTTGAGGGGAGTGCCGAGCTCGTGTGCGATGCCGGAGGCGAACTCGCCGACGGAGGCGAGCTTGTCGGCGTGGCGAAGCTGATCGAGGGTCTCGACGCGAGCGGAGCTCTCCGCGGCGAGCTTCTCCTGGGTCTCGAGCAGTCGCTCGCGCGCGACCGCGCGCTCGAAATCGGTCTTCTGCCGCAATCGGGAGAACAGGAGCACGACGGTCGCGAAGGCCGAGCCCTGGGCCAGCGCGTTCACGAGCCAGACCCCGGGGTGGGCGTATTGCTGCCCGGCCAGAGCGTTCGAGTAGATCCACGAAGCGGTGGCGAGCAGGCAGGCGAGCAGCGCCCAGCGCAAGCGCACGTACCAGGCCGCGAGGCTCAGCGGAACGAAGTAGAGCGGGTAGATGCGGATCTCGGTCCCGGTGGAGAAGTCGATGACGCCGACCGCGAGTACGGTCGCGAAGGACGCCGTGACGATCAGCGTCGCAGGGGGGGCCCCGTGGTGGCTGCCGTGGTCCGACACGCGCTCAGTATTCCGGAGCAAGGGCCCGCTGGGAACCTCTCGCCCAGCCGGCCGTCGGACTTCGAAGGGTTCGCGATCCGAGCTGGCGTGGGCGCCCCAGCGCGGGGAACGCCGCGAGCATGGCTAGGCGCGGATCTCGTGCGCCGGTCCGGCGCCGCGCGGGAGGCGGATCTCGTCGACGAGGCGCTGCACCTCCGGAGGAGGCGGCGGCGTCAGCGCCGCCACCAGCAGCGAGACCCCGGTGTTGAGCAGCATGCCGACCGCCCCGATTCCCTCGGGCGAGATCCCGAAGAGCCAGTGCTCCGGCAGGTTTGCCGCGGGGTTCACGAACTTGAAGTAGACGATGTAGGACGAGCTGAAGGCGAGACCAGAGAGCATGCCGGCGATCGCGCCCTCGCGGTTCATGCGCTTCCAGAAGATTCCGAGCACGAGCACCGGGAAGAAGGAGGAGGCCGCGAGCCCGAAGGCGAAGGCCACGACCTCGGCCACGAAGCCGGGCGGATCGATCCCGAGGTAGCCCGCGACCACGACCGCGAGCGCCGCGCTCGCGCGCGCCGCGAAGAGCTCGCCGCGCTCGCTGATACCGGGGTGGATCGCGCGCTTGAGCAGGTCGTGGCTCACGGCCGACGAGACCACGAGCAGCAGCCCCGCGGCGGTCGAGAGCGCGGCCGCGAGACCGCCTGCCGCGACGAGGCCGACCACCCAGGCCGGCAGCCCCGCGATCTCTGGGTTCGCGAGCACCATGATGTCGCGGTCGATCTCGAGCTCGTTCCGGTGCGGCGAGGCCGCGCCGACGTACTGGACCCGGCCGTCGCCGTTGTGGTCCCTGTACTCGATCAGGCCGGTCCGCTCCCAGCTCCGAAACCACGCCGGCAGCTCCGCGTGGGGGCGCTCGCTCACGGTCTCGAGCAGGTTCGTGCGCGCGAAGACCGCGATGGCCGGCGCGGTGGTGTAGAGGATCGCGATGAAGAGCAGCGCCCAACCCGCGCTGCTGCGCGCGTCGCGCACGCGCGGCACCGTGAAGAAGCGGATGATCACGTGGGGCAGGCCTGCGGTGCCGAGCATCAGCGCGGCCGTGATCGCGAAGAGGTCGAGCGTCGCCTTGCTGCCACTCGTGTAGGCCGCGAAGCCGAGCTCGGCGTGGAGGCCATCGAGGCGGTCGAGCAGGTAGTCTCCGGAGCCCGGACCCGCGCCGCCGAAGCCGAGCTGGGGGACGGCGCTGCCCGCCATGAGCAGCGAGATGAAGATCGCCGGCACCAGATAGGCGGTGATCAATACGCAGTACTGGGCGACCTGGGTATAGGTGATGCCCTTCATCCCGCCGAGCACCGCGTAGAAGAACACGAGCCCCATGCCGATCAGCACGCCGAAGTGGATCTCCACCTCGAGAAAGCGGCTGAAGACGATGCCCACGCCGCGCATCTGACCGGCCACGTAGGTGAAGGACACGAAGATCGCGCAGACGACCGCGACGATGCGCGCGAGCTGCGAGTAGTAGCGGTCGCCGACGAAGTCCGGGACCGTGTACTTGCCGAACTTCCGCAGGTAGGGCGCGAGCAGCAGCGCGAGCAGCACGTAGCCGCCGGTCCAGCCCATCAGGTAGACCGAGCCGTCGTAGCCGAGGAAGGAGATCAGCCCTGCCATCGAGAGGAAGGAGGCCGCCGACATCCAGTCCGCGGCGGTCGCGAGGCCGTTCGCGACGGGCGATACGCCCTCGCCGGCCACGTAGAACTCGAGCGTCGAGCGCGCGCGCGCCCAGATCGCGACGCCGATGTAGAGCGCGAAGGAGAGCCCGACGATCGCGAAGGTCCAGGCCTGGACGTTCATCGGCAGCGCTGCGCCTCGCGCAGCCGCCGACGCGCCGCGCCCTGCGGCAGAGCGGCGCTCACGAGGGCCCGTTCTCGGCCACGCCGAAGCGCGCGTCGAGGCGCCGCATGCGCCACGCGTAGACGAAGATCAGCGCGACGAAGACGCAGATCGAGCCCTGCTGCGCGAACCAGAAGCCGAGCGGGAAGCCGGTGCCCGGGATCCGGACGCGGTTCAAGGCCTCCACGAACAGGATCCCCGCGCCGAAGGAGACCGCGAACCAGACGCAGAGCAGGCCCGCGAGCAGGCGCAGGTGCGCGCGCCAGTAGCCGCTCGCGCCGCGCGGATCGCTCCCCTGGCTCATGCTCCGTCCCCCAACGCCTGCGCAACTCTATCGGCACTGCGGCGAATGCACCGGAGCCCGGACGAGGCCCGCGTTCGTCGCGAGCCGGGCGGCGAAGACGCGCCGCTCCCGCCGCGCGGAGGACTCGGGATCCCAGGGCTCCGCCCTGAGCTCGCGCTGGCCTCCCGGAGCCAGCACCCACGACCGTGCGAGCAGGCGATCCCGCCCTCGCCTTCGACCTCGCGCGCGAGGGCGCGGCGAAGGCCCGTCCGGTCACGAGTTCGAGCGTCGTCCCGTCGCGACCGCGCGCGAGGAGCGCCGTCGCGGCCGCGAGACCGCCGCCCGCGCTCCGGCCGGCGATCGCGACGCGCCCGGCATCGACGCCGAGCTGGCGCGCATGGGCCGCGGTCCAGCTCGGCACGGCATAACAGACGCCCGGGAAGCACAAGCGGGCAACTCGCGTCCGATGCTGCGCAGGCCGACGGCTTCCAAGGGGAGCCTTCCGGCCGGCGGCGCGGCGGTCATCGCTCTCCGCCCCGAACGGGATCTTCACCCACGGCCCCGGGGTGGAGTGCGTTATCGGAGCAGTGTTCCCGCTGGATCTGTCGACACGCGAACCGCACCGGGACGGCGCGGGAAGTGTGCATGGGACCCAGAATCGGAGACGAAGCGCCGGACTTCAGGGCCGAGACGACCGAAGGCCCGATCGATTTCCACAAGTGGATCGGCGACGGCTGGGCGATCCTCTTCTCGCATCCGTAGGACTTCACACCGGTCTGCACGACCGAGCTCGGCTATCTCGCGAAGCTCCAGCCCGAGTTCGCGAAGCGCAAGTGCAAGATCATCGGTCTCAGCGTCGACTCGGTGGACGACCACAAGCGCTGGTCGAAGGACATCGAGGAGAACAGGGCGCGAAGCTCAACTACCCGTTGATCGGCGATACCAATCTGGAAGTCGCGAAGCTCTACGACATGCTCCACCCGAACGCCAGCGGCGACGCGAGCCAGCGCAAGGCACCCGACAACGCGACGGTGCGCTCGGTCTTCGTGGTCGGGCCCGACAAGAAGATCAAGCTGATGCTCACGTACCCGATGAGCACGGGCCGCGACTTCGACGAGGTGCCGCGCGTGCTCGACTCCTGCCAGCTGACCGCGAAGCACCAGGTGGCGACGCCCGTCAACTGGCGCGCCGGCCAGGACGTGATCATCGTGCCGGCGGTGGCGGACGAGGACGCCAAGAAGAAGTTCCCGGCAGGCTGGAAGGTGCCGAAGCCCTACCTGCGGATCGCCCCGCAACCGCGCTGAGAGGAGCGCGGCGCGGCGATCGCCGGTCGCCGGTGGCGCTGCGCCTGCTCGAACGCCTCCGGCAAGCGTGGCGTGCGGGTCTCCTCGCGCTCCGCGCCCGGGAAGCGCGAGCGGGAAGCCTGCGCCCGATTCGGCTCGAACTCACGACTCCAGAGAGGAACAGCCGGCATCGCGCAGAGCTGCGTCGGGCTGCGCGTCCTGTACTCGCCCGCGCAGGCCGCCGGGAACCGGATCCCGCGGCGCTTCGCTGTGGTTTCGCTCGGCCCGATCGCCCCGATGCTCCTGCTCGCGCGCACGGCCCTGGCGCTACTCTGAGCGGCACCGGCGCGCTGCACCACCCCGAACAGGGGATCCGGCATGGAATCCAAGGGGCTCTGCGGCCTCGGGCGAAGGCTCTTGGGCTGGATCTTCGGAGCCGCGCCGGGACTTGCGCTTCTCGCGCCCGCGGTCTTGGCGGCCGACCCCGGCCCTCCCTCCGTCCTCTTCACCCACGCGTCGGCGCTGCACTGGATCACGCGCGAGGGAGTCCCGCTCGACACGCTCTCGAGCCTGGGGATCTCGCCGATCCTCGACGTCGCGGTAGGCAACTGGAGGTCGGTGGAATCTCGTCGTCCGGTCTATCTCGTCCAGGACGAGCCCGACCCGACCGCGGACAAGATCTGGCGCGTCGACGTGCTGGAGTCCGCGAGCGGCGGCTTCGCGTTCTCGCCGAGCGTCGCGAGCGCGGCGCTCGCACTCGGCGCAGCGCGCAGCATCGCGCTGGTGCACGCGCAGCGGATCCTCTTCTACTCGGATCAGAACCAGGTGTGTCGCGCGTCGCTCGACTGCGCGGGTGATGCCTCCCCGCTGCCCTCGCTCGGCTCCGGCTCCCCCTGCACCGCACCGACTCTGTGCGGCGACGCCGCGAGTCCGATCCTCGACCTCGCGGTCGACGAGGCGCACGCGCAGCTCTACTACGTGAAGCAGGGCCCGAGCGGCTGCGTCGGCCGCCTCGCGCTCGATTTCGGCGACTCGGGCCCGCTGCTCGAAGAGCTGGTTCCCGACGCGACCGACCTCGCGGATCCGCGCTCCGTGGCGATCACGCCGGCGAGCCTCTACTTCAGCAACGGCCAGGCGCTGGTCCGCAAGGACTTCGGACCGGGCGGCGCGCTGCTCTCGGGAAACGCGATCGCGATCGAGCCGGCCGGCGCCTCCGCGCCGCTCGTCGGCATCGCCTGCGACCCCCGCAGCAACCGGATCTACCTGAGCCAGGAGGGTCCGGCCGGAGGGGTCTACTCGCTGCTCCCGCTGGACTTCAGCCCGGGCGGCTACCTCGTCGACGCGCTCGCGAGCGGCCTCTCCGAAGCGAGGGGCCTCGCGGCATTCCTCGGGGACGTCGACGAAGACGGCATCTACGACGACCGCGACAACTGCGCCACGGTCAGGAACCGGAACCAGGTCGACGCCGACCTCGACGGCTGCGGCAATCACTGCGATTGCGACTACGACGATTCCGGGCTCTGCGTGATCGCAGACTTCAACACCTACGCCAGGTGCTTGCCCCGTGTGGTCGGCGCGCCCGGCGGGCCGCCCGCGGATCCGCTCTGCCGCGAGTCCGACATGGACGGCTCGGGAACGGTGACGATCGGCGACTTCGGCGAGTTCAAGGCGGAGTACTCCACGCGCAACTCGCTCGAGCCGACGGAGCATCCCGGGCGGCCGGGACCCTCGGCGAGCGCGATCCCGAAATCCTCGGCCTGCGACGCCTGCCAGACGCTGGCGCCCCCGCCCGATTGCCCCTGAGGCCGCCGCGCCGGGCTCCCGCCGCTCACCCCTTGGCGACCGCCCAATCCGGCGCCGTGATCGTGTAGGGCATCCGACTGCGGTCGAGGATCTGGTTGAGGACGCGCTTGTAGCCCGTCTTCGAGAAGCGCCAGACGCCGTCCTGCTTGCGGTAGGCGTCGTCGTAGTAGACGAACATCTCGTCCACGAAGCCCTTGCCCTGATTGAAGTAGTAGTGGTACATCGCCCAGATGCCGGTCGCCTCGGTCTCGCTCTGGAACGAGATCTCGGGCATCCCCGCCATCCACCAGGCGATGATCTTCGCCTTCGGGTCGTGCGATTCGATCAGGAAGCGCAGCAGCTTCTCGCGGTCGTCGAAGACGTACTTGCCGTCCGAGTAGGAGGTGACGACGTCCTCGGTCAGCGTGTCCTTCAGGGTCTCGTGGTCGCCGTAGGTCATGGCGCGGAAGTAGCGGTGCTTCAGCGCCTTGATGTCCTCGAGATCCTGGAGCCGCTGGACCTGGCGCGCGAGCTTCTCGATGTCGACCACGTTCGCCCTCCTCTGATGGCATCTCCTCGTCAGGACCGGGACATAGTACGCCGTCGCGAACAGGTAGGAGCCGCTCAGCGCGAGCGTCGCCGCGCTCTGGAGCCGGCCCGGCCGCGTCCGCTCCGGCGCGCGACGGTTGACGGCGAAGAGGGCGCGCGCAGGAAGTTCAAACGTGCATTCTGGGCCCGATGACGCTCGAGCTGACAGCTCCCAAGGGGAACAACCCGGCGGCGAACTCGTTGAGAGGTATGCAGCTGGCGTTGTCAATGTCTACAAGGGGAAGCCACACGGTGAGGGTCCGAAGCCGAACGATTTCTAGGACTAGATTCCTCACGATGGGCTCCGCTGCGCTCCTGCTGTGCGCTGCGGAGCTCGTCAGTGCCGAGGAGATCTCCTATCGCTATGTCGGATGGGTCGGAAGCGAGGATTTCGCAATTCGCAGGAGCGCCTCGAACCCTGTGGTCGGGGAGATCACAGCAAGCGGCGATGCAGTGTATCCGGCCACGTTCTGTTCAGAAGAGTCGCCCTTCTATTGCTTCGTCTCCTCGTTTCATGCCTTCGCCGCTCCGAAGAAACGGAGCCCGGGTCAACGGGAGTGGACCGCGCTTGGGATTACTTTCGAGCTGATCACTGACACTATTCAGGTCGAGATACTCGGGAGGCGAGTCGAAGGAACGTGGCTGGTACGTACGCGGGCTGAGGACACAGGACTTGGAAGAAGGACGGGAGTTGCCAGTTACTCCCTTTTTTCGCCGCAGCATGACCTCATTGGAGTAATGCTGGACCGAGAGATTCCCCTTCTACTGGGCGGAGGGGGCGAAAGGGTTTGGAGCGACAGACCACCCTGGAGAGCCGTCTGTGTTAGGCAAACCTCAGTAGGCGCATGAAGGTTACGGCTCTTCCTGACTGTTCGAGTCGCGTTATTCCCCGACACTCGGCTCCCTCCAGATGATCCGGCGGGCCGCGCGGAGCTGCGCGAAGTCGCCGATGCCGTGCTCGGGCGCGAGGGGCCGGTCGCCTCGCGCGCGCCGCCGTACCTGCCGACGCTCAGCCAGGCTCCGCGCCCACCGCCTATCCGTCTCGCAGGCCAGCGGCCGGTGATCTACCTTGACCATGACTCGGTCCGGGTCGCAGCGACGGAGCGAACGTGTGACCTCTCCACACCAGGCGATGGCATCGGGAGACATGGCGGAACCGGTCGGCAGGGCATGGCTGGGGAGTTGCCTTCGCTGGCTCGCGGGCGCGGCCGCGCTGCTCGCATTCCCGCTGGGGGCGAGCGCCGCCACGATCAACGGATGTGGGCCGCTGGCGCTTGCGGCCTGCGAATATCAGCTGGCGACGACCTACACACCCGACCCGCCGAATCTCCAGCAGACGATCGCCTACACCGACGTGACCGGCGCGACGCGCTCGGTGAACATCGACGTCCGCCGCCCTGCGAGCCCGCCGCTGCCGGCTCCGCTGATCCTGTGGTCCCACGGCGGCGCGGGCGGCCGCTCCGATCCGACCGGGGTCGGCATGGAGATCGCGTTGCCGTTCATCCAGGCGGGCTTCGTCGGCGTGTTCCTCGCGCACACGCCGCGCACCGGCGCGGAGATCGATGCGCTGTGCGCCCAGATCGGCATCGCTCCCGTGGACTGCCGTTCCGGGATCTGCGCGACCGACGCGCAGTGCACGACCGCGAGCGACGAGGGCATTTGCGTCGACGGGCTCTGCGCGCGGATCAAGCACCTGAGCTGGGATCGCCCGCACGACGTCGACGCCGTGCTCGACTGGCTCGAGCTGCAGGCGGCGGGGCCGCTCGCCGGCGTGATCGATCTCGAGAAGATCGTCTACGCGGGGCACTCGGCCGGCGCCGGGGCGACGATGATGGTCGCCGGTGCCACGCGGCAGTTCGCCGGCGTCGACACGCTGCTCATCGACCCGCGCCCGATGGCGTTCATCTCCGCGTCGCCGCAGGGGCCCGGCGACGAGGACTTCACGCAGGACTCGTTCACCGGCGCCGGCTGCCTGGCGCTCGCGGGCGATCCCAGCCTGTGCCTCACGCGTCCCCACCTGGGCCTGACCGGCGTCGGCGACGACACGGCCGGCCAGGTGGCGGAGAACCGCCGCGTTTCCTTCGATCTGATGCCGCCCGGGGACAAGCACCTGCTCTGGCTGCTCGAGGAGCCCGCGCGCCACACGACCTTCGAGTACAAGCTCGAGAGCTGCGAGCGCTATGCCGACGACGAGATGCTCGACCCCACGGTGTTCCCGGCGCGCTGTGCGACCTACCTGGTGTGGCTGCGCTCCGCGATGCTGGCGTTTCTGGACGCCTACGTCCGCGACCTGCCGGCGGCGCAGGCGTACCTGGCGTCGGACAACCTGGCGGTGCTGACCGGTATCGCAGCATCGGCCGTGCCGGCCTTCGGTCCCCGCTGGCTCGCAGCAACCGGCGCGCTGCTGCTCCTGGTCGGGTATCTGGGGTGGCGGCGGCGCGGGGCTTGAGCGATGGGTCCCGTCGGTCTCGGAAGACCGGCGGCGTCCGCTGGTGCATCACGTCGCAGACACCTGCCACCAGGTTCGGAACGCCGGAGATCCGGCCCGCCCACCGGCCTCGAGCCAGACTCGGCGCCGCGAAGCGACGGAACCCGGGCGGTCTCAAGTGAGCGGCGGCACTCGACCCACCCGCTGCCAGAAATCCTTGCGCAGCAAGGCCACTGCGCCGGTTCCGAACAGGATCAGCCACAGGATGAGGGTTCCCCACACGGATGCGGCTGGCAGCGCAGGGGCCCGAAGGGCTCCGGCTCCAAGCCCAGCTTCCACTTCGACGGTGGCGCTGACGTGATAGGTGCCGTCGAAGATCACGAGCGGATTCAGGCGCCGAGCAGTTCCCGGCGACGAGAAGTCGAAGCTGCTCAGGATGCGGCTCTCGATCTTCTCTTCCAGCGGCGCGGGGTTTCCGGGGTCGGGGTCGACGATCGTGAGCCTCGACGAGTCGTAGCTGAAGGCGACCAGCAGATCCGACGCACTCTGGAGCTGACCGGCAGCCGTGATTGCCAGGCTCCAGAGCGGAACCGGGTTTGCGGTTTCGGCGGCGGAGAAATCGACTCCTACGAAGTCGCCCGACGACTCGATCGTCAAGATCGTGTTCGAGAGGTCCGGGCTGTAGGCGTAGTCGCCGCTCGTCACTTCGATCGGATCGCCGGCGCGGCCCCCGGCGAGCTTTCCCCCGAAGCCGACGATTGCGGAGGCGCCGAGAGTAGCCGTGGCCGGGTCGTACCGCGCATGGCTCAGGGTGGTGACCATCTGCGGGGTCGTGGACGATCTCACTCGGTGCAGGCCGGCGGCGGCTGCGGGCTTTGCGAGCGCTCTCTTCGCCCACGTCGGCGGAGGAAAGAAAACGGTACCGGCCAGAAAGCCCCCGTTGTCGATCGCCGCCCCCAGGTTCGCCGGGAGCTGATCCGTGCTGTTGTTCGTAGCTCCGTAAGCGCTCAGTAGACTCCGTTATTCCGAGCTGGCGTTCTGGCGCGGATCCTGCAAGAGCTCCCGATCGATCCGCCGCGGGAGCAGCGCTTCGACCTGCTCGAGCGTAGTGGCCCGGGGCA